>Ga0172372_10012221_pt1 | contig 10785 bp, 7 predicted proteins | sample LakKiv5m_2_FD_114544 | JGI IMG/M metagenome (GOLD analysis project Ga0172372, IMG submission 114544) | Freshwater microbial communities from Kabuno Bay, South-Kivu, Congo - kab_092012_9.5m | ecosystem: Environmental > Aquatic > Freshwater > Lake | place: Democratic Republic of the Congo... | reverse complement strand
GTATGTGTTCAAAGCTAACCCCGGGAGGTGAAACGACAGGCGACTCGTAGCCTCGATGCAGCGTAAGCGAAATCGAGGTTGGAATCACCCAACCACTCCCCGGTGTGAGCCTGAAGCGGGACGGCGGTCGGCTGACCGAAGCCTTACCGGCAAATTTGGAGGAGCGCAACGGTTACGTTTGAGCGGACAGGGAACTTGTACCGGGTGAGGAGGGTCATCCGGAATTTAGGCGATGGGGGATAATCTTGTGTGGCTGGAATTATTCATCTGGTTTTTGACCAACTGGCACCCCGAGCGCGTCAAGCGGCGTGCCATGACATTGCTGGGTTTGAGTCTGCTGATTCTCTTGCCCCTTTTCATCCTCAACATGCAAATGAGCCAGCGGGGATTCAAGCCATCCCTGCCCAGTTTCAATATCGAGGCCGGTGACCCGGAGGAGAAACAGGAGTTGGGCGAGCAGGAGTAGGCGGTCAGGCTACGACTGACGACTACGTCCCGACAGGGCGCAAGTGCGTTGCCGCAGGGTTTCATACAACAGCACACCGGTAGCAACCGACAGGTTGAGACTCTCCACCTGACCCACCATGGGAATGCTGACCAGCAAATCACAGTGTTCACGGGTCAGCCGTCTCAGCCCTTTGCCTTCCGCGCCGGTGACCAGCACCAATGGCAGGTTCAAATCCACTTCATAAAGTGAGCGGGCGGATTCTCCGGCAGCACCCACGACCCAAAGTCCCTTGTCCTTGCACAAGGCCAGACTCCTCACCAGGTTGGTGACCCGATAGACCGGTATGGTTTCAGCCGCACCGCAGGCAACCCGGGCAACGGTTGGCGTGATACCGGTTGATTGATCCCGGGTGATGATCACCCCCTCGACACCCACGGCATCCGCAGTTCTGAGGCAAGCCCCCAGATTGTGCGGATCCTGCACCTGATCCAGTGCCAGATACAGGGAATGCGGGGTGACCCGGGTCAGGGCATCGCGTAAATCGGCCTCATCCCGTTCTGCAGGCTGATTCAATTCCAGAACGATGCCCTGGTGGTGTTCGCCATCGGCCAGACTGTCCAGCTTCTTTTTGCTGGCGGGTTGGGCAACGATGCCCCAGGTGGTGAGTTGCTGCCGCAGTTCATTCAGACGGCGATCCTCGCGTTTGTCATCGAGCCAGACATTCAGGACTTGCTCCGGCGTATTTTTCAGGACGGATTCGGCGGCATGCAGCCCCATCACCCGGCGTTTGTTTTTCATGTCTTTTTGCGCTTGCGACGGGGCCGTTTGTTGCTTTTTTCCTTGTCTGCCTTTACGGGTTTGGTCGTTTCCGGGCTGGATGCGGCCCGTTTCGGGGGAGGTGTTCCGGTTTTTTTAACTGATTCGGGTTTGATCAGTTCGAGATCGATCTTGCGTTCGTCGAGATCAACCCGGGCTACGATTACCTTTACGCTGTCTCCCAGCCGGTATTTGATGCCGGTACGGTTACCGGTCAGCGACAGTGTGGTCGGGTCATAATGGAAATAATCCTGATCCAGCGAGGAAATGTGTACCAGACCTTCGACGAAAACATTGCGGAGTTCCACGAAAAACCCGAAGGAGGTCACGCTCGCAATGATGCCTTCGAAGGTTTCCCCCAGTTTATCGAGCATGTATTCACACTTCAGCCAGGCGACAACCCCCCGGGTGGCTTCATCGGCCCGGCGTTCGGTGTGAGAACAGTGTTCTCCCAGCAGGTGCATGTCGTTACGGGTGTAGGCGAAATCGTCTTTCTTCTTTCCTTCCAGCAGATGCCGGATGGCGCGGTGTATGAGTAAATCAGGGTAGCGACGGATCGGCGAGGTGAAATGGGTGTAGGCATCCAGGGCCAGGCCGAAATGGCCCCGCTCGCTTTCCGGGCTGTAGACCGCCTGTGTCAGTGAGCGTAACAGCACGGTCTGGATGAGGTGTTCATCCGGTCGACCCGTGATGTCGTCCAGCACCTGATAATAATCGCGGGGTTCGGGTTTTTCTCCGCCCCCCAGTTTCAGGCCAACCTTGCCCAGGAAGGTGTGCAGATCGGCCAGTTTTTCCGGTGTCGGTCCTTCATGTTTGCGGACGAGATGCGGCAGTTTCTTGCGGGCCAGAAAACGGGCCGCAGCAATGTTGGCCGAGATCATGCACTCTTCGATCATGCGGTGCGCGTCATTGCGCTCTACCGGCACGATCATTTCGATTTTCTTGCCTTCACCGAAGACGATGCGGGATTCCTGGGAATCGAACTCCATGGTGCCGCGTTCTTCCCGGGCCCGCCGGAGTACCTTGAACAAGGCGTGCAGTTCCTCGATGTGGGGCAGTATGGCCCGGTAAAGGTTGCGGTGAGTCCGGCTGGAACTGGCCAGGAGCTCTGCGACTTCGGTGTAGGTCAGTCGGGCGCGGGAGTGCATGACCCCGGATATGAAGCTGGAACGATAGATTTTTCCCTCTGTGTCTATGCCCAGTTCCGCCACCATGCAAAGGCGATCGACATCCGGGTTGAGCGAGCAAAGACCGTTGGAGAGAATTTCCGGCAACATGGGAATGACCCGATCCGGAAAATACACCGAATTACCCCGGTTATGGGCTTCCTCGTCGAGTGCCGTGCCGGGACGCACATAATGCGATACATCGGCAATGGCGACCCAGAGTTTCCAGCCCCGGGTCGTGCGTTCACAATAGACTGCATCATCGAAGTCGCGGGCATCTTCACCGTCGATGGTGACGAGGGGTAGATGACGCAGGTCGACCCGTTCAGCAATGGCTGATTCGGGGATGTCTTCCGTCAGACCGGCAATCTCGGCCAGTACGGCATCCGGCCAGGTACACGGCAAGCCGTGGTTACGGATGGCCACCTCGATTTCCATGCCGGGGGCCAGATGTTCACCCAGTATCTCGACGACCCGCCCGATGGGGTTGCGATGACGCGAGGGGTATTCGATGATTTCAGTGACCACCAACTGACCGGGCTGGGCGATACTTTCGCCATCTTCGGGAATCAGAATCTGGTGGGATAGGTATTTGCTGTCCGGTACCACGAAGGTGATTCCCTGTTCCCGATACAGTTTGCCGACCAGACGCCGGGTGCCGCGTTCGAGGATTTCAACCAACCCGGCTTCCCGGCGGCCGCGCCGGTCTATCCCCCGGATGCTGACGACGATCCGGTCATCGTGCATGAGTGCCCGCATTTCCTTGGGTGAGAGGAACAGGTCTTCGCCACCTTCATCCGGTTTAAGGAATCCAAACCCGTCCGGATGCCCGATGACCCGTCCGGTGATGAGGTCGCGGTGATTGACGATGCAGTAGCGGTCACGCCGGTTTTTAAGCAGTTGACCGTCCCGTTCCATGGCGTTGAGGCGACGGCGCAGGGACTCGACATCCTCGGGTTCGAGAACCCCCAGGATTGCGGCCAGTTCATCCAGCCCGAGCGGGATGCCCTGCTTTTCGAGTATTTGCAGGATCAATTCCCGGCTGGGTATGGGTCGCTCGTATTTTACCGCCTCCCGTTCGGCATAAGGATCCTTGAGGTTGAATTCGCGCACGGAGGGGGCATCGGAAGTACTCATCAATAGTGTTTTCCTTGAATCGTTATGATGTTGTGAGGGGAGTCTCTCCCCAACCTGAAGCAGGCTGCAAGTTTACAGTGTGCAAGGGGAGTCGGTAAGGTAGGCATGTTTACAGATTCCAGCGTAATTGCAAGATGATTGCAGTCAGGATCAAAAAAGCTTGACAAAAATGACGCTGTTCCGCCATAATGCGCCCTCTTTTCAGCGGCCACTCAACAAGATGGCTGTCGCCTCAGTGCCGAGGTGGTGAAATTGGTAGACACGCATGTTTCAGGTACATGTGAGGCGACTCGTGGAGGTTCAAGTCCTCTCCTCGGCACCACTCCAGATTCAAATCCCCCCTAAAAATTCATTCTCCCCGGCAAATCGTCATTCTGGCTTCAGCATCATGGCGAGGGTTCGGGCATGCGCCGTTCATCCTGGTTGTATGGTTTCTGCCGTAGCGGGAAGCACAGTCCCGCCAGACAAGCGGCTTTGGCAGGACAAGCCGCTCGCCCACCATTGGCGGTGCCCCGGTTCAATCCGTGGTATCGGTCTACCTTAAAAGGATTCATTCAGGGTGATGTGGCGGAAACGCCTGCATCAGGTACCAAACCAGGTGTTCATGGCGGCGATCACGTCCTGATCCAGTTCACCCGTCAATGACCGCAGCCGCAGTCGGGCCAGGGCATATTCATAACGGGTGCGGGCCAGATCATTCTCGACTTTCGCCTTTTCCATGACGGCATTCAATACCTCAATGGAACTGCGTATCCCGGCTTCGTAGCCCTTGCGGTTTGAAACTAATGACTGTTCTGCCGAATACAGGGCTTTTTCCATGGCCCTGATTTTGGCTACCCCCTCGACGATGGATTGAAACTGTCTTCTGACGTTCAGTTGCAGGGTGACATGGGCCGCTTCGAGTTGTTGTTCGGCTTGTTGAACCGTGGCCAGAGCCTGGCGTATACGTGAATCCACATAGCCGCCGTTGAAGATCGGCAAGGCCATCTGTACCCCGACCTGGGTGGTGTCAAATTGCTGGTTGATGGTGAAATTGGCATCACTGCTGGAATGGCTGTACTGGGCGTAGATATCCAGCGTAGGGTAGTGACCGGCAGCGGCCTTGTTGACTTCCTGCCGGGCCGAGGCCAGACCGTGCTTCAGTGCCTTGATTTCCGGATTACTGGCTTCGGCCCGGCTGATCCAGTCTTCCAGTTTGGCTGGTTCCAGCGATTTGAGATCCATGCGGGCCGGATTCAGGCGGGACAAATGATCCACGGCTTGATTCGTCAGTCTTTCGATTTGATGGCGTGTGTAATCCACATTCTGCCGTTCCTCGATTTCCTGGGCCGTGGACAAGTCATAGCGGGCCTGGGCCTCATCAATATCGGTACGGGTACCCTGACCCAGTTCAAACTGGCGGGTCGCCGCGTTCAACTGGTTTTGATACGCCTCTTTCTGGGCCAGTACCGAAGCAAGACTGTCCGTGGCGTAAAGACCATTGAAATAAGCCGAGGCGACCCGGTCGCCCAGGTTCTGGGTTTCCTTTTGCAGGGTGGCATCGGCCCCGGCTACCTGTTCCTTCGCTTGCCTGAGCAAGGCCCAGTTTTGCATGCGAAACAGCGGTTGTCGCAGGTTGACCCCGTAGCTGCTGCTCATGTAGTCGAAGCTGTTGATGACTTCCTGCCCGCTCAACGACGGTGAGGTGCGTTCGGTACTGGCCATACCGACTGACCCTGTCGCCTGCACGCTGGGCAGCAACTGCGAACGGGCCTGTGGTACGGCTTCGCGGGTTGCATCGGCGGCGGCCCGGGCCGCCAGGAAGTTGGGTTCGCTTTGCAAGGCCAACTGATAACTCTCCAGCAAATCCATGGCAGCCAGGGGTTGGGTCAGAAACAAGCCGGCTGACAGACATATTCCTGTTGTGGTGCGACGTAACATGGGGCTTACTCCTCCTTCATGGCAGCCGCCAGACGTTTGGTCAGCGGGTGCAGCAGGTATTGCAGCACGGTACGTTCACCGGTCTTGAAGACCACCTCGGCCGGCATACCGGCCTGCATCTGGCGGGCTCCCAGTTTCTGCATGCCCTCCGGGGTAATGGACACCCGGGCCAGATAATAGGTAATGCCGGTTTGGGGATCGGTCAGCAGGTCACCCGATACCGAATCAAGCCGACCGTCGACCACCAGGGTCGGGGAGTGGGAGAATGACGAAAACCGTACCGCTGCGGTCAATCCCGGTTGTACCCGGTCTATCATGTTGGGCTGTACCCGGGTTTCGAGAATCAGGGTTTCATCGGAGGGCACGATATCCATCAGTTTCTGTCCCGGCTGGATGACGGCCCCCACCGTTTGCACGGTCAACCCCACCACCTGGCCATCGGCGGGAGAACGAATCTGGATACGCGACAATTCATCGGTGGCCGCCTTCAGTTTTTCTGCATCGGCCTGTACTTCCCGTTCGATTTCAGCCAGTTGGGTATCTACTTCCTTGCGGTATTCCTGCTTGCGCTGGACACTTCTGAGTTTTAACTCCGAGATGGCTTTTTGTTCACTCAACAAACTACCCTGCAAACTGGCCATTACGCCGGCGACTTCTGCGGCAGAGCGTTCCAGTTCCAGTTGCCGGTTACGGGGCACATAGCCTTCCTTCACCAGACTGCGGATGGAATCCAGTTCTTCCCGTAACAGACTCAACTGGGTTTTGCGGTTTTCCAGCATGCCTTGATACCCCTGTATCTGCCCCTGATGACCCTGTATGGATTCCTGCAGGGCGGACAGCTCGGCTTCCAGGGCCGATTTGCGCGACTTAAGCAATTGATTTTGAATGTCGAGGTGGCTTTTGATCAGGGGGTCGGTTCCGGCGGCCTGGATCAGGTCGTCGGAGAAGCGAATGGTCTGGGCACCCTTCTGCTCGGCCAGTAATCGTCCTTCCGTGGCCCGGATGGTCGAATAGTGCTGGCGTATCGATTCATAACTGGCTTTGGAATAGGAGTCATCCAGACGGATCAGCGGGTCATTGACCTTGACCATCTGTCCTTCCCTGACCAGAACCTCTTTCACAATCCCGCCCTGCAGGTGTTGCACGGCCTTGCGCTTGGTGTCGATGGTGACCGTACCCATGGTGGGTACGCCTTCGTCCAGGGGAGCCAGAACGGCCCACAGGAGAAATCCACCCAGTCCAAGTGCCAGCCCCCACAGACCAATGCGCATGGGGTGATGGGTGTCAGTGGGTAATACGACTTCGCCTTCCACGATGTCATCACGGGATGGCAGCGCAGGGGCTGCCGGGCCGGTACGGTTAGCGTTCATCCAGTTGTTTTCTGCCATGATTTGATCCGGTTTAGGGTTTATTGGGGAAGTCAGGCGGCCTGTGCCTGTGCCGGTCGGGGTTGACTGATGAGACGCAGCATATCATCGCGGACACCGTATGCCTGTACGCCGCCCTGCTGCATCAGCAATATGCGATCAGTGATGCTGAGTATCTGTAATCGGTGTGTAATGAGGATGATGGTCTTGCCTTGTGCCTTGAGCTGTTGAATGGCCTGCACCAGGGCTTTCTCACCCATCTCGTCGAGATTGGCGTTCGGTTCATCCAGCACGATAAGGCTCGGTTCCCCGTAAATGGCCCGGGCCAGGCCAACCCGCTGACGTTGACCGCCGGAGAGGTAGTTGCCTACCTCACCGACCGGGGTTTCATACCCGTTGGGCAGACGCAGAATCATGTCGTGTACTCCGGCCATTTGCGCGGCCCGTATGACTTTTTCTGAATCGATCACCCCGAAGCGGGCGATATTGGCAGCGACCGTTCCCTCAAACAGTTGTACATCCTGCGGCAGGTAGCCCAGGTAGGGGCCCAGTTCCTGACGTGACCAGGTACTCAGTCCTTCGCCGTCCAGCAATACCTTGCCTTCGACGTGGGGCCAGATGCCCAGCATGACCCGGGCCAGGGTGGACTTGCCACAGCCGGAGTGGCCGATGATGCCGGTAACCATGCCGGCCAGAAATTCGAGGTCGAGTTCCTTGAGTATGGGGGTCGTTCGACCCGGTGCCGTAGCAACCAGTTTTTGCAGCGATACCTGCCCCCTGGGCGTGGCATGAAATACACCGCTTTCCCGTTCGGGATGCTGGGCAAACAGGGTCTCCAGACGCTTGAATGACGTGCGGGCCGAGGAAAATCCCCGCCAGGTGCCGATGACCAGTTCAACCGGGGCCAGGGCGCGTCCCATCAGGATGCTGGCGGCCACCATGGCCCCCGGAGACAGTTTTCCGCCGATGACCAGTATGGCCCCGGCCCCCAGGATGAGGGATTGCAGGGTATAGCGGACAAACTTGGTGACGGCCTGGATGCGGTGGTTGAGGTCGTGAGTGCGGCTGTTCAGGTGCAGGTAGTGCTGATGTTTGGCTTGCCAGCGTCGACGCAGGTCGTCCAGCATTCCCATGGATTCAATGACCTCGGCATTCCTGAGCTTGCTGGAAAGATAGGTACTGACCTGCACATTGGCATCCTGTGTCTTCTCCAGCGGTTGCATGGTGAGCTTGTCAGTGAGTCGGGCCATGCCTGACAGCAACAGGGCACCGGCCAGGGAAACCGAACCCAGCAAGGGGTGCAGCATGAACAGCACCACCATGTAGATGGGGGTCCAGGGGGCATCGAAAAAGGCGATGATACCGTTGCCGGTCAGGAACTGACGGATGTTGGTCAGATCCGAAAAAGCCTTGGTCGCGGTTTGATCGGTTTTGTTGAGGCGGGCCTCGAAACTGGCACTGAATACCCGGGAACTGAGCATTTCATCCATCCGGGTGCCCATGCGCACCAGCAAACGGGAGCGGGCCCATTCGCCGAAAGCCATGACCGTAAAGAAAAACAGGGTGATCAATGACAGGGCAATCAGGGTGAACTCATTTTGACTGGACATCACCCGGTCGAACACCTGCAACATGTACAGGGAGGGTGCCAGCATCATCAGGTTGACGACCAGGCTGAACAACCCCACCACCAGAAACTCACGTTTGAGGCGACTGAGGGAGCCGATCAGTTCACTGTTCTGATTCGGGGTGACGGACGACGGCGTATCGCGCATAAGACCTCGGAAGCTTGGAAATACCGGTAAGGGGAATCAATCAGGCGGCCACGGCCGCCCGGGCGGGTGCCACAGCGGGTGGAGCGGCTTGTTGCTGGCCCGACAGGGCGGCCAGGATTTCATCGCGGACACCATAGCCATGCACTGCACCGTCCCGCAGTAAAAGGATGCGATCCACGGCAGGAAAAACCGATGCGCGATGGGTAATCACCACGACGGTTTTACCTTCGGCCTTGAGCCATCTCAGGGTGTCGAGCAAGGCGGCTTCACCGGCCTCATCCAGACTGGAATTGGGTTCATCCAGCACGATGAACTGCGGTGCGCCATAAATGGCCCGGGCCAGTCCGACGCGTTGCCGCTGTCCTCCCGAAAGAAAACAACCCTCTTCACCAATCTGGGCATCATAGCCTTCGGGCAGGGCCATGATGACATCATGCAGGCCTACCTGCCGGGCTGCCGCTTCAACCTTATCCCGGTCTATTGCACCGAAACGGGCAATGTTTTCGGCCAATGAGCCATCGAACAACTCCACATCCTGTGGCAGATAACCGATATGGGGCCCCAGTTCTGCCTTGTTCCAGGTAAAGACATCGACACCGTCCAGCCGTATCTTGCCCGAGGCAGATGGCCAGATTCCCACCAGAAGCCGGGCCAGGGTTGATTTGCCGGAGGCGGAAGGCCCGATCATGGCGATGATGTCACCGGCCGGGATCACAAAGGTGATGCCGCGAATGATGGCCAGCGGGCTGCCCGGTGCCGAGGCCGTGACAGCTTCCACCGAAAGGTGGCCCCGGGGCGCAGGCAGGCTCATGCCGGTGGGTTTTTCCGGGATGTTGCCGAGCAGGTTACCGAGCCTTTCATAGGCATCCCGTGCCCCTACAACCAGCTTCCACTGGGTAATCACCTGAGTGATGGGGGCGACTGCCCGGCCGCCGAGAATGGAAGCCACCAGCATCATGGAACCGCCATCGAGAAACGCACCCTTGACCGTCAGCCAGGCACCCAGACCCAGCAAGGCCGAGCCCAGGGTAATCTGTACGAATTTGGAGAGTGCCGTGCTGATACCGGCCCGATCCGAAGCTACGGCCTGACTCAACAGGAATTGCCGTTGTTTTTCCAGCCAGCGGGCATGAATGGAATCGAGCATGCCCATGGCTTCGATGGCTTCTGCGTTTCTCAGGCTGCTGTGGGCATAGGACTGGGCCGAGGCACTGCCCCGGTTGGCATCGACCAGTAGTTTCTGCGTGCCCTTCTCGGTCAGGAAGGCAAGCAGTATCTGAACTACTGCACCAAAGGCTGTCATGAATCCCATCAGGGGGTTGATCAGGTAAATCAGGATCATGAACAACAGTGAGATCGGCGCGTCCAGCACGGCCAGCAGGACAGGACTGGAAAGAAAGTCGCGCAAGGCCCGCATGTCTTCCGGGGCACGCGGCCCGCCCTGGGCACCTCTCAGTTTCGCATAAAAACTGACGTTGAATACCCGGTCGTTGAGTTGCTGATCCAGTTTCAGACTGGCCCGGTGCAGTATCTCGGCACGGGCCCAGTCGAGAACCTCCATGAAGACGTAGACCATCACCACCAACAGGGTGAGCATCGCCAGGGTCGTGTAATTACGGCTGTCCAGTACCCGCCCATAGACCTGCATCATGTACACGGTGGGGGTCAGTGCCAGAAAATTGGTGAAGACACTGAAAAAAACGGCTTGCCGGAACAGGCCTCCCAGGGCAAGCAGGGCCTCTCTTAATTCGGTCGATGGTCTGGGTTGTTTTATCATGGGATAAGGTGTTGGGGGTATGACAAGACGGATGGATTCCTGCCGAACGGGCTTTTAACCCTGCTGGAGAGGAGTCGCTGATCCTGGGTGGCCATGGGCAGTCAATCGTGTGGTAAGTCCCTGTCAGGGGGCAAGGTCGCGCAGCAATACTGGTTCGCCGGGCGGAAAGGACGCGATTATAGAGATAATGCGCTGAATTTTGTACCGATACTTTATCGTTAACAAACCCTATTGTTTGCTAACAACTGCAAGCCTTATTTCTCAGGCCAGGGGTATCTACCAACACGCGCAGGACTATCCCACGCGCTCCGTTCAAATCCCGGTCAACCACAAGGCCACCGGATTTGATGATTTTCGCGCCGCCAATCTGCTTTATCTC
>Ga0172372_10012217_pt1 | contig 10789 bp, 5 predicted proteins | sample LakKiv5m_2_FD_114544 | JGI IMG/M metagenome (GOLD analysis project Ga0172372, IMG submission 114544) | Freshwater microbial communities from Kabuno Bay, South-Kivu, Congo - kab_092012_9.5m | ecosystem: Environmental > Aquatic > Freshwater > Lake | place: Democratic Republic of the Congo... | reverse complement strand
TTAATTTTAATCACTGTTTTTAGATTGATTTATTTTTATTTACCTTTACTATTAGGATTCTACTTTAGTTACATTTTGTGGAAAAAATTAAAAAATAACTAAATTTTGGGGAATTTTTTTGAAATGATTGGGGCTTTTTTAAAAGCAAGACTAATTTTTATGAAAAATATATTTTAAAAATGATTTTATGTATCTGCATGTAAATTTAAATGTTGAGGGAGCGCAAGTGTAACTCGCGCTCCCAATGCCTCTTCAGGCGTTTCTCACCTGCTCTTCTCCCACCATAACATCCACTCCTCCCGGGTTTCGTCGTAGTCCTCATCGTCGTCGTAATCGTAATCGTCGTGGACCTCATCGTCGTCGTAGTCGTAATTTTCGACCCAGACGAAGTGTGCTTCCCGGACAAAGTCGTTGTTTCCGTCGTCGAGTTCCTCGATTTTCCAGCTTTCGTGGTACATTAGTCTCTCCTTTTTATGAAAATACCCCCATATTATAGGTTTAAATTTGATTTTGTCAAGAGTTTTTAGGATTTTAAATTTCAGATCCTAATTCCCTTTTCCTTCAAGTAATTTTGAAGAAATCTACTAACAAAGTTATATTCAAACCATAACTCAAAATTAAGAGTTTTATCTTCATAAATTATGAATTTGAACCCGTCATCTTTGACTCTATAAGATACTACTTCATCGTAACTGATACTAGAAATTCTAATTTCTGGCGTTCTGGTTTGCTCCCAAACTTCTATCAAGAAATTGTTTTCAGATACAAATAAACATGTTCTCCAAAATACTCCGTATAATTCAAAAACTTCCTTAGTAAGTTTATTTTTAGGAAGATTAACTCTTGTATAGACAGGCTTTCTCGGGAATTTGTCCAAAGGTTTTCCATGTTCTAGAATTTCAGAATAATATCTTTTTTTAATCTCGTTCACATTGTAGGTCCAATATGGGAAAACATCTTCGCCTTCAAAGATCCTTTTTGAAAAATTTTCTTTAATTGTTGAGACTGTCTCTCCAAAACTCGCTTCTACCCAAGTTTTTTTATCTTGTTTATAGAAACTTAATTCCCACATCTGATTTGTCTCAAAATCGAAAAGATACTCTTTGCTTTTAGGCCTGATGTTCACTTCAAACCTCCCTCTCTCACTTCTATAAACCTTCAGATCACACTACAAACTATCTTATAATATAGCATTTAGTAAATTAAGTATAAATAAAGAAACAAAAAAATTAAGTAATAAATCTATAGTCAGTAATACAATCTTTTGCTATATCCGGGTTTGTATCAATTGCATCATTTGTATCTTTTTCATATTTAGTAATAAGTTTTATCATGCCACCAGTACCATTTTCATTAGGAACATGTTGTAAGATTAAATTCTCATTCAAGTAACAGTTTCTAGTTCTTGGGAAACCTTGGGTGATAATACTGAAAATAGCGATATCTAATTCTTTATCATAATTATTTAAATCCGTAAGTTTATATACTTCACTTTTATCAGCATTACCTAGTTTATCTGCAATCAAATAATATAGATTGGTAAGGGAAGTGAAAAGATTAGCTGAGTCCTTTATAAACGAATCGATAGGGTGCGTACCTTCTTCAAAAGATATAGAAGCAAAACCAAATATATCAGTACCATTAGATGTTTTTCTATAATTTAATTTAGGAAAAATTTTTTTTCCATTTAAACTATTAATAGCCTCATCAGAAATTTCAAATTTATAACCTAATTGTTTAAATTTAGTGTTAATTTTTTCTTTTAATAAACTAATGGTATCTTCATTTAATTCATATCCAAGAGAAACAAATATAGCATGATTTTTTCTTTCTGATTCTTCCGTATTATGTATCTGTATATATAACTTATCTATATCCTCTTTAGTTGGGTAAATAGGTTTTACACCAAAGCTTTCATACATTCTGTTTTGAACAGAAAGTGTTTCAATAATTTGATCATAGAACATAAATGCTAATTCTTTATTACTTTGACCATCCTCAATAGCTTTATTAATATTTCTTATACTTGATCTATCTTTGAATTCAATTAATTCGAAAATCACACTATTTTTACCAGACATTCGATTTTCAACAACAAGTTGAAGCTTTCCATCTTTATCAAATATAAAACCTAAGTATTTTACTAAAGTACCCTCTAAATAAATATAATCATTCACATTTATGGAAAGAGCCTCAAGTTCTGGAATAATTTCATTATTAAGATTTTGACTAGTATATCTTACACTTTGCAACTTCCCATTAATTGAGACACGAACATTTTTAAATGATGGTGGGTTGCCAGTTGATATTTCAACCCCGCCATTGAGAAGATTAAGAAATTTACCTATTTCTATAAAATCAGTCTCACGAACAAATTTATCCTGTGTAGTATTTTGAGATCTTGTTAAAATAGGTCTAAGTATTTCATTTAAATATTTATTATTTTTGACATTATCTTTCAAAAAAATTACACTTGCATCTGAAATAAGTTCCATTGTTTTGAAGGTATCTATGAGATAATTAAAACAATCTTTTTCTGATTTATTGTCTTGATTATAAGAAAGACTAACTAATTCCAAAACCAAAGAATATTCTAAAATTTTATTATAATCACTATTATCATTAATATTTTGATTACATTCATTAAGCTTCGTTTTAAAAGTATACAATACTTTATTAAAAAAAGCAAAGGTTAGAGGAATGGTTGGTTTTATCTTGTTATTATTAAATTCAATAACATGTTTTGAATTATCAAAATATCTGATCCTTTGTTTGTTATAATTGTCTAAAAATAAACAAAACTTTGTAAGATGTCCATGATTAGCATCATTAAAATCTGGAGTGAGTATGCTTAATTTAACATTACCTGAGCTTGTTTTTTGAGGAACAGTATCTTTTGATGCAACTTTAATAAATTCATTAGGTAAATGTACTCCATAGACTCCCATTGCCGTTTCTTTTAAAAAAGTACTGTAAAATTCATCAGCCTTCGGAGCAGGAAAATTTATCTTTTGAAGACGGTTACTAATTATATCAAGGAGCTGATTTCCGTTCGTGATAATTTCTGGGTTACCTGTAAAAACTACTTTAATCTTACTTTTTGGATTTTCATTATTGTACTTTTCTATCTCAGTAATAAATTGCTTTAACTTAGGTTGATCCTCTTCATCAAGTAGAGAAAGTTCGTCTATGACAACATATTTAATATTATTTTTAATTAACATTTGAGCTAAAGTTTCTTCTTGAGTTTTATTGAAATTTGCTGGAGCTGTGAAATATCTTTTTACATTACCCACAGATCCAAAAAACCATTTTTTTGAGTCATCTGTAGAATCTTGTTCGGGTCTTAAATCTCTCAATTGACTAATACCTATTTCCTTCCCAAAAAGCATATTACCAATAGCACTTACAATTGTTGTTTTACCAGTACCAGTGTCACCTTGAACATAAATAAAATCGTTAGCACTTTCAAGGATTCCATTCATAAATTCTATTTTTTCTTGAGTAGTAAATATCTTTATAGAACTAAGAAATCTTTCAAGAATAAATTTTTTATAATATTCTGAGTCTGCTAAGTTAACATAGATTCCATCTGTAAAATTAAAGCTAAAGGAAAGAAATCTTTGAGTGATAAAACTCAGTTCACGTCTTAAATTTTCTTTTATTGAATTAGAAGTATTTGAATCTTGTAACTCTTGATGTAATTGAAGCTGACGCTCGCATAAGGCCTCATACAATCTAACAGTTTCATTAGCTCCATCTGGAATTAAACCTTCAGTAAAAACATCTGAGTCATTTAGTAGCATTTCTCTAAAATTTTCATATTTACTTATTTTTTCTAAAATTTCAATATGTACATCAGTTGATTCTTCTGAAATAATTAATTTTTCTTTTAATCTATCAATAAGATTGGTAATTTCTCTTCCTAACCTAAAAAACAACCTGCGCTTTTGAATTGGCGTAAGACCATTAGTTGAATCAATATCTAAATCAAATTTTTTTAGTCTGCTTGAGAGTTTCAGTATAGTTCTTTCTGGTCTAGTTCTTTCTGAACTAGTATCATTTTTTCTTAATTTGTTTCGTTTAATAGTATCTTTAGCTTTAGAAGCAAGTAGTCTTATTTTATCAGCTGGTCTGATAACAGCTGGTCTGATTCCTTGAGTAATTGAATTTAATTGCTTTCTAACTTCTTGAGTTCTAATTTCATAATCTGAAGCTTCACTTCGTATAAAATCTACTGAATTTTTAAGGGAATCGATTCCTCTTAAATATTCCAAAATATCTCTTCTTAAAATGTCTCTTTTATCTTCTAATAATTTAAAAAGTTTATGTTTATCAATAACTCTAATTTTATTATTAATTTGAAAATGTATTAAAAACTTTGCTCTTTCATAATCTGTAAGGTTTATAACATCTCTAAGCGAATCAAAAAAATATTCAAGAGTTTTTATGTATTCACTGTGGTTGTAATTAGGCTTATTTGTCTTACTAAAAAAAATACTTGAGAGTCTACTAATAGTAATAGTATTTTTTAAAGTATCAGCAATTAAATAAGCATTTTCTCTTTCAACTACAGAAACTTTTTTTTCAGCAATTGTATGATCAGCATTTGTATGATCAGCATTTGGAGTTCCAAGGCCTCGATAAATTCTTTGATCTATAACCATATTCTTATGCTTTCATACTTAAATCTGATTGTCAAGAGGTAAATAAATCATCAAGCTGTTCTTGTATTGTTCTTATAATAGTTTGAATTTCCCTTTTTGAACTTGAATCCATGTTTTGAATTTTGGTTTCAATACTCCTAACTGTAAAATCAAATATTGTTTGAAGAGTATTACGCAGATAGTCTCTCATATCCTCTCCTTTAAAGGGATTAGCGTAATCAAAACTTGCACCTGTACCTATATTTAATAGATGAAATAAAACTTCCTCAATTTCTCTTAGTGCAGCTATTTGCATTGATGCATCGGAATTAGGATACCCATCAGTTACCCCCAAAATTAATGTCTCTACCCTTTCCTGATCAGCATCCTTTGCGTCTACTAACCCCTTTGCTTTACTATAAACTGCAATTTCATCATTTCCTCCACTTGCTTTTCCTAAAATCATATCTGCAAATGCTTGAAGCATTGTACTTCTATCTAAATATACTTCATTTTCTTCTTTACCTGTGATAAGTAAATAAGTTTTAAATTTTATTAAATCTTTGCTTTTAACTGACTCTTGGTATTTTAAAAATGAGTTTGATAGCAAGTAAAATAACAATCCTTGAAATTTTAGACATGTACTTAATTGAATTTCTTTAGCATCTCTAAAAGTTGCTGAGCAAGGACTACTCATAGAACCTGATGTATCTATACATAGAATTAAATCTAAAGTAGCCCTAAGGTTCGAAACAAATTTAGCTTCTCCCCCAAACCTAATATCTTCTTCTCGAGTTATGATAAATTCATCAATATCTCTTAATCTATCTGGATCATATGTTTTTACTCTTCGAAGTAATTTATTAATGCTATTGTTTAACAAGTCTAGGATATGCGCAAACAATTCTGTGAAAGGCATATCGCCTATCTCTAAATTATCTAATATGGAAATGATGTTAATTAAATGTTCAATTTCTTCATCAGTGTAACCAAGACTCTCTAATATTTCTCGGTCACTATTGTGCGGATCTATTGCTCTTTGGTGATCAATTAACGCTTTTATTAAATCTTGAATATATTTATTCTGTTGCCCGTCTTGACCATTTTTCCCATCTTGACCCTCTTTCCCATCTTGACCCTCTTGCCCATCTTGCCCATCTTGCCCATCTTGCCCATCTTGCCCATCTTGACCATCTTGCCCATCTTGACCATCTTGACCATCTTGACCCTCTTGCCCATCTTGACCCTCTTGCCCATCTTGCCCGCTCTCAGTTTCATCTTCGTTTCTAGGGTCGTCTCCTGTACTTCTATCTAGGTCTCCTTTTGGAGTAGCATCAAAAACAAACCATTTGTTTTCTTCATGGTTCCATATTCGTGTAATTGCATGGTAGGCTTGTTCATACATTACCCCAGCTTTTAGCTTCTTATTAAATCTGTTTACCGCAACACCTGCTTCTAATCTTGAGTAGTATCCAAGGTGAGCAAGTACAACTTGAAACAAAATATTTGCTTGTGAACAAATCAATCCTTCATTTTTATCATATTCAAAAATTGTATTATTATTGTTTTTTAAGACATATTTTTTGTTTTTAAATATAGTTTCAATAATTTCTCTACACATTGGAACTAATTTAAGATTTTTCCTTTTTATCACTTCGATTGTTTTCAAAGTTTCATCGGTTAATTTGTAATAAGAATCCTCTTTATATTTTTTAATCCAATGTTCAATCATGTCTTGTTCAGGACTTGGTCTTATATCTTTTGAAGTTCTTTTTCTTATTGAATAAATTATATCTGTTGATTGAGAGTTTTTAGGTAAAGTAATTCTGTAAAAGTTATCATATTTTTCAACTATAGTTCCTTGTTGTATCGAAACAAATCCCTCAAATTCATAATCTGCATGTATAGGTAAAGTATAAGGTTTCTCCTCTTGAAGATTAAACAAAGTAACTTTTACTGTCGGTGTTTCAACACTTTGAATTTCTATTTTTTGCCATTTTATATGCTTTTGGTCGAATGATGGGGTATTATTTTTACCACTTACAATATGTGAGTCATATTTTATATAAAACCCTTTAACAAAAGGTTCTACTGTTCCATAAGGGTTTGCAGGCTCTCCATCCTCCCCTGTTTCACCCTCTGGAGTTTTTGCTTGATCAGATACCTCTTTATTAGGTCCTTGTTGCTGACCCTCTCCACCAGGAGTTTTATTTTCACCTCTTTGTTTATTACTTGTAGAGGAATTGTTTTGTATCATTTCTTCTAAAAGTTTGCGAATCTCTTCTTTACTCGGTATTGGATACTCACCTTTTTTGAAATTTTTAAATTCTAGAAAAATATCATAAATGTCTTTTGTTATTTTATCTACCTGTAAGAGATCTCTAAGATACACCTCTTCTTGAATTTCTCTTTCATCGTTACTATTTAATTCTTCTCCTAAAATAATTCTATAAACTTGGTCTACATGGTAATCACTTTCGCTACTCTTAAATCTTTCTCTTAAATTTGTAAAAAAAATTTTAATATCATATTGACTATCCCTTCTTGAGTTTTTGTTCCATATTTTTAATATATAATATAAATTAATTAGCTTAAAACATCTTTCGTAGCCAGGTGCTCTTTCTCTAGAAAATCTATTAAAGTAAATATTCAAAAATAATTGATTTTCTATTACAGAATTACCTGTTACAGAGCCGCCCATTGAGCTACCCATAAAGGATCTGTCTTTAACTAAACTTACTACTAAACTTTGTACTAAAGAATCTATTTCAAGATCTGTTATTAGATCTTCTGCTCTTGCTTCTAATCGTTCTTCAAATTGATTTATAACATCTTTTAATGAATCCATAATTTAATGTTAGTTAAAATTTTTTATTCGTCAATATACATAATTTTTATTAGTTTATCTCAAGAGTTAGTGAATCTAAATTTATATAGATAAGAATTTATGGTGGTCCGTATTGGATTCGAACCAATGACCTCTTCAATGTCACTGAAGCGCTCTAACCGGGCTGAGCTAACAGACCATTTAATTATTTTTTTGTTGGTTTTATAAACCCAATTATAACCTAAAATAGTTTATTTTTTATTTTTTTCTTACCTCTAACCCTCTTATAAATCTCGTTTAAAATACCTTCAATAATTTCATTTTTAAAATCATTATCTTCAAAAATTTTCTTAAATAATAGATTGTTTTGTTCTTGTCGTTGAAGTATTATATCCTCGATTTTTTCTTTATTTACCAATTTGAATGTATCTAAATTATTTTCATTTACAAAATCTATAACTTCCCCGTCCTTAGACATGTTTTCAGCTATTTGCTCCACTACCACCTTATCATCTTCTTTAAAATTAGTTCCAAAACGCTGATTAATTTCATCAATAATCTTAGAAAGAGAATCCTTCTCTTCTACATTTACAGTAATTGTTCCGGTAATACCCGAAAGCCCTCTGGAATCTTTATCTAAAGAAATACTTTCTTCAAAAGATTTTTCATATTTAATTTTCTCGAGTAGTAACTTATCGTCAATACTTACATTTTCTTCATTTTCTCTTGGTAAAACTTTTCTCAAGAATTTTACATAATTAAAAAATTTATGAATTTTGGTATCATAAAAGTTTTCGATATTTGTAATGAAAGTATATAGCCTTAAAAATAAATCTATTGAAGATTTAAATTCTTTTTGTTTTTCTATTTCTAATTGGTTAAATCTCTCAAGAGCAGGGTTAAAGAAGTTAGAAAATTTCCCGGCATTTACTTCTTTTTTTGAATAATAAATATCATTGAATTCATTTATTAACTTTTCATCAAAAAGCTTAAAATCAGTAATTGAATTTTTCAAATCATAAACTGAATTTGGATCAGTTTCATTTTCTAAATAAGTTGTTTGAAAATAAGGTTGAAATGAATCTCTTATTTGGTCGGTTGTGTTTGCAAAGTCCATCACAAAAGTATCTTTTTTTCCAGGTGCAACTCTATTTAATCTTGAAATTGTTTGAACTGCTTTAACACCATTTAGCATTTTATCGATATACATACTATGAAGAAGAGGTTCATCAAATCCTGTTTGATATTTTTCTGCAACCACAAGAAAATTAAATTCATTTTTAAAATATTCAGGAAGTTGATTTTCTTGAATACTATTTCCATTTTTATTTGTATTTATACTTGATTCTCTATATGTAATTCCATCATTTTCTATGTCTCCACTAAAGGCTACTAATGGTTTTATATCTTCATAATGTTTATCTTCAATTTGTTTTTTAATTTCTAAAATATATCTAACTGCATGCAGTCTAGAAGGTGTAACTAGCATTGCTTTGGCTTTGCTATCTATTTTGTATTTGGTAACAGAATTAAAGTGTTCTAAGATAATCGCAGTTTTTTGGGAAATATTATATGGGTGAAGACTTTCGTATTTTAATACCTGCTTAATTCCTCTTTTCCTTTTAATTTCAGGATCCTCTCCAAGCTTTTTGTTGATATTAAAATAAGTTTTATAAGTTGTATAATTATTTAAAACATCTAAAATAAAGCCTTCTTCAATAGCTTGCCTCATAGAATAAACATGAAAAGGAACATATTTTCCTTCAGTATTTTTGTGCCCAAAAGTTTCAAGAGTTTTGTTTTTTGGTGTTGCAGTAAATGCAAAAAATGATAAATTTTTATGTTTACCTTGAGAAACAATTTCATTTATTAAATCTTCTTCTGATTTCATTTCTTCTTCTGTTTTGCCTTCAATTTTTTTAAATTCTTCAAGTTTCTTTTCAATATCCGCAAGTCCTACAGTCAAAGCTCTGGCCGATGAGCCAGTTTGTGATTGATGTGCTTCATCCACAATAATTGCAAAATTTCTATCATCTTTTTCAAAATCAATTTCTTTAAATATCCTTGGAAATTTTTGAATAGTTGTGATAATAATATCTTTCTTAGAATTTATAGCTTTAAGTAAATCTTGAGAAGTTTTGTCTTTATCAATTTTTTCAACTGTTCCAATTGTATGATCAAACCCATAAATTGTATCTTGTAGCTGAGAATCCAAAACCTTTCTATCTGTAACCACTATTACAGAACTAAATACCCTCTTTTCATCTTTAGTAATATTAATTAACCTGTGAGCTAACCATGAGATTGAGTTACTCTTTCCACTTCCAGCACTGTGTTGGATAAGGTAATTATTTCCACTTCCTTTTGAGTTTGCATTTTCTATCAATTTTTCAACCACATCTAATTGGTGATATCTAGGAAATATTATTTTTGATGGTTTTTTTGATTTTTCTTCGACTTGAACATACTGAGAAATTATTTGTAATAAATGTTCTTTTTGAAAGATTTTTTCCCATAAATAACTAACATCGTAATCATTTTCATTAGTTGGGTTTCCAGCACCGCCATCTACACCCGGCCCATTTGAACCTTGATTGAAAGGTATAAATATTGTTTTATCGCCTTCAAGCTTAGTAGTCATATAAGCATTTTTAGTATCAACCGCAAAATGGACAATTGCTCCTTTATTTAATTTAAAAATATTTTCTTTAGGATCTCTATCTTCTTTATACTGTCTTATTGCATTTTCATAGTTTTGACCAGTGTACTCGTTTTTAAATTCAATAGTGACAATTGGAATTCCATTTATAAACAAAACTGTATCCAGAGAATTTCTGTTAGCAATACTATAATGAAGTTGTCTAACAATACCTAATCTATTTTTGGTATAAGCATTATACAGATTTTGATTCATTCCTGTTTTAGGTTTAAAAGTAACAACTCTAAAATTTATTCCATAAGCATCGATTCCGTTTCTTAATACTTTGATCAGTCCTTTTATTTTGACTTCATCCTCAAATCTTTTAAGTAGCTCTTTTCCTTCAGGATCATTTCTTCTCGCTTGATATCTATCCCAATTTTGTTTTTGAGAATTTTTAATATAGTTTATTAACTCTTCTGGAAAAATTGCTCTTGAAGCATCGTAACCTGCTGTTTCATCCAGTTTTACATACCCACCCATTTCTAAAAGGTAGTCCTCGTTTCTTTTTTCTAAAACTATTTCTCTAAAATTTACTGGCATATTTTAATTATACTAAACCTCTCTTTTTCCAGTTACGCATTCATAAATTACTGACTTCTTATACTCTTCTAATTT
>Ga0172372_10012215_pt1 | contig 10790 bp, 5 predicted proteins | sample LakKiv5m_2_FD_114544 | JGI IMG/M metagenome (GOLD analysis project Ga0172372, IMG submission 114544) | Freshwater microbial communities from Kabuno Bay, South-Kivu, Congo - kab_092012_9.5m | ecosystem: Environmental > Aquatic > Freshwater > Lake | place: Democratic Republic of the Congo... | reverse complement strand
CGGCGTTTTTGCGCAATCATCTGCTGAATGGCGAAGGTGGCGCAATTCCCGAAGAAAATCGCTGGATTGCGCTCTTCGATCGCGTGGATGCGACTGCGACAACATGGTTGGGCCTGACTGTGTCGTGCGCGCAGTGCCACGATCACAAGTATGACCCTGTGACACAACGCGACTACTACGCGCTTCTTGATGCGTTCAATCGGGTTCCGGAGTCTGGCATCGTCGATCACGCGGATGGTCGCTTCCGGCTTGCGCGGCCGTGGATTGAGCCAGCAAGCGAAGCGCAGCGCGCGCGGCGTGCAGCACTTGAGGCGGCTGTGACAGCTGCGGGTGATGACGCAGCGACACGCGACCCCGCGAAGTCTGCGCTGGAACAGTTTCTTCGTGAGTCATGGCCGCGTGTGATGACGATGTCGGATGATGCTCCGCGCGAGACGCGCGTACTGAGGCGCGGCGAGTACCTTTCGCCGGACGAACATGTCGCCTTTCAAACGCCCGCATTTCTGCCTGCAAATGCGAGCGATGCGCCGCGCAATCGACTCGGACTGGCGCAGTGGATGTTCAAACCCGAAAATCCGTTGGTTGCCCGCGTTGCAGTGAATCGTGCATGGCAGACTTTCTTCGGTGACGGGCTTGTGCGTACTGCCGAAGACTTTGGTGTGCAAGGTGATCGTCCGATCTACCAAGAAGTGCTCGACACACTTGCTGTTCGCTTGCGCGAAGAACAGTGGAGCATGAAGCGCTTGCATCGCCTCATCGTCACGAGCCGCGTGTATCGACAGTCGAGTTGCGTGACGAGCGAACTTCAACAGCGCGATCCTGAAAATCGACTTCTCGCGCGAGCGCCGCGATTTCGCTTGCCCGCGATGATCTTGCGCGATCTCGCGCTCCTGACCAGTGGCTTGTTGGTCGAAAGATTGGGCGGGCCGCCGGTCTATCCCGCGCAGCCAGCGCATGTGTGGGAGCCGCTGGCGATTACGAAAGAACGCGACTTCACCTATCCAACTTCGACGGGTGACGATCTTCATCGACGCAGCGTGTACACCTTCTGGCGTCGCACCATCGCGCCTGCCAACATGTTTGACTCGTCGCAACGACAGCGTTGCACTGTGCGGACAGCAATCACGGCCTCGCCGCTCCACGCGCTCACCACACTCAACGATCCTACATGGATGGAAGCGGCCGAAGCGCTTGCTGCATTGGTTGCGAGAGAAAGCTCGGATGATGCAATGCGTCTCTCGCGAGCGTTTGAGCGCGTGACGGCGCGAAGTCCCAGTGTCGATGAACTGCGCGTGCTACAGCAGATGGTCGATGACGAGCGTGTGAAGGGGCGCGTGGCGCAGTCTGGCGAAGTAGACCCTGCGCTTGCCGTGGCATGTTTGACGATCTACAACCTCGATGAGGCGATGACCCGTGAGTGATCATTCGCAGCACACGCGTCGTCACTTTCTGCGCACCTCCATGCATGGGATTGGCGGCGTTGCGCTCGCCTCTCTCGTTGCCCGTGACGGTGCGGCAAGCGCAGGTTCTGCGATGGGGGCTCGTCCCGCGCTTGGTGCGTTACCCGAACTTCCACATGTCGTGGCGAAGGCAAAGCGCGTCATTTGTCTTTGGCAGGGCGGCGGTCCGTCGCATATCGATCTCTTTGATCCAAAATCAGCACTCGCGCTCCATGCAGGTCAAGACATTCCCGAATCGGTGCGTGGTAGCACGCGGCTTTCCACGATGTCGAGCGGATACGCCAAGTGGCCCGCGCTTCCGGCGATCAAGCCGTTTCGGAAGTGTGGCGCGTCTGGACTTGAGATCAGCGAACTTCTTCCTGCGATTGGCGACATCGCGGACGACATTTGTCTTGTGCGCTCGATGCACACGGAAGCGGTGAATCATTCGCCGGGCGTGACATTCTTCATGACTGGTTCGCAGCAACCGGGACGGCCCGCGATGGGTTCGTGGCTTGCGTACGGGCTTGGGACCGAGTGCGAGGAATTGCCGAGTTTTGTCGTGCTGACCTCGTCTGATCGCGAAAAGAGTTGCGGGCAACTTTTCTACGAACACTACTGGTCCAACGGGTTCTTACCGGGACGCCATCAAGGCGTTCGCTTTCGGCCTGGCTCTGATCCAGTGCCGTATCTCTCGAACCCAAACGGCGTTTCGCGCGCATCGCGCCGCGCCATGCTTGGTGGGCTTGCGGAACTCAATCGGCTGCGCGCCACTGCGACAGGCCACGATGCTGCGATCGATACGCGCATTGCGCAATACGAAATGGCGTTTCGTATGCAGGCGCGTGTGCCGGATTTGCTGGATTTCTCGAACGAACCGAAGTCGGTGGTTGAGATGTACGGGCCCGATGCGCTCGCGCCCGGAACCTTCGCGAACAACTGTCTCATCGCGCGTCGACTCGCAGAGCGCGGCGTGCGATTCGTGCAACTGATGCACTCAGGTTGGGATCAGCATGGGAACTTGCACTCCCATTTAGCCGTGCAATGTCGCGATACCGACCAGCCGAGTGCAGCACTGGTGCGCGATCTGAAGCAGCGTGGTTTGCTGGATGACACGCTTGTCCTTTGGATGGGGGAGTTTGGACGAACTCCGTTCGGGCAGGGAGATGCAGCGAATCCCACGGGTCGCGATCACTTCGGTCGCGCATATTCCATGTGGATGGCAGGTGGTGGCGCGCGCGCCGGTCATGTGCACGGCGCGACAGATGATTTCGGTTGGAATATCGCGCGCGACCCTGTCCATGTGCACGACATGCAAGCGACCGTCTTGCGTCTCTGCGGCATCGATCATGAACGGCTCACCTACCGACATCAAGGTCGGCAGTACCGTCTCACCGATGTACACGGCAAGGTTGTCGACGGCGTGATCGCGTAAACGCGTGGGTGTCATCGCGTAAACGCGTCGAGTGCGCCTGCGTCATCCCCAGTTGGAAAGCATGATCGCCAAGTCCTGCGCATCAACGGTGCCATCGTTGTCGATATCCGCGATTGGACTTGGTGTTCCCCATGCGCTTAGCAGAAGCGCGAGGTCCGCGCCCGCGACAACTCCATCACGATCAAGATCCGCGATGTTGAGCGGCGTTGGGGGAACGAAAGTGATTTCGAGTCGTGGACGGAGCAGTGCGTTGCCCGATTCGCTGGTCCAGATTTCGATGCCGTCGTCGTTGCCGCTGATGATCTGGGGCAGAATCGCGATGCCGTAGTTCGGCGTACCCGCGGCCCACGACGCAACCGTCGAGGTGAGATCAATGCGACGCATCGTTTCCGTGTTCGGCACATTGTCGCCGAGGAACTGTCCGACAGCCGGCAAGAGATCCGCGCCCACAGTCAAACCGCCAGAGAGCGAATTCCATGTGGAGTTCTCATCCCACGCGCGTGTCACCGGATGCACGAAGAACAGCGGGTTATAGAACGGCGTGTCGATGTCATCCGCAATGTCGATGACGAGTGTTGCTTTCACGATGGTCGAGCCGACGGGCACGCCACTCGCGCCGATGGCGCCATCGAAGCGAATCAGGCCTTGGCCGCGGTAGTCCGCGAAGAGTGAATTCGCTGTGTCGTCATCGACCCAGCGCGTGTTGTTGTTGCCGTAACTTGTATTGGGATTGTCTTGACTTACCCATGTGTCTTGCGTGCCAGCGTAGCCAGCGACCCCTTGCTGAAATGACTTGAACTGCACGCCTTCTGGCAAGCGATAGTCGTCAAACGCGACTGGCAGGTTGAAGTCGCTCTCGGGTGCGGTACGAATCGCTTGAAGGGTCGGCGAATAGGTATCGACATCGATCACATTCGCGAAGGTGTCAAATCGCATGATGCGCAGCCAACCATCGCCACCGTTCGGATCATCTTGGAAATCGGCCAGTACTTCATGAATGGGTTTGCCGACGACATTGCTGGAAACCTGTCGGTATTCCTCGTGAAAGTGACCGCATGTCACCATGAAGACATTCGTGTTTCGCTTCACGAACCACTGGAAGAAATCTTCCGATTGAATGCCGGTCGGGTTGTACAACCCTTCGACCGAGTACCAGACGGCTGGGTATCGACCAGAGGGTACGACCGGCACGCCGCTTGTGTAATCCTCCGCGTCTTGCAGGTAGCGGTGCGTCGTGAGCATCGCTGGGCGGTCTTTGTGTGCATCGAGTACAGCCTGCGCCCATACGAGTTCGGTAACGGGCGTGTCGACATCAAGATGCACTTGAAGGAAATCAATACCGCCAGCGCTGAAGTAGGTGTAATTCGACATTCCCGATGGTGACGCGCCGCCGAACCATGGCTCGCCTGCAAAGCGCTGCGGTCCGAAGTTCGCGAGGTATGCAGACGGAATGTACGGTTGTCCAGCGGAACCGGAGCTCGTGATGTCGTGATTTCCCGGGCAAACCCCGTACGGCAAGTTCGCGTTGTCGAGTACCGCCATCGAGTTGTTCGCGTTGACCCATTGCGCTGGTTGATCCGCATTGTTCACGATGTCGCCGTAATGCGAGACATAGCGCACATCAAGCGCAGCGCGATTCGCGACGATCCAATCGGTTTGTGCTGTAAAGATCTGCGGATACGAACTTGAGTAGTTCTGCGTGTCCGGAAGCCCGATCACGCTGAACGCCGTTGTTCCCACAGCGCTTCGACGCCCAGCAGTGCGTACATAGTCGGTTGCGCCCTCGAGAATCGCAAACTGCGGCTTCGCTTTGCGCACGGCATTGGGCCCGATGCCATCGTCGTGTGGAGACGCCACAGCGTGTATCGCTTCTCCCCATGCAAGCAGGGCGATTGCGCATGTGGCGACCGACACGAGCGGTCGTGCGGGCGAGCGGAACAGAACAACATGTGGGAAGTGTCTCGATGCAGGCATAAGGTTCCTCGAAGAGAAACCTACAGCCATGCAATGCGCTCTTTGATTTTTACGACAAAAATGTTTTGCGAAACCACGATGAGAAAAATGTCAGGAAATATTGTCTCTCGCGCGAGGTGGACGCGCGTCGTGCGGCGGCGTGGGTGGCTGCGTTCCCGCCGTCGGTGCGGGATTCGCGTACGCTTCACCACCCAGAAACGCAGCGAGTGCCGCGTCAAATCCGCGCACAAATGGACAGCGCGACACATCGCCACCCGCGGCGTTGATGGGAGGGTGGCCTTTCGGTGGCTGCGCTTCGCTCGCCTCGTCTGCAGGCTGTCTTGAATCGTCTGGCAGCATCACGGCTTGCCGGCTCCCGATACCTCAAGTTTCCGAAGCGTTCCATCGTTGGTGCATGCACGCAGCGCTTCAGATACGCGCGCCTCGAGTGCCGCGTCGCTCTTTCGTAGAAGCAGTTGCGACGGCTGCGACTCGATCGACACGACACGAAGTGATGGGTTCCGCAAAAGCCGCGCTTCAAGCGCACGAAGGTCTCCGAGGAAGGCATCGAGTTCACCTTTCTCGATCTTCGATGCAATCGTGCCGTCTGGGTCGCGCGAAGTCTTCGCTGCCATCGACGCACCCGCATGCGCAAGAACCCATGCTTCCGCTGCGGTTCCTGCTCGAACTTCAAGCCGCTTCGTGGCGAGATCGTAGGGCGATATGATTGGTGCGTCCTTCGCAACCAGTGCTGCAATACCGCTCGTGGTCCAGTACGGCAGCGCAACCAGATCGCGCTGTTGGCCGTCAGTTTCATTGCTGCCGAGTTGCAGAACTCCACTGGTGGTTCCGTTTGCGATCAGATCCACTTCGCCTGCAAGAAGCGCTGTGACTTCCCCGCCAATCGGAATCGCCTTCTCCTCAAATCGAAGATTTGCGCGCTTTGCGATCTCGTCCACAACTGCTGCGTCCACTCCGCGATCTGGCGAGCGACGCGTCGCTGCCTTCCAATACGGTGCATGCGGCATCGTTCGTCCAACGCGAAGTGTGCGTCGTTGTGAGCCATCTTCGGCCAAGACAGGTGAACGATCAAATCGCGGCTGCATCTCGCGTGCGTAGACACGCACGGCGCCAGCCACAAGCGACGCAACCTTCGCAGCAAGCACAGCATCTGCTTTGTCTGCGTGATCGCTCACTTTGTGATAGTCGTCGTGATCTTCGCAACTGAAGAGAACAGCAGGGATTCCAACTCGCAAGAACGCGCCTTGATCGCTGCGATCAAGCCAGTCTGGATGGGTGTCGACTTTCATCTCGAGCGGAACTTGCGGTGCAAGTCGTACGAGAAGATCGACAAGCGGCTTGCCCTTCGGCCCTCCGTCGAGACGAATCGCGCCGTCAGGTTGGCGCGAAATCATGTCCATATTGAAGACCCCGCGCATACGCGCAACGGGGACGGTTTCCTCTTCGACGAACGCGCGACTTCCAACGAGTCCAGCCTCTTCGCCAGTGAAACCAACAAAGACCACGCCGACATTGAGTGCGTCGTCTTTCAGCGCGTTTGCGACAGCGATCATCCCGCACACGCCGCTTGCGTTGTCATCTGCACCGTTGTAGATCGCATCTTCACCGTCGCGTGCGCCGGACTTTGGCGGGAGGTGATCAAAGTGCGCTGTCACGAGAAGAAATTCGCCGCTTGGTTGTGCGCCTTTCGGCGGAATCCAAGCGACTACATTCGGTGCAGCCTGAGGCATGCGTCCGATCGGAACGAGCATCGACTCGGTGCCGTCCGCGAGTTTCACCAAAGGCTTCGCGCCGGCTGCAGCGAGTTGTTCGGCAACCCATTGCGCTGCGCGCTTGCCATCTTCGCTGCGAAATGAGCGTCCGTTGAAATCGTCTGCGGCGAGTCGCGCGATGTTTGCGCGGATCGCCTCAGGCTCGATGGTCGGCACGACCGTTTCGCGCGTCGGTGCCTTGTCGTCGGCAAGCGCGGCGGTCGCTGGCTGAACGAAGGTGAGCGCGAAACTGAACGCGAGTGCGGTCAGGAGAGCGATCGGGACGATGCATAAGTGTGCGAGGAAACGGGCGGATAGGCGCCAAATCATCCGCGCAGCGTAACCGTGGAAGGGATGAAACCGATCTTGGCGCGGAATTGGCCGACCGGCGGAGTTCGTGGCGGCGCTCCCGACCGCGAACCGCGACGAAATGCTTGATTCTCGCTCTGCGATCGACCGATGACATGGCCTACATTCCTCTCCTCGCCCTTGCGGGCGTGGCGGCGGATTTTCTATGTGCGGAATCATTGGGTACTCAGGTCGATTCGACTCGCACGGGCTCCAGCAGGGAATCCGAGCGATCTGTCACCGTGGTCCGGATGACTCTGGTTCGTATACGAATGACACGGCGCAGGTGGGGCTTGGTCACGCGCGGTTGTCGATCATCGACCTCTCGCCGCTTGGTCACCAACCGATGTTCGCAGAAGCGGGTGCTGTGCAACTTGTCTTCAACGGCGAGATTTACAACTACCGTGAGTTGCGCAAGGAACTCGAAGCGAAGGGCCACACCTTCCGCGGGCACAGCGATACCGAAGTCATTCTTCATCTTTATCTCGAAGAGGGTGAGCGGATGTTGCCGCGCCTCAACGGGATCTTCACTATTGCGATCTTTGATGCGCGTACGGGTGACACTCTGGTCGCACGCGATGCGCTGGGCGTCAAGCCGCTTTATTACGCAGAGACGCCGAAGGGTGTTGCCTTTGCGAGCGAATTGAAGGGGCTGCTTGCGCTCGTTCCCGAAACGCGCGAACTCAATCTTGTTGCGCTGCATCGCTACATCAGTTGCTTGTGGTGTCCTGGCGAAGGAACACCGCTGAAAGCAGTTCGAAAAGTATTGCCTGGCGAATTGCTTGTGTTGCGCGAGGGACGCATCACGCGGCGCGCGACTTGGTACCAATTGCCAGTGTTCCGCGGCACGCGCGCAGATCTTGATGAGCGTGGCGCAGTCGACGGCGCTGTTCGCGCGATTCGCGCGGCAGTCGCAAGGCAGATGGTTGCAGATGTGCCTGTCGGCGCGTTTCTTTCGGGCGGACTCGATTCAAGTGCCATCGTGGCCTTCGCGCGCGAACAAGCGCCCGACATCGAGTGTTTCACGATTCGACAAGTGGGCGGAACAGAAGCAGGCGTCACAGACGATTTACCGTACGCAGAGCGTGTTGCCAAGCATCTCGGCGTTCGTCTGCACACCGTCGAAATCGAGGCGAACCGCATGGCGGGCGACCTCGAGAAAATGATCTGGCAACTTGACGAGCCGCTTGCCGATCCTGCTCCGTTGAATGTGCTGTACATCTGCGAACTCGCACGAAAACACGGCATGAAAGTGCTGCTTTCCGGTGCAGGCGGTGATGACTTGTTCACTGGCTACCGTCGTCATCACGCGGTGCTGCTGCAGAAATACTGGGATTGGATGCCTGCATCGATGCGTGGCGCGATCGAGTCATTTGCCCGACACGGCGATGCGCGCAAGCCGCTTTGGCGTCGATTGGCAAAGATCACGAATGGTGCTGGACTGTCTGGCGATGCGCGACTTGCGAATTACTTCATGTGGGCGCGTGAAGAAGAGATGTTGGCGCTCTACGCGCCCGAGATGCGCCGCGAAGCAACCGCGCATCCAGCGCTCACGCCGATTCTTGATTTCATTCGACCGTTGCCTGCGTCAGTTCCACCGATCGAGCGCATACTGGCCATTGAGCAGCGCTTCTTCTTGGCCGATCACAACCTCACCTACACCGACAAAATGTCGATGGCTGTCGGTGTCGAAGTGCGTGTGCCGCTGCTCGATCTTGAGTTGGTTGAGTTTGCAGCACGCGTGCCCGCGCATCTCAAACAACGAGGCAAGGTTGGCAAGTGGGTCTTGAAAAAAGCTCTCGAGCCGTATCTGCCACACGATGTGATTTATCGCCCGAAGTCGGGCTTCGGTGCGCCACTGCGGCGTTGGATGTTGCATGAACTGCGGCCGTTGCTCGGAGACATGCTTGGTCCCGAAAGTCTGCGTCGTCGCGGACTCTTTGATCCGGCGGCTGTGCAACGGCTCATCGACGCGAATCACTCTGGAAAAATCGACGCGAATTACACACTCCTCTCACTTCTCTCGATTGAGATGTGGTGTCGTAGATTCATCGATGGGAAGGCGGCAATCTGATGGCGAATGCAAACGATCACGGTGCGGCACAAGAGACGCTGAAATCGGATGTGCGCGACTTTTGGAACCGCGCTTCGTGCGGTGAAGAGTTGCTTCTGCCAAGCACGGATCGCGATGGCTATCTGGCGCAAACACGCGCGCGTTATGAACTCGAACCGTACATTCCTGGCTTCGCGAAGTTCAAAGATTCGCGCGGATTGCGCGTTCTTGAGATTGGCGTCGGCCTCGGAGCGGATCATCAATCCTTCGCAGAAGGCGGCGCACTGATGACCGGCGTCGATCTCACACCACGCGCCATCGAGCACACGCGACGGCGTCTTGCGTTGTTCGGCCTCGAATCCGATTTGCAGTGTGGCGATGCCGAAAAACTACCATTTGCAGATGGCACCTTCGATGTGGTCTATTCGTGGGGCGTGCTGCATCACAGTCCGAATACGCCGCAGGCATTTCGTGAAGTGCATCGCGTGCTGAAGCCAGGCGGCACCGCGCGCATCATGATTTACTCGAAGTACAGCCTGATCGGGTTGATGCTGTGGATTCGCTACGGGCTCTTGCGCCTGCGACCGTGGACAAGTCTCACCGAGATCTACGACAAGTATCTCGAGAGTCCCGGCACGAAGGCGTACACGGTCTCTGGTGCGCGTGCACTTTGCGCGCCGTTTGAATCTGCGACCATTGAAACCGTGATGACCCACGGCGATCTCCTCACATCGGAAGCCGGACAACGACACCGCGGACGCGCGCTCTCGATCGCACGCGTTATTTGGCCGCGATGGTTCTTCAAGATCTTCACGCCTAAGGCTGGCCTCTTCATGCTCATCGAATGCAAGAAATCAGGGTCGAAGTGACCTTGTCCGAGAAGCGTTTCAAGGCGAATTGCTGCGTTTCTCGCCGACGATTCTTGACCACACGATCACTTTCAGCGGTGAAGATGCCCGACCGTACCGATAGAAGCGGTCCGCGGAGAGTCTCTCTGCGAACGAGCCGGAGCACCCTGTGAAACAGATTCTTCAGTCCCTCAAGAACGGCAAAACCGAAGTCGCAGAGGTTCCCTGTCCCGCTGTCAAGCGCGGGCATCTGCTTGTTCGATCGTCGCGCACGCTTGTGTCGGTTGGTACCGAACGCATGCTCGTCGACTTTGGCAAAGCTGGATGGATTGAGAAGGCGCGCCAACAGCCAGACAAGGTGCGCATGGTGCTCGACAAGATCAAGACCGACGGACTCATGCCGACGATTGAATCTGTCTTGAACAAACTCGATCAACCGCTGCCCCTTGGGTATTGCAATGTCGGACGCGTGCTTGAAGCTGGCTCTGGGCTTGTTGGCTACGCAGTTGGTGATCGCATTGTGTCGAATGGCAAGCATGCCGAAGCGGTGTGTGTGCCAGTGAATTTGACGGCGCGCGTTCCCGACGCTGTGTCGGACGATGAAGCAGCATTCACGGTGCTCGGAGCGATTGCGCTCCAAGGTATTCGCCTCGTGCAGCCAACCCTCGGCGAAACAGTGGTGGTGACAGGTCTTGGCCTCATCGGACTCGTAACGGTGCAACTGCTTCGTTCGCACGGTTGTCGTGTACTTGGCCTTGACTTTGATCCGGAAAAACTTGCGCTTGCACGAAAGTTTGGCGCTGAGACTGTGAATCTCGCTGCGGGCGAAGATCCCGTGAAAGCCGCGCAGGCGTATTCGCGTGGACGCGGTGTTGACGGCGTCATTATCACCGCAGCGACAAAGTCGAATGAGCCAATGCATCAAGCAGCACTGATGTGCCG
>Ga0172372_10012212_pt1 | contig 10792 bp, 15 predicted proteins | sample LakKiv5m_2_FD_114544 | JGI IMG/M metagenome (GOLD analysis project Ga0172372, IMG submission 114544) | Freshwater microbial communities from Kabuno Bay, South-Kivu, Congo - kab_092012_9.5m | ecosystem: Environmental > Aquatic > Freshwater > Lake | place: Democratic Republic of the Congo... | reverse complement strand
GTGCCTGACGATCGCGAACAGTTGATGCAGTTGGCAGGCGTCGGACGCAAGAGCACAGATATCATGATGCGATTCGTGTTCAACGAACCCGCCATCGCCGTAGACACCCATGTGCATCGCATCGCCAACAGGCTGGGTATCGCGAACACCCGGGCAGAACACAAGACCGCAGAGATACTGGAAAGGGATACACCGGACCAATATCGCTGGGGTGCGCACGAATGGTTGATCGGCCATGGAAAATACACCTGCCGGGCTCGCAATCCTCTGTGCGATCAGTGTATGCTAGTGGACATATGTGATTATCACAATCAAAAGGTGCAGCAATGAAATGGTTTGATCGGTGGTTCTTCAAGAAGTGGTGCTGGGCCTGGGAAAACAAAGACAATCCAGATGAGTTCAGAAACCAGATCCAGGCCAAACCCTCTACTGGCCTGAGCATCCTGGCCCCGGACGAAGCCTGGGAAGACGGTCTCCGCATCACTATAAAGAAAATGATCGGCGGATCGGTCGTGAGTTTCCGGATCTATGACAAGCGCACCGATCGCTCCGATACCCGCAACTATATCATCACTGAAGAGCAGGATTTCAACACCGAACTGGGCAAGATCATAACCATGGAATCGATGAGGCAATCATGAACCAAGACCAAAGAGAACGAGTAGATAGAATTATGCAACAGGCCCGGAGAATGATTTGGGTCACATTTCAGAAAGTCGGATTTCACAAGTATCCTGCGGCCGCCACAGATCCAGCGTTAGCAGATGTCGCTTATCTCGGCAACAAGCATCGACATCTGTTCAAATTCAACATACAAATAGAAATCTTCCATAACGATCGAGAATTGGAATTTCATCAATTTCTCAACTATTGCGAATCACTTTTCGAAACTAACCAAATTGATATCGATTATAAAAGTGTAGAGATGCTGGCCGATGATTTATACATCAAATTGGCAGATCGCTATCCAGGAAGAGACATTATCATCAGTGTCAGCGAGGATGGTGAGTGTGGTTGTAGAATAGAATATAACCGTACACACCCAGCACAATCGATCGTAATTTAATGTACCTTAAAATGGAATATATGCTAAATAGTTTGTCTGGAGAAGAACATGCACTATTACATATATTTTCTGATCGATCCAAGAACAGATCAACCGTTTTATGTGGGCAAGGGTAAAAAAGGACGAGCAAAATCTCACCTGAAAGAAACACAAGAAACTACTATTAACATCCGAAAATATAACAAGATACAATCGATATTAAAAGAAGGATTAGAACCCAAAATTGTATACTATGCCGTTGATTTGTCAGAGCAAACTGCCTATGATATGGAAGCGAGCCTGATTAAAAAATATGGACGGAAAGATTATGACGAAGGTGGAATTTTGTTGAATATTTGTAAAGACGGTCGCCCACCAGGGCATGATAATTTTATTACCGATAATCCCGGAAAGAGGATGAAAGGTAAAACATATGAAGAATTATACGGATTTGAAAAGGCAGCCAATCTCAAAGAAAGCCGTAAAAAAACCTCTGCATCGAGAGAAGTAAAAGAAATTACTAAAATTAGAATGAAAGAGTCGGCACTGAAAAAAATAGAAAATGGGTATAAGATGCCATCGCGTAAGGGAATAAAGGATAACGAAGAAACAAGATTAAAAAAATCTTTAGCAAAAAAAGGAAAAATTAAAGGCCCAATGAGCGATGAAGTAAAAAGAAAAATTTCAGAAACCAAAAAAAAAGCAATCCTCTTCAGTAAACAAAAATATCTAATATAAAAAAAACAATGGCAATAGTCTATGACCTATATATACAGATAGCAGATCGGTATCCCGGTCGTGCTGTGTGGATTGAAGTGGCCGAAGATGGTGAGAACGGCTGCCTCATCAAGTATGAAACTCACCGACCCAACCTTTCCGTCAACATCTAAAAAGGAAAAACGACATGGGCAAGCTCACGTTTAAACCTAATCCTCGTGTCACAGCAGTTTTCGAAGATCTAGAGCAGTTCTTACGGTTCTGTCAGGACTTTGGTTACAAATTCAACGAAGGCGATCTCTACAATTGGAAGAGCTATGCCTATCAGCAGTTCAACAAACACTTACAAGGCAAATTCGCCAAGGACATGTGGAGCATCGACAGCCGCCGGGCAAGATGATACACATTTTCTTTGTTCCCGGAATGTTTGGTTCCATGATCGAAATGGCCGTGCGTGCGTTTACAGACTTAGGTGGCAAGATAGAACCAAGATTCAAGGAAGATGGATCTGCCCATACTTTCAGTAAACAACATCATCCACTTGTACTACGCGAGATTAAACTAACTGATAGTGACATTAAGATTACAACACCTATATATCCTTTTGAGGAATCAGGTTTAGAGCAAATAATAAAGGAATACGAAACCTCTGTGCCCACTTGGGAAAAAGATGACAAAATCTTGATCTATGCGCCCGATACTAGATGGGCTGAAATCAATCTGCTCTTCCAGTACCATAAAATCAGCCGAGGAAACGGACAAGGATTGAAAATTTTTGGTGGCAATGTCAACAGCAAGGACATTGTTAATTGGAACAAAAATTACGTCGACTGGCGACAGATGCGCATATGGGAGTATCGAGAATGGTTTAGTCTTTTTTATCCTCAATGGATCGAAGAATGGATAATTTCAAAAAACCAAGTATCGAAAGATTTTTTGACAGTTTCCAATCAACAGATCCTAGAATCTACCAAAGAAACACTGTTGGAGGTCGTGCACTTTTGTGGCTTGACACTTACACGTCCAATCGATGACTTTGTGAGACAGTATCAGGATCTGCAGAAATATGTCTTGCACGAATATGATACAATCACTGCGATTCCGTCCATGGTGATCGACCAAAAATCATTTTCCTGGTCAAAACTATCTATAGTAGCCGAAGGTATTCTGCAGAATCATTTTAGGGACTTAGGGTACGAATGGCGGTGTGACGGTCTTGACATCTTACCCACAAACAGCATAGAATTTGCTGATATCATATATCAATCAAAGGAAAACCTTCATGCGTAAATTATATTACATGGGATTGGAGTCTTATGAATCACGCTACACTCTACAACTCACAGAATGGAACCGGCGTGTGTTTGATCGCCGGGGACTTGATGTAGTGTATGTGCCTGGCAGCACCATCGATAACACACAGAGCATTTCTGTAGGTCAGGTTCTTGATGCCCATGGGCGCAGTTACTTTGCCATGAGCCAGATGATGAACTTGGTGCAGATGATGCGCAACGGCGATGTGACCAGCGAAGATGTGATCTATTTCGAGGACATGTTCCAGCCTGGCATCGAAAGCCTTCCTTATATCATCAATCAAATTCCCACCAATCTCCGTCCCAGGATCTTTGTTCGCTGTCTCGCACAGGCCATTGACCCCGATGACTTCGTGCATGTATGGGGCATGGCAGGGTGGATGAGTACCTACGAGCGCATGGTGAATCAGATACCGGGTGTCACAGTGCTGGCCACCAACGAAGAGATGGTGGCACACATGAGGATCGCAGGGTGGTCCGCTCCCATCTACAATATCTCTGGTCTTGCATTCGGCAAGGCGGAAGTGCTGGAACGCATCGGTGGTGCAGACTATGTGCGACCATTTGGTGATCGTACCCGGCGCGTGGCTTTCGCTGCCAGATTTGATCAGGAGAAACAGCCTGACTTCTACATGGATCTCATCGAGATGTATCGCACCCAAGGTCGTCACCAAGACATCGACTTTGCTGTGTTTTCAGGCGGGCCTTTGCGTAGCAACAATCCCAGATATCTCGACCGTGCCCGAGCCATGCAAGCCGCCGGACAATTGACGATTCATGAGGACTTGAAGAAAAATGATTACTACGCTCTGCTCAATGATACTCGCGTGCTCTTTAATTGTGCCCTCCAAGATTGGGTTTCCAACACAGTGTCGGAAGCAGACGCTCTGGGCTGTAATGTTCTATACCCTGCTTATCGTAGTTTCCCAGAGACCTTTGCCAACGATCCTGACAGGCTCTATGTTCCTTGGTCAATAGATGATGCCTTCGTCAAACTAGAACATCTCTTGGATCAGCCACATCCGGCCCAGGGACGGATCTCGGACTGGAACGATGGAACCATAGATCGCATCGTGGACATCATCACAGGACGCGGGGGCGAGTGGAGCCGTGAAGGACCACGCTATCGCGACCATGTGGCAGGAGCCAAGTACTGATGACCAAACCTCGAACTGTGATAGTCACGGGCGCCGCCGGCTACATCGGTGGTGAGACCATGCTGGTATTGCGAGATCAGGACATTCCGATCATCGGAGTGGACATGAAGGCCTTGCCCAAGCACTTGAGATCGGTGCCCGATCGATTCTATCAAGAGGATTTCAGCAGCAGTTCAAGCCTAGAACTGATCCGCGAGCACAGGCCTGCAGCAGTGATTCATTGTGCCGGCACCAGCCTAGTGGGACCATCGGTCACAGATCCAGAACTTTACTATCGCAACAACTTCGTCAAAACCAAGATCCTCCTGGATTACGTGGTCAAATCTGTGCCCAAGACAAGGGTTATCTTTTCAAGTTCGGCTGCTGTGTACGGTGAACCAGTGATCACGCCCTGCCGAGAATCAGATCCACCATTGCCCGTGAGTCCCTACGGTGAGAGCAAACTCATGATCGAATACATGCTGACTGCATATCACAGAGCCTATGGTCTGGACTATGTAGCGTTCCGTTATTTCAATGCCTGCGGCGCAGACAGCCAGAACAGGCACGGACAAGGTCCTGCGGCCACACACATCGTCGCCCGTGTGCTGGAGAGTCTCAGAGACAGCACAGACTTTACTTTGCACGGCGTAGATTACGCCACCCCAGATGGCACCTGTGTGAGGGATTATGTGCATGTGGAAGATATAGCACTGGCACATCACATGGCCATCTATGATGTGGTGCCAAGTGGAGTTTACAATCTTGGAACATCAGTGGGTGCATCCAATCGTGAGATTATCACCGCGGCTGAATCTGTGACCGGTCGTGATCTGAGATGTGTGGCGGGTCCAAAAAGACAGGGAGATCCTGCTGTGCTCACGGCCAGCAGCGAGAGATTCAATCTGATAACAGGATGGGTACCACGCTACAATCTCCATGAAATCATCCAGCACGCCTGGCAGTGGTATCAACGACTGTGAGTATGAGGATAATCGATCCACCGCAGGACAAGATATATGAGTCATGGCAGCCTTATGTAGACTTTTTCTATACGGATCATCGTGGATGGATAATGCCCGATATCGAAAAGATCAAATCATTGGCCAACACCCATGATTTCGTGATAGCCAATTGCAGTAGCGAACATTGGGGTAGCGAGAGAGATTTTCCATTGGTCGCGCGACTGCATGATCTATTAGCCGAACATTTCAACAAAGGCTTCGTGTGCTTGTGCCATGATCCATCAGATCAGTTATTGCGTGCCAACATTCTATATTTTCCTTTTTTTGCCTGGAAAAGGCAATGGCAAACAGTCGATGCAGCACAGATTCGCAAAAATCAAAGAACTTATTTGTACAGCAATCTAAATCATTTTGCAAGAGATTTTCGAATCGCCAACTATCTTGCATTGAAACAAAAGCCCTGGACAGATCGATGCTTGGTGACCCTGCACAATGTTGTGCAGAACAATCACGCTTATGATGGATATTTAGAACTGACAGCAGCAGAGAATCTTGCATGGCAACAGGTTAGACATGATCTGCCCTATGTCGTATCGGATGGATTCGAACCTTGTTTTCAAACCAAACATCCCGCATTCGCGGATGCATATTTGCACATTGTTTCTGAAACCACAATCAAAGAAAAGATTTTTTTGACCGAAAAAACTTGGCAGACGATTCTTGCCGGGCAGCTATTTATTGTTTGGGGTAATTGCGGTGTGATTCAACATCTTCGTGATCTCGGAGTGGATGTGTTTGATGATATAATAGATCATGCATACGACGAGATCGCCAACCATCGAAACAGACTGGAATGTCTGAACCAAGAACTGGATCGATTGGCTCAGCTGGATTGGACTAATATCTACTATGCAACGGCATCAAGAAGACTGACCAATGCCCATAGATTTGACTCTCAAGAATTCATATCTCGATATGTGGATGAGTTGAAATTTAGATTACCCGGAAATATTCTATAACATGTATCATGCAGCCGAATTAGTGCATTGGATGAAAAATCGGGATAACAAAATTTTGTTACCCGCGCAGGTAGATATCGATCTTACCAACATCTGCAATCAGGACTGTTATTACTGCAATTCTGCTGATCATCGTGCGGCTGCACCTGTACAAAAAAAATACACCGAGTACATAGATCTCCTGGACAAGTTGGCCGGCTGGCGCGCGCACAGTCCCGATAGCTATGGCACCACACACACCATAACTTATCCCGGTGGAGGCGAGCCCACCGTGTTGTCCGGATTTGAACATGTGATTGAGCACACCATAGATCTGGGGTTCCTTACATCCATCACCACCAATGGCTCAAAATTGGACCGTCTGTTGGATTCTGTGCCGGTTGAAAAACTGCGCAAACTGGCCTGGATCGGTATCGACATCGATTCGGGGACCGAAGAACTCTACGAACAGATACGTCGCAGCCTAACATCAAAGAGTTTGTTCTCTAGGGTGAAAGAAAATGCTGGCGAACTTATCAAAGCTGGTGTTAATGTGGACTTCAAATGCCTGATCAATCCTTACAATGATCATAAAAAGGCCATAGATGATTTGTTTACCTATGTGCATGAAATCAAAGGCAGGATGTTGTATTTCAGACCCGTTATCTATGGAGGACAGGCGCATGTGATCAGTCCTGACGTCGGAATCTGGATCAAGGACGCCAGTGACCGAACAGGCATTCCTTATTGGATAAACGAAAACAAGACCCGGCCCAGACAATACAAACGCTGCCATCAACTGTATCATTTTCCGGTGTTCTGTGCCGAAGGATACATATATGTGTGCTGCGATAACAAAGGCAATCCCAACTTCAGCATAGGCAAATGGGACCAAGGTGATTTCCGTGATCTATGGATGAGCCAGCAGCATCATGACATATACAACCGGACCAATGTGTCCTTGTGTGCTCCGTGCCGACCCAATGTCACAAACAATATGATACAAGACATCCTGGACAACCCCCAAAAAATTGAACAATTATATCTATGAACGTCATGTTTCCTGTGATTGAACTGATCGATCGTTACACGATTGCCAAGGTGAAATTCCACCAAACCAATGGTGCCAATAGAGCCGAATTAGAATACTATCAACAACAGATCGATGCAATATCCATACAACTGATCAATGCAGATATAGATGAACTGCAACGCATACACGAAATGATATGGTCGTTGGAAAGCGATCTAAAATCTGGCAAAGAGAACCAAGTTCCCCTGGAAGAAATTGGGCGCAGAGCCATAACAATACGTGATTGGAACAACAAACGGATCGCTATCAAAAATCGTATCGCAGAAACATTGGGCAAAGATCCTGTGCGAGAAATCAAAAAGGAGCATCTGTCAGAATGACATGGCATCGAGGACACGTAGATCCTTGGTGGGATGACAGCTTCAAAGATCTAGATTATCAATATTATCCATTAAAAAACACCCATGATCTCGTGCGTTGGATCAACGAAGGATATTCTCATCTCACCCTCAATGGCGGATTGTATCAAATGCCAAGACCTATGCCGGCATTCGCCCAAGGCTTTTTCCATCTTTTCCCCTGGCAGGACATAGGCATCGCTTTTTACCGTATGAACACCTGTGATGCCTTGCCCTTGCACACTGACAGTTACACATCATATCGCCGAATGTTCGGTGTCGACGCGGAGCAGATGTACAGAGGCATAGTTTTCCTGGAAGACTGGAAATCTGGACATTACTTTGAAATTGACAACATTTCTTTGATGCCTTGGAAGGCCGGCGATTGGGTCTGGTGGAACAACCAGGTACCTCATTACGCAGGTAACTTTGGTATCGAACCACGTTACACTGCACAGATAACAGGGCACATATGATATCCTTAGAATCTTATCAGAACCCATTTTTGGTAATTAAAGATTTTGAACTTGCACTTCAAAAATTTACAGGTGCCCCGTATTGTGTCACTACTGATTGTTGTACACATGCCTTAGAAATAGCACTGAGACTTACACACCGAGGACAAAAAGTAAAATTTCCAGCCAGAACTTATTTAAGCGTAGTCATGCTTATGCATAAATTGGGGATAGAGTACGAACTTGAAGACACAAATTGGAGAGAAAGTTATCAAATACAGGGTACTGATATATGGGATTCGGCTCGGCATTTTCAAAAAGGTATGTATCAGCCAGGCAGCATTCAATGTGTGAGCTTTGGACTATCCAAGCCATTGGAAATAGGAAAGGGAGGATGTATCCTTACTGATGATCCGATATTATATAAAGAAGCAAGCAGAATGAGATACGATGGTCGTGACATTTTTGCTTTTTCTTCCTGGGCCGACCAAAAAAAATTCAAACAAGGTTTTCACTACTATTTGCGGCCTGAAGAGTGTGTCACAGGTTTGAATCTCTTGCAAAAACAACAGTTCAACCCTCAACTCGAAAAACATTACAACTATCCAGATTGTCGTGAAATCGAAATAGAATAAAATGCGCATATTCATAGATGGACTTTCGCTATTGGCACATGCGGTTACTCGAAAGTTACTTGATAATCATAATATATCTGCCGCAGATATTTTAGTTAATACCTACGATAGGAGTGACAGTATAGACTATCGTGATTGGCTTGATTCTCGGCATGTAAGTTGGATAATCAAAGATTACAAAGATATAGAAGTCGTGAATATGATCAAGGAGTTCGATCCTGATATCATAATGTCTGCCTACGCACTTCGGATAATACCTAGCGCTGTTTTAGAATTGGCAAAATGGACCATTAACATGCATCCGTCTTATCTTCCTGATTATAAAGGAAGATGTATCTGCCCTTGGACCATCATCAACGGAGAAACAGAACATGGCATTACTTTCCATACTATGACAGCAAAAATTGATGCAGGAGATATACTTTTTCAAAAAAAGGTCACAATCGATGTTGACGAAACATCGTGGAGCTTATATAATAAACTGATAGCAGAGTTTGTAAAAGAATTTGATGTATTTTTTCCAGCATTGATCAAAAATAAATTGATACCAAAATCTATGCCCAATGGTGGTAGATATTTTACAAAAGGACTTCCATTTGACGGCGTGATCGATCCGAAATGGGATTTGCAGAAAATTGACCGATTTATACGAGCGATGTTTTTCCCTCCACATAAAGGTGCAATTTTAGAAATCAACGGCGTTCGATACGAATGTATTTCATTGAAGCATTATCAGGACCTGATTGCCAGATTCAACCACTACAAGGAAAAAACAACGTATGAAGGAATCTGAATTTTATGACGCAGATTTTTGGTTTCACAAACCCGAATCGCACGGTGATGATCATTGTTACACAAGCAGCTATTGGGGATATCAATTTTACGAAAGATTAGTGGTCAAACTCAGCGACATACCAGAGAATGGTCACATCGTGGTGCTAGGTACTAGGAATTGTGAAAGTTTTGATATTCTGTGTGAATATTTTGGTCGTGATCGATGCATTGGTTATGATCTAGCAAATCCAACCAACCATCCGTGCGTCCAAGTCAAAAATGTTTTGGAGTTAGATCAAGCAGCCAATGTACCGATATCTTTTGTACACAACGACATCGGAAGTTTTGTGCTGACCCCTATGGCTAAACTGCATGCTCAGCGTTGGGCAGCTGACAACGTCATTACCGGAGGTTACTTTTTGGGCCGAAATAATCTTAACACCGCAAAATATCCACTTGAGGAATTAATGACTAGGTTGGGATTTACCAATTGTGATTTGTTAGGATTGACAGGATTGTGCAACCTTGCCGACATGTCGATGTCAGACCTCCAAGGGCATATGCTTAGTAAAAAAATTGGACGCAAAGACCTTTGGTAAAATTTTTATTGCTTCGTACCGACCTAAATATCGTTTACATTACAACGGCGATCTAATACCCAAACCCGGAGAAACCATGATTGCAAAATTCAATGAATATTCATCCCCAAAAGACGACAAAGGAACATATCTCAGCGACTCAATCCGTGCCAGCATGCGCGCAAATGGCAAGAGATTCTGGGCCGGAGACAACATCTCAGACTATGTGTATCCCGAGATGAAAAAGGTCTTGATCGACGAAGCTACTGAGGCCTTTGAACTGGTGTTGGATCGGCTCTTGATCGATCGAGAAACTGATCCCAACAGCAAAGGTACTGCTCGCAGACTGGCCAAGATGTACTACAATGAGATAATGGGAGGTAGATATGATCCAGCACCCGACTGCACAGCGTTCCCTAACCACAGCGAGGACCGCTATGAGGGCATGCTTGTGGTTCGCAGTGAAATTCGTAGTATGTGTAGTCATCATCACCAACCCGTTGTTGGCGTTGCTTATATTGGCGTTCTGGCTGCAGAAAAGCTGATAGGACTTTCTAAATACACACGCATCGCGCAGTGGTGCAGCCGCCGAGGCACCCTGCAAGAAGAGCTGTGCAACGACATCGCCCGAGAGATCATGAAGGTCACATCTTCAGAAGATGTGGGTGTGTACATCCAGGCGCAACATGGATGCTGTGAAAATCGTGGCATAATGGCCCACTCTAGTCTCACCCAGACCACAGTG
>Ga0172372_10012209_pt1 | contig 10794 bp, 7 predicted proteins | sample LakKiv5m_2_FD_114544 | JGI IMG/M metagenome (GOLD analysis project Ga0172372, IMG submission 114544) | Freshwater microbial communities from Kabuno Bay, South-Kivu, Congo - kab_092012_9.5m | ecosystem: Environmental > Aquatic > Freshwater > Lake | place: Democratic Republic of the Congo... | reverse complement strand
CGGTCAGGAGCAGCCATTGCCACAGGCGCTGGCGGGATTCGAGTTCCCGCACCTGAAGCTGGCGGTCGGTGGCGGCGGAGGCGGATTCATTGGCGCGGGAGTCCAGCGGGACTCCCAGCGATTTGAACTCATCCGCGCCGAGCGGTTCCGTCCGGCTTTCGTCCGGGGCGAGGTTGACGGCGAACGATGTGACCTTTGGAGTCGCGGTGGTCTCTGGTTCCGCAGCGGACTCGATCCGGTACAGGCCGGGACGCGATGCCGTCAGCGGGCCGGTGGCGGGAACCGGCAGAGATTCCGCCGGTGAGCCGCTGGCGGTGGACTGCAGCGTGATCGCTTTGATGCCTTTCGCAGGCAGCGGGTCACCGACGCTCAGCAGCGACGCCACCGGTTCCGGGACGGCGGAATCCAGCAGGGCGTTGAGCAGCGGAACGAAGCGGGTGGAGAGAACCAGGCGGCTGTCGTCACCGACCCAGCCGAAGGAGAAGAGCGTGACGGTTCCAGCCAGTTCCAGCACCGCCGGTTTGCCTTCATCGAGTCGTGCGAGGATCTTCAACCGGGAGGCCTCATGGGCCGGCAGTTCCGGCAGGGCGATGTCGCGGTGCTTCCAGATCGGCAGCTTCGAGAAGTCCGCGTGGCGGGCCTCCTGAAACGGCGCGAACAGCGGATGCCGGTAGTCGATCTCACTGAGCAGCGCAAAGCCTTCGGTCGCGGCTTCGGTGACCGCGGGGCGGGGCAGGGCGGCCAGTTCAAAGGCCTGCTGACACAGCTCGATGGATGTGCCGACGCAGACGATGCGGCGGCCTTTCTCCACAGCCGTCCGCAGGCGCGTCAGTTCATCCGGCAGAAGCGGCCGCGCAACGATCGTCAGATGGACTTCCTCGCCAGTGTCGGCGAATGCGACTTCGCGCCGGTTTGTGTTCACGAAGGCTCGTTCCAGGTAGTACCGCAACTGCTGCGCATCCTCAGACGTGCCGGGACCGAGATATTCCACGCGGGCCTGAACCGGCTGTGGCGGCACGAACCAGACGATGTTGTCGAACGGAGTCGCGTCGCCTTTCAGTTCGATCCGCAGCGCGGAAGGCGGTTGTCCCGTCTGCGGATCAACCGGGATGGTTCGACGCACGATCCGGCTTTCTCCCGGCGGAATCACAATGTCCTCCGTGTGCGGGAGATCCGGCGCTTCAGAGCTGGCCGGGGTTGCGGGCTGCGGAGCGGTGCTGGTGGCGGACTGGAACTTCGTGCCATGTTCATCCATCACGGCCAGTTGAAACCGCTCGTGCGGCGAGTCGCTGGAGTTCTCGATCCGCAGCCGCAAGTGGCTGTCTTCCGTCAGGCCGGCCAGTTGCAGACCCGCTCCGTGCGCGTTCGCTCCGCCGACCGGATGCAGTTCCACTCGAACCTGCGCCGGCCAGTCGAAGGACTGCAGACCTTCCAGGCGGTTCCCGCGCTGCAGATCCGAGATCACGATCAAGCGCAGCGGGATGACCGGCGCGGGGGATGATTCCTGACGGGCGATCGTGGTCAGCGCGGCCGCCTGCGGCAGAACGTGGCCCAGCCGGCTTTCCAGCCAGCCTGGTTCCAGGTTCTGGATTTTCTGCCGCAGGACATCGCGCCGCACTCCGGGCTGCAGCGTCTGCCACTCGTCAAAGCGGATGAGCGGGTGCAGTTCGCGATCGAAGGTCAGCAGCGCGAGCGGCTGGTTGTCCGGTGCATCGGTGATGATCTTTTCCACGATCTGCCGGGCCTGCTCCCAGAGACCGTCCCGCTGCATGCTGGCGCTGATATCGATCAGCACCGCGGTCTGTTCCAGCGGCGTCTGTGTCAGTTCGCTTTCAGTGCTGCGCAGGTAAGGCCGGGCAAAGGCCAGAGCCAGCAGCGTCACGGCCAGGCCTCGCAGGACCAGCAGCAGCCAGTGCTGAATGCGGGACCGCTTCGTGACCCGCGGCGGCGAGGGTTCCAGAAACATCAGCGTGCTGAAGAGCACCCGGCCTTTCGGTGTCCGCCGCAGCATGTGCAGCAGCACCGGCACCGAGATTGCCGCCAGACCCGCGAGGAAGAGAGGCGTCAGAAAGCCCATGTCCGAACCTCCGTGTTCATGTGCGTCTCCCGCTGCGGCGCACGCCGTGAAGCCGCGCGTGCTGGAGCAGTTGCAGGAACTCGAACAGGACCATCTCCAGCGGGCGGTCGGTGGTCACGAATTCGTAGGTCACGCCGAACTTCGCGCACAGTTCCCGGACGGCCGTCAGATGCTGTTCCAGTCGCGCGCGGTAGCCGGCCTTTGCGGCCAGCGGATCGACATAGACTTCGCGACCGGTCTCCAGGTCGAAGAACAGTGATGGATCATCGAACTCAAAGTTCCATTCGGCCGGATCGAGGATCTGAAACACGGCCAGTTGATGCCCGGCCGCCGCCAGCCAGCTCAGCGATTTCTCAAAGCCTTCGATCGGCGCGAGCAGATCGGAAATCAGTACGACCATTCCTCGCCGACGGATCTGTGATGCGGCATGTTCGAGCGGCTGAGTCAGGTCGGTGGACTGGCCTCCGGCGGTCTTTTCCAGTGACGCGAGGATGTGTCGCAACTGCCCGACTTTAAACCGCGCGGGGATGACATCATCCACCCGTTCGTCAAACAGAATCAGTCCCGTGGCATCCCGCTGCTGCAGCAGAAACCACGCCAGGCAGGCGGCCAGCGTCTTCGCGTAATCGGCCTTGGTGAAACCGCGACTGCCGAAGCTCATCGACCGGCTGTTATCGACCAGCAGATGACAGCGCAGATTGGTTTCGTCCTCGTAAAGACGGATGTACGAGCGGTCGGAACGGGCCAGCACTTTCCAGTCGAGATACCGCAGATCATCGCCCGCCGCATACTGCCGGTATTCCGTGAACTCGACCGAGAACCCGTGCAGCGGACTGCGATGCAGGCCGGTCATGAAGCCTTCCATGACCGCCTTGATACGCAGCTCCAGCGACCGCAACTGCATGAGCACGGCCGGGTCGATGTAGCGGGTGGCGGAGGAAGTCGTCATGCGGTCTGGTCCGTTGGCAGGAATCCGTTGTCTATTGTCAGGAGTCCGTCGTCCGTTGTTTAACCCGCAGCCGGAGGCGCAGGCGTCGGATGGCCATCAAGCTCCGCAAACACCTGCGCCTCCGGCTGCGGGTTAAACGGTCTCTCAGCGAGGTGCGGGAACTGTATCCAGCAGGCGGTCGATGATGGTTCCGGGGGAAACGCCATCGGCTTCCGCGCGGTAGTTCACCAGAATGCGATGCCGCATGGCGGGTTGAGCGACCGCGCGGATGTCGTCGACACTGACGTGCGAGCGGCCGTTGAGCAGCGCGCGGGCTTTGGCTCCGAGGACCAGGTACTGCCCGGCTCGCAGACCCGCCCCCCAGCTTACCCATTGATTGACCCAGTCGGACGAACCGGACTGATGCGGTCGCGACGCGGCGGCCAGCCGGACCGCGTACCGCGCCACGTCTTCCGCGATGGGCACGGACTTCACGACGTTCTGAAATGCCAGCAGGTCGGCACCGGTGTAGATCGCGCGCAGTTTCTCGCCGTGGCCGGATGTCGTCTTTGTCACCACGGCGACCTCATCATCTTCCGGCAGGTAATCCACAAAGACGTTGAACATGAAGCGGTCGAGCTGTGCTTCCGGCAGCGGATACGTGCCTTCCATTTCAATGGGGTTCTGAGTGGCCAGGACAAAGAACGGTTCTTCCAGCGGATAGCGCCGGCCGGCGGCCGTGACCTGATGCTCCTGCATGGCTTCCAGCAGCGCGGCCTGAGTCTTCGGCGGGGTGCGGTTGATTTCATCGGCCAGAATGACGTTGGCGAAGATCGGACCTTTCACAAACACCATCCGCCGCCCGGCCTGGTCCTGTTCCAGGATTTCAGTGCCGGTGATGTCCGCCGGCATCAGGTCGGGAGTGAACTGAATGCGCTGGAACTTCAGGTGAAAGAGGTCGGCGACGGACTTCACCAGCAGCGTCTTGGCCAGTCCTGGGGCACCGGTGATGAGGCAGTGCCCGCCCGCGAAGAGCGCCAGCAGCAACTGCTCGACGGCTTCCCTCTGCCCGATGATGGCCTTGCCCAGTTCGGCGAACATCTCCGTCCGCGCCCGCCGCAGCAGTTCCACCACACGGACTTCCTCTTCTTCCCGATCCACGACCGCGTCATCGCTCATGGTTGATCCCTCATCTGAGTTCCGATTCGCCCCCGACCACTTGAGCCCACCCGCCGCTCAATCCATCACAAACCGCTTCAGACCGTCCTTTAACACCACAACATTAAAGTTGAACAGCAAGCCCGTCCGTTTCCCGCTGAGTTTCAGGTAAGTCAGCAGTTGCGCCTCATGGACTGGAGCGATCACATCCACGGCTTTGATTTCAAGAACGACAGATTTGCAGACGATGACATCCAGCCGGTAACCGCACTCCAGTTTGAGGCCCTTGTAAACGACAGGCAGCGGAACCTGTCGTTGAAAGTCAAGCTCTCGCAGTTTGAGTTCCCGGCAGAGACACTCTTCGTAAACGCTCTCCAGCAGCCCTGGGCCAAGAATCCGGTGAACTTCAATCGCGGCTCCGATAATGGCGTGTGTCAACGGATCGCGTTCTGTCATGGCAAACTGCTCCAACGGGAAATCCTGCTTTCCTCTGTGTTCTCTGTGCCTCTGTGGTGAAAAGTATTAACCACAGAGGCACAGAGATCGCTGAGAATACAAAGAGCACGGAGAATTCAATGAGTCATGGCGTAGAAGACGATGTTGATACCCATCGGGTAGGCTTTCTTTTCTGAGAACTCACGGAAGTACCACGGGTCTTCTCCTTCCCGTTCCCAGCCGTCTCCCAGATCGGTGTTGTGGCAGATGATGACCATCAGCCGGCCCTTGTCGTCGAAGATGCCTTTGTAATGGGCTTCCCGCGCATCATCGCGTTCCCAGGTGATGCCCTGCGCCCGCCCGGCCATCGCGGCACCGATGCTCGGAACCTGCGGTTTCTCCTTGAGGTCATACACGCAGTGAAAGATCGGATGTTCGAGCGGCAGTTCCACGACATCGCGGTCCGGGAAAACTCGTTTGATCTCCGAGTAGAAATTCTCCCACTCATATTCACCCCAGAAATCATCCACCATCAGAAAACCGCCGTTGAGCAGCCAGCGGCGCAGAGCGGGGACTTCATCAGCCGTAAACTGCAGGTCACCCGGTTCGATCATGTAGGCCCACGGATAGTCGAACAGTTCCGGGTCAGTGATTTCCAGCACTCGACCGTTGGGATCGACTTTCATCGAAGTGAGCTGCTGCAGGCGGAACGGAAAATTGAGATCGCTGTCCGGGTAGTCGGTCGCCCAGCGACCCCAGCGACCGAAGGAGCTGTATTTGAGCCGCACGAACGTGAAGACATCGTGCTTGAAATGCGGATCGACCTCCCAGGTGGGAACACCGTTACGGTTGGCGGGATTGGAAAGGTCCGCATTGATTTCACGTCCTCGCCGCGAAGGAAACTGCGCCAGGGTGCGGCTGGAAAATTCCAGCAACCCCAGCATGAAGAGCAGCGACAGGAGAACGGCGGCTCGACTGCGAATGAACTGCATTTGAAGTTCTCCCTGGTCAATCTCTGTGTTCTCTGTGCCTCTGTGGTTAATACTTTTCACCACAGAGGCACAGAGAACACAGAGGGGGTCACTGGCTGATCTTTACACTTGATGGTGCCGCAGTGGTCTCTCTCAATTCCAGCAGCAGTTGCTGAGCGGCCCGGAACCGCGGAGCTTCCTCCAGAGCCATGAGGACATGCCGCTTCGCTCGCTCCTTGTCGCCGCTTTGAAGCAGCGTGCGTGCCAGCCGGTAATGCACGTCGGCGATGTCGTCCGGTTCGAGCAGCGCCACTCGTTGCAGTGACACCACGGCCTCCGCCGGCTGGCCGAGTTTTTCTGCCGCGAGCGCCGCGCCTTCGTGTCCCTGCCGCAGCAGCGGATCAATCGCCAGTACGTGTCGCGAAGCGCGTGCGAGTCCCGGCCAGTCCTGACTCTGTCGGGCCAGCTCCATCAGCCGCAACCCGGCGGCAACCGCATCGCCGTTAAAGTTGAGGAACTCACTGAGGATGGTCGCCTCATCCCGCGGTCTGTTCAGAGCCTGATAGGCCGAGGCGAGTTTTTCGTGAGCGTTTCCGCCGCTGGTATCGCGCGGATACAGCGCGATGATCTGCCGCAGAGTCTTTTCAGCGGAGGACCATTGCTCGGCGGCGATCTGCTGATCGGCCAGCTTGACCAGCGCCGGCAGGTTGTCCGGATGTTCGTTCACCCACACGGCCAGCGCGTCGTTGTCTTCATTGAGCAGCACTTCGAGATTCGGTTTCTCGAAGTCGGCTCCCGGGGCGAGAGATTCGGCCTGCTGCTTCGCGAAGGTCGCGAAATCCTGTTCGAGCTTCGGTAGCGAGTCGCAGTTGCGGTCCAGTGCGGAATTGATCGGCAGTCCGGCCTGCAGATCGCGCAGCACCTTCCGCATGGACTGTTCGCCGTAAGTCGTCACCAGAAACTCCACCGCCAGCGACGACTGATAGTACGCGAACTGCAGATGCCAGCCGCTGGGCGGTCGCATGAACGCGCTGCTGAGGTCGCTCAGCGGAGTCATGTTTCCCGCGAGAATCGCTTCGCGGTAGCGGGGATTCATCCGCTGGCCCCACGCCGGACTGGCTCGCCGTTCTTCAAAGACGGAGATGCCTTCGCTGAGCCAGCGCGGAATGCGGTTGCCGGTCAGTTCGAGCGTGACCACATGACAGAACTCGTGCCACAACACCGACTGCCAGTTGGAGGGCGTGTCGCGGTGTGAAGCCGGACTGTTGGCGGTGATCACTCGACCGAAGCAGACGCCGAGGTATCCGGAAACTCCCGGCATGCCGAAAGTCCGCACGGCGAAGTCGTTCTCATCGGGAAAGACTTCCACAGTGACTCGATGCTTCAAGACCAGACCGTACCGCTGAGTCAACGCCTCACGCGCCCTGTTCAGCACGGCCAGCACTTCGGTTCCGTAAAGCTGAGCTTCCCTCGCTTCCATCCGGAGCAGGAAGTGCGGGTCTTCCAGTGTCGCGAACTTCTTCAGTTCATCGTGCAGTTCCAGCAGGTTGAAGGTATCGACGTTGTAGCCGTCCTTTTCATGCGCGAGCTTCGCCTGCTGCCAGCCTTCGTCTTCATCTCCCAGTCGCAGCAGGTCGCGCGCGAGTTGTCTTTGCGCGGGAACAAATCCCGGATCAGCTGCCAGAGCGCGCCGCTGATAGACCGCGCCTTCGCGATGCCGGTAATGCTGCGACAGCTTGCGGCCGATCAGATGATCGACCTCTGGATTCGCCGGCCAGCGGGCCAGAGCCTTGTCGCGAGCGAGGATTTCGCCCAGCCAGTCGCCGGTCAAATGTGCCAGCACCGCGCGGTACGCCCAGGCGTCCGGCTGCTGCGGGTTGATCTGCAGGATCTTCGCGAGCACCGTTTCCGCTTCCGGGTAACGTTCGGCGTCCACGTGCCCGTCGAGGAACCAGAGCAGCGACGGAATGTGCCGGTCGTTGAGCTTCAATGCGGCTTCGACTTCCGCAGCCGATTCAGCTCCGTTGCTGTCTTCCAGTGCGCGAGCCAGTCCGAAGTGCAGATCGGGATCGTTCGGATGCAGCTTCAATCCCGCGCGAAAGGTCTCGGCGGCCAGGGCCGCATCGTGCTTGTCGATGGCCAGCTCGCCGATGGCCAGCCAGGCCTCGCGCGTCCGCGGGCTGCGCTGCCGCGCGACTTCAAACCGCTTCTGCAGAACATCGCGCGCATCGACGTTCTGCATCAGATCGAGCTGTCCCATGACGACGATTTCTTCCGGATCGGTGTAGCGCCACGGGAAGCGCGCCGCGAGGTCGATCATTTCGGTGAGACGGATCGCGGCCAGTTCCGCCTGTCCGGCCCGCAGTGCCGCGTCGCGTCCCAGCCAGCGCAGCCGCAGGCTCCACGAGTATCTCTGCAACGCCGATTCGATCGTCAGCAGCGCGGCATCGTACTGGCCCAGCACCATCTGTGATTGCGCTTTCAGAACCGGCCAGGCCTCTCCGTAGCGTCCGCCCGCAATGGCTTCCTGGGTCGCGTGAGCACAGTCCTCATACTTTCCGCTGAGGAACAGTTCCTGGCACTGCGGCAGTTCCAGCGCGACTCCGCGCGATGCGGCACTCATCAGAAACAGCCCGGCGAGAAGCATCACACGGAGCGACTGCCGACGGCCCTGAGCGGGTGGAGCAGGGCAGGGGGTGACCCCCATCCGGGTGGTCAGCGCGGTTGCAGGACCGCACCGGTCAACCGGGAACGCCATCGTTCCTGAGGCGTGAGTCATGTCGCCCTTCCAGATCCGTGACACCGCGGACATGCCCCTGGATTCGCCGGGTTCGACGATCAAGGGATCGGACCGTAACCGGCTCGTACCGGGTTCTCAAGATGAAAGCCATTGAACCCGGTACAGGCCGCATCAGGCTGGTGAGCAACTCACATTCCTCTGAACCAGCAGTGATCGCGAACTCATTCGGCAGCACTCCGGTTGCCCGCTATCGTTCTTCTGCGCAGCCGCCGGATTGTCCGGGGCCGCATTGTTTCTCCCCGGTCATCAACCCGCAGAGTCAGAGCAGACATGGCAGACAAGGTTCGTATCGGCATCATCGGAGCCGGCGCGGTCTCCGACTATCACCACGTTCCCGGCATCCGGATCGATTCGCGCGCCGTGCTCACGGCGATCTGCGATCCGAACGAAGCACTGCTCGAACAGCGGCAGAAGGAGTGGGGGCCGGTCCGGGCCACCACGAAGTACGAAGAGCTGGCGCAGTGGGACGATGTGGATGCCGTCATCATCGCCACGCCGAACTTCACTCATCTGCCGATGGCACTGGCCTGCCTCGAAAACAACAAGCACGTCATGTGCGAGAAACCGCTGGGATTGAACTTTGAGGAGTCCGCCCGGATGTACCGCGCGGCGCGGGATCGCAATCTCCGGCACATGACGGCGTTCACATACCGCTTCGCGCCGTCAATGCGGTATGTCCGGCATCTGGTCCAGACCGGAGCACTCGGTGAACTGCGACACTTCCGCAGCCAGCGGTTCCTCGACTGGCCGGAAACGAGCTGGGGCTGGCGGCAGTACAGAAAGCTGGCCGGAGCGGGTGATCTGTTCGACATGACCATTCACCGCATCGATTTCGCGCAGGATCTGATGGGACCGATCCAGTCCATCTGCGGCGCGGTGGCTCAGTACGCGAAACGCGACCGCACGACGGACGGCAAACCCTGCGATCCGTCGGAAGTCGATGACTGGTCGTCGCTGATCGGCCTGTTCCAGAGCGGTGCGACTGGTGTGTGGGAAGGCAGCACGCTGATGAAAGGTCATCACAACGGCGGCTTCGGCTACGAATGGGCCGAAGTCAACGGCTCAGAAGGTTCCGCCGCGTATCAACTCACAGATCCCAACAACGTCATCATCGGCAGGCACGGCGGCACGATGGAGAAGATGCAGGTGCCCGATGAATTCCTGGTGATCCAGGGCAGCCCGCGCGATCCGCATGCCGGTGTTCCCAGCACGGTCTTCCGGTATGACCTGGTTTATGAATTCGTGTCCGCGATCGTGGAAGGCCGCGATGCGATTCCCGGTTTCGATCACGGCGCGATGGCTCAGGCCGTGGCCGATTCGGTGCTGGTTTCGTTCGAGAAGCGAGCCTGGGTCGATATCAACGCGGCGCTGTGAGTTCTGCCGCGGGTCTAACGCTGTTCGTTTTGATTCACCACAGAGACACAGAGGGCACGGAGAATTCCTGCCAGGATGAGTCCTCTCTGTGTTCTCCGTGCCTCTGTGGTGAGTACTTCCAAACCCGGTCTCCGACATGACGGACTCTCTTCAATCCGGTTTGGATGACGCGCTGCGACGGGCGGCTCGCGATGTCAGTCAGCGCGCGTGGTGTCCTTACAGCCGTTTTCCAGTGGGAGCGGCGGTGCGGACCGAGGATGGTTCCGTCTTCTGCGGCTGCAATGTCGAGAACGCTTCCAGTGGCTTGACGATCTGCGCCGAACGCAACGCGATCTTTCAGGCCGTTGCGGCCGGTCATCGCCGCATCGTGCAGGTCGTTATCTACACGCCCACACCGACACCAACAGCGCCGTGCGGAGCCTGCCGGCAGGTCATCGCCGAGTTCGGGATGCAGGCAATCATTCAATCGTATTGCGACGGTCCGGATGTGTTGCGTTCGTCGCTGACGGAACTGCTGCCGCATGCTTTCGGTCCTGGCAGCCTGACTTCGATGGTTTGAATCCGGCGCGGCTGGCTGGTGCTGTAGGGCGGGCTGTGCCCGCCATGTGTGTCACGGCCCATCCGTTTGCCACCGAATGGCGACAACTCCAGGAGCCGGCGCTATCATCCCCGCCTCACATAAAACCGGAGATGATCCCGTACGGAGATGGCATCCCGATGAACGACACGCAAGCGGCCGACCAGCCGGAAGCCACGGAGCTGCTCAAGGACTTGAATGACCGTCAGCGACTGGCGGCGATGCATGGTTCCGGCCCCTTGCTGATCGTGGCCGGCGCGGGCACGGGCAAGACGACGACGCTCACACATCGCGTCGCCTGGCTGATTCATTCAGGGATCGATCCGCGACGCATTCTGCTGCTCACGTTTTCCCGGCGATCGGCGGCCGAAATGCTCAGCCGGGTTACTGGCTGTCTGCAGCGGCTGGGACGGGCTGAAGGCGGAGCGGGTTCGGCATCGGCCGCGGCTGCGCTGCAGAGCGCGATTCATGGTG
>Ga0172372_10012208_pt1 | contig 10794 bp, 8 predicted proteins | sample LakKiv5m_2_FD_114544 | JGI IMG/M metagenome (GOLD analysis project Ga0172372, IMG submission 114544) | Freshwater microbial communities from Kabuno Bay, South-Kivu, Congo - kab_092012_9.5m | ecosystem: Environmental > Aquatic > Freshwater > Lake | place: Democratic Republic of the Congo... | reverse complement strand
TACCATACCGGCACGGCTATCAGAAGGTGTGTCCCGTTTGCGAAAAGGAATTTGTGGGCAGGCGCAATCAGCGGTTCTGCTGCCATCCGTGCAAGAACAAATACCATTACGACCGCAACGCTGAGCGATTGGCACGAACGCGTCAATTGACAATGGAGATGGACCACAACATCCGATTGTTGGAGAAGAAGTTCAGTTCATCGGATTCTGAAAGGGTGGTAATGCCATATGCGCAACTGCTCAAGCTGGGATTCGACCAGAATGCACCATGTCAAAAATCACAGGAGAACGGATTGAATTACTTCATCTATGGAAATTGGGCACTACGCATCATCCGTGAGGAAAACAAAGACGCACAAGTTGAAATAACCAAAACCTAAACATATGGCACATCAATTAGTACCTATCATCGAACAGGTGGCAGCCCCGGCAATTGCTGCGGTTGCAACACCTGCTGCCACCCAAAGTGGAATTTCCACAGTCAAAGTCTTCGCCATCCTATTCGCGCTCGGCTTGCTTTGCCTTCTTGTGATTTACCTGTACACCGAGCACCAGAGACGGCTCGCAGAGCTGAAGTTGACCGAAACCGAATGACCGAACACCGAACGTTCGGTGGTTGCGCGTGCGCACTTTCCAAATAATTCCAAGCTGTCGAATGATGCGCTTGTCGATTCTCTTGCTCACGCGAAAGTGGTTCATCTTGCGCGCTCAGCAAGAACGCGCTTACGCAAGTAACCCGGAATCCGTTTAAAAACGTTGAATCAACGTTTTTAAACGGATTTACACGTTTTAATTCGCATTAATGCGGATTCCTACGGAATTTGGATTTGGATACTTATTGGAACGTTATAGGTGGCGCGTAACGCATCAACCCCGCCTTGCGTGTGGGGTTGCATATTAGGTGTAGTATTAACAACACAGTGAGTAAATTGGATTAAAATCAGGTGTTTTTACTTTTCGAATCGCACCAACCGTTTTACACTGAGGTTGCGGGCGGTTTGCATTTCCACGATGTAAATGCCGTTGGATGTGATCGTTTGTGGGCTGTATTTGATCTCGTTGCAACCGACAGGATATTCGCGCTTGGCGAACTGCTGGATGATGTTTCCTTTCACATCCATGATGCGCAGATCGATCTCTTCAGGTTTTTGAAGCGTGACCTCGATCGTAAAATCGTCCTTGAACGGATTGGGGAATACGTTCATCTGTCCGCGGTCATTTTCGTCATATTGGTTTATCCCGGAAGGACTTTCGGATTTTAGGATGACGAACTCATCCAAGACCGCACCCGTGGTATCAATGAACTTGGCGTTGAGTTCCATTCCATCAATATCGATCACCATCGAACCGTGGTAATCCTCGGTTGACATGTACATCACAGGATGGTTCAGCGGACTGCTTCCATTTCCCTTCTGTCCGCTGCAACCCACTACAGCATAAACTGCTCCCAAGTTCGGGTCGTTGCCATCATAATACTTCTGATAGCCGTTGCCATCGTTCGGATTTCCGTTGGTGCCATCGATCAGCATGGTCGAAGGATCCCATGTGCCGGAAGTTCCGTAGTGCCCATGGATCAGGTACGACCGCTCGTAACTGTGGCTGTGTCCATTGAGCACGAGGTCCACTCCGTATTCCTCCAGCAGCGGTGCCACGTTCTGCCGCATGAACTGCATCCGACTGAAACTCTCATCCGAATCGTGTGTCCCTTTCGAATAGGGCGGCTGATGCCAAAAAGCGATGATCCAATCGGCCGTGGTGCTTTGCAGGTCCTGCTCAAGCCATGTTTGCAAGGCTGAATTGTTGGTGAGAATCCACGGCAAATATTCTGAGTTGATCGAGATGAAATGCGCATTTCCGTAATTGAACGAGAAGTAGCTTTCCTCTCCGCTGGCAACGCCACCAGCCTCTCCGTTGGTCGGGAGTGTCATGATGTCGAAATAGGGGCCGTTATTGAACAGGTCAACGCTGCCATAATCGTGGTTTCCGGGGCACGGCCATGTGACAGTATTCCTTAAAACCTCTGGATAAACCTCGAACACCTTTTCCTGATATTCCTGATCGGTTCCATCGCCATAGGCGTTGTCGCCCAGCCAAAGCCAAACATCGGTGTGTGTATCCCCGAAATTCTCGGTGTAACCCGTTTTCACATCCATTTGGGCTTGACTTCCATTGCCGAAATCACCGATGGCCCACGCGCGGATCGGCTGAACTGTTCCGTGAGTCGGTGAGGTTTGGAAATAGTACGAATCATTGATCGGAGAAAGGTTCTGACCTCCGTCCAGAACGGTGTAGAAATATTTGGTGTTGGCTGAAAGTCCGCTTACAAGAACCTCGTGTTCCGATGTTGCGGAGGATTCCCACACGGTATCTGCCAAGTTGTTGCTCGAGGTTCCGTAAGCCACGCCTCCGGTTTCCGTATCGGATGTTCGCCAACGGACCACCATACTTTCCGGGGTTCCGATGTTGAGGTACGGCCCGCGCACCAATTGACTCTGACCGGATGCGGCCACCGAAAAAAGCAAAATGGAGAACGGCAATGCCGCTCCCCATTTCAAACCTTGCATTTTAAACATGCCATTCATTTTACTTGACCACGAAACGCTGAACGTTCACTTGGTCTGTGGTTTCAAATTTTAAGAGATATACTCCCAAAGGCAGTTTTTCTGAGATAGAAACTACTCCGCTGTTGGTCAACTTCTCCGATCTCAGCAGTTGGCCTGTCGTGTTGTAAACACGAAGCATTGCATCGCCTTCAAACTCTGCTACTTCCACTCGGAAAGTTCCATCGTTCGGATTCGGGTAAAGATTTACGAAAGTGGTGATGATCTCCTCTTTGATATCAACCGTCATGCACGTTCCCGCAACTCCCGGGTCGGCATAGACCTGAAAACCTTCGGTCATGAATCCCGCATCGGTGGTGGAAAGTCCCCAGTTCGCACCATCATTATTGTCCGAATTCACATCACATAGGATCATTGAAGGGCCGTTGCCATCCGCATCTGTCGGCCATGGAGAAGCATCGTTGTAATTCACCGAATCGGCCACCGAACCGGATGGCGCGGCCAGAACCAACTCCTCGCCTCCGTTGCTCAACGCATCCGAAGTTGACCACTGCCAAGCTGGAATTCCAAAGGCATTTTCGAAGGCCACAGAATCCGTTGCAACAAGCACGTAAGCGGCACCGCCAATGCTTGAGCCCGCTGGGAATACGAAATCAAACCCGTCACGGAAAAAATAACCCGAAAGATCAACCGTGTTTCCAGTTGGGTTGAATATTTCTACGAATTCCAAGCTGTCGGTATCCACTTCTGGCGGATTGTACATGATCTCAGTGATCACCAACGGATCGGCCGTTGGAAGCCCGCTCACGCTGTAAACCGAAATGCTTCCACTCACCTCATTCGAAACCAACAACAATGGATAACCAGTTGGGCTTTCCGCAGCTGGAATGAAATCAATGTCCTCAGGTCCAAGTCCACCAGCGGATTGCGTGCCTTCAGTTTCGCTGAAGTTTCTGTCTATTCCGTAGGATTCGAACGAAACGTTGTTCGGGTCGGTGACATCATAGATCATCACACCACCTTGTCTTTCCAGACCGATGAACGCGTAGGTCTTGCCCATCATGCTCACCAATTTCAATGCTTCAGGCTCTGGACCTTTGTCATCTGAACGGTTGTCGAAGGATGTGTTGTCATCGTTCGTTGAGTTGAAGTTGGCCGCATCATAGCTGGCGATAAATGTCTCGAAGTCGTCTCCGCTATCGTAAACAAGCGCGCCAGTCGTTCCATTCCAGATAGAGAATGAACGTGCCCCGTAGCTGTAAAGCGCATCGTAATCGTTGTCCTTGCCCACATCACCCAAGGTGGTTGTCACATTCAATCGACCCAAGTTGGCACTCATTTGAAGCGTGGCGGCATCCGGGAAAGCGGTCGCATCCAATGTCAGATCACCGATCCTTTCTTCTTCACCGAAACCAGTGTAATCGCGCGCATCGCCTTCGTTGGGTCGGAAAGGTCAATCACGTCTATGGCATTCGCGGAGCCGTTGGTTGAGTAAACAAGCTCATCGGCCGCATTCCAAGCTATGATCTCGGTGGCTGATTCGCCAAAGGTTCCCGTGTGATAACTGCCGATCGGGGTCAGCGTTGCCTGTGCCATTAGGTTGAGCGAAGAACAGGTAAGAATGGTGAGTAGAGTTATTCTCATTTCAATGAATTATAGGTTTGGCGCAAACATATTTTCGGGCTTCGCCCTGATGGATAAGCCACGGTTATCGTTGGATTAAGAAGGGTAGGGCAGTATGACCTTTTTGCTAAGGTTTTCTGAAACGATCGTTTCGTTCATCTCGACTTTGTCACGTTGGGGCGTTTGGCATAAACGGTCAAATAAGCCGTTGGGCCGTAGGTCTATCTTTGGGGCATGCAATTGGCCTACCTGTTTTTGCTTGTGCTGTTTCCATTTCATGGCGATCTGAGCCTTCGCATTGCAGAAAAGACCAATGCCATTCGCACCGAACCGAAGAACGCGCTACTGTACATGCAGCGTGGCGAACTCTATTTTCAACACGAACAGCCCGACAGCGCGTTGATCGATTACCGAACGGCCCTGAACAAAGGACTTGACACTTCGGTCATCCATGAGTTGATGGCCGAGGCTTTTCTCGCAAATGAGGAAAATGAAGAAGGTTTGAGGTCGGTCGCGGAATTCCTTGCGTTGGAACCAAGTAATCTGAAAGGCATCCATACACGCGGCAAACTGCTGGAGGCATCAGGAAAGTTGAAGGACGCAATAGCTGATTTCGAATTCGTTTTGGAAAAAGCCAACAATCCACGGCCGCAGGATTTTGCGCATCTATCCGACCTTTACTTAAAATCCGACCCGACCGATTTCGAACGTTCGATCGGTACCTTGAATAATGGCATTAAAAAACTCGGCAACGTCATTTCGTTGCAAATGAAGATCTATGACCTCGAAAAGGGGCGTAAGAACTACACGGCCGCACATCAACTTTTGGATGAGATGATGGGACCGCTTTCAAGAAAGGAACGGCTGTTGGTGGAAAAAGCGGAACTGTTCCTGATGGAGGGGAAAACGCTCGAAGCGGCAGAATGGCTGGTTACATCCGAAAATGCCATCGCCTCATTGCCTCTGCGTTTCCAGAACATCGGTGCCACCCAAAAGCTCATTGAACGGATTGAAGGATTAAAACAACAACTGTGAATTAACCGAAAGCCAACGCCTCAAGCAGGAACAAGACATCTCAATTCTACATTCCGTTTGGGCACCCATAAAACGATAACATGACAACTAAGCACTTCCTCCTAACATTGGCCGCCACTTCTCTTTTCGGATGCGCTGAAAAACCCGCACCACAGCCCGAAAATCCAGCCATGGATGGGCTGACCTTCGCATCCGTTGTCAACAAATTCGATAATCAGACCCTGATCATTCCCGAAGGGGCAACGATGGACGTACTCTATAGAAGCGTTCATGATAGTGCGTACTACACCAATGGTGAACTGCTTCCGGCCAAACGCAAGATCGATTTTCTGGCCTATCATCCCATCAATGGTTCAAGTGAACATGGTCATCTTTTCATGAATCACGAATTGCGACTTGACGACCCTGCCTTTGGCAACGGTGGCGGCATGAGCTGGATAGAAGTGAAACGCGAGAACGGAAGATGGCATCGGGTGGGTTATGGCAACAACATCGATTTTCAATCGTTGGGCGGCACTTGGCACAACTGCGGTGGCGTGGTTTCGCCAAACGGAACCATCCTCACGGCAGAGGAATATCCGCCTGCCACCAACATGGAGCTTTACAATAAGGATTTCAATTTTGCAGACACGGCCGATGTCAACGGCATGAAGCGCAACGAGAACATCGGTTGGATGGTTGAAGTGGACATGGACACCAAAAAACCGCTGCGCAAACTGTGGGGAATGGGCCGCTATTCGCATGAGGATGCTCACTTTATGGCCGACAACCGAACGGTCTATCTCACAGACGACTTTCAACCCTGCGTTTTCTTCAAGTTTGTGGCAGACAAGGCCGAGGAATATGACAAGGGGCAACTTTATGCCTACCAACAGGGCGACAATGGCGTTGGTGGCCGTTGGATCACCTTACCGATGGCGCTCGATTCGCTCATTCACATCCGCGACATTGCCATTGGCAAAGGCGCCACGCTCTTCACTTCGCACGAATGGGTAGATGAAGTGAACGGAAAAATATTCATCACCGAATCGGGTGGCAATGCAGATTATGCTGAAGCGGTTGCCGCAGGCGGAAAAATGGCACATCATCTTGCGCAGCCACCAATTGGGTTGAGTTCTAATAAAACCAAAGACCCTTACGGACGTATTCTCGTGTTCGATCCCGAAACCAACAACATCAGCGTTTTCATGGAAGGCGGCAAACTGCCCGATGGCGGCTATTTCACCAAACCAGATGGGATGATAGCGGTGAATCTGCGGGGCCGCGATTATCTCATTGTGTGCGAAGATGCTCCGCTGAGCACCTTGGTGGACGAAAAGATCGAATCGTGGGAACAGGGCAAGATCTATATGGAAACGTATGTGATCCCGGTGGATAGCCTAAAGGTTGACCTCACCCAGGTGAAAAGACTAACTGTTGGTGCAGAAGGATGCGAGCAGACCGGTTTGGCCATGACACCAGACAAGACAACCTTTTTTCTCGTGGTCCAGAATCCGGCAAAGACAAACCCCGCTCCGTTCAACGAATCGACCATTGTGGCAATCACGGGTATCTTTGAGTGACCGTCCATTTAATCTTGGGTTAACCATTCGTTAGATCATCGGTGAAACCCATGTTGTTCCTTCGCGAGCCTTATGAAATGGGCTTTTCTATCGGTCTTCCTGTCGGTTAAACTCATCTCGTTTGGCCAATCTGCCGATACCACGAAACCCGTATTGGCTTTTGGCCCGTGGTTCAAGAAGAGGATGGATCTGACACAGCCTGTTGTCGTTGTGCCAATGGACAGCATCAAAGCTTCAATTTATATGAAATCGGCTGCTCAAGTCAGGCAATTAGCCGATGGATTGGACACCGCAAGTGTTGAATCGTGGCGAACTTTCATCAATCAGTATCAAGAACTGGTGAACGGAATGAAAGGCGACAGAAGCGTGGAACCCTATCTGATCAGCGATTCGCTGATAACGGCCGTGATCATGCACGCTTCGCGAAATCGGATGCCGAGGATCGCCAACACATTCATACAGGAATCGAGGCGCATCCATCCCAATGGAGCGTACCGCGTTTATCTTAACTGCAAGCACGAATGAAGCATTTGATCATCGCCTTTTTGCTGATGGTCGCTGCATCGGCAATCGCCCAAACTTCCATTACAGGAAAGGTAGCCGATGAATTCGGACCCTTGCCCGGAGCGAACGTGGTCATAAAGGGAACTTCCATCGGCTCCACCACCGACCTGGAGGGTCGTTTTGCTATCAGCAATCCACCAACAGGAGAACAGGTTCTGGTCATCTCTTTCATCGGTTACGAGACCCAGGAAAAACCGCTGAATGTGGCCAATGGAACCAACAACATCGGTGAGCTGACCATGAGCCAAGGCCAAAAACTCAGCGAGGTAGTGATCCAAGGCGACTTCCGAGGAACCGAGGCCAAGGCCATCAACATGACCAGAACATCGCCAAGCATTGTGAACGTGATCGCCTCTGACGGTGTTGGCAAACTGCCAGATCGTAATGCCGCAGAGGCGGTTCAACGCGTTCCGGCAGTGGCCATAGAGCGTGATCAGGGCGAGGGACGCTACGTTTCCATCCGCGGAACGCCTACCGATTGGAGCGCATCGCTGATCAATGGCGACCGTCTTCCGGTGGCAGATGAGAAGGGCGATTCGCGCACCTTGGCGTTCGATGTGCTCCCTTCAGACCTTATCGAATACATCGTGCTTTCCAAGGCGCTCACCCCCGATCGGGAGGCCGATGCCATTGGTGGCAGCGTCAATTTCATAACACGCACAGCTCCGCGAAAAAGAACACTCACCGCAAGCCTTTCGGGCGGAATGAATTTCCAGTCCATCGGACCGATCGTTAATGCATCGTTGCTTTGGGGCGACCGTTCCAAGAACAAACGTTTCGGCTACCTGATCAATGGAACGTACTTCAATCGTAGCTACGGCACCGACAACTACGAAGTGGTGTATGGCAGCAATTACAATCACGGAGTGAACCGTTTGGAGCTTCGCGATTACATCGGAACACGGCAGACCATCGGGGCAAATGTGGCTGCTGAATACGAGTTTGCCGAAAATTCGGTGATCCATGTAAAAGGCGTCTTTGGTCGGATGACCGATAACGAGCATCATCGGAAAACGCGCTACAACTGGGCCGAGGGCGCTGGGCAGACCATTGCGCTGCACAACATTCACGACATCATGGAATCGACCCTTTTTGGTGGCGAAGTGGGCGGAAACTGGAAACCGCACCAGAACTGGAACCTGGAGTTCAAGGCAGCGAGTTATCACAACCGCTTCAACTTCGGACCTGTTCCCTTCGCTCGTGGCGACAGTCGAAATGGTTATCACGTGGTGGAATTCAAGCGGTTTCAGGTCAATTTCACCGATCAGATCTACATCGACCCGATTACAGGAGAACAGGTCGCCCCAGATACGCCCGGTGCATGGCGCATCAAACTCATTGGCAATGATCACCCTGATGGCGAGGGCGATAACCCAGACAACATTCAGCCCGTTTACAGCGACAGCATCACGGCCGATCAGTTCAAATTCAATCAGGCGTACAGCGAATTGAACACCACGTGGGAACGCGACCCCGTTGTGGCGCAGCTTGATCTGACATGGAACGCGCGCGGAAACCTGAACCTGAAAACAGGCGCCAAATTCAGGTGGAAGGAAGGACTGCGAACGCAGAGTTTCCACGAATGGAATCAGAATTTTGTGACCACCACCGAGGTGCTTTGGCTTACCGATTATCAGAATGAGCCTCTGAATACCCGAGGCGGATTTCTTCAGGAACTCGGTTCAAACTATGAGAATGAATTTCAACCGTTTTTGACGAACGAGCAGCTGGACAATTTCGTAGGCCAATTGGGCGACACGCTGCGCGAAAGGGCAATGAATGCCGACCATCCGCGCTACGAAGAATGGGTGGGCAGCCGATTCGGCTACACCGAACGCGTGCTCGCCAGTTATGTGATGGGCGATTGGTCGGTGGCCAAGAAGAAATTGCAGATCGTTGGTGGCGTACGTTTCGAACAGACCTGGCTGGAAATGAACGCAGACACCGCCTACGAAGGGTTTGTGGCCAATCGGTACATCGGTATTCCGGGAATGGATGACGAGATATACATTTCGGTTTACAACGACACGCTGGCCGCCAATTACTTTCAATACCTCGACACCACCCGATACTACGTTCCCGTGGTCAGCGCCAATTCGCGAAGCAAATACCGTGCGGTGCTGCCGATGTTGCATCTCAACTACAGGGTCAACGATAGGCTCAACATCCGTTTGGCCGCCACCCGATCGTTCCGAAGGCCGAACTTCAACGAGACCAAACCCGGATCGCCTGTTCAGAATTTCACCGACCTCGAATTCAACACCGGAAATCGCAATCTGAGGCCAAGTTACAGTTGGAATTTCGACCTGATGGGTGAATACTTCTTTGGCAACGTGGGCATGGTTTCGGCAGGTGTGTTCTACAAGTATGTCACCGATCACATTTTCGCCACCATTACGGCCGATGTTGACCAGCGCACGGGCATCATCTTCAAGAGTTTTGAGAATGCAGACGATAGCTACGTGGTAGGCGTTGAACTGTCTGTGAACCGGAAATTCGACTTCCTGCCCGGTTTCCTAAATGGTTTCGGCTTCAGCGGAAACTACACGTACATCCATTCGGAAATGAACGTCCCCGGAAGAAGCCGTGCGCAGCCACTTCCGCGTCAGGCGGCCCATCTGTTCAACGCGGCCATCTTCTACGAGAAGCACGGAATTCAGGCACGCTTGGCTGCCAATTACAAAGGGCCTTACCTATTGGAACTCAACTTGGCCGCGGTTGATGATGGCAACGGCAACCCTCTTCTCCTGCACGACAACACCGATTACGATGTGTTCATGGACGACTTTCTGAGCCTCGACCTTTCCATTTCCTACACCTTCAAAAAGCATTGGACCGTTTTTGCCGATGCAAACAACCTTCTGAACTGGCCTTACCGACTGTACAGAGGCAACAAAGACCGTCCGGTTCAGGTGGAATATTACGATGTGCGGGCGCAGATCGGGGTGCGCTATTCGCTCTGACATTATCTTTTCGTTAACCGCTTCATTCTTAACATACTAACGCATTTGATGAGATCAACGCAGAATAGTTTTGCCGCATAAATCAAGTTTCATGAAACACGCTCTACTTCTAATCTTTTCAGTCATTTTCACCCTCAATATCCAAGCACAGGAACGTAAAGTGCTATTCATCGGTGTTGACGGTGTCCGTTCAGATGCACTTATTCAGGCCAACACACCTACATGGGATAGCCTCACCTCTGTCGGATTGTTCACATACACATCTTGGCATGTCGGAATTACCATAAGCGGACCTTCTTGGTCGAGCATGTTGACAGGCGTTTGGCAAGACAAGCACGGTGTAACCGACAACAGCTACACAGGAAGCAACTTCAACGATTATCCGTATTTCGTTACGCTCGCCAAACAACACATTCCAACCTTGAAAGCGGTTGAGATCTCAAGTTGGACGCCCATGTGCGATGTATCGGTAGGCGGTGCCGTTTA
>Ga0172372_10012206_pt1 | contig 10795 bp, 12 predicted proteins | sample LakKiv5m_2_FD_114544 | JGI IMG/M metagenome (GOLD analysis project Ga0172372, IMG submission 114544) | Freshwater microbial communities from Kabuno Bay, South-Kivu, Congo - kab_092012_9.5m | ecosystem: Environmental > Aquatic > Freshwater > Lake | place: Democratic Republic of the Congo... | reverse complement strand
GCCGGAATCGGCGAGATAGAAGGCCGCGTTACGGCCGTGGACGAAAGGCATCGGAAGGGCCTCCTGGGTTGGGTTGGTGGGCGATCACGCAGACGCGTCGAACCAGGCGACAGCGCCGTCGAGCAGGTCGAGTTGCTTCGCTACGACGTCGATCAAGAACTCGACGCCGAGCAGCGTGGCCTCGCCGACCTGATAGGCGCCGTACGACCGTGCCTCGATGACACGCGCCGAATGGCAGGCCGTCAGCAGCGTCGGGTCGTCGTTGATCGCAGCCGGCACCGACGACAGGAACTCGTCGAGCTTGAGCACGGCCGACCGGTCATCGGCGCGTCCGACGTACAGCCGCACGATGAACAGCAGGCGGTCTCCTCCGCCTCGCATGGCAGCGTCATACGTCAGCAGATCGAGCGCAACCTCGGCCGCTGGCGGCGTCAACCCGGCGTTCGGGAACTCGAAAACACGGTCGATCCCGGCAGCGCGCAACGTCGACGCGATCGCCGCTCGGACGATCGACACCGACGACGGGCCGGCCGGACCGGTCACAGGTCATCCATGCGTCGGAACGGATCGAGGAGCACTTTGGCGTCGGGGTCGATTGCGGCGAAAAGCCGTTCGGCGACACCGAGATCAGGGGACACGAGCACGCCGCCGGGTGCTTGGCGCCGCATGTTGAGTCGTGCAACCTGTAGTCGACACGCCTGCGTCACCTGCGGCGGCACCGACGGCCAGCCCCAACGGGCGGTGATCTGCACGAGAGCATTCGCCAACGATCGCGGGAAGATCGGCCCCGAGGCGCGTCCGGTTGCCCGCACGTACCAGGAGGCGTAGCCCTTGGCGAGGTTGTTCACCGGCTCGAGCTGGTACTCGGCGCTCGTCCAGGTGCGTTCGAATGACCCGTCGTCGTCGTCGTCGGTCTTGATGATCAGACCGGAGGTCGTGGAGATGGGATCGCACGGACAGAACAACCCCATCGGTGCGATGAACGTGCGCGCCGTGGCGTTGGCGTCCTGGAAGAACTGCCACCCGCAATACTGGTCGATCATTCGCGAGGCGGCCTCGACCAAGCCCTCGATGATCGTGTCGTCGACGCTGTCCGTGATCCGAAGCCACGAGGTTGCCTCGGCGAGCGTCAAATACCCGTTGGTGATGGCCATTAGTCCTCCAACAGCTCCGGGTGACGATGGCCCCAGTGATGCTCGGCATACGGCGGTCCCGGCGTCTCCCAAAGATGCGGCCGGCCTTCTTTGCCCATGTCGCCGTAGAGGTACGGGCAGTGCGTCCAGGCCGGGAACACGGTCAGGTCGTCACGCATCCGATGCACCTCGGACAACAAGTGCGGGCCCGTCTGCTCGTTCATCGACAGGTGTTGCGTGAACCCGAGCCGCACCGGCAGACGGTCGATCACCGCACGCCAGAACGGATGTTGCGGCACGCCACCGATAAGCGCATTCGACACGAAGTCGCCTTGCTCAAAACATGCGAACGCTTCGACGCCGTCGAGGAGATCGTCGAACGACCGCAACGGCTCGATGTCCGTGTTCGCCACGATCCCGCCGAACTGGTACGCGAGCTCATAGCCGACGACATCGGCACGCTGCACGGCTACCCCGACCTCGGGATTGCCAGCACCGACGTTGACGCCGCCGGCGCCGATGGCGTCGAACGCATCTTGGTTGAGCAGCGGCCCGAGATCGGCTTCGGTCCAGGTGTGCAGCTCGTAACCGAGACGCTGCCACGCCCGCCCGTAGGCCCGGTACTCCTCGGGCATCCGTTTCGTCCCGAACCACATCCGATGTACGACCCGAGGGATCACGAGTGCCACGTCACGCCCTCGTTGGCGGCGAACCACTCGACGGTGTGTCGGATCCCGTCCTCGAGCGCAACGAACCCGGCCGGGTCGACCCCGAGCGGTGCCAGCGTCGACTGATCGGCCCGCACGATCGCCCCTACCGGTTCGCCGGGACGCATCGGCAGATCCACGAGACGACCACCGCCGGCGTGCCGACAGACGATCTCGGCGACCTCTCGCACCGTGTGCGACTGCAACGGCCCGACCTCGATCGGCCGGTCGGCGAGCGGATCCGAACCGGCGGCGTGCTCCAACGCCGCAGCCATGACCCGAGCGACATCGCCGACGAACACACAATCGGAGACCTGCGCGCCTGCGCCGTACAGCGTCACGTCCTGACCGGTCAGCGCCGCACAAACGAACGTCGGGATGATCTTGCGAACCTTCGACGAACCCCACGGCGCCGGCGCCTTCTGCCCAGGCCCGTAGGCGTTCATCGGACGCACCGACACGAACCGTTGCCCCCGATCGTGCACGAACATCGGCACGAAGTCCTCAGCGCAGGTCTTGGTCACGCTGTAGGTGCCGCGCCCGATTCGAGCGTTCCCGACGGCCGCATTAACCACCGGTAGCCCGTATTGCGCTGCGGCCTCGTACACGTTGAGCGAGCCGAGGATGTTCGTCTCGGCGGCCGGCCTCGGGTTCAGGATCGTCTCAGCCGTGCCGAGCACGGCCGCCAGGTGCAGGATCCCATCGACCGACGCCGCCAGTTCTGTGACCGCTGTTGCGTCTCGAACGTCACCCAAGAACGGGATCGCACCGGGCGGCGCCTGGCCGAGCCGGTCGAAGCACACGACCTCATGTCCTCGACCGAGCAGTTCGGTCGTCAGCCACGAGCCGATGAACCCGGCGCCGCCGGTGATGCCGACCTTCATCGGGTCACCAGCTTGCGCACCTCGTCGAGGTCGTGGCCGTACTTCGTCTGCGTCTGGTTGCCCCACGTCGACATCCCGTGACCGGCATGGTCGGCGAGGTCGATCTGGCAGACCCGACCGCCCTTGTCCTCGATCGCATCGCAGGCCGGCACGTCACCCCAGCCCTGCACCTGCTGCGGAATGGGGAAGATGCGCTCATGATCGGCCCGCCGGTAAGACCACGACGCCGCCCCGGTCGATGCACGCACGAGGCCGGACACACCACCGCATCGGATCGTCGCCCGGATCTGGTTCCACGGGTAGGCCGGTTCGAGGTGACAGCCGGTCAGCCACACGTCGTCCGGTGCGGTGGTCCACCACGCTTCGAGGTGCGCACGCCACCCCGGACGCCATGCCATGTCGTCGTCTGACAGCACGCACAGATCGGCGTCGGTTGCGGCAAGGATCCGGGCGCACAGGTTCGTCCCGTGCCCCGACGTGTGAATCGGCCACAGATGCGACCACCCGCCGAGCCCCTCGACCAGCGCCGCCGAGCCGTCATCCGACCCGTTGTCGACGATCCACACGCCGTCGGCCTCGTCGAGCGACTCGACCGCCTCGGTGAGTAGTCCGACACGACCCGTTGAAATCGCCCGATACGTCAACACCGCTGCGGCGACCTTCATCGTGCCGCCCCGATCCCGGCCAGCGGCGCAGCGGTCGGGATGCGAGCGCCGAGCGCCTCGAGCACCGGCCGCCAATACTGCGCATAGACGAGGTCGGCGTCGTACCGAGCGGCGAACGCTTGCGCCTCGATCGACCAGTCGTGCCGCATCATCGGATCGGCCTGCCAGCATTCGAGCAGCGCGCCGACGATGTCCTCGGGCATCGGCATCGCCCACCACGAGCCCTGATCGTCGTCCCATTCGCGCCGATAGTTGCACCGCCAACCGGCGCCGACCAGCTCGGGTTGTGCGGTCCAGTCCGTGACGATGACCGGCACGCCGCACGCCTGCGCCTCGATGACCGGGATGCCGAATCCTTCGCCACGAGAGCATGCCAGGAGCACGTCGAACGACGAATACAGCCCGGCCATCACCCGATCAGGCAGCCCCTGGCGGTAGGCATACTGATCGGCGAAGAAAATCGCCGATTCCGGGATGCCGCACGCCTGCGCCAACCTTGCAAGGTTGACGCCGTCGCCGATGCCATCCCGCTCCGCGTGCACGTAGAGCACCGCTTTCGGGCAGGCACGCTGGAAAGCGGCGAACGCCAAGAAGTTGACGTCGAACGCCTTGCGAGGCGGCCGGCGGCCCTTGTTGTTCGCGACCATCCCCACGACGAACGCATCGACCGGCAGGCCGAGCGCCTCACGAGCCGATTGGTCCCCGATCGTCGACGTCGGCCGATACAGCGCCGTGTCGATGCCGTGCGGCACGTACAGCGGCTCCAGGCCAGCCAGCCGCAGCTCGTGCTCACCGAAGCGCGACATGGCGATCGGCACCGACCCATAGTTGCGGAAGAACTCCACGACCGCAGGCGGCACCGGCTCATGATCGACCGGTACCCACGACGCCACGTTCAGCCGCTGCAACATCGGGTTTCGCAGCGCCCACACGTCGAACAGCGTCACCAGCCAGCCGGGCTCGTCGGCGAGGTGATCGGCAGCGTGCGCCGCCATAACGTCGTTCGACCACTGCTCCCAGCCGGACGGGTACACCTTCATCCCCTGCCACGACAACCGAGAACCCTGCAAGCCGTAGTTCGCGACGATCGCCACGTCGTGCCCGTCAGCCTTGAGGCGTTTGGTCACCTGAGCGGTCTGCGCGCCGTAACCGGTTGCGCACCACGGAGCGTTCGACGCCCACGCGATCTTCATCGCGTCTCCCGGCGAGACTTCGGCGGCTTGGTCACGACAGCCCATTCGCCAGCGTGCTCGAACACGCCGAGGATCTCGTCGTTGGAAGCCTCCAAAGCGGCGATGAGGTCAATGAGCGGCGCCAGGCCGTCCTCGAGCGATACACGCACACGATGAACAGGCAAGGTTTCCTCCCGTTGGGCGACGGTGGGGTCAGTTATTGGGCGATGTGGCCGGAGGACCGAAGCCCTCCGGCCTCCCGTCGCCCAACGGGATCAGGCCGTGCCGCCGCGGTAGACGCGCAGCGATGCGGCGTCGAGCACCTTCGAATCGGTGCGCATCACCGCCCGGAACGAGATCAGGTCGGCGTCGAACGCGAAGTCGTCGCTGCGCTCGAACCGCATCGCCCCGACGTCACGGATCACAAACCCGCTGAAGTCGCCGAAGATGCCGGTGACGACACCGGTCGCCATCGCAGCGATCGCCGGGTCCTCGATCACCGAGTAGCCGAGCAGCCGGTCGGGCTGGCCGGGCACCATCGTCGGCGTCCAGATCGGCTGGCCGGTCGTGTCGACGATGCCTCGGATCTTGCCGACGGTCGCATCCCGGAACATCCAGTACGAGCCACGACGCCGGTACGGAGCGGTCACGCTGTACGTCAGGTCGACGAGGTTCGTGTACGACGGCAGACCCGTGGCGCCGTTCTGACCGGTCACGCCAGTGGCATAGGCCACGAGCGCGCCGGTCGGCTGGTTGCTCCCGGTGCCGTTCAAATACGCAGCGCCGGTCGCGATGCCGAGCGCTCGACCGGCGTCCTCAGCGACGAACGACAGGATATCGACCCCGGAATCGTCGAGGAGTTCTCTCGACACCTGCACGATCTGGCCGTACTTCCACGCCCCGACCGTGACCTTCCCGAACGTCGCATCGTTCTCGCCGAGCGCCGAACCCTCACCGCGCAGCGAAGCCGTGCCGTAGGTCGCAACCGTCGGCATGTCCAGGTTCTCGCCCGAGGCCGTGGTCACGATGCGGACGTTCGTCTGACGGATCGCCGCGAACGTCTGAAGATAGACGTAGAGCTGTCGAAGGAGCGTCGTCGGGACCGTGTCGCCGCCACTGGCTGCCGCCACTTTGAGCAGGTCACGGAACTCCTTGCCGCCAATGCCCTGACGGATCAGTTCAGACTCCTTGGCGACCTGACGAAAATCCATGTCGATTGAGCGGCGCTCGCCCTTCAGGAACGACAAGAACTCGTTGGCATGCTTGGCGTCCCGGGCGTCGAGCACCTCGGGCCGGACGGTGCGCTCCCACTCAGCGCGAGCCTGATCGGCGACCTTCGTCGCCTCCTCGGCGCGCTGCATCGTCTGGATGGCGCTTTGCGTGTCGTCGATCGTTTGGTTCAACCGATCGAGCTCGGCGCGCACCTCGGCCGTGAACTCGACCTTGCCGGTCTTGATGTCCTCGACGAGCTTGCGCAGTTCGGTTGCGGCGTTGAGACGCGCCTCATGCCAGGTCTTGATCTGATCCATGTCGTTGCTCCCTTGAGCGTTGATTCGTTGTGGGATGCAAGACGTGACCGAGCCTGCCGGGTGACCGGGGTCGGGTGGTCGGGTCGTGCGGTACGCCGTCCTCAGTCGAAGCCGGCGATAACCAGCTCGGCCTTTGCGAGCGCGAGCCGGAGGGCGATCTCGTCATCGGCCGCCCGTTCGGCGGCGATCATCTCGGCACGTTGCGCCAGCCAGGCGCGCGCCGGTGCAGGGTTGAGCGGGTCGACGCCCCACAAGTAATGGGCGACAGCACCCGGGCCCGGCCAGCCGTCAGCGTCCGGGTCGGTGTTGGCAGCAGCACGCAGATCGACCGCATGACGAGCAACCCACGCGTTCGCCCGGATCACCTTGTCCTCAGACATCCGGCCGGCCGCCATGTCCCGGGCCTCACGGATCGTGCGCTCGACCAGGCCGTCGCCCCCGAAACCATCGGCGCGCAACTCCAGGCCACGAGCCGCAGCGCGCTGCACGTAGCGAGGCGGTGTCGTGTCGACCTGACGCTCGCCGAACTCGGCGATGTTCAACGCCGTGAGCTGATCCTCGGCCTCGGCACGGGTGCGGTGGCAACCCATCACCTCGCCCGTGCCGTCCTTGACGACAGCCCAACCGTTGCAGCCCGACGCGTTGCGAGACACCGCATACGGCATTGTCCGGTCCTCCATGTCGTCGTACTCGTCGCCTTGGTAGTCCTCGGCCATCATCGGCGGCATCGGCTCCGCAGCAGCGAGGAGATCCGTCAGCGCGTTGATCGCCTCCCGAACCTTCGCCGTGTTCGCAGCCGATAGCACCTTCCCGACCCGCAGCGAGGCGGTCGCCGACAGCAGCGCATCGAGCGACCGGACGCCGACCACCTCGGCGTTCGGGTAGGCCGGCGCGCCGACGACCGATACCTCGTGCAGTCGCACTTCGGTCAGCGTCCTGACCTGACGATCATCCGACCAAGACTGACCGGCACCGGCGACGCTGAACCCGATCGACAACCCGAGCTGATGCCCGCCACGGGCGAGCGCCATGACGTCACGACCCGTCGACGTGTCGGCGATCCTCGCTTCGAGCCACAGGCCGGCAACACGTTCCTCCAATCGGGTGATCGTCCCCAGCGGCAACGCCGACGGATCATGGCCGGCCAACAGTCGAATCTTCCCGGACTGCTGCGACACGGTGCGACTGAACGCGCCCGGCGCCACCACCTCAGTGAACACGCCAAGGTCGGTCGGCTCACCGAACCGGCACGCCCACCCCATGATGTGATCCGGCGCGTCGGCACGGACCTCGACCTGCCGAAGCTCCCGGTACTCGATCATCGTCATCGTGTCGGTCCTCCGCCCTCGAGCAGTGGGTCGAGCCGGCGCACCTCGGCCGGCGTCGTAAATCCGGCCTCGATGCCGGTCGCGTAGGTCGCCCAACGCGTCTTAGTGTCGGCCTGTAGGTACTTGTCCGGCAGGAACACGATGTCGTCCGACGCTGGCAGCATTCGACGAAGAACGTGCCGCCACCGGGTCATCCACGGCATGACACCCGACCGCAGGATGTCGGCCCACCGGGTTTCGATGTTCTGGTAGGTGATCGACCTGCCGTCCATCGTCACACCGACCACCTCGGGCGGCAGGTGGAACAGGTTCGAGGCGATCTCGGCAGCAAAGAATCGGCGCGTCTGCAAGAACTGCGACTGCTCAGGTGACATCGTGAGCTGTTTCACGGTGCCGCCACCGGTCACGACGCCAGGCAGGCCGACCTTCCCGTAGCCGCCGTGATGCCTAATCCAGTTCTCCCGAATCTGCTTCAACTGTTCGGTCGTTGGCGCGCCTGGCAGCTCGAGCACGACCGGCGGGATCGCTGACTGCCCGAAGAACGCGCCGCCGAACCGTTGCGCAGCGATCGCAGCGCCGATCACCTCACGCGCCATGTCGACCACCGGCGTGCCCCGCTCATCGGCACGACGCCGACGCCACCTGATCCGGTGCAGCAACTCGCCCGCAGGCTTGCCGTCGATCCGCCAACCGTCCGCCTCGTTGCCGGTCACCCGGTCGGCGTCGATCGCTGCGATCCGCTCGACCACGCCATTCACCCGCAACGGCTTCAGGAACAACTCACCGTCGAGGAGCCAACCCATCGTTGCGTCGAACAGCCACGACGGCCAATCCGTCGACCGTTGCGGCTCATCGAGCCACACCGCCGGCACCGGCACATCCTGGCCGGTCACGCGCGAGATCTGGCGCACGTCCATCGTCGCCATGATGTCCGAGATCAGCGTCGTGCACCCGAGGACCGCCGACGCCTCGATCGACTGATCGGACGACACGCGCACCCCGGCGTAGGTGTTGCCGGACATCGTCGGGATGTCCGAGCCGGTCGCCCACTGCGACCACGCCGGGTCACGCACGACGCGTGACTCGTCGCCGCCACCGACGCCGAACAGCCGAGCGAACATCACGCGCCCTTCGACGCCTGGCGCTCGACCTGCACCCCGGCCGACACAAGCAACGCACCAACGACGATGAGCATCATCGGAACCGACCACATCGCCACACCGACAGCGATCACGACGACACCGACGACCTGCAACAGCCCCACCATGAAGCTCATCGGCACCTCCTAATCACAAGTCGTTCAGCGACACGAACATCGCCGGGAAATCGGCACCCGACTGGATCTCGCCGTGCGCCACCGCATCACCGAGCGCCGCCAACGCGCCGCACAACGCCGAGGCGGCGTCGATCGGCTGGCCTTGATGGCGTCGAGCCGGCCGGAACTTCCCACCTCGAGCGGCTTCACGGCGAGCGTTCGCCAGATGCCGCAGCAGCAACGGGTCGCCAGTGTGCCGCAGCGTCCGCTCACGAACCATCGTCGACAACCGCTCCAGCGCCGGACCGATCCGGTTGTCCGACGAATGCGGCCACCGGGCCACCGACTTGCCGAACTCGCCGGCCCAAGCGTCGATCTCCGATTGCCAGTGCGGGAGGTCGTAGTACCCACGCACCACCCGGTAACGCGCGTACGTCTGCCGGATCACCGCATCGACCTCGGCCCGAGGGGTCTGCCAGTCCGTCACGCCCTGCGGACGTTCCCACACGTGAATCGGCACCACCAGCCAATCCGGCCACCGCACGGCGATGATCGCCGTAGCGTCGCCCGTATCGGCACCGTCGAACCCGATAGCGATCGTGTCGCCTTCCACGAGGCGACCGTCGGCGTCGACCAACTGCTGCCACACGACCAGATCGACCAGCGACTCCTCGGGCGCCACGATCTGATTCAAATAGAACCGCCGGGCCTCGCTCGGCTCCGTCGCCGGGTCGGCGATCTCCTCGACGATCCGATCGACATCGATCCACGCAGTCGAATCGCCGTAGACGACCCGCAACCCGGCCCGCAACGCCTCGACGTCGCCCAGGTCTTCGACCTGCGGCGCCTCACGAGCCACGTACAGCACTCCGGCGCTGCGGCCCGACAGAACCGCCTCGTGCGTCTCCTCGGCCACCGACCGACCGCCAGGAGCGAAGGCGTTCGTCGTCTCGATCGTCCGGCCATTCATCTTCGCCACGTTCCGGCGAAGAACCTGCGCAAGCAACCGGCCGCCGTTCGTCCGATTCCAAAGATGTGTCTCGTCAAGGATCGCAGCCGTCAGCGGCTGGCCCTCACGAGAACCAGCGGCGGCGCTCACCGGCTCCAACCTGCCCGGCCGGTCCTTGAACTGCACCCGGGTCACGCCCACCTCAAGGCGGCGCTCATCGACCGCCGGCGAATCGCGCAACATCTCCATTAGCTGGACGTGCGTGTTGTCCGTCTGATCCTCGGACACCGCAGCGATCTGCACCCACGGCGACGGATGCGGCCGGCCGACAGCGTGCCCCGAAGCGTCGAACCCGTCGAACACCACCGGGCCGACGAGCTCGACGTACGCCAACGCCGCAGCCAGCGGAGACTTACCCCAGCCTTTCGGCAGCCGCCAGCACGCACGACGCCACAGGAACCGGCCTCGAGCATCGACGGCAAACCACGCGACCAACAGCTGGATCTGCTCGGTCGTGAGCCGTAGCGCACCACCGGCACCCGCACCGGTCGGGATCCGCAGGTCGGCCTCGATCAGGTCGACGATCTCCCAGCCGAGCGACACCGTGTCGGGTCCGACATCGGGCCACGAGACGATCACGACCCGACGGACCGCAACCGGTCACGCGCCGACGAGCCGGGAATGTCGACCGGCTGCCGGCGGGCCTGCACTTCGTCCGCAACAATCCGCCAACGCAACTGCATCATCGACTTCGGGTTCAGACCGAGCCGGTCCTCGAGCTGGCGCATCTCGGCCGAGACTCTCGGCGACTGCGACTCCCGGAACGCAGCCCGCAACGCCACGAGCCGAGCTACAAACTCCTCGTGACCGAGCGCCTCCCACGCCATCGCCTGCGGCATACGCCAGAGCTGGCGCCAATACGCCCGGTCGTCGTCGGACCATTCGATGAGCGTCGGCATCGCCGGCGTCTTGCCCTTCCGACCTTTCGACGGCAGATACAGCCAGTCGTAAGTCGTAGGCGTATAGCCAACCTTATTCGGCTTAGGCGACGGTGGCATTTCGTCACTCTCCGTGACCTAAAGACAACCTGTGGAAAACGTTATCCACAGGCAGCCTGTGGATAACGCCTGTGGACAACCTGTGGATACCCGACTCGTAGGCACGGCGAGAAGG
>Ga0172372_10012204_pt1 | contig 10797 bp, 7 predicted proteins | sample LakKiv5m_2_FD_114544 | JGI IMG/M metagenome (GOLD analysis project Ga0172372, IMG submission 114544) | Freshwater microbial communities from Kabuno Bay, South-Kivu, Congo - kab_092012_9.5m | ecosystem: Environmental > Aquatic > Freshwater > Lake | place: Democratic Republic of the Congo... | reverse complement strand
TTTCTGGGCAAGGACAACAATGAGTTCGAAAACACCTCGAAGCTCGCCGCCGCCGAGGCCGAGTTCGGCCAGCTCATCGGCGACTCGACCGAGGGCACGCTCGCGCGCTTCCTCGACAACAAGCTCAAGCTGATGTTCTGGTATCGCCCGCCGCGCGACCCGTCGCTGGTGTTCGGCGCGCAATTGCAACTGCCCAAGCTCATCGCGGACCTGCGGCCGGTCGTGAAGGTGGAAGCACCGTTGCACGAGGAAGTGTGCGTTGCGCTGCTCGACGATGCCGCCCGGCCGCTCGCGGTTTCCCACGCAAACTTCCAGCCCGCCTCGTGGAAGCGCCCCTTCGTCGCCACCGAAATCGGCGAGGCGCTGCCGCATTGGGAGATGGCGGTTTATCTGCTCGATCCGAAGAAGCTCGGCCAGTCCGCGCAGACGCTCACGCTCACCATCAGCCTGCTCGTGGCGATGCTCGTGCTGGCCATCGGCGCGGGCGGCTGGCTCATCGTCGCGGACCTGCGCCGCCAGCTCACCCTCGCGCGGCAGAAGACCGACTTCGTCAGCAACGTCTCGCACGAGCTGAAGACGCCGCTGACCTCCATTCGCATGTTCTCCGAGCTGCTCGCGGAGGGCCGCGTGACCGACACGGCGAAACAGCGCAATTACCTGCAAGTCATCACCGCCGAGGCCGCGCGGCTGACGCGGCTCATCAACAACGTGCTGGATTTCTCGCGGCTCGAACGCGGCGAGAAGAAATACGCCTTCACCCGCTGCGACCTCGGCGCGGTCGTGACCGAGACGGTGGAGACGTATCGCCCGCACTTGGAGCAGGCAGGCTTCAAGCTGGAGCTGGACACGCCGCCCGCACCGGTGTTCGTCAACGGCGACCGCGACGCGCTCGCGCAGGTGCTCGTGAACCTGCTCTCGAACGCGGAGAAGTATTCCAACGGCCAGAAGGAAATCCGCGTCGAGCTGCGCCTTCCCGTAGCGCGACATTCCAATGTCGCGACTGCAACGTCCGCACCAGATTTCGGCGGTGAGCGCGGTGGGACTCGACATCGGAATGTCGAGCTACTGGAGATTCGCGTGCTGGACCGCGGCCTCGGCGTGCCGGCCGGCACCGAGGAGCGCATCTTCGAGCAGTTCTACCGCGCGCACGACTCGTTGAGCAGCGGCATCCAGGGCAGCGGCCTCGGCCTGACGCTTGCGCGGCAGATCGCCCGCGCGCACGGCGGCGAGGTCAGCCACGAGGGGCGCGAGGGCGGCGGGAGCTGCTTCATGCTGCGGCTGCCGGTGGCGGCGTAGAAACCACGAATGGACACGAATCAACACGAATGCCGAGGTTGCGGATCGCCGTCCTCGTTTTCGCGTCCATTCGCGTGTTTCGCGGGCAACGATTTCCCTTCGTCTTCCTATTCGTGTTTCTTCGTGTCCATTCGTGGTTGCCCATGAAAACCCGCGTTCTGATTGTCGAAGACGACCCGCACATCCGCCTCGGGCTGGAGGAGGTGCTGCGGGGCGACGGCTTTGAAGTCTTCGCCTGCCCGCGTGGTGACCAGGCGCTCGACGCCGTCGCGCGGCATCAGCCTGCGCTCATCGTGCTCGACGTGATGCTGCCCGGCCTGAGCGGCTACGACATCTGCAAGCAGCTCCGCGCGAAGAAAGACCGCACACCCGTCCTCATGCTCACCGCGAAGGGCCAGGAGCTGGACAAGGTCGTGGGCCTCGACCTCGGCGCGGACGACTACGTGACCAAGCCGTTCGGCGTGCGCGAACTGCTCGCGCGCATCCACGCGCTCCTGCGCCGCACGCCCGGCAGCCAGGGCACACAGGCGTCTTCCGGCGGACACGCCCCGTTCAGCATCGGCTCGGCGACCATTGACCCGAAGACTTACCAAGTGCGCCGGGGCAAGGCCGTCGAGGAACTCACTGCTAAGGAGCTGAAACTCCTGCAACTCTTCCACACGCATCCCGGCGAGGTCATGTCCCGCGACCGCCTGCTGAACGAGGTCTGGGGCTACCACTACTACGGCACCACCCGCGCGCTCGACCAAGTCGTCGTCCAGCTCCGCAAAAAGCTCGGCGACAACGGCGGCGAGCCGAAGCACCTGCTCACCGTGCACGGCGTCGGCTACAAGCTGGTGGTGTAGCGGCAGGCGTCCCGCCTGCCGTGGAGCCGGGCTTCCAGCCCGGCGGCAAAAAGCGGTCGGCCACACGTCGGCCACATGTCGGGCACGCGCGAAATTCGCCTGCTTCGTGGCCTAGCTCCGGGCGGCAAGATGCCGCCCTCTACGGCAGGCGGGACGCCTGCCGCCACGCGCTACGGCGAATTGGTTGGCCCCGTCCCGCGCCGCTCATTACAACAGCGCCGCGATGGCCCGCTCCGGCCGGCACAACTTCACGTCCGCCCTGCAAGCCAGCTTCCTGCTGGTGGGTTTGATGTTCTTCATCAAGGCGGTCGAACTGGTCGGGCACGTCTCCTTCGCCGGCTTCGGCATCGTGCCGCGCGACGAGCGCGGGTTGATCGGCCTCCTGTTCAGCCCGCTGCTGCACGGCAACGCGGCGCACTTGCTCGCCAACGCCGCGCCGCTGCTGGTGCTGCTCACGCTGCTCTTTTGGGACCGCAAGTATCACCCGTGGCGCACGCTGGCGTTCATCTGGCTGGCGAGCGGCCTGGGCACCTGGCTCATCGGCCGGGGCATGACCGACGGCCAGCTCACGGTTCACATCGGGGCCAGCTCGGTGATTTACGGGCTGGTGGTGTATCTGCTGGTCGCGGGGTTCCTCATGGACAGTTGGCGCGCGGTCTTCGTGGCGTTGGGCGTTGGCGTGGCCTACGGCGGCATCTTCTACGGAGTGCTGCCGCAGTCCGGGCCGGTCTCGTGGGAAGGCCATCTGTGCGGGGCCATCGCCGGCTTCTTCACCGCGCGCCACAACCACGCGTGATGCGTGCGCTCAGGCCAGCGCATCCCGGCAGAACTTGATGGACTTGGCCAGCTCCTTCATCCGGTCCGAGCCGGCGGGCACCTTGTATTCGAACTCGATGGTTGCCTGGATGGGCCACTTGTTGTCGCGGATGAGCCGCAGCACTTCGGCGATCGGCGTGTCGGCCTCGCCGAAAGGGGTGTTCGCGCCGTTGCCTTTCTTGCGGTCCTTCACATGGACGTGCGTGATGCGTTTGTGGTGCTGCTTGATGAACCCGACGGGCGAGCCGTGGTCGCCGGCGACGAAGTGCCCGAGGTCCACGTTGGCCCCGACGTAATCGCCGAGCGAAAATGCCTTCTCCCAATGCGCGGGGCCGGTGCTGGCGTGGCCGTGCAGGGCGAGGTGAATCTTGTGCTTGTCGGCGAACTTGCCGACGCGTTTGTGGTCGTCGTCGCTCTTGGAAATCTCCGTCGAGATGCCGCGCGCGCCGAGCGCCTTGGCGAGCGTGAAGGCGTAGTCCAGTTCGCCCTCGGCCATCTTGAAGATGCTGTCCACCTTGATGACCTCGATGAAGACGCCGGTGTCCTCCCACTGCTTGCGGAACGCGCGGGCCTTCGCCATGTCCACGCCCGCGCGCCACGCGGCGAGCTGCTTCGCGTGGTCCTCGGCGGCCCCGGCGGGCAGGACCTTGGCCTTGCCGCTGGTGAGGTTGGCGGGCGCGCCGAACGCGGCCTCGACGGGCTGCGTGCGCAGCTCGATGGCGCTGAGGTTCAGCTCCACGCAGGTCTTGAGGATGTCGGCGGCGGACATGGCGGGGTTGCCGAAGCTGTAGGGCGCGTTGATGCCGATGTGGACGCCGGCGACCTTGGAGTTGGGCTTGCCCGGCGCGGCGGCGCGGGCGAGGGACGGAGTGAGGAGTGCGCCAGCGGCAAGCTGGGCGAAGTGGCGGCGGGACAGGGTGTGCATGGGTGACGTGTGCGGTTGGTTAATTGAGGCGACTGGCATCGTGCTGACGGGCGGCATCCTTTGTCTCAGCCGCGTGAGTGGGCAAGTCTGATTATGCGGAGACGATTCAGTCCCAGCCTGCCCCCTGCCCAATTCAACCGGCGGAATTCCGACAGAAAGATTGCTGACGGAAAAATTGAGAACTGATTTATTTGTCCCTGATCTTTTTGTCGTCGCGTCACTGGAAACCGACAAGTCCTTGGAAATACCCTTTCGCGGCTGAACTTCGGGGTTCGGTTTGAAGATTGCCTTCCCGCCGCGCTCCGACACTCTTTCGGCACGCATGAAACACCTGTTCCCGCTGCTGTTAGCCGTTGTTGCCCTCAACCTTTCCGTCCGCGCCGCCGATGACTGGCCGCTGACTGCCGACTCGAAGAAGCAGCCCGGCGTGCCCGAGGGCGAGGTGCTCAAGTTCAGCTTCGAGAAGTCCAAAATCTTCCCCGGCACCTACCGCGACTACTGGGTTTATGTGCCCAAGCAATACGATCCCGCCAAGCCCGCGTGCGTGTATGTGAACCAGGACGGCGTCGGCTACCAGGCTCCCGTCGTCTTCGACAACCTCATCCACAAGCAGGAAATCCCCGTGCTCATCGGCGTGTTCATCATGCACGGGCGCGTGAAGGCGGCGGGCACCAACGCGCTCGACCGCTTCAACCGCAGCTACGAATACGACGGCCTCGGCGATGCCTACGCGCGCTTCGTGCTGGAGGAGCTGCTGCCCGAGGTGGAGAAGCAGCAGACGAAGGACGGCCGCGCCATCCGCCTGAGCAAGAGCGGGAACGACCGCGCCATCGGCGGCAGCAGCAGCGGCGGCATCTGCGCGTTCACGGCGGCGTGGGAGCGGCCGGATGCGTTCAGCCGCGTCTTCACAACCGTTGGCACCTACGTCGGCCTGCGCGGTGGCGACCGCTACCACACGCTGGTCCGCAAGTATGAGCCGAAACCCTTCCGCATTTTTCTCCAGGACGGCAGCAACGACAACAACATCTACGGCGGCGACTGGTGGATGGCCAACCAGACGCTCCAGCGCGCGCTCGAATGGGCCGGCTACGACGTGAAGCACGCGTGGGGCGAAGGCGGCCACAACGGCAAACACGGCACCGCCATCTTCCCCGACGTGCAGCGCTGGCTCTGGCGCGACTGGCCGCAGCCCGTCGCGCCCGGCAAGTCGAAGAACTCGACGCTGAACGAAATCCTCGCGCCCGGCGCGGCTTGGGAACTCGTGGGCGAAGGCTACAAGTTCACCGAGGGCGCGGCGGCCAACGCGAAGGGCGAGGTGTTCTTCAACGACATCCCCAACAACAAGACCCACAAAATCGGCCTCGACGGCAAGGTCAGCGAGTTCATCGCCAACTCCAAACGCGCCAACGGCCAGCGGCTCGGCCCGGACGGGCGCATCTATGCGGCGGTCATGGACGCGAACCAAATCGTCGCCTACGACGCCACCGGCAAGAGCGCCGTCGTCGCCGACGGCTTTCGCGCCAACGACCTCGTCGTGGCGCACAACGGCAACATCTACGCCACCGACCCGAACTGGACCGGCGCGAACACGAACACCAGCAAGGTCTGGCTCATCCGGCCCGACGGGAAAAAGCAGGTGGTGGACACCGGCCTGAAGTTCGCCAACGGCCTCACGCTCTCGCCGGACCAGACGCTGCTCTACGTGGCCGACAGCCGCACGCACTGGATTTACAGCCATCAGATCAAGGCCGACGGCACGCTCCAGCACAAGCAGCGTTACTTTCATCTCCACGAGCCGGACGAGGCCGACGACAGCGGCGCGGACGGGATGCGCACCGACCGCGAGGGCCGGCTGTGGGTCGCCACGCGCCTCGGCCTGCAAGTCTGCGACCAGGCCGGCCGCGTCCACGTCATCCTCCCGACGCCCAACGGCAAGTGCAGCAACCTCACTTTCGGCGGCCCGAACGGCGACATGCTCTACGTGACCGCCGGCGACAAGGTCTTCCGCCGCCAGCTCAAGGTGAAGGGCGCGGACCACGCGGCGAAGCCCATCAAGCCGCCGGCCCCGAGGCTGTGAAGGTCTTGGTTCCAAGCCGGGCGGCGCATGAAAACTCCGCATCCAATCCCTGATTCGAGGACAAGATTTTTCCGGTTGCTGGCAGTGCTGTTGGTGGTTGCGCTGGCGGAGGCGGTGGCGATTGGCATTCTCTGGGTCCGCTGGCGGCGGGCGGCGGAACCAACCGACTTCGGCTTGCCCCAGGGCAACTTCATCCGGCGCACCCATCCCGAGGTGGACTTTGCCACGATTTATCCCGGCCGGTCGGTGGCGGAGATTGACCGGGTGCAACGCGAGGCCTTCGAGCTGCCGTATGGCTTTGAGCCGTTCACGGGATTTCGCCTGATGCCGGCCAAGCGGAGCACGGTGGAGGTGACGGCCGCTGGTTTCCGGGCCGGGCCGGCGTCGCAGCCCTGGCCGCCGGCGGCCGAAGCCCTGAATGTGTTTGTGTTCGGCGGCTCCACCACGTTCGGCTACGCGGTGGAAACGGCGGACACGCTCTGCGTGGCGTTGCAGCGGGAGTTGCAGGCCGTGGCCACCAACCGGACCGTGCAGTGCTACAACTTCGGATGCGGGGGCTACTTCAGCACGCAGGAGCGGCTGCGGTTCGAGCAGTTGCTGGCGGCGGGGCATGTGCCCCGGCTGGCCGTCTTCGTTGACGGGCTGAACGACTTCACCTTCTGGCGGGGCCTGCCCATGTTCTCCGAGCCGGTGGCGCGGCTGTTCCGGCCGGAGGACGCTTTGCCGTCCATGGGGCCGGTTCCTCGGGAACAGACCGCCAGCGCCGTCGAGTCCGTGCTGCGGCGTTACCAGGCGAACGTGCGCATGATCGAGGCCGTGGCGGCGCGCTGGCAGGTGCAGGCCCTGTTCGTCGCGCAGCCGGTGCCGTTTTACGACTTCCCGCTTTCCCCGCAGACCTATCCGTTCCAGACCGTCCGCGCCGGCCACGAACTGTGTCCCGAGGGATATTTGGTCTTTGAGCAACTGACGCTGGGCGGCGCGTTCGGCCCGGCTGCCATCTGGTGCGGTGACGCCTTCGCCCAGTCAAAGTCGGTCATGTATGCGGACAGCATCCATTATTCGCCCGAAGGGAACCGGGTGCTCGCAAAACTGATTGTCGAACGGGCCAAGGCGCGCGGGCTTTTGAAGCTTTAGGTCAGCCGGTTCGCCCGCTTTCGGTCGTCATCTTGTGGGGTCCTGGATGTCCGAATGTTTGCGGAACAGTTGCCAACTCGCGCGGGGCACACCGCTGAAGGCTTCCTGGTAGCGTTGGGCTTCCGCAGCTTCGTCCGTCACGTCACGGATGAAGATGCGGTGGATTTGCTGCGGGAACTTCCGGGCCAGCGCGCCGTAAATCTCCGGGTCGCGTTCGCCGGAATCACCCACGAGAATGAAGCGGCGGTTGGGGAACTGCCGGAGCAGCGGCTCGATCACACCGGGCTTGTAGTTCTCCGGTGAGTCGAACAGCGCGAGGAAGGAGCTGTCCTTCACGCGGAACTGCTTCATGTGCCACGAGCCGGCGGGGAAGCCGTTCGTCGCCGCGAACTCCGTCAGCGGCTCGTAGAGCTGCCACGGGCTGGCGCTCACGTAGTGGAAGCTCGCACCGTCCGCCGCCCACGCGCGATACACGGCGGCCATGCCGTCCACCGCCTGAAACGGCTCGTAGAAGGTTTTCCGCAGCAGCGCCTGCCGGTCGCGGACGTGGCTGACCTTGATGGTGTCGTCCACGTCGGAGATGACGGAGAGGCCGGTGTCCGCGAGCAGGAGCGCCGTGCCGCGAAACTCCCGCGTGTCGCCTGCGCGCGTGACGGCAGTGAAGGTGACGGGTTTCGCATCCGCGCCCGGCAGCCAAAACTCGCCGCGCACATGGCCGTCCGCCGCCGATTCACCGATGGGAAACTCGCGCCCACCGACGCGCACAGAGATTTGCTTCCTGCGCTCGTTGTCCACGAGGAAGGCGCGGGCGCGCGACTCGAACACCTTTCGTTCCGCTGCGTCCTTCGGTTCCGCCACGAGGCCGAGCGCGGCCCGCAACGCCGCCGTCGTGAGCGCGCGCCGCTCCGGCTCGAAGACGAGCGCGTGAACGGGCACGCGCCACTCTCCGGTGGTTGCATCGCGCCTCGCCACCGTGGGGTAAAACAGCACGCGCTCGTCACGCCGCAAGTCAGCGGCAAAGACGGAGCCGGCCGCGAAGAGGCACAGAAGGCACAAAAATAGGAGCCAGGTGTTTGTGTGCTTGTCGGCGGGTGCGAGCGCTGCGGACGGCGACTGGAAGTCGCCGGCACGGGTTTGCTTTGCGCCGCTTGTGCCTCTTTGTGGCAAACCGGTTTTCCCTTCGTGGCTCATTTCAGCTTCGGGAGCGTCTGCGAAACGACGTGCCACTTGGGGCGCTTCCAGCTTTCGCGGAACGCGGCGAGCGGCGCGTCCGTGGCCTTGCGGGTGCGCTCGTCGCCGTCGAGGAAGAGGATGAACTCGAACTGCTGCGCGGGCGTGCCGAAGGTGGCGTCGAAGTGCTTCACGATTTCGTTCGCGGGCAGCGTCTTGCGGCCGAGCACTTCCACCAACGGCAGTTTCAGTCCGGTGAAGGCGGAGGCCGGCTCGTAGGCCTTGTAGACCAGCTCGGTGCAGACCAGTTCGGCGTCCGTGGCGAAGTCGAAGTTGAAGTCGTAGGGCCGGCCCGCGTAGTGGAACGCGCGCACGAGCGCCGTCGCCTTCTCGACGAGCGACAGCCGGGGCCGCAGCACGACCAGCGCGTCCGCCTCGACGGCGTGTTCGAGCGAGGTGAAGGACACGCCTTCGCTCTGCGCCTCCAGCACGCGGACCGGATGGCCCTGGTAAGGCTGCTGGCAGGTCGCGTGCGCGGCGGGGTAGCGCGCCTTGAGCAGCGCGTCGAAGTCGTCCGCATCCACCGCCGTGCGCAGCCAGGCGCGGAACTCAGGCGTGGTGAAGTGGGCGCGCCGCTCCTCCGGCGTGCCGAGGTAAATCGCCGCGTGCGGCCAGAAGCCGGGCAGGCCGATGTTCGAGAGATACCAGTTGCGGCGGGTGATGAGCACGTCGCCGGGCTGGAGGCGCGGGCGCAGCGCCTGCGCCTGCGCCCCGGTGATGAGCGACTCGTTCTTGCGGCGGACCTTCGTGTCGCCCATCCACTCGGCGATGCCGGACTGCACGGGGAGCCACAGCGAACCGCCGGCCTGCTTGATGACTTCAAGGGCGTTCTTGGCGGTGAGCAGCTCCGTCCGGCCCATCGCGCCGCGCAGGATTTCCGCCTCGTCCTCGCGCACGACGGCCCGCAGCGCGGGTGAGACGTCGCTCCCCACCGTGCGGAGATACGCGGCCAGCGCGGTGAAGTGCGCGGCGTGGACGGGGTTGAGGTGGCGGAGCTTGAGCTGCGCGAACGTCCCCTTGGGCAACCCGAGTTCGGGCACCGGCTCGTTGAGAAAAACGTCCATGCCGGGGTCGTTGTCCGCGCGTGCGATGAACGCCAGCGCCCAACGGTGCTGTGCGTAGAGCGCGGCGCAACGCACGAGGAAGGACTCGTCCTGCGCGGGCCGGCGCAGCAGGAGGAAGTCGCGGTGGAAGGTGGCGGTGGCCTCCAGCGCGACCGTGTAGTCGAGGAAGGCCTTCCAGGTGTTCCAGACCGCCTCCTTCTGCTCGCGCGAAAGCACGCGGGCCTCGAAGCGGCGCCTCTCCGCAAACAGATCCGGGCGGGCGAGCGTGAAGGCGACGGCGGCCATGAGGCCGTCACGGTGCCGCTGCACGGCGGGCTGGTCGCTCGCGAGGCGGGCGCGCTGCTCGGCGGACGGGAGCTTGGAGATGGAAGCGGGCGGCGCGCCGCAAAGTGGGAAGGCCACAAAGAGGCACAGAAGACCCAAAACGGAAAGCGAACTGGGAGTGAACGTATGAACGCGAGTTCCCTCTCCCCCAGCGGGGGAGAGGGTTAGGGTGAGGGGGCGGCGTGAGAAGTTGGCAGGCATTCGGTTCGTGAAGGGCGCGCAGTGGTGAGGCGCCGGACTGGCAGGTGCAACCACGGCAAGTGCGCGGCCCGCCCCCTCACCCTGGCCCTCTCCCCCGATGGGGGAGAGGGAGGGGAAAGCGCGACTCGCTCGCAGGCGCGAGACGATGCCCTGAGCCACAGTCCAAACGGGTGGGCCAAGTTTCACTTCGCAGCCTCCCAGCGGGTGATGACTTCGAGGCACACGGCCACCGCCGCGCCGGGCTTGCCAAGTTCCTGCGCCGCACGGGCCATCGCGGCGAGCTTCTTCGAGCCGAGCAGTTTGCCGAGCCGGAACGGCAAGTCCTCGACGCGGTTGGCCTTCTCCGCCGCGCCGTGCTGGAGGAGGAAATCGCTGTTCGCCGCCTCCTGGCCGGGGATGGGATTCAGGATGAAGAGCGGGCGGCCCAGCGCGAGCGCCTCGGAGGTGGTGAGTCCGCCGGGCTTGGTGATGAGCAGGTCCGAGAGGGTCATCAACTCGTGCATGTTGCGGACGAAACCGAGGACGTGCGTGGGATGCTTGCGGTCCTGCGCGGCGAGTTCGCGGCGCAGTTCCTCGTTGCGGCCGGCGACCACGAGGGTCTGGAAGGGCGTCGGCACCTTGTCGAGTTCAGCGAGGATTTCCGCGACCGGGCCCATGCCGAAGCCGCCGCTTAGGACGAGCAGCGTGGGCAGGTCGTCGCGCAGGCCGTAAGCCTTCCGCACTGCCGGTGCGTCCACGGGCTGGGAAAATTTCGCGGCGACCGGAATGCCGGTGACGACGACTTCCTCCGCGTTCACGCCGCGCGCGATGAGCCGGGCCTTCGTCTCCTCGGCGGCGACGCAGTAGAGGTTCACCGACGGCTCCATCCACAGCGCGTGCGCCTCG
>Ga0172372_10012203_pt1 | contig 10798 bp, 9 predicted proteins | sample LakKiv5m_2_FD_114544 | JGI IMG/M metagenome (GOLD analysis project Ga0172372, IMG submission 114544) | Freshwater microbial communities from Kabuno Bay, South-Kivu, Congo - kab_092012_9.5m | ecosystem: Environmental > Aquatic > Freshwater > Lake | place: Democratic Republic of the Congo... | reverse complement strand
CGGGTCGCAGGCGAGGCCGCAGGGACGCGAGGGCCCAAAGCGTACTCAAATGTACGCTGCGGGCGCGAGCGGACCGAGAACGAAGCCTCCGGCCCGGATCGGCGATGTCACAACGAAGCCACTAAACTACAGAGCCGGCGGCGTGCCCGGAAGCCCAGGCCCACTGAAAGTTATATCCCCCGAGCCACCCGGTGACATCGACGACTTCGCCGATGAAATGGAGGCCCGGCACCTTGCGGGCTTCGAGCGTCTTGGAGGAAAGCTCATCCGTGTCGACTCCGCCGCGAGTGACTTCAGCTTTGCTGTAGCCCACGGTCCCGCCCGGCACAAAGGTCCAGGCGCGGAGGACTTCGCAAAAACTTTTGAGCGCTTTCTCGGAAACTTGAGGAAGAGGCAGGTCGCTCTGAAAATACATCGCGCAGAATTTCTCGGCAAAGCGCGCGGGTAAAAGTTCGCAGAGCAGGTTCTTGACCTGCGAGCGATTGCCTTGTTTCTTCTTGAGCAAAAACCACTCAAACACATCCAGATCCGGAAGCAGGTTCACCACGACCTCCTTGCCCGGGTACCAGTGCAGGGAGGCTTGGAGCGCCGCAGGCCCGCTCAGTCCCGCGTGCGTGAACAGGATATTCTCGCGGAAGCGCTTCCCGCCCGCCTCGATGACCACATCGACGGAAAGACCTGCGAGTTCCCTGAGAGAAGCCGTATCCCGGTCCGTGAACACAAATCCATCGAGCGCGGGCGCGCGCTCCACCAGCTTGAGATCGAATTGCTTGGCAATATCATATCCGAGCCCCGTGGCCCCGATTTTGGGGATCGAAAGCCCGCCGGTTGCAACGACAAGCGATTCGCATTCGATATCACCGCCCGAGGTGGCCACCCGGAACCGAAGCGGCGCGCGGGATTCCTCAAGTCGCACGACCCCCAGGATCCGCGTCTGAAGCCTGATTTCGACCCCGGCCCACTCGCACTCGGTCGAGAGCATTTCGACGATCTCCTTGGCCGAGCCATCGCAGAACTGCTGACCGAGTTTTTTCTCGTGGTACGGGATCCCGTGGCGATCGACGAGCTCGATGAAGCGCGAGGGCGTATATCGAGAAAGCGCCGATTTGCAGAAATGCTCGTTGCGGGAGACGTAATTGGCGGGGCCTGCGCCGAGGTTGGTGAAATTGCACCGCCCGCCGCCCGAAATCAGGATCTTGCCCCCGAGTTTGGCGGCATGATCCAGCACAAGCGTGCTGCGGCCGCGCTTGGCGGATTCCATGGCGCACATAAGGCCTGCCCCCCCGCCCCCGAGGATCACAACATTTCTGATTTCACACGAACTTTCCATGCCCACCCCCTTACCTGATCCCCCTGCGTCATGCTACGGGCCTTTCACCATGTTGACTGCCACGCTCGATAAAGTCCGTTGTCCCCGCCGAGGCTGCCTGAGCCCGCTCAAGCCCGTGGGGAAAAACACGAGGATCGAGAATGGCGATATCCTGAGTGGCCTGCTCGAGTGCACCCGCTGCCGGCGCTCCTACCCGATCTTGGCGGGGGTTGCGATCCTGGTGCCCGACCCGCGCGAATACGTCCTCTCCCACGTCAAGGGCATCTCGAGGATCGTGCCCGAGCGCGAGATCCCGCGCGATTGGCTGGATGACTACCGCGAGGCTCGGGCGGAGCTTGAGGAAGAACATATCGAAGAGGACCTGGAGAGTGCACGGGTCACTTCGCTTTATATCATGAACCACTACCTCCGCGCGGATGGCCCCACGGCCTGGTGGCGCCCGCGATCGGGGGTTTTTAGTCCCGAAATGGAGGAGCTGATTCAAAAGTTCTGGGACCGCGGCCCCTTGGACCAGATAGCAGGCGTGATCGAGCAGGAGCAGGGGGCTGCAACAGCGCTGAGCCTAGGCCCAGAGGCAACGCCGGAGCGGAGATCCGGCCCAGAGGCAACGCCGGAGCTGGGCTCCGGCCAGCAAGCAACGCCGGAGCGGAGATCCGGCAATCAGGCAACGCCGGAGCTGGGCTCCGGCCAACAAGCAGTGGAGCTTGGCTGCGGGGTCGGCGGCCTCTCCCTCCGCCTGCGAGGCAAAGTCAGCCGCTACCTCGGAGTGGATGGCTCGTTTGCAAGCATCGCGCTTGCCCGCCACCTGGCACTGGGCTGCCCATATCCGGAAAAAATCCGCTTCCCCGAGGACTTGCTCCACGGCACGGTCTCGCGCGAACTCCCCCTCCCAACCGGAGCGGCCCGGCACGCAGGCGACAAGTTTGACTTTGTGGTGGGGAGCCTTGAAGAAGCTCCCATCGGCACAGAAGAGTGGGACTTGGCCGTCGTGCTCAATGCGATCGATATGCTCGAAAAACCTTGGGAACTCCCCAAGCTCCAAGCCCGAGCGCTCCGGCCGGGCGGACTTGCCATCCAGAGCTGCCCCTATATCTGGCATGATACGGTAGCCACGCGCCTGCGCGGCAGGCTGCCAAAAACCGTGCGCGATTCGGCCGCCGCGGTTGAGTGGCTCTACGAACAAGAGGGCCTCAAGCCCGGCACCCGCCTCGATGCCCTGCCTTGGCTATTTTTCAAGCACGTGCGGCAGCTCGAGCTCTACTCGGTACATCTGTTTGCCGCGCGCAAACTCAAAGCGTGAGGGAGCCTCCGTCATGAATCATGGCCCCAAGCGCTTCCTCAAGGTCAATATCGAGATCAGCAATATCTGCAACCTGCAGTGCAGTTTTTGTCCCGAAGTCGAGCGAGAAAAGCGTCTCATGAGCGAAGAGCTTTTCACGCGCGTGATCCGGCAAGTGGCCCCCCTGACCGAGGAAGTGACTTTTCATCTGATGGGGGATCCGCTCGTGCACCCGAGGCTGGATCGGTTGCTTGAGATCTGCGCCGAAGACCACGTGCGCGTTTTTCTGGTCACCAACGGCGTGCTCCTGCGCGAAAAGCAAGCCGAGCTGCTCCTCCATCCGGCGATCCGGCAGGTCAATTTTTCGCTCCACAGTTTTTTTGATAACTTTGGCGACACCCGCGATCCCGGGCCTTACTTGGAGCGCATATTCAGTTTCACGGAGGCGGCGTTTGAACGCCGCCCGGATCTGTATATCAACTACCGGCTCTGGAATCTTGAGGACACGCGGGGCACGGGCGCCAAGAACCGCGAAATGCTCGCGCGCGTGCATGCCCGCTTTGGGGGCGAGAGCCCGATCCCGTCCGCGGCACGCGACGTGAGGCGCGGCAAAAGCCTGCGCCTCAAGAACCGCCTGTATTTGCACTTTGACACCGAGTTTGTGTGGCCCTCGCTTGCGCTCCCCGAGCTTGGCACCCGCGGCACCTGCAAAGGCCTCACGACTCACTTTGGGGTCTTGGCTTGTGGCACGGTCGTGCCGTGCTGCCTGGACAAGGAAGCCAAAATACCGCTCGGGAATATCGGGACTGAGGAGATCACCGAGATCCTCTCCTCCCCGCGCGCGCAGGAGCTCGTTACGGGATTCCGCCGCGGCGAGCTCGTCGAGGAACTCTGCCGCAAGTGCCAGTATATCGAGCGCTTTGGGCGGTGAGGCGGGGGGGCTTGGGCGCAGCTAGCACCGGTCCGTGACAGTCAGACGCCTTGAAACGCCCAAACCCGAGCCTGGACTCAGGCCTCCCGGGTGGCTTTGGGCACGAGATCCGTTTAAAGCGTACTTTAAGGGTCGCCCCCCCCGGAGGGAATGATCGGATTTGCGGGCTTTGGGCGTTTCGAGGCGCCCGACTGTAAAAGATCCTGAGTCCCGCACGTTTTTCCTCAAGCCCCGGGCCCGCAATCTCGATATCATCTAGGAGGAGGATCGGGTCCGGATGGCTTTTTTTGGGGGATTGCACCCAAATTCAGGCTCAAACCACCCTGCGCAGCAAAATCGCAGCCCCGCCCGCTCCACCGTAAGTGTGTCAGTGCTGACACACCTATCCCAACTCCTCAAACGACTCAGCCTGCTGCTTATTTTGGGGACCTTGAGCCTGACTCACGGCGCTTGTCTGCCGAGCACGATTGACCCAAGTCTCCTCAACGGGATCCCAAGCTCAGAAGATATCACCGACACGGATACGCCCGAAGATGAGACCGACTCCGAAACCGAGTCCGTCGCCCAAGACCAGTGCACGCTTTACGACAAGAGCAACCCGCTCCGGGACTTTTGCGTGGGCTGCTATGACGAGCTCGTCTCTACTTACTGTCCGGGCAAGACCAGCATCAATGACTGCGTGGATGCGGAGTTTATCCTGGATTTTCCGACCCGGCTCAATCAGTGCATCGATGCAACCGTGGTGGCGGGATTTACCTGCAGCAAGACCTGCAGCAGCACCCAAGTGCTTGACGAAGTCAGCTGCAGTTGTGTCTCGGCGTCCACCACGAGCGGGAGCACCGCGCTTGAACAGATGGACCGCGGCCAATATGATATTGGACCTCCGGTCGTGACAGCGTCGTTTGGGCAGACCATCGAGCGGATTGTGTTTGATGGAGATACAGGTGAGACAGCCGACTCGGGGCTCATCTCTGACTGCGCCCTCGGCAGCAGCGACTCGGACACCAACCCCTTGCTCTTTCTTGCGATCCGCAACCGCACCGGCACGCGCGTGCAGGACAACGTGATGACTGCGACCAAAAGTTCGACCGCGGTCACAGGCATCAATTTCAGTGTGTCTGCGCCGGAAGTCCTCGCCACAAGTGGCGCGATTGGAGCCAACGGGGGCGCGGCCGTGAGCCTGAGTGACCAGGGGACTGATATGTTCGAGGACGACAGTGTTGGCTCCTACTCCGGAGTCATTGGCGGCCTGCGGCGTTTGTCCGGCATCCCCGAGCCCGGGCCGAGTCCGACACCAACTGCCACTCCCGCGGCAAACGATCTCGCACAGGAGAGCGCGTGGAATTTTCCAGGTTATACGGCGCGGGATGAAGATGGGAATATCTATGTTTCGGACACTGCCGCAGGGAAAATCTATGTGATCTGTTACCAGGCATCCGACTGGTGCTCGTCAACGAGCGTCGGAGAAGTCGTCCATCTTGCCGGTGGGGGCACCGATGACACCTATATGACCAAGAACGGTATCGACCCGGAAGACGCCCTTTTTTCATCGCCCATGGGAATTACCGTCGACCAGCACAAAAACATCTATATCGCCGACCATGGGAATCAAACCATAGCCATTCTTTGCTTAACGATCACGGAAGGGGTCTGCAGCAGAGGCGGCGCAGCTGTAAAGAAACTTTACGGACTGGCCGGAGCGCTTGTGAGCGGAGGGCCGTTCGACGGGGGCGGAGACTTGGACTCCGGAACCACCCGGCCCATCGCGCTCGACATCGAGACGAATGAGAGCTCGATCAATCTCTTCATTGGCGGCTCAAACGGGACCCTCAACTTCGCCACGGGCAGTATCACAAAGATATGCGAATTCAGCTCATTGATTGGAAGCCCTTGTTCAGCGGCCACAAACTCCGACAATATCTCAAGTGATACAGCAGTGACCGACGTCAAACTCAACGCCTATGGCAACCTTTTCTGGGTGGAGCCTAATTTGGGGCGTATCCGTGCTGACTGCTATACCAAGACTAAAGGCGATGCTTGCCACGATAGAACTTTGGGCATCCTCACTTTGAACTCGGCCACCGTGACCACCGAGTCCGGCGATGGCGGGGCGCTCAGCAGTGCGGGATTTGTCTTGCCCTTCAGGCTCGTGATCGCCAAGCGCTTTGCGGATGATTACACAAACGTTGATGAGGCGACAAATGGCGACGCCTATAACTTCGCCGACAAGAACCTGATCGTGATCTCGGCCCTCTCGACTTTCAACAACACTGCGGGTCGCGCGGCGGGCGGCAACACGGTCCGCATCGTCTGCGGGACCACGGTCGATGGAAATGGCGCGGGCTCGGCCGACGACTTTGCAGGCTCCAAAGGCTTCTGCGAGGACCTGGAAGAAGGCAAAGTCTACACGCTTGCTGGCCAATCCGGACGCTCGGTTGTTGGTGCTTTTTCCACTCCTTCACCGAGAAGCGTTTCCTTCGGAAATCTGACCGGCGGGACTTACGATCGCTTCAAAAACCTGATCCTGACCAGTGCGCATGATACCACTCTATTTGAAAATGATGACGATCTGACCGACCAGGATGGGGACGGCAAGACCGATGACGTGGACAACGATATCGATGGTGATGAGCTTAAAAATGCCGTCAGAGCGAATAGTCTCAATCCTTTCGTCGATACGGATGGTGATGGGGAAGATAATTGCCGCGATGACGATCATGACAACGATGGTGAGATCGACCACGATATCGATGATGACAATAACGGTTTAAAGGACTGCGAGGAAACGGGGCGGTTTGATGAGACCAAAAAAGGTCTCTCCGGAGACGACCCCGATTTCCCTCCTGTTTACGATAATTCGGTCTACTCGCTGCAGCTCGTGCACAAGAGCAGCAACTTGCGAGTCCGATATAATTTTACTGACAGCAATAATTTTACTTCTCGCTACTGCCTGGAGATGCGGATGCAATCCACCTGTGGCTTTGCACTCGAGGATGCCGCAGACTCCGCACAAAAGGTCTTCTGCGCTTGCAACGTGACTGGTCCGAGCGGAGGCACTTCCGTCACGGACTTCTGGCGGGGCGTCCCCCGGGATGAGGATTGCCAGTAGACTGCGGATGAGCCGAATGGCTCCGCAAAAGCAGCCGCGAAGACATTCAGCCCCAGTCTTGACCGTAATTTGCGGATCCACTACCCTCTGATTGCAATGAGTCCTTTTGTTCTGATTGTCGAACGTCACGCGCTGGAGAGGTTCCAATTGCGAGGTATCACTCGGCAAAAAATCCGCCGGGCGATCGTCCAGGGTGAGTTGATCAGCTTTCAGACGAACGGAAAAAAAGCTCGACGACTCAGATTTGGAACTCGAACCTTGGAAGTCGTCTACGTAGATCAGAAACTCGGTTACGCGATCGTGACCGCCTACTGGCTGGGAGAATATCCGTGAAACTCACCTACGACAAAAAGACCAACGTGGGCTATCTGCAGATCAAGAAGTCGCGCATTGCAAAGACCGTCAAATTTCAACAGAAACTCTTGATTGATATGAACACCAAAGGCGAGATTGTCGGAATCGAACTTCTGGACTTGGATCATCCACCCAAGCCCAAAAGACGCCCGGCGAGCCGAGTGGCGTCCGCCCGAACCTCTCGCTCGAAGGGAAAGTCCGCCGCTTAAGCAATTTTCTTAAGCAGCTGAAACCCGATTCATTGGAGAAACGCTCCCATGCTGCTTGCCCAAGCTCCGAGATCCGATAAAAGCCCAGCACCGCGCCTAGCGGCCCTGACTCTCCTGATCCTCGGAGCGCAAGCCTGCAGCACGGCCACTCGAGGCTATGCTTCGGATGGCGCGGCGGCGACAAGCCCGGCTGTAACGTCCACTCCGCTCACGGACGGCACCTTTTCCGGCCGCTACAAGCTCCAATGCGATCAAGGACCTCAAGGTTGCGCGTGCAGGACTGATGCATCACCCGCGAGTGCCGTGGTCGCGCGCTTCCGTCACGCAAGTCCTGTGCAGGCCGCGCACCCCTTGGCCCCGCCGGCCGGACTCACGGGCACAACCGAGATCAAGGCGCCAGGAGGCCAAAGCTGCCATTACCCCTCGCGGGAGCTGCGCCCGCTTTACTGGGAAAACACGCTCTGCCCGGATCCGCAGGCGCTTGCTGATATCCCCTTCCCGCCACTCAAAGAGCTCCTGACCGAGGACTCGATGACGGATGCGGCAAAACCCATCGGGCTTTTGTTTCCGACTTTTTATAATATCGCGGATGAAAGTTTCCATGAGGGCGAGACAACCGAGAAGCTCCTGGAAACCGGTACACTCAAAGAAATCGCGCGCGTGACCCCAAGCTACCGCACCGAACTGGATATCCAAGGCACGGGCCGGTTGCGCGATGGCCGCGTGATCAATGTGGCGGATCGGGTCAATGGGCAGTGGCGCTACAAGGTGCTCCCCAAAGGCGAATACGGCCATGGCATCGCAGGCCACCGCATCCACCCGTTCCGCTCGGCGGCCGTGGACTTTCTGCACCTCTGCCAAAAGGGAGGCTTTGATTTTTGCGGGCTCCCGATCGAAAAAATCCGAGAAAAACTCGTGGGCACCTTGCTCCACATCCCGCGCCTGATCGGTTCAAAAATGCCCAATGGCGCCATCCACGATGGCTATGTGTGTGCACAAGATATCGGAGGCGCCATCCGCGAGGATCGCATCGATCTTTTTGTCGGCCCTGCGGGCGCGGGCAATCCCTACTTGCCCGATTGCCGCACCCACAATGGGTATATCGACCACGGGATCCTGAGCCTCAACCCAACCGATTGGCCCACGGTCCAAAAAACCGGAGTGGATGCGGAAGGCCGCGCTACCTACAAACGCGCCATCGCGCTTGAGTACCGCACCGCGAGCCCCGAAAAAGGACTCGAAACCCGGATCATCCCGGGCGCCAAATGCCGGCCTTGAGGGGCAACCGGAATCCACTTTGCCGCTACCCCAGACGACATGACACTCCTGGCGTCATATCCTCCTAAGTTCAACCCAACCAATTGCATGAGGCGTTCGTGTTGACATACTGGATTATTTTCAGTATACACTAAAAATGAAGTTCGATTGGGACCCGTCCAAAGACGATCGAAATCATCAAAAACATGGCATTCGCTTTTTGGATGCTATCACCGCATTTGACGACCCCTTCGCTTTAATCGCCCCGGATCCCGCCCATTCAACAACTCTGGAGATCCGGGAATGGTTGATTGGCGAGTCGGACTTCGGAGTTCTCGTTGTCGTGTTCACGGTCCGCCAACCGGGTAACATCCACCGCCTAATCAGCGCCCGTCCAGCAAATCGGAAGGAGAGGAAAACCTATGAAGAAAGCAAAAGAATTCCCCTTTAAGGCCGCTCGCAGAATCACCAGCGCCGAAGTCAAAGAAGCTCGAAAAGCGATTGAAGAAAAGCGTAACGAAAAACGTCAAAGCCGAGGACGCCCTAAGAAAGGTGCGGAAAAATACCTTCCCGTCTCCATCCGGTTACACCCTCGCGTCATGGAGTGGGCCAAACGGGAAGCAAAGAAACGTGGGGTTGGTTACCAAACCATCATCAATGAAACGCTACTCAAGAAAGCAGCCTGATATTTTTAGCCTTGCCTTCAACCCCAAGCCCGAACTCAAGCGAGCAACCGCCACCGCGCACTCCCGCCCCCCAACCGAAAACAGCTCTGATATCCAGCCAACCGGTCCGAAAACCGATCGAAACTGAGAAACTGCCCCAACCGAACCCGCAGGAACGGCCAGTTCATCCGTTAGCTCGGTTTCGCAGTTTTCAGCATTCCCCCCGTTTTCCGATTGCCGAGCAGTTACCCGGTTAAAAACCGCTTGAGCGCGTACTTGAAAGCTTCCTTCACCCCAAAAAACCAAATCGGCTTCGAGCTCCTCCGAGCCCGAAGCCGATTTCACAAGTTAACTCCCAACCTCACTCGATCGCGATCTTGCATTCCGGCATTTTAGGCAGGAACGCATTGTCATCCCGGGGATTGAAGAACCCGGAGGAGTTGGAGTCGGTGACTGCCGCCCCGCCCCCTTGGAATCCTCCTTGCTTGCCAGGCTGACCGCTGCTCGGCACCGAAGGAACGTCTGCCATGACCCCATCGTTCCACTCAAAGCCGTTATGAGTGCTGAATTGAATCGAAATCTTGGAATCAGGTGCAATCGTGGTCTGAGTGTCAAACGGGTAATATACTTTATACTCCGTGACGGTGCCGCCGCCCGCCGGAAGAATCGACGCCGACCCGGCGGCGTTGACTCCGCCCGACTCAAAGGCCGGGTCGGTCGCACTGAATCCATCAAAGGACGTAGATTCAAGACTATAGCCCGTGCAGTTCGTCACCCCTCCGCTATTCGCGCAACCCGAGTACTTGATGAACTTGAAGGCGCTCGAATCTTTGACCAGATAATCACCGATCGTCGCTCCAGTAGCCGAGCATGCGCTGGAGAGGCAAATCTCGTAGCGCGTCCAAATGTTGGTATCATTTGCATCGCGGACACTGGCGGGAAGGTCCTGTTGAATATAGGCATACGTGATCACGATCCCGTCGTGCGCGCGCTCGGTAATCCCAGAGAGGTCGGTCCCCTCCATGGAGCCCGCGCCCTCCGAAGCCTCGGGTACGGAGAATTCCTGAACTGACCCCGAATAAACGGTCTGGGACTGAGTGGTATCGAAATCATCTTCCTGAAGGTTCTGAGTGGTGCCCGAGAAGGTCACACCGGATGCGAGAGTCACAAGCTCGACTTTGGTATAGCCCATCACAAAACTTGTGGGACTCGCACTGCAGCGGGCGTCCGTCGTATCTCCCGCGCAGTGATCTGCAAGCGAGAGCATGGAGCGCCCGGCAACGCGCGCATTTCTCAGACGCGCACTCGTCAGGATCTCCGTCGTCATCGTGGCTTCGATTGGATTGGTCTCTCCTTCTTCGGCGCTGTCGCTCCCACAACCCAGAAGGAAACCACCACTCAAAGCGCTCCCCGCCAAAGTCAGCGCCAAAACTCTCGCCATTTTTCCATTCCCATGGACACTTTTCATCTCTTTCATGGCCCCCCCCGATTTAGAGGAATTCAATTGGTTCTCTCCAAAATAAGGAAGAAGAAACTCGCAATCTAGGGCGTGTCCTCATTCCTGCCTGAGCCAGATGAGGGTACAGGCGAGAAAAACCATGGCCTTGAAGTTGCGCGCCAATTTCTCGTAGCGAGTTGCGATACTCCGGAAGTGCTTGAGTTTT
>Ga0172372_10012202_pt1 | contig 10798 bp, 8 predicted proteins | sample LakKiv5m_2_FD_114544 | JGI IMG/M metagenome (GOLD analysis project Ga0172372, IMG submission 114544) | Freshwater microbial communities from Kabuno Bay, South-Kivu, Congo - kab_092012_9.5m | ecosystem: Environmental > Aquatic > Freshwater > Lake | place: Democratic Republic of the Congo... | reverse complement strand
CATCGTGCCGACACCGCTTCGGGGTCGACGCATCCCACATCGGCCTGGCCGAGTGACACCGTGAGCGACGTGTCGACGGCGTCGCGCCAGTTCGGGCCGGCCGGATGCCAGGCGTCGGGCGGATCTTGTTGATCGATCTCCACGAAGGTTCCGCCGGTATCGGCCGGATGAAGTTGCATGTCGGTGTAACCCGGGGCGCTGTAGTCGGCCACGACGCGGATGCCCATCTCGTCGACGCGCTGACGATGCGCCGCGAAGTCGTCGGTCTGGAAGATGAGCATGTACCCGCCGTCGCCGCCGCGCTTATTGAGATAACGCTCGGCCGTGGTACCGCTGGTGATGGGTGCGACCACTTCGAGGAACTGATCGCCCACTGGGATGACCGCGTTGTGCAAGCCGAGTGTGTGGATGTGCGGATCGTTGTAACCCACGCGCAAGCCGAAGGTGGCGCAGAGATCGTCGACCACGGTGTCGCGCTCGTGGGCCACGAGGCAAATCTGACGCAGACGAATCACCCACCCAGTATGACCCGCCCTTTACATACCCACATGGGTGCGAAACCCCGGCAAATTTGCCGGTATTCCTCCCCATGCGGGAGAGGGCGCGCGAGACGGTGCAGGTGTTGGGGAACCAGACCGGCAAATTTGCCGGGGTTTCGCACCCATTCAAGGCCGGGGCGAGGCACGAGTGCGACGGGTACGAGCGCCACGGGCACGACGGGTACGAGCGCGACGGGCACGAGGCGTACGCTCGCGGCATGCCGATGATCCCCGAGCAGATCGCCAACATCACCACCGACTGGTTGAACGAAGCCCTCGCGCCCAATCCGAAAGTCGGCCGCATCGCATCGTTCACCGCCGAACGCCTCGGCGAAGGCGTGGGCATCCTCGGCGAACTCGCGCGACTCCACCTCACCTACGCGCCTGGCGAATCCGGCCCGGCCACCATGATCGCGAAGTGCCAGTCGCCGGCCCCCGAGAACCGCTTCCTCGGCGAGGTAATGGGCTTCTACTTGCGCGAGGTCAACTTCTACAAAGAGGTCGCCACCTCTCTCAACATTCGCGTGCCCTATCCGTACTACGCCGACTCGGGCGCGAACGGCCTCCCCTTCATTCTTCTCATCGAAGAGATCGTCGGCGCGCGCTGTCCCGATCAGATCACCGGAATCACCGTCGACGAAACGCGCCGCATCCTCGACGTGGCGGCCACTCTGCATGCGCGCTTCTGGGACTCCCCCGATCTCGAGACCATGGCCTGGCTCCCGCCGATGAACAATCCTCTCTACAAGTCGGGGCGCGACATGGCTCTCGCGCGTCTGCCCGAGTTCCGCGCCAAGTTCGCCGATCGCGTGTCACCCGAATTCATGAACGTGATCGAGCGCGCGTGCAACGAGTACCCGAATCTGCTCGATCATCTCGCCGCACTCGACCATCTCACGTTCACGCACACCGACTGTCGCGCCGAGAACTATCTGTTCGGCGGATCAGCCGGCTCCGACACCGTGACCATGATCGACTTCCAACTCTCCACGCGGCACATGGGCCCGTGGGATGTCGCCAATCTCGTGACCGGCTCACTGTCACCCGAACTTCGCCGCACCTGCGAGATGGATCTGCTGCGTTCGTACTACGACAAGGTCGTGTCACTCGGCGTGAAGAACTACTCCTTCGATCGCTGCTATCTCGATTACAAGCGCAGTCTTCTGCAGCTGTGCACGGCCCAAGTGATCACGAGCGATCTGCAAGGTGGCAACGAGCGCGGCGCTCTCCTGCTCGAGAACCTGCACATCCGCCCGGTCATCGCCGCGGAAGAGCACGGTGTGGGCGATCTTCTCGACGAGTTCTGCTGAGCTCTTGACCCCTGGATAACTCGTTCCAGGGGTAGTAATTTCGTCCTCAGCACAGGGGGTGCCACTTGAGTCAGCGCTACTACGTCACCGATACCGATCTGTCGACACGGTTCCCGATCTACACGCGGGCGAACGTCGGCGAGGTGTTTCCCGATCCGGTCACACCGCTCACGAGCGACACCGCTCTGTATCTCGCCGAACTCGGCTGGCGCGACGCGTGGGTGCGCATGGGAGCCTTCGAACACTCCGAGTTTCCCGACGGCACGTTCTGCCAACTCGGTGTGGTGGGCGGCTACTGCTACCTGAACGCATCGATCATTCGACTTTTCGGCGAGCGTGCTCCGGGTCTCAGCTGGCAGGCGATGGACGAGCAGTTCTTCGGTGCACAACCCGGCATTCCGCCGTACGAGGAGATGGCCGGCGATGTTCGGCCCGACCTCACGGTGAAGGTCGGCGAAACGTTCGGGTGGGTGTTGTCGAAGACCTCGCTCGATCAACTCGACGAACTCACCGCCGATCGCAACGAGTCGATTCGTCTCGCGGCCGATCGACCCACGTTGAGCAAACTGTCCGACCGCGAACTGTGGGAGCGCTACGAAAGTCTCCTCCCCGTTCATCGCCGTTTCTTCGGCCAACACCTCTTCACCACCTACATGGCGACCGTGCCGCTCGGCATCATCAGCGGTGTGGCCACGGCGGTGGGGCGACCGGATCTCATCTTGCCGAGCATCTCCGGAATCGGCGAGGTCGATTCGGCCGCACCGAGTCAGGCCATGTGGGACATGGGGCGTCAGGTCGCCAACTCGAAGACTCTCACGAAACAGTTCGACAAGGGTGTAAGCGGTCTGCTCGATCGTCTGCAGAAGAAGTCGAGGAAGCGCAAGGTCAAAGCGTTCTTGTCGGCGTTCGACGACTTCATCACCGACTTCGGCTCGCGCGGTCCGAACGAGTGGGAAGCGCGTTCGCCAACCTGGGAGACGCGCCCCGAGCTCGCGTTGTCGGCCATCGACCGCATGCGACTCGGAACGGACGATCTCAATCCGCGTGACCAGCAGGCGAAGCGGGCCCGCGAGCGTGAGATCGCGAGTAAGACTCTGCTCGACATCGTGGCCGGCGATGCCGATACGCACGGTCAGTTGTCGGCGGGCATCGGCGCGTCACGCGCGTGGCTCCCGGCTCGCGAGCGCACGAAGACCAACAACATCCGGATCATCCACGAGATGCGTATGCCCATGCGCGAGTTGGGCAAGCGCATGGTCGATCGCGGTGCGTTCGACGAGATCGAAGATTTCGGATTCGTCCGCGCGAGCGAGATCGATCAGTTGCTGAGCGATCCGCATTCGCTCACGGCCACGATCCGCGAACGTCGCGCCGATTACGAGAAGTTGGAGCAGAAGGATCCGCAGTTCGTGTTCGTGGGCGAAGCGACCGATCCGGACACCTGGCCGTCGCGCGACGGAACCGCCGTGGAGAAATTGACGAGTGGCGAGACACTGCAGGGCATGCCCGGGTGTCCGGGGTCGGCCACGGGTCGTGCGCGTGTGATTCTCGACAGCAACGATCCCACTGCTCTCGAACCGGGCGACATCTTGGTGGCGCCGATCACCGATCCGTCGTGGACGCCGTTGTTCGTGCCGGCCGCCGCGGTGGTGGTGGACGTGGGTGCGCCGCTGAGTCACGCGATCATCGTGAGCCGTGAACTCGGAATTCCGTGCGTGATTTCGGCGACGGGCGGGACGCGGAAGATTCCGGACGGCGCGATGATCCGCGTCGACGGCGACACCGGCCTCGTCACCATCCTCTAAACATTGGGCGCGAAACCCCGGCAATTTTGCCGGTCTGGTTCCCCATGCGGGACTAGTTGGCGACCGCGGGTTTCTCGAACAGTGGACGCAGTGCCGCCGCGGCCGCGAGCAAGCACGCGAGCACGAGAGCGAACGTGGACAACACGTGATACCCCACGGCTTTGCGGATGAAGCCGCTCGAGAATCCGGCCAATCCACCCAACAGGCTCATCGACATGTCGGCCGCCCCCTGCACCGACACACGCACGCGTTCGTTCACCGAATCGATGAGCAGACTCGATCCGCCGATCAGTCCGAAGCTCCATCCGATGCCGAGCAACCACAGCGCCGGGAAGAGGAGGAGATAGCCGTCGCCGGCCAGTGCCGACAGGGCCGTGGCCGCCGCGAGCAGAACGCCGCCGATCTGGATGGTGCGAATGCGACCGCGTCGATCGCTGAATCGCCCGACCCACGGACTGAACGCGTACATGCCGGCGATGTGCAGTGAGATCACGTACGAACTCACGGTTTCGTGACCATGCGCCTTGAGGTGAACCGGCGTCATGGTCATCACGGCCACCATCGTCATCTGCGAGATGATCATCGACGCGACCGCGAGCGTGCCTTGGCGAGTGGCAAACACCGCGCCGAGAGCTTCACGCACGTTGATCGGTGCCACTTCGCCGATGCGCTGGCCCGAGATTTCGCGTGCGAGCACGAGCGGATCGGGCTTGAGTCTGAACCAGGCGTTGCCCAATGAGATGAGGAAGAACACCGCCGAGAAGAACCACGGGCCGGTGTACTTGTTCCAGTCGAACCACGCCTCGCCAGCGGCCTGCGCGGGCAACACGAGGATCGGGCCGAACACCGCACCGAACGTCGACGCGAACAGAATGCGGCTCATCGCGGCACCGCGTTGATCGGGAGCGGCGAGATCGGTGGCGGCGTAGCGCGAGAGCAGATTCGAGGCCTGGCCGCTTCCGTACACGAAGAGTCCGATGAGGAAGATGGCAAGCGTCTTGGTTTCGGCACCAACCGCGGCGATGAATCCACCGATGATGGCGAGGAAGTAGCCGAGGCGGAGTCCGTCGCGCCGGCCGCGCTTGGACATGAGGCGCGAGAGGAATTGCGACATGAACGCGGTGCCGATGGTGACGGTGGCGGTGGCGATGCCGCCCCAGGGGGTGTCTTGGCCGAGGATGCGCTGGATGACGAAAGCGCCGACGGTGATCGCCGAGGCCAGGGCGGCGGCGGCCGCGAGTTGGCCGAGAACGAGGACGCGCAGGGTGCGGCGCTGAATGGCGACGATGTCGATGGCATCCAGCCTGCCAGACCCTCCCCTCATGGGTGCGAAACCCCGGCAAATTTGCCGGTGTGGTTCCCCATGCGGAAGCACGCGTTGGGTTGTGTCACCGCTTGGGCGTCAGAACCGGCAAATTTGCCGGGGTTTCGCACCCATCAGAATCACAGAAGCCCAGACCGGTGGTGGTGGCGGCAGCGATCAGACGAGCGCAGCAGCGGCGAGAGAGGCCACTGCGCGCGGATCGTCCCACTCGGCCAAGTGCCCCGCACCGTTCACCACGTGCCGTCCGCGCACATCACGCAACCGCGTCGCGAACGCGTCGGCGTAACTCGGATCGACGATCTGATCGCCACTCCCCCACACCAACGTGACCGGGCACGACACGCGATGAATCCGCTCGGCCAATCCGAACTCCGGAATCGGCCACACCAAACTCGCCGTCGCGGTGCGCGCGGTGTAGCGCTGGATCGTCGCATCCACCAACAAGTCGCCCGCGGCCGAGTCGTCGAAGAACAACGCCGTGGCCGCCGGATCCTTCGTGAGCAACGCCCGCTGTCCACTCAACGTGGTGGAGAACGGATCGGCCACCGGACGATCGTCGCGCCACAACCCGAGCGGCGCCACCAACACGAGTGAAGAAAACGCCTCAGGTCGCACCGCGGCCAGTTCGAGCGCCAGCATCGCCCCGGTCGACGACGCCACCATCGGCGCGCCCGCCAAACCCGCCACATCGATGATCTCCGACAGCGCGAACACCCAGTCGTGAATGTTGCGAATGTCGACCGACGGCGACGTGCGCGAGTAGCCCGGCAACGACGGCGCCACCACGCGGAATCCACGACCGGCCAACTCGGAAACGAACGGCTGTCGCCCAGGCGCACACACCATCCCGTGCAGATAACCAACGGTCGGGCCGTCACCCTCGCGCCAGATCTCGAGCGATCCGGCCTTCCACTGCGCGAGATCGATCATCGAGACACGGTCGGACGCGGCGATGGCGTCATGCGATCGGCCGCCGGCAACGGCGAGGGCCACCATTGGTCATCCCATTCGTCATCCCACAGGTGACGAATCTGCGGCAGCACTTTGGTGGCCATGAGTTCGGTGTTGTGCATCGCGAGATCGCGGCTCATGTTGCCGAAGTGGCACAACGACATCACGTGTCCGATGTGCAACTGCTTGGCCATCTCGATCGTCTTCTCGGCCACCTGATCGGGATTGCCGACGATCACGTAACCCTTCTCCACCATCTGTTCGAACGACATGTGCGACGCCGCACTGAACGACTGCTGCGCCGCCTTGCGCTCGGCCTTCTTCGCGGCCTGCTCGGCGCGCTCACTCGCTTCACGCGCGGCGCGTTCGACCATGCCTTCGGCGCCGTTGCGAACCGTCGCGAGCGTTTTGTATCCGGGCGGATCGGCGAATCCGGGATACACGTGCAAGCAACGGTTGAAGAAGTACTCGGCCGGCTCGCGATACAGCTCGATCGCTTCGGCTTCGCTGTCGGCCACACCGAAGAACTGCGCGAACCCGGCCTGGAACGGATTGGCCGGACGGCCGGCATCTTCCACGCACTTCCAGAAACCCTGCATGGTCTTGAGCGCAGCCTTGTATCCGAAGTAACTCAGGTAGAGATACGAGTAGCCGGCGCGCGCGCACCATTGCCACGTGTCGATCGAGCCGCCACCCGGAATCCAAATCGGTGGATGCGGTTGCTGAACCGGACGCGGCCAACAGTTGACGTAGCGCAGTTTCGAATACTTGCCGTTGAACGAGAAGACGTCGTCGGCTGTCCAGGCCTTGAGGATGAGCTCGATGCCTTCGTGATAACGCTCGCGCAACGTGGCCGGGTTGTTGCCGTACGCGTAGAGAGTGTCCATGGGGGTGCCCACGGGGAATCCGGCCACGAGACGACCACCGCTGATGCAATCGAGCATCGCGAATTCCTCGGCCACACGAATGGGCGGGTTGTAGAGCGCGACCGAATCGCCGAGAACCACGAGAGCCGCGTCCGGGCACGTGCGCGCGAGCGACGCGGCGATGAGGTTGGGGCTCGGCATGAGCCCGTACGCGTTCGAGTGGTGTTCGTTGATTCCCACACCGTCGAAGCCGACCGACGCCGCGAACTCGAGCTCGTCGATGTACTCGTTGTACATGCGGTGGCCGACGCGCGGATCGAACAGACCCGGATCGATGTCGACCCATACGGAACGGTGCTCGGACGTGAAGTCGTCGGGCAACTCCGGATACGGCATGAGGTGGAACCAAATGGTCTTCACGCGCACCTCCCCCCGGTCGTGCCTGCTCTCCTCACCTTAGACCCACCCCTCATGGGTGCGAAAGACCGGCAAATTTGCCGGTCTGGTTCCCCATGCGACTCAAACTGAAGGATCGGCGTCGTCGGGGTCGTCGGCGATCTCGATGAGGTCGACCATCTCGGGGTACTCGATGAACACCGACTCACGGGCGAGGTCGATCACCTCATCACGCGATTCGCCCGCGGCGAACAGATTGATCTCGGGGATCCGCGCGCCCCACAACACTGTGTCCCCCACGCGCTCGGAACCGACCAACAGCTTCATCACACGAACCTCACGGGTCATAGTAACTCCGTCGCCTCTTTCTCAGTCAGACCCACCGTGTCGACAAGAAGGGCCCGAACAAGCCGTGGTCTCACCGTGACCCTGTCGTGAAACGCGAACAGAATCGGCGGGAAACCACTCTCCGACTCGAGCCGCCGGTGTGAGCCATGCTGTCGCACGACGCGATAGCTCAGCGGTTCCCACATGAGGGCGCGCAACAAGACTCGTGCCGTGACTGACGGGAACTCCGACGACATCGCATCGGATGTGGGATCGACTCAATCGGTCGCGGAAACTCCCCGCATGGGGAACCAGACCGGCAAATTTGCCGGGGTTTCGCGCCCAATGGTTAGTGCAAGAAGCGGCGGAGGGCGGCCGCCATCTGGGCCCGCGGAGGCTTACCCGACGGCAACGCGTCCACCATCGTGATCGACGTGTGAATGTGCCCGCGCGCCTGCAGATGTTCCACCGGAACTCCCGCGCCCATCAGCGCCCGCGCGTACGCGTCACCCTCGTCACGCAACGGATCGAACTGGGCGGTCACCACCATCGCCGGCGGCAATCCCGACAGATCGGATGCCAACAGTGGCGACGCCTTCGGATGCGAACGATCCGACTGATCGGCGTAGTGATTCCAGAACCACTCCATGAGCGACTTCGTGAGGATGTATCCGTCGGCGTTCTCGTGATGCGAGCCGTGCTGACGCGAACCATCGGTCACCGGCGTGAGCAACAACTGCCCCTTGAGCGCCGGCCCACCGTTGTCGCGCGCCAACTGAGCCGCGACCGCGGCCACGTTGCCACCCGCACTCCAACCGGCGACCGCGATGCGTGACGGATCGCCGCCGAGCGACGCCACATTGGCCGCAACCCACTGCAGTGCGGCGTAACCATCGTCGGCCGCGGCCGGGAAACGATCCTCGGGCGCATGGCGATAGTTGACCGACACGATGAGCACGTCGGCGTTCTTGCACAGATCACGACACAGCGGATCGTCCGACACGTGGCTTCCGAACACCCATCCGCCACCGTGGAAATACACGACCACCGGATGCGGACCCTTCGTGGCCGGTCGATACAACCGATACTCGAGCGGACCCGCCGCACCCGGCAGCGTTCCATCGATCATCTCGCCCACTTCGGGTCCGGGCGGACGCATCGCCGAGGACGCTTCCGAGAACGCGCGCGCCTCGGCCGGCGACATCGAATCCATCGACGGCAGGCCCATCTGCGCCATCATCTCGAGCACCATGTCGACGTCGGGCTGAACCTGACGAACGATGCCGTCGTTGCGCTGCTTCGTGCTCGAACCACTCAGTTCGAAACCGAGATAGCCACGCGCGCGAACTTCGTCGCACGTCTGGCGATAGCGACCCACACCACCGATGTACGGGAACAGCACGCGCGGCTTACCCGGAACGTTGGCACCCATGTACCACGAGTTGGTGTCCTGGAAGAGTGTGATGTCGGCGCAGTCGGTGCAGTGCACGCGCCAACCCTCTTCGGCCACCGGCGTGGCTTCGATCGTGTCGACACCAGCCTCACGCAGATCGATGAGCGTGTCGCGAATCCAGTCGACGTGCTGCTCGATCGACACCATCATGTTGGAGAGCACCGACGGACTTCCCGGGCCGGTGATCATGTAGAAGTTCGGGAATCCGACCGAAGTGAGGCCCAGATACGTGAGCGGGCCGTGCTCCCACTTCTTCTTGAGAGTGAGGCCGTCCTTGCCGGTGATGTCGACGTTGACGATCGCACCGGTCATGGCGTCGAAGCCCGTGGCGTACACGATCGCGTCGAAATCCTTGCTCTCGTTGCCGAACTCGATACCGGTTTCGGTGATCGACGAGATGGGCTTCTTGCGCAAGTCGACCAAACGAACGTGCGGCAAGTTGAACGTCTGGAAGTAGTTGGTGTCCATGCACGGACGCTTAGTGCCATACGCGTGGCCGCGCGGGCTGAGTAGTTCGGCGGTCTCGGGATCCTTCACTACTTCTTTGATCTTCGTGCGCATGAAATCGCAGATCACTTCGTTGGCTTCGCGATTGGTGCCCACGTCCATGAACGTGCCGCCGAGTGCGAGCAGCTCGCCCTTCTGCCACGACTTCTCGAGCATCGCGAATGCTTCGTCGCGCGACACACCGAGCGCCGACACGGTGGGCATCTCCATCGGCACACCGGCCGACGACAAGCGCGCTTCGGCCTCGTACGCCTTGCGATCGGCCTTGAGGCGTGCGGCGCGATCGGCGGGCTGTGGACCGTTGAACGCCGGCATCGAGAAGTTGGGAGTGCGCTGGAACACCACCAACTCGGCGGCTTGTTCGGCGATGTGCGGAATCGACTGAATGGACGACGAGCCGGTGCCGATGACGGCCACCTTCTTGCCCGTGAAGTCGACGCCTTCGTGCGGCCAACGGCCCGTCACGTAGACCGGACCCTGGTAACGATCGGTGCCGGGGATGTCGGGGTCCTTCGGTACCGACAAGCAGCCGGTGGCCATCACGTAATGACGCGCGGTGATGGTCTCGCCGGTGGACGTGTTGAGGGTCCAACGCTTGGCCGAGTCGTTCCAGGCCGCACTGGTGACCTTCGTGTTGAAGTCGATACCCGAGTAGAGGTCGTGCTTCTTGGCCACGAACTGCGCGTACTTCAAGATTTCGGGCTGGGCCGCGTGCTTCTCCGACCACGTCCACTGCTCGTGCAGTTCGGGGTCCCAGGTGTAGGTGTAGTCGGTGGTGGAAATGTCGCAGCGCGCGCCCGGGTAACGGTTCCAGTACCAGGTGCCGCCCACGTCGTCGCCGGCCTCGAGGACTCGCGACGAGAACCCGTTGGCCCGCAGTTCGTGCAACAGGTACATGCCGGCGAAACCGGCTCCTACGACGACGACATCGACATCGGATTTCGACACTCCAAACCCCCCGGTCAGATCGGTTTTCCCCTGTGGACACTCTCCCACTTCGGGGCCAACCCACTCAACCCCAACCCCTATGGGTGCGAAAACCCGGCAAATTTGCCGGTCTGGTTCCCCATGCCCTCCAAGGCGGTGTCAGCGGGTCAGAGACTCGTCCAGAGGTCGGCTGGCAGCGGTGCCACCGCAGCCCTCACATCGATCTCTACCTCGCCCACCGTCTGTGCCCCCACCACGACCGACGAGACAGCCTCGTGTCGCAACGCGAACTGCACAGCAGCCGCCACGATCGACACCCCACGAGCCGCGCACGCTCCAGCCAGATCGCGCGCCTTGTCGCGCATCGCTTCGGGAGCCGGGCCGTAATCGAAT
>Ga0172372_10012201_pt1 | contig 10798 bp, 24 predicted proteins | sample LakKiv5m_2_FD_114544 | JGI IMG/M metagenome (GOLD analysis project Ga0172372, IMG submission 114544) | Freshwater microbial communities from Kabuno Bay, South-Kivu, Congo - kab_092012_9.5m | ecosystem: Environmental > Aquatic > Freshwater > Lake | place: Democratic Republic of the Congo... | reverse complement strand
GTATTGCGTGAATTGATTAATGAATTAGAAGGTATAGAATTACCTCCTGAATGGAGCCCAAGAGACGTCTTAGGCTTTGTATTAAGAAAATTAGAAGATCAAGGTAAAAAAATATGAGTATAAACAAAAAAATTAAAAGATGGTTCGGATTTCCAGAAGCAGAAACTTATTTAAAAGAAGTTCAATCCGTACTTGAGGAAAGGTTAAAGGAACTAGAGATGACAGAAAAGAAAGTATCAAAGAAGAAGGCTCCAGCCAAGAAGAAGGCTCCAGCCAAGAAGAAGGCTCCAGCCAAGAAGAAGGCTCCAGCCAAGAAGAAGGCTCCAGCCAAGAAGTCTGGTGGCGGTACAGTACAACAGGCCCTTTAGTGGAATCAAAAAAAAGAAGTGGCTTAAAATCATTTAGTTTTGTAATATTCCATGTAACTGTTGCTACACTAATATTTTCTGCAGCAGTATTTGCTATTACTGGTGAGTGGGAATACGAGTATTTCAGACCAATGAGTTTAGCATTTTTAACATATCTTGGCTGGGAGGTAGTATCTTATTACTGGCATGAAAGAATCTGGGCCAAATTTGGAGCAAAAGTAAAGTAAATTTAAATGAATTTTCACTGGATGATAAGGCATGAAAATACTAGCCCAGAAGGACTTAAAGAAGCTTTTAGATACATAAGCAGTTTTGGGTATACATCATGCATGCTCACATATCATTCAAGAGAAAACGATATGTTTATTAAACTAGCTAGGGCAGTTGATCCAGAACTGCCCTTAAAATATATAATTGCAATGAGAACTTACGCAGTAAGTCCAGAGTATCTGGGAATGATGATAAATGGATTTAATGAAATTGCAAAAGATAAACTTATGTTTAACATAGTTGCGGGAGATTTACATAAAAACGAAACTAGTGTAGCAGATCTTGTAGACTCGTCTTCACTAATTACATCACAAGATAGAGTAAAATATACAGGGTTATGGCTAGAAAAATTTACTAAATTAGATATTATAAAAAACACGTTGCCAAAAATGTTTATGAGTGGAACGTCAAAAGCGACATTTGAAAACTGTGAAAATTTTGATGGCGGAATAATGGTTATGGTTGATTATTATTTAGAAAATAAAGATTACTTGAATAAGTTTAAAACTAAATGCACAAGTTTACAGATATGCATTAGAGATACTGATTCTTTAGCAGAAAAGATTAAGCATGATAATTATAAAGGTGATCAATTAAAATGGTGTTATTTTTTTTCAGAAGAAACTCTCATAAAAAAAATTAAAGAGTTAAAAGATTTTGGCGTAACAGATATAATGGTTACAGGATTGCCTTTTGACCCACAAATTGAGCGTGTTCATAGTTTTGTAAAAAAATATACAGGATACAGTAATGGATGATGTAAAAATTATAGAAAATTTTGTAGATGAAGAAGATATTATTTTTTTTACAAAATATATTAATGATAATTATATGGATCAAAATAAATTTAAGCATAGGACTGGAGTTGCTTTTAATAAAGGACTAGCAGCAAGGGCAATATTCCCAGATGAAAAACCAGCATCAATGTTTAAAGAGCTAGAAAACATTATAAATAAATATTCAAATAAATTTATTAAAGAATGTAAAAAATTTTTTTTAGATGATAGAGAAATTTTGTTTTATGGAGTTTCAATCACTAGATTAAGTAAAGATATTCAAATAAGAATACATCAAGACATACATAATGATTTTGTAGATTTATTGTATTCTGGAGTACTTTATCTAAACGATGACTATGAGGGTGGAGAAGTAACATTTTTAAATAATTACACCGTTAAAGATGAAGATTATTTAATTTATCCAGGAACTGATAAAAAAATACTTTTTCCAATATACAAAAATGATTTGGGTGGCTTGGTATATAAACCAAAAAAAGGTGATTTGGTGATTTTTCCTTCTTTAAAATATCATGGTGGCAGGATGGTTGAAAATGGCAATAGGGATTCAATAATTTTATGGTCTACTTTAAACAAAAAATATGAATTTGAAGGATTTAATTCAAACAGGGTTATAGGAGATGATAGTGGATATATTAGATAAATGCGAGACGGCAGGATGCAATAACCCTGCCGAACGCATCACCTCTACAGAAACCAAGAGAATTCAGGTATGCAGGGACTGCTATAGTAAAAAATACAAAAAATGATATAATTGATTGATGAGCGGATTTCTAGACCCGCTTAAATTAAACCTATAGGAGTAATAAAATGTCAGAAGGACAGAATTTAGACGGCTTTAACAATACTAAGCCAGCAGGAACCACACCATGGCCTGCAGCATCACAGTCACCAGCTTCTGGTGGAGATTTCGGCGCAGGCCTTTCTTGGCCAGCAGCAGAAGATAAGTCAACACAGGGTCCAGCAGGAACCACAAAGAAGTAATCATGTGCGTAGAATGTGGATGCCAAAGTGTTGGTAGCTCGACTGGAATTAAAGATGTTAGTATCCAGGATGTATCCAATCAAGGGAATAATTAATGTGTAAAGAATGCGGTTGCGAAGGCACAGAAGAAATTCAATATGAATCTGCTGCTGATCGTAATGTTGTAACATCTGAATCAGTAAAGGGTAAATAGTGTCGAAAAGTACAGTTACTTCAAATGATGCAACTAAAAAGAATCCAACTCAGGGTAAATTTAAGTCTGGATTTAAAGACAAGAAATCTACAATGAGAATAGATGTCAATAGGCATGGTATTCGTAGAGAAACAAATATGCAGCCTAAAAGGACGGGTAGAAAGAAAGTATAATGTCATCTGGTCAGTATAAGAGAAGTGAATCTTTCAACTCTACAGTAATTAAAGATGGTAAAATTGTTAGGCTTAGAAAAGACGGGAGCATAAAAGCTATCCTTGATGAGTATAAGCCTAAACATAAAAATGTGTCGGACAAACAGTAGTTCAGACGAACTTACTATAGATATAACTAAGTCTATTGATGACCAATTAGACATTGTAGAATATTTAGGGTTTTAAAATTAAACTTAGAAAACTTTTAGATGGTTCTGAGGCTGAAGATTTAGAGCATCCAATAGACTTAGTTATTCATACTAAATGTCCAGAAAAGTGGAAAATTATAGATATGGAAACTGGTCAAGAGTATGTTGGGGATAAAAATGAACACCCTTCTTTTGGTAAAATACTAAAAGATAAAGTTTCTAAAGGAAATATAGGACAATGGAGGAAAATAAAATGGAGAAAGAAAATTACCTAAGTAAGATTTACGACGAAGAAAAAATTAAAGAATTTAGTAAAACAATTATTTCTAACTATGATCTACAATCAAATTTGTTAGCAGAAGTTCATTTTATGGCAACACTATCAAATCAAATTTCTTTAGACGAGATAGAGGAAATAAAAAAATATAATATTAAAAATGAAAAAATAAAAGTTTTTATAATTTTATGTGATGACCAAAAATCAATAGACAAATGGCTTGAAGAAAACGATATGCCAGAAAACATAATTTTAATATCAGATTATAATAGAGATATTTCTAAAAGTTTTTCAATTTTAAATCCTGAATTAGATTTACCAGCCAGACTTTCCTGTTTATTAAATCCATGGAATCTTAAAATATATTGGACAGTAATGCTTTCTATATCAGAAAAAAGAAATATGGAGGAAATGTCAAACTTCAGTTTAGACTTAACAAATAGTTTAGAGTATAACTAGTGAAACAGCTTTATTTCTTGCATATTCCAAAAACAGCAGGCAAGTTTGTTTCCCATAATATAAAAAAATCTATTAATGATGACTCTAAATGCTATATTAGCACCCACTATCCAAATAATAAAGAATTTTTAAAGAATAAAATATACATTTCTGCACATGCTGGTACATTTATAATTGACGAGATACCAGATATTGACGTGGCAACTATTGTGAGAGACCCAATATCTGCAAAAGCAAGTTATTTTAATTTTATATACCCAATGTATTTGAAAGATCGTCAAGAATATATTGATTTAAAAAATAATAAAGATAAATTTTTGTATTATTTATTTGATGATAATAATTTTTTATTACACAACAACTATCAGTCAAGATTCTTATGCAACTCTGCAGATCCAAAATCTTGGGAATTAAAAGATTTTTATGAAAAATATAAAAACAGTTTAATGAAAAATTTTCGTGAAGGAAAAGGATTTGATTGGTTTGTTGGAAACGAAAAAACTTCTTTAGACTTGGCCCTATCAAACATAAATAAATTTTCTATTGTTAATACAATGGATAATATAAATTTATTTTGTGATAAAATAAATAATTGGTTTATTAAAAATTATAATATAAATATAAATTTTGACCTTGAAGAAAAAATAAATGTTGGATCTTCAGAATTTAATAATAAAAAAACAAATTCAGATTATTTTATAAGTTTATTAACTGAAAATGAAAAAGACAGATTGTTAGAATTAAACAGTATTGATTTAGAAGTTTATAATTTTATTAAATCAAAAGAGGTTATATATGATAAGAACTGAAAATGCTCCCAAAAAAGAAAATGAATATTTTAATTATAAGCTATTAAATAGTTTTGATGTAGATAAAATAATAAATCATATAAAATCATTTAATGATGAGTGGCTGATCAGTTTAGATAGACAGAATGCTATTTATAATGAAAGGCGGAATCCTCATCTTTATACAAACACATATGTTATTCAAGATCACCCTCTAACATGGGTATATGGATCTAAAATTGAATCAACAACAAAAGATCATCATTTAATGAATATGTTATCGGATATTATTACTAAACTAGAAGATGAAGTTGTTGGCAAGGCTGCCAGAGTTCTTCTGATAAAGCTAGAAGCAAATAAAGATGTTACTGAGCATGTGGATAGCGGAGACTATTTATCAACTGTGAGAAGATATCATATACCATTAATAACAAATGAAAATGTTTTTTATACAGTAAATTCTGAAACTATAAATATGAAAAAGGGTGAATGCTGGGAGATAAATAATTTAAAGCCTCATTCTGTTTTAAATAATAGCAATGAGGATAGAATTCATTTGTTGATAGATATTTTGCCAGAATACTCTTTTAAAACAGTAAATAATTTTGAAAAAAAATATGATTTAAGAATAGTAGAAAATTTTATATCACAAGAAGATGCTGATATTTTTATTGATTACATAAACAAAAATCACAATAATCCAGATAAATTTCCCCCAACAAGAGGAGCTTTAGAGTTTGGAAGACATAGGTATGAAGCAAATATACCAGAAACAGCACCATTAAAAAATCATGAAGAAATGATTGATACTATAAAAAAATATTCCGAAAAAGTTTTAAAAGAATTTTATGATTTATATAAAGATCCAATTCTGCATATTAGCGCTTTTTGGATGGCGGAACTTGGAAAAGATACAAAGTTGCCATTTCATTCAGACAATCATTATATGTCAGAGCATCTTTATAGAAGTTGTGTTATATATTTAAATGAAGATTATGAGGGCGGATACATAAGGTTTAAAGATATACCTCTAACATATAAGCCAAAATCATTTAGCGCAGTTTTTTTCAAAGCAGACATGGTGCATGAGATAACAAAAATTAAAGAAGGAATTAGGTTTGCTCTTCCAGTATGGGCTTCTGTTGATAAAAAGTGGGATATTTTTTCTGAAAACCCAATTCCGTCAAATAAGAATTTTTTTAAAGATTTTAAAGAAGCAAAGGAAAGGTTTTTAAAAAATGTGGTTGCTTAAATATAAAAAATATGATATATTTTGTATTAGTATTTTGGTTAAAAGTAATGCAAATAGCTATTTAAAAGGGAAAAAATATGGAATCTAATGAATTTTTTATGCTTGGGTATTCTGAACCCAATGAAACAATAATAAAAAATAAAATAAATAAATTTCATAAAAAAATTGAAATATTTTTTAAATTTAAATTAGAAAATGATCCAATAAACAGTGCTGCCATATTAGATATTGATTTTTATTCTAATGGAAATAAATTTTTAAGAGCCAAACATTTGGGAGATGGCTGGATTAGGCGCACCCTATCTTTTGGTTCAATTACTAAGTTTGACAATCAAATAATTTTTAACTATATAGATTTTGGACATGGAAATTCTAAGCCAAATAATCTTATTCCAGTAGATAATTTGTGGCACAAAGTTCATGTTATAATTAAAAGAGACAATATGAAGTGTACAAATAAAATATGTGAGTTTTCTGATTGTAGCCATGAAGAAGCTTTATCAATAAAAGATGAAGAAATTAATTGGAACGAAGAGAACACAAAAATACATAAAAAAATAATTATAAAAATAGATGATTTAGATTCTAAAGAATTTAATTATTTTACATCAAATGAAATAACTCAAATCTCTTTTGGAAATAATAATTTAAATAAAAATATTTCAAATTTAGAAAAAAATGAAGTTTATAAAAAACATTATAATAGAGAGAAAACATTTTGCATAAAAGATATTGAAATTTTTGTAGAAAAAGAAAAAATTAATTTACAAAAAGAATTTGTTTCTCCAGTTATAGATGAATTAAGTTTAGATCAAGAAAAATGTTTTTACTGTTCAAATAAATCTAAATATTTAGACACAGTTGAATCAAGAGGCAATTTTTTTATCTCTGGATTATGCGAAGATCATTTTTCTAAATATGAACCTTCGGCGTAACCTATTGACAACCATTAAATTTAATTATATAATTTATAAATGATAAATTTCCAAGACAACTCAGCTGTAGTGCATAAATCTAAGCCCCCCTTGCGATGGATCGCAAACTGGGCGGGATCAATAGCGTCTTCAGGACTATTAGATGTCTCGTATATGGAAGATTACGGATATACGGGTTGGAGATATAAATTTAATCTATGGAAATGGGATACATTCTGGCCTATTTATAATAAATATGGAACATTCTATATTTTAGATATAGATATGTCAGGGCCAGGATGGGATGACTATGATGAAAATGGTGTTCCATATTGGGAGAAAGCTGGCTTTGCCGATCCAGATTATAATCCTTGGGACTTTGAGGACTATGAGACTGGAGACGCATTTAGGGTGATTAAAGGTGGTTAAGTGGCTATGTCCCTGTAATGGGTGTAAAAAGGCGGTAAAGCAAGAAAGATCCCGCATTACAGCAGCCATAGAAGAAATAGATATAAATAGTCCGTCACAAATTAATGCATTAGGTATGAAATTAATTATATTAGATATAGTTAATCCGAAAAGTGAAAAGAAAAATAGAAAGGCATAAAGTGAGTATATATAATTATGAGTATGTAAATAATGCTGGAGAAACTGTAAGCATGAGCAAGTATAAAGGTAAAATGCTTATTATTGTTAACACAGCAAGTAAGTGTGGATTTACTCCACAATATTTAACCCTACAAAGGTTGTATCAGGACTATGCTCCTAATCTAGAAGTAGTGGCTTTCCCTTGCAATCAATTCGGCGGCCAGGAGCCAGGAAATGATTCTGATATTAAACAATTTTGTAATACAATGAATGTCACATTTGATATTGCATCAAAGATAGAGGTAAATGGAGACAACGCTCACCCTATTTATAAATATTTAAAATTATCTGCAAAAGACAATAGAGATATTGATTGGAATTTTGAAAAGTTTTTAGTAGATCAAAATGGAAATATCACTAATTATAGACCTGATTTTCTAGTTACAGATTTTATAGATATCCTGAATGATTACTCCAGATAAAATAGAAAGCGGATGCATAGCAATATTTAAAAACATGTTTCTTGAACCTAATAAAATTATAGATGATATAGAGAATGAAAGTATTTTATGTATCGGGGAAGAGTCCTGGGAGTGGAAAAAAACTGGAACAATAAGTCATGGTACTGATCAAAATATGAGAACCAACTTCTCTATGCCAATAACTAAAAATGCAAAATTAGGAAATAGTGTTGCAAAACAAATTCATAATTTAGTTTTTAATAAGATAGAAGAAGCGATTGAATGGTATAAAGAGCATTATGGGATACCATCTAGACTGTATCATGAACCATATACAATTTTAAAATATAATTATCAGCAAGAGTATAAAGCTCACTTTGATGGAACCACGCAGACTGCCAGAGCAGTATCAGTGGTCATATACTTAAATGATAATTATGAGGGTGGGGAAATAGAGTTTCCAAATTTTAATTTTAAAGTAAAGCCAGAAGCAGGAACCATGATTGTGTTTCCATCTAACTTTGCGTACACTCATATAGCGCATCCCGTAATATCTGGTACAAAGTATGCGATAGTTACGTGGCTTCATGATTGGCTTTCTCCAGAAGTACCTCAGCTTCCAATAAAAAAATCTTTAACTAATTTAGGATTAATAGGTAAAATAGAATGAAAATAATTTTTCATTCAAAGTCATCTAAAAATAAAAAAGAATTTGAACCTAAAGCATCAAAAAAATCTATCCCAAAATGGTTTTTAGATCATGATAAACATGCTAGAAACGAAAACGGAGAAATTAAAAAATCTAAGTATATTGGAAAAGATGGAGTAGAAAAAGAGGCTAATGAACTAACCTGGAAATCTTGTCCAGCAATATTAGATTCTTTTATTTATGGATACTACATATATACCCCATGCGATATAGAATTTAAAAAAGAAAATGGCGTATACAAAGTTTATCAGGATAATGATTTCATAGAGGGGGTACATAAAAAAACATTCTCTTTTTGTGGAATAAGAGGAGAAGATAGCAGATTCCCAACTCCAGAAGGGCATGAAAATATACATTTTACCTGGACAACAAATTGGTTTCCTCAAACCCCTAAAGGATATTCAGTTTTAATGACTCACCCAATTAATAGATTTGACTTGCCATTTCTTACCCTAACTGGCATTATTGACTGTAGCGAATACATAAATGGTGGACTTTTACCATTCTTTATTAAAAAAGATTTTGTTGGGGTTATTCCAGCTGGTACGCCATATGCACAAGTCATACCATTGAAAAATGAAGATTGGCAAAGTGAAAATGTATTTTATGATGAAGACGAGATGGTAGACCATAGAAAACAAATGAGATTGAAGTATAATGTGGATCATCTAGATCATACTACAAACTATAAAGAACTTTATTGGGAAAGAAAAAACTTTGATGATGATTGACATTAATTTTTAAATTATGTATAATTATACCTACGAAAGTGAGGCGGAAAATAGAGAGGGGTATTGACAATACCTGTCTATTAATATATAATTAGGTCATAATGAAAAGCGGAAATATGAAAAAGGCTATATTAGCTTTTATTTTAACTGTAGGATTAGTTGGAATTGCCCCGATAAATTCATCGGCAGTTGAAAATGGCGTCTTGCTTGATAGAGATGAGAATGCAGTTTATCTTCTTGATGGCTCAGTCAATGCTTTTTTATACAAGCCCCAAATTGCTTTTACTTCAGCCCACGGTGTAGCTGAATGGGCCAAAGGAGAATTATTCGTCAACACAAGTTCAGGTAAAAAGGTAAAACTTAAGCGAATACTTTTAGCCCCTGGGTTCAAAGAGAGATCAGTTGGCCGTGAAGTTATTGCAGCTGGAAAGGCTGTTTTGAGTAGATCCAATGACTTTGCAATTCTGATTTTAGCGGAGCCATTCCCTATGTCTAATAACGTGGAACTGTTTACTGCTAATCAACTTGCAGAGGTTATTCGTAGTGAAGAACCAGTTTACTCAATTGGTTATAGCTCATATGACAGTACTCGAAAGAAAGATCAGCGTCCAAGACGGCTTGAAGCAAAAATGATTGAGAAAGAGTCAGCGAAGGTAATTTATGAAAAGTACTATGCAACAGGGCATCCGAATTGGGGTCCTCGTGGTTCAACTTTTGAATTAATAGATATTCAATTAGTGCACTCGCCAACAACGGGTTCAGGGTGTGACGGAGACTCTGGTAGTGGATTCTATTTACAAAGAGGTAATACGAAAGTTTATTTGGGACCAGCAGGAGCACACAGTGTTGGTATTCCAAATTGTGGTAGCCCTGGATTCTGGGGTGAGTACGGAAATGCCTTCGCTGTAGAACCTGTTTATAAGCATTTAGACTTGATAAGAGAAGCCGAACTCATTGTTGATCAAATGGTTATCGAGGCTTCTCGAGCTAAGGCTGATGCAGAGTTGAAAGCAAAGCAGGAAGCAGAGGCGAAAGCAAAAGTGGAGGCGGAAAGAATTTTAAGAAATTCTCAAGAATATGCCAAGCAGTTATTTACTGGAAAGACTTGCCCTAAAAGAAATAAAACAATGACTATCTCGGAGATAAAATTTACCTGTGTTAAAAAAGGTAAAAAATTACATTGGCAGTGGAAGTGAGGCGAAAAATAGAATGGAAATTTTGATAGCATTAGCAGTATACGGTGTATGCACCGTAATTGGCTACATATTATACAGAGACTTAAAAGTTTCTATGGATGCTAAAGAATATTTTGAGGAAAACTATAAATGAAAAAAATAACATTACTAGCCATAGCTGCCTTTGCAGCAGCATTTGGCACATATCATGCCATTAAAGATTTGGCTAAGGCATTTGAAGATATTGATTTTGATGATGAGTATGACGATCTAAGCGATCTATGAAAATCGCAATTGATCTTCTTCTAGTCCTATTTGTAATTATAAATTATTTTGCCTGGAATCAGATGGTGGGATACCAGATAGATACAAGCTTTGCTCCAGTTATTTATATTGTAGTTGCCTGGATATTGATTAGAATAGGATTTAGAGTAAAGAAAGGTAGTTGGAGATAATGCACCCAGATGATAT
>Ga0172372_10012198_pt1 | contig 10801 bp, 8 predicted proteins | sample LakKiv5m_2_FD_114544 | JGI IMG/M metagenome (GOLD analysis project Ga0172372, IMG submission 114544) | Freshwater microbial communities from Kabuno Bay, South-Kivu, Congo - kab_092012_9.5m | ecosystem: Environmental > Aquatic > Freshwater > Lake | place: Democratic Republic of the Congo... | reverse complement strand
TGCTGGTCACCCGCGGACTCCCATCCGCAGCTCGCCAAACCGAACACTCTTCCTCCCCTCGCCCCCGTGAAACGGGGGAGAGGGGTCGGGGGTGAGGGGGCCATGGCATCCATGCCATAGTGAGCAGATTCGCGAAAGTTGAGAGGAGAGCAGGCGGTTCAACACACACCACAACAGCCCAACTGCGTCTCCCTTCGCGGCTTCGCGGCTTCGCGTGAGGAAAACTGTCTGCTGGTCACCCGCGGACTCCCGTCCGCAGCTCGCCAAACCGAACACCGAACACCGAACACCGAACACCGAACACTCTTCCCAATTCACCCAACCAGCTCCCAGATTGGTACTCCCCCATGAGCAATCGGCAGCGGACGTCCTGAACGGTCAGGCAGCATCGTATCAGCATCAATGCCCAGCTGATGATAGATCGTAGCCACGATGTCCGCTGGACTCACCGGAGATGACGCAGGCCACGCACCAATCGCATCCGAACTGCCATGCACCACTCCCGGACGAATTCCACCACCCGCCAGCAGACAAAATCCACACTGCGGCCAGTGCTCACGCCCCGCCTTCGCATTGATCTTCGGAGACCGCCCCATTTCACCCATCACCCACACCAGCGTCGTTTCCAGCAGTCCACGGTCCTCAAGGTCCTCAATCAATGCCGGCAACAACGCATCCAGCACCGGCAGATTATGATCCCGCAGCATCGCAAAATTGTTCTCGTGCATGTCATAGGTGAATGAACCGTGAGGCAAAAAGTTCTCGGCATGCACACTGATGAAAGGCACCTCAGCCTCCACCAGACGCCTCGCCGCCAGCATGCAGTTGCCGAACAAAGAACCGCCATACTTCCGTCGCACATCCTCGGATTCGCCAGACAAATCGAAAGCCGCACGCACTCGACTGGTTGTCAGCAGACCAAAGGCCTGCTGCTGAATCCGATCCATCCGCTCAATCGCCCCCGATGACTGCAGTCGAGAAAACTGCTGATCCAGCTGCTGCAGCATGCTGCGGCGACGATCCAGACGATCGACCGTCATTTCCGGCAGAGCATCCGCGGCAGGCATCCGAGGCTCGCCCAGCGCAATCGCAGTGCCGTAGTACGGGCGATCCGGCTTGCGATCAAATGTCGGCTCACACAGACTGAACAGCGGATCAAACTGACTGCCCAGCCAGCCACCATACGGACCGGGACGACGAATCCCGGGATACATGCTGCTTTCACCCCAGCCCGGATAACATGGCAGACACACCGCTCCAGGCATACCACGCGGCCCCAGACCCAGATACTGACAGACAGCGCCGATGTCAGGAGGATCATTCGGATCAGGAGTCAGCGCGGAGGGATTGCCAAGACTAAAACCCGTCATGATGTTGAGGGGATTGTGAGCATTATAGTTGTGGGTCACCGAACGAATCAAAGACAGCTTGTGCATGATCCGCGCAGTGTTCGGCAAATGCTCACAAATCTGCACACCCGTCAGCGAAGTTTGAATCGGCGAAAACTCACCGCGAATCTCAACCGCAGCAGCCGGTTTCATGTCAAACATGTCCAGCTGACTGGGACCACCCAGCAGATTAAACAAAATCACCGATCTCGCCGCACCCGCACGACGCACCACAGAATCCTGAGCCCGCAGCAGCCGCGGCAACGTCATGCCACTCACCAGCGCCAGACTGCCCGCCTGCAACAGATCCCGCCGCAGATAATGCTGCTGACCACCCGCGACACCCTCTGAGATTCGCAGCATCAAAAAACTCCGGTAACGGGATCAACAGACCTGCACCACAGCACCCTGATCCTACCGCCGCAGACCATGCGAAGCAAGAACACATCTCCCGCGCCGAAGCTGGCAGCACCCCTCTGACCACCAGCCGCGTGCGATTCTCCCTCGCCGCTTCGCACCTTCGGATGAGCCCAACAGCCAGCAAAAGCCCCGCTCCGTGCGGCCATCTCCAGACATTCCAAACGCAGAGCGCAGATCTCGGGCTGGAAAGCCCGAGCTACGGAACACAGCCACCGGCGGACTCCCGTCCACGGCTCGCCAAACTGAACACACTTCCTCCCCTCGCCCCCGTGAAACGGGGGAGAGGGGTCGGGGGTGAGGGGGCCATGGCATACATGCCATAGAGAGTAGATTCGCGAAAGTTGAAAGGAGAGCAGGCTGTTCAACACACACCACAACAGCCCCACTGCGTCTCCCTTCGCGGCTTCGCGGCTTCGCGTGAGGAAAACTGTCTGCAAGTCACCCGCGGACTCCCGTCCGCGGCCCGCCTGACCACTGACCTCCGCTTGACGAACCAGCCCGACAGCCCCAGGATGCACCCCACTCCGACTCTCCATTCCCCCCCCGGCCACTGCCCCGCTGATCACTCCGAGCTTACCCGCCATGAACACAACCCCGCACATCTCACTCTCCACCGCCATCCTGCTGCTGTCACTGGCAACCGCAACCGCAATCGCCCAAAACACACCACCCGACAGCTCACATCCCCTGCAACAGGCAATGTCCCCAGATGTCTGGCGGCAAGAACATCGCATCATTGATCTGCATCAGCACATCGAATCTAAACCAGAACGCTATCAGCGAGCTGTCGGGATCCTCGATCGCAGCGGTGTCGGAGTAGGCGTTGTTCTCGGTGCCGGCACAGTCACCTCAAAGGACGGACAGCCTTCCGAATTTCAACAGGCTCGCGAGCTGTCCGAACGCCTGTATCCAGGACGTTTCATGCACAGCATGATTCTCGATTACACCGGCTGGGACGAAGAAGGCTGGAGCGATCGGGCGGCCGCGCAAATCACCGCCGGCCACCAGCTGGGAGCTGCCGGACTCAAGGAATACAAACGCCTCGGACTGTTTCTCCGCGATCGCAATCGCAAACTGATCCGCATCGATGACCCGCGACTGGACGCCGTCTGGAAACGCTGCGGCGAACTCAACATGCCCGTCTCCATCCACGTCGGAGATCCCAAAGCATTCTGGCTGCCCTATGACCAAAACAATGAACGCTGGACCGAACTCAAAGATCACAAAAGCTGGTGGTTCGGTGACCCGGCCGTTTATCCGCCGCGGCTGGAATTGCTGGAAGCCCTCAACCGAGTAATCGAGCGACATCCCCAGACCACATTCGTCTGCGTACACTTCGCCAATAATCCCGAAGAACTGGACTGGGTCGATGCGGCACTTGATCGCTGTCCCAATATGTATGCCGATATGGCGGCTCGCATTCCGGAACTGGGACGCCATGACCCGGCAAAGGTACGAGCACTGTTTGAGAAGCATCAGGATCGCATCCTCTTCGCCACGGACTTCATGGTTTACGGCAAACTGATACTCGGCTCTGGAGGTGACAGCGAAAACCCCAGCGACGAAGACGCCGTCGAATTCTTCACAAAATGCTGGCGCTGGATGGAAACAGATGACCGTGACTGGGCCCATATGACCCCCATCCAGGGGAACTGGCTCATCAGCAGCATCAGTCTGCCTCCATCCGTCGCACGCAAAATCTACTTCGACAACGCACGCAGACTGTTTGCACGCTCATATCCGCTGCCGGTTGCACATGCCGCACACATCGCTCGCGATTTTGTACCGGACGGCCAGCTGCAGGAACCCGAGTGGCAAACTGCAGCCGTCAGTCGACTGGAATACAATTCCCTGAACAGTCAGGCGCGGCCCGATTACAGCACCGCCGTCCGCCTGCTGTGGTCTGATACGTCGCTCTACATCAGCTACGAATGCCCGTACCAGCAACTGACAACATTTGAACCCGTTTCCGCCACAGAGCGACTGGGACTTTGGGACCGTGATGTCGTGGAACTGTTCGTCGGCTCAGACACTCAGCAACCCCGGCAGTACGCAGAAATCGAATGGGCGCCGACCGGCGAAACACTCGATGTTCTGGTCGACCTGCCAAACAAAAATTTCCAGTGGTCCGCAGCCGCACAGTCAGCCGTCAGCGTGGATGCAGAACAGCGAATCTGGCGAGTCGAAGCGAGAATTCCGTTGACATCACTGGCCTCGCAGCCGCCCGCTGCAGGTGACCGCTGGAAACTCAACCTGTACCGCATGGATCGCCACGGTCAGGCCGCACTGGCCTTCTCACCCATCCTCGCTGGCAGCTTCCATACCCCCGCCCGCTTCGGCTGGCTTGAGTTTGACGGCAAACCCTGATTCTCACCACCCCGCGAAATCACTGCCCCAGCAGTGCAACACCACACCACTGCACTCCGCTCTCTCTGCACATCGCCACAAGTTTTCCAACTCCTGTACCCGCTGGCAGCGGTCAGCCCACTGATCATTGACCATTGATCACTGCCCCCTCGCGCCCGTGCAACGGGGCAGAGCAGTCCGGGGGTGAGCGGGCGATGGCATGCATGCCATAGAAAGCAGATTCGCGAAACTTGAGAGGAGAGCAGGCTGTTCAACACACACCACAACAGCCCCACTGCGTCTCCCTTCGCGGCTTCGCGGCTTCGCGTCTCCGCGTGAGGAAAACTGTCTGCTGAGTCCTTATGTGTGACAGGAAAGGGTAGTTTCACCCCTCACCCCCGTCCCCTCTCCCCTTCCAGGGGCGAGGGGTGCCATTGCGTTTTCACAACCCAAAAAACACACAATCCTCCCCTCGCCCCCGTGAAACGGGGGAGAGGGGTCGGGGGTGAGGGGGCGATGGCATCCATGCCATAGAGAGTAGATTCGCGAAAGTTGAGAGGAGAGCAGGCTGTTCAACACACACCACAGCAGCCCCACTGCGCCTCCCTTCGCGGCTTCGCGGCTTCGCGGCTTCGCGTGAGGAAAACTGTCTGCAAGCCACCCGCGGACTCCCGTCCGCGGCTCGCCTGACCCCCAACTACCGCTTCACCACTCCGGATGCGCCGCCTTCAGCTCAACCGCCAGTCCCGGCAGAAATGCAGGCGCGGAACCACATAACACCGCATCCGCACCCGCCGCAAACAACGACTCCGCATCACACACTCGACTCACTCCACCCACCGCCGCCAGCTCCAAAGATAAGCCTTCCCGATCAATCAGCTCACGCACCTGACCAACCAGCCGAACCGCCGCCTGATGTATGCCACGCCCCAGCACCCCGGCTCGCCGATACCCCTCACCAAACACCGGTGTACCGTCAGAACGAAGCACCTCTCGAGTCACACAGTTGACGAATGTCACTCCATTCGCCAACCCGTTCACCGCCCGCAGAAACTGACACAACTGCTGCCCCGACGGAAACTCACCCAGCTTCAGCAACAACGGCACCGCGCCAATCAACTGCCGAATCCGCTGCACCACCCGCACACTCGATAACACATCGCAGTACAGCGAACCCTCCGCCGAACACACATTCGGACACGACAGATTCGCCTCAATCACCTGCGCACCAGATTCCACAGCCCACCGCGCACATAACGCAAAATCATCCGCAATCTGCTCAATGGTCCAGTCCGGCTGAGGACTTGCAACCACCGAAACAATCAGCAACTGACCCTCCAAAAGCTGCCCCCGCGCCCAGCGAATGTCCGGCCTCCACTGCTCAGGTGCAAACGACGGCATGCCAAAACACACCGCCGAACTCACATCCCGAATATCACCCGACCACCGCTCCACAACCGTCACAGGGCCGTCCGCACTGCCACCGTCGTCCACCAGCACCCAGTTCGGCAACGGATAACAGGCCCGCGCCCGAGTACGCACAGTCTTCCACGTCAACAGATCAAAACCCCGCAGAGCATACGGCAACAGCCAGTTGCTGTTCGGCAATAGTCCAGCCGCAATCCCCAAACGACTGCGTACCGGCAATCCCAAAAACATCTTCTCCGGTACGTCAGGTACCACCGGATCCGCACCGTAAAACTGCGGACCACGAATACAGTTGTGTTCCCAGGACAACGATCGGTCGTAAGCACAGTACATCGGATTGCCGGCCTTCCATGAAATGGTGCTCGCCTGCAACCACCATCTCCCAAAAGCCCCGACGACTCAAGCCCAAATAGCAGTAAAAACACCACCCAGGCGGGTAACACCCACCCCCACACACCCAAAACCTCGACAAAGCCAGACATCAACATCGAAAAAAACGGCAAAAACTATGCAACAACCACCAGACCGGTACCCACACCACCGCCCCGTCTCACAAGATCTCGCTCACCACTCGCGGCTCAACAACCCCCGTCAGTCGCTCCTTCAACCCGGCCCGCTCCACATACAAATCCTCGTGGCCCAGCCCCAGCAGATGCAGCAGAGTCGCATGAAAATCAGGGACGCCCACTCGTCCGTCCACCGCCGCAAATCCCAGTTCGTCAGTCGCCCCGTGCACAATACCACCCCGCACTCCGCCACCCGCCAGCCACGCCACCATCGCGTTCTTGTTATGGTCCCGGCCGGAACTGCGAGGATTCTTGTCGGCCGCCAGCTGCGAAATCGGCAACCGGCCCATTTCGCCCCCCCACACCACCAGCGTCTGATCCAGCAAACCCCGCTGCTTCAGGTCCGTCAGCAAGGCCGCAATCGGCCGATCCGTCCGCGCACAGGCCGATGGCAGCGCAGTCCCTATACTCGAATGATTGTCCCAGATCTGACTGTTAATAAACAACTGCACGAAACGCACGCCACGCTCCACCAGTCGCCTCGCAATCAAACAGCGACGACCATAAGAATCCGTGGGCTCACTGCCGATCCCGTACAGTTCCAGCGTCGCTGCCGTCTCCTGCTGCAGATCCAGCGCGTCGGTCGCCGATGTCTGCATCCGCGCAGCCAGCTCCCACGCCTGTATACGCGACTCCAGCCGCGACTGCCCGGATCGCTGCTGCTGATGCAGCCGATCCAGACGCCGAATCAGCTCCCGCTCCACCTGCGTCACTCGCTCCGGTTCCGTAAAATCCGGACTGACGTTCAACACCGGCGCACCCGTGGCACGGAAACGAGTCCCCTGGAAGGACGCCGGCAGAAATCCGGATGTCCAGTTGTCAATACCGTTCACCGGCAGACCCTGAGGATCCTCCAGCACAACATAACCCGGCAGATTCCGATTCTCACTGCCCAGTCCCCACGTAATCCAGGCCCCCAATGATGGACGCCCCGTAAACTCACTGCCACTGTGATACTTGTACAGCGCTGGCTCGTGAGTCAGATTCGTGGTGTACATTCCTCGCAACAGCGCCAGATCATCAGCATGCCGCGACAGCTCAGGCAATAATTCACTCACCCACATCCCGCTCTGACCATGCTGCGAAAATCGAAATGGACTGCCCAGCAACGCCCCCGCCGCATCAGGAAACTCCACCTCACCCGCGATCCGATCAAAATGCTCCTGACCGTGCCTGCGAGTCAGCTCGGGCTTCGGATCAAACAGATCCATCTGACTGGGACCACCGTTCATGAACAAATGAATCACGCTCGTCGCCGCTGCACGCTGCACCGCTGCACCCGGACGCCCAGCTGACCCGCTCTCCTCAGCCTTCCCGGCACCGCACGCACGCACCTCCCCATCCAGCAGCGACATCAGAGCCGCTGCCGAAACTCCCCCGGCCAGACTGCGAAAAATCGCCCGCCGACTGCCCATCCACTCACTCCTTCACCGTCAGTCCAGCATCACAAACGCCGCCGAATTCAGCACAGCATGACACAGATTCTGAAAACCCCGCAGCTCCGCCGACAGCTCACCCGCGCCCGCAGGCCTGCTGACACCGCCCGCAGGCACGACACCCGCCTGCTGCCACTCCAGCACCAGCTGCCGCAGACTCACCAGCAGCTCCCGCAGCTCCTCAGCCTCCGGCTCCCGCTGCAGCGATACACGGTACAGCCAGCGAATCCGCAATTCCCGAGCCTCCTCAGCAGACTGTAACGGCTCAGACTGCCCGGCCTCCCGCAGCACCCGCTCCGCCAGACGCCCCGCCAACTCATGCACCAGCCCGCCGTTCAGCAGCTGCAAAGTCTGCGGAGCCGCCAGGGACTCGCCACGCTGCACACAATTCGGACCCATCTGCGGATAATCAAAACTGTCCAGCAGACTGGGAATCTGAGTCCGACGGTGCAGCGCAAATACACTGCGACGCCAGCTGCCAGCTTCAGACCGCACAGTCACCAGTCCGTCACCCCGCACCTCCAGTGCATCCGCAGGACCATACAACCGCTCACTCAATGCACCCGACACCAGCAGCAGCCCGTCCCGCAATGACTCCGCATCCACTCGCCGCAACGGCATCCGCGACCATAACCGATTGTCCGGATCCAGCTGCTCAGCAGCAGCACTGACCTGCACCGACTGCTGCCACACCGCCGAATTCAACAGCAGTCGATGCATCGCCTTCACACTCCAGCCACTGCTCACAAACTGCACCGCCAGCCAGTCCAGCAGCTCAGGATGCGAAGGCCGAGCTCCCGCGACACCGAAGTTTCCCGGAGTCTCCACGAGACCGCGGCCAAAATGATGCAGCCAGATCCGGTTCACCATCACTCGCGCCGTTAATGGATGCTCAGGTTTGGTCAGCCAGCGAGCAAATGCCAGACGAGCACCCGTCTTGGACGCACCCGGCCACGGCGGCTCATACTGCAGCAGCGGCCCCGCCGGCTCCAGCACCTCCGGAACCCCCGGCTGCACTCTCCGACCCGGCTTCAGATAGTCGCCGCGCAACAGCACCCACGTCGGCGATGGACGCCCACGAGACCACAAGGCTCGAATCCGAGGCTCAGCTGGGATCTGCTTCTGCAAAGCCCCGATCTGACCGTCCAGCTCTTTACGCCGCACTTCATCCGCACCACCACGCTGCCCCTGCAGCTCCGCGATCTGCTGCTCCAGCATCTGCTTCGTCTGCACCCAGACCGTACGCTCAGCCGTTGTCACATGCGACAACAAACGCTCGTCCAGCGGCTTCAGCCAGTCATGCTCGTCCCACGCATCCTTGAACACCGCCGACAAACGGTAATAGTCAGTCTGCGAAACAGGATCAAACTTGTGCGAATGACAGCGCGCACAGTTGATCGTCAGCCCCAGCACCGCCGACCCCAGAATCTGCAGCTCGTCCGCAATCACCTCCAGACGATCAGGCACAAACGCCGTAATGTTCGCAAACGTCCGGTCAGGAGCCGTCCGCAGAAATCCCGTTGCCGCCAGATTGTCGTACAACTCCTGAGTCATCTCGGGAGCCGACTCATAATCCGACAGCTCATCGCCCGCCAGCTGCTCGTGCAGGAAACGATCGTACGGCTTGTCAGAATTAAACGACTGAATCACATAGTCGCGGTAACGCCACATGTCGGCCCGCACTCGATCCTCGTTCTGCGCTCCCTCCGAATCCGCATAGCCCGCTGCATCCAGCCAGTGCTGCCCCCAGCGAACTCCATACTGCGGCGACTGCAACAGTCGATCGATCAGTCGAGCAATCCGGTCCGGCCCCGAGTCCTGCAAGACCTCCTGCAACTGCTGCCACGTCGGCGGTAACCCGGTCAAATCATAATACAGCCGACGCACCAGTACTGACGTCTCTGCCGGTGCCGCAAATGTCAAACCGGCCTGCTGCAGCCGCTGCAACACAAAGTTGTCCACCGGCGTCTGCACCCGAACACCCTCCGGCGGAGACGGCGGATCAACAGCACGAGGCCGCTGGAAAGACCAAAACTCACGCGCACCGGCCGGCAGCTCGGACACATGATCATCCGCCACAGCCGACTGCGGCATCCCATCCGCAATCCACTGCCGCAGCAACTGCGTCTCTGATTCGGCAATCGGCTTGATCATCGCCTCCACCAGGCGACGCACTGGCGGCATCTGACCACTAACAATCTTCTGCAGGATCAGACTGGAATCCGGCTGACCGGGAACCGCAGCCGGCCCCGACCTGCCGCCACGCAGCAGGCTTTCTCGAGTCCGCAGGTCAAGGCCGGCCTCCTGACGAGCTGCCCCGTGACAGGCCGCACAACGCAACAGCAACAAAGCCTCAATCCGATCAGAAGTCACAGTCGGAAACTGCTGCGGACCAGGCAGCCTGGCACCACCGGCAATCCAGCGACGCAGCACGTCAGTCTGCTCAGAAGATAACCGCGGCTCACCCTCAGGCGGCATTGCGCCGGATGTCACCAGCTGCAGCAACAGACTCTCGCCCGGCTGCCCCGGAACCACCACCGCACCCGATTCACCACCACGCACCAGCCCCGCCCGCAGATCCAGACCCCCGGAATGCTGCGAACCGTCATGACACGAATAACAATGAGCCTCCAGCAGCGGCTGAACATCCTTCACAAAATCCGGATCCTGCATCGACAAAGCAGTACTGCTGCCACCGCCGCAGACCAGCATCAGCACCGCCAAAATTGGAGTCGTCAGACGCATCACAGGTACGCCGCCACACACATAAACAGAAAATTGCCTCAACCACCGGATTGCAAATGATACCAATCGGGCGAAAAGCATGCGACCTGCAAATTCATCGAATCAGCGCAATCACAAACCATCAACGCTCCTCTCAACCAGCCACGGGCGAAGAGTACTGTTGTCTTTTTTGAAAGCAAAAACACACAATCCTCCCCTCGCCCCCGTGAAACGGGGGAGAGGGGTCGGGGGTGAGGGGGCTACACCCCCCACACACCAACACGCTCCGCCCAACATCACTGTCAGCAATGTGCTCGGGCTGGAAAGCCCGAGCTACGGGAAGAGGTCTTCAGGCGGGCATTCAGCCGGGCATTCAGGCGGGCCGGGCACGGCAGTACCCGGGTGTGCGGCATGGATGCCGCCGGTTCGCATTCAGCGATTCTGCGATTCCCTTCGCGGCTTCGCGGCTTCGCGTGAGACCAACTGTCTGCTG
>Ga0172372_10012196_pt1 | contig 10803 bp, 18 predicted proteins | sample LakKiv5m_2_FD_114544 | JGI IMG/M metagenome (GOLD analysis project Ga0172372, IMG submission 114544) | Freshwater microbial communities from Kabuno Bay, South-Kivu, Congo - kab_092012_9.5m | ecosystem: Environmental > Aquatic > Freshwater > Lake | place: Democratic Republic of the Congo... | reverse complement strand
CGTTCGTCTAGGGGTGAGGACGCTAGATTTTCATTCTAGAAACACGAGTTCGATTCTCGTACGGGCTACAATCTGCCGAGGTGGTGGAACTGGTAGACACGCATGCCTTAGGAGCATGTCTTCGGGTATAGGTTCGAGTCCTATAGGAGGTACAACATTGGGGTGTTGAGCAACTGGTTGGCTCGCTTGACTGTAAATCAAGTCCTTTTAGGCTTGGGGGTTCGAGTCCCTCCACCCCAACATTATACTCTGTTAGTTCAACGGATAGAACACTTGACTACGGATCAAGAAATAGGAGTTCGAATCTCTTACGGAGTACTAAAAGGGCCTTTAGCTCAGCTGGTTAGAGCATCTGACTCATGATCAGGAGGTCGCTGGTTCAAGCCCAGCAAGGCCCACTTTTTGGTCCTGTGTCTGAGTGGTTAGGTGGTGGTTTGCAAAACCATTGACACTGGTTCAAATCCAGTCAGGACCTCTTTTTTATATATGCGTCTGTAGCTTAGTTGGTAGAGCGTTGGTCTCCAAAACCAAAGGTCGGTGGTTCGAATCCATCCAGGCGTGCTAAATTATTTATATAATGCCCCCTTAGCTCAGCTGGCTTAGAGCAACTGATTTGTACTCAGTAGGTCGTGGGTTCGATTCCTACAGGGGGCTCAATATAGTGGTATAGCTCAATTGGTTAGAGCACTTGCCTGATACGCAAGAGGTTATAAGTTCGAGTCTTATTACCGCTACTACGAGGTGTAGCGCAGTTGGTAGCGTGCCTGGTTTGGGACCAGGAGGTCGTCAGTTCGAGCCTGGCCACCTCGACAAAGTGGGCTGTTAGCTCAGCTGGCTAGAGCGCCTGCTTTGCAAGCAGGAGGTCATCGGTTCAACTCCGATACGGTCCACAATGAAGTACCACGAGGCTTCCCATAAGAACAGCTCAACAGAAGTGGTCATAGAGATATCATGAATAGCCCAAGTGTATAAGTGATATCAACCCTTAACCTCTCTTACAAAGTACACGTAATGAAGTTAAGGTTTTTTGCAGTAGTAGCTCAATTGGTAGAGCGTCGTCCTTCCAAGTCGAGGGTTGCAGGTTCGAGTCCTGTTTACTGCTCTAATATATCAGTGTTTTGGCAATTTAACACATTAAAATTATGGAAACACTTTATTTTACATTAGGAATGCTATCAGTGGTTGCTGTAGTATTAACTGCATTAGTCGTATATGGTATTGTTAAATTATCAAAACTAAACAAATGGTGTCATGACACCGATGTTCGTATTGAATCTACTCAGAGAGAAATGTATAGAATTGATGATAATACCTCATCACATACAAATCGTAGATTCGATGATCTTTATTCTGATAGATGGAAAGATAGAGAAGAACTCACTAGGCGACTAGATGAACTTCAATCCTACATTGATTCAAGAGTTGATAAACTAGATTCAAAATTTAGCCCAAAAGGCACAAAACAACAAATTAACGGATAAATTATAAACCCGTCAAAACACTGATATTTTTTGTCCCCTCGTCTAACGGCAGGACAGATGGTTTTGGTCCATCTAATCGAGGTTCGAATCCTTGGGGGACAACTTTTTGGAGAGTTGGCAGAGTGGTCAATTGCGGTAGTCTTGAAAACCGTTGAGGGTAATACCTCCGGGAGTTCGAATCTCTCACTCTCCGCGGTGTCTATAGTGTTAATGGTTTAGCACGCCAGATTGTGGTTCTTGAAGTTTGGGTTCGAATCCCAATAGACACACTTTTATTGGAAGATAATCTCTGATGGCGATGAGACTTGTTTGCTAAACAATGTGTACCTACGGGTATCTGGTTCGATCCCAGTGTCTTCCGCTTGGCTATTTCGATATGTCTTCATACATTTACATCATGAAATCATTCAAAAAATGTGATGGAGATAGGGTTGATGTAGTTAATCATACTATAAAAATACTTGAGGATACTCCTCATGTTGAAATTCATATTGGTACTGATTCTCAAAATAAAGGAGAATTCACTCATTATGCTATTGCTATTGCTTATCGTTTTGGTACTAGAGGTGTTCATTATATCTACCATAAAGAAAAAGTACCTCGCATCAAAGACCGCTTTACTAAACTATTCAGAGAAGCTGAACTCACTATTGAAACAGCTGAATGGATAACTACTAAAATTCCAAGCTTAAAGGTGGAACTTGATTTTGATTATAATGATGATAAGAAATATTTCAGCCAAAAACTAGTTTCTGCTGTAAAAGGATGGGCTGAATCTTTAGGGTATAAAGCAAATATAAAGCCTAATAATCAGATAGCTACAAAAGCTGCTGATTATCAATGCCGGTGAATATTTATAATAAATAGCAAGTTATGATGAAATTTGATTTTGACGACATTTTACTTCAACCTAGCGCGACTAGTAATATTAACAGCAGATCTGAAATTGACATTTTCGATAACCAGGACATGTTGCCACTTTTTACAGCTCCTATGGATACTGTCGTTAGTGAAGAAAATGCTAGTTTATTTGTTAATAATGGAATTAAGGTAATACTACCAAGAAAAAAATTCAATGAAATTTCATACATATCGACAGACTCGACATGTTGGAATTCTTATGGTTTAGATGAATTTAAACAATTATTTCTACAAAATTCGCCTGACAATCGCGGTGCAACCATGTATGCTTTAATTGACGTAGCAAACGGACACATGTCTGGAATACTAAGTGCTGTAAAAGAATCTAAGACGAAATACGGTAGTAATTTAGTGTTAATGGTTGGTAATATCGCCAATCCGAATACATATGCACTGTTGTCAGATGCTGGCGCAGATTACATTCGAATTGGAATTGGAAACGGGGGCGGCTGTCTAACTACAGTGCAAACAGGAGTTGGGTACCCTATGGCTTCGCTAATTCAAGAATGTTTTGAACTATCTAAAAAATGTAAACGTCCTGCAAAAATAGTAGCAGATGGTGGTATGCAAAAATATTCTGATATCATCAAAGCTTTGGCGTTAGGAGCAGATTACGTTATGTTAGGATCTGTACTCAATAAAGCTTTAGAATCTGCTGGTGAAACGTACTACGCCAATAAAAAGTCCAATGGTTGGACCGAGCCTGGAGAGCGCGCTAATCAATTCGATCTTAAAGTTTCTGAATATTTCAAATTCGGAGGAGAACTATACAAAAAATTTCGTGGTATGTCAACTAAAGAAGTACAGCATTCTTGGGGCAATGAAGACATTAAAACTTCCGAAGGTATTACGCGCATGCAAAAAGTAGAATATACAATTTCAGGTTGGGTTGAAAATTTCAGCCACTATTTGCGCACGGCTATGTCTTACACTAACTGTAGAACGTTGTACAGATTCAAAGGTGTTGAAATTATACAAATTTCTGAAAAATCTTTTGAAAGATTCATGAAATAATTTGGTACTTTGAAATTTCATACTTATCTTTAAGTATAGAAATTAAACCAAATAAATTATGAAATTAGGAAAAGACACCGGCTCATTTTTTAATCATCTAATGGCCAATTCAATGTCAGTGCCTGAAGTAGGTAAAGGAGCAACTATTTTACATTGGTCAGACCGATCCGCTTATTTCGTTAATTTTGTATCTGCAGATGGCAAGAGAGTTATTCTAGAGCGAGCAAAAGCAGTGCGAACAGATGAAAACGGAATGTCTGATTCTCAACAGTACAAGTATGAACGCGATGAGTCCGCTCAAATTGTATTAATTGTATTTCGACATGGTAAGTGGCGAGAAGTATCAACCGGTTGGGATGGTAAGACAAATTACAATCCAGTTCGCATTCTTTTTGGTACAATGCAAGAGTATTATGATTATTCATTTTAATTGAAACTTATGAGCATGAATCGATCTGTTAAACGGTTTGAAATTTTAGTACGCAATTCAACGCGAAAAATTTTTCAGAAAAAAGACGATTTGAATTCCGATCAGAAAATGGCGGTATCTATTGTAAAAAAGTCCATAGTCAATGAAGATTCGCAGCTAGTTGCTGCTCCAATGTCAAATCGAAAGTTTATTCATTTAAATGACATTTTCATCGCTATCAATGAAACGTTGATTGAAATTGTAAATGGAAAATATTCCTATGAAATTGAAATGCCAGACTCGCAGATGAATGACATTAAAAAATGTTTCAATCGAACTTTAGATCGTAGAATACATACATGGGAACGTACAATTACCAATAAGCGAGCAAAATCATTGACAGATATTTTAGAAACTTTATCGTAAAATTTGGTTCTTTGAACTATTCTTCTTATTTTAAAGTATGGAAATTAAAAAAATAAAACCTATGAGAAACTTTAAAAATCCAATGGCAGTTCCTTTTCAAAACACCACCTATAAAGTGGTAAGCATTTCTGAAGATCGCAAATCTTGCACGGTTCAAGTTTCCGATAACAAGAAAGTAGCCGGTACCGTAAAAGTATCAATGAATGTAAACTCCGGCCCGGTAGCGCAAGGGTTTAAAAATGTAACTTCAGCTCGAGGTATTAAGCCAATTGATATTGACGAGTCAATTTCATTAGCTTCTAGAGTATTTAATCGATAATTAAACGTAAGAATGAAAAAGTCAATGTATCGAGTAGTTCCGGTAATGCATGAACGATTAGGCGAATGTTGGGCAGTTAAAAACAAAGAACAAATTGTTAAGACGTTTCTAACCAAGCCAAATGCTGAAAAATTTAAGATGTCTTTGGATCAAATGGCATTTGAAAATTTTGTATTAACTAAAACTGCCAATCAGGAACTTAAATTAACAGATTCTTTTTAATTTCTATATCGAAAAGTGTAGCGGGTTTCGACCCGCTACCTTTTTTATTTTCTTACATATGAAGCTAGAACAAATTGATCGATTGAAAAAAATTGTAAGGACTCAATACCCTGGAGCTCGATTATCTAAAACTCGCACCGGTAAATTTACAATAGTGCAAGAGCAGAACGATTTATCTGTAAAAGATTTGTTTTCTGAATTTTTATTTCCTCCCGTCGAATCTGAATTAGCGGCTTGGGAACGCGCGGCGTCTGCAGTAAAAATTGAAAAAAATTTCAATAGATCTCACCCTTTGAAATCTGAAATTTCAGATATTGAATTGAAAATGCAGCGAATTTCGTATCGAAATAAACGATCAGTTTCTAATAGAAAATCACGAAAAAATTAAAATTTCATATTTATTTTAAAGATAGTTATGTTTAATAAACTCAAGACAATATTCAAACCAAATAAAGTTATGAACAAATCAATAGACGAACAACTGCGTGAATCGTATCCTGCTAATGTCGAAGGTACGACCGAATTCAATGAATCATTAGAAACATTAAATTTAGATATTTACGATCTAGATCGTTTATTCAATGATCCGTTAGTAGTTGGTTGGCTTTCCAATGCAGAACAGCAACTTCTATTTACTTTAGTCTCATATTATCATCGACCGACAGAATCTGTTTTAGATATTGGTTGTGGTCGTGCTGACTTATACGGGTATTTAACAGAACGAAATCCTGGCGAGTCAATTAAATATTCAGGAATCGATTACAATCCAAACATGATTGAAATTGCCAAGAAAAAATGGCCGGGCGTAACGGCCGTAACTGGCGATGTATTAAATTTAGAACGCATTGAAGAATATGATTGGGTCATGGCTTCTGGAGTTTTTAATCTTAAAGATTCTGTAGATATGTTTGAATATGGTAAACAGGTAGTCGATGTTATGTACAGTAAATGTAAGCGTGGCGTAGCATTTAATATTTTAACTGACTTACCAGATGACGTTTCAGACTCAGACCGAAATGCGTTGTTCGTGCACGATCCAGCCAAATGGTTAGATTATTTACTTAAAACTTATAACAAAGTAATTTGCCGTACAGATTACATGCTAGGAGATTGCACTTTTTACATTTTCAAATAACCCTTTAATCTTTACACTATGATTTTCGTTTACATACCATTAATTATTTCCATTGTCGGGGTATTTGTATTTGTTCGATTCATTTATAAACGAGATATTGACGCGCTAAATGACGTGTTATATGAAAAAACTCGAACAGTACAAATACTACAAGATTATTCTACGGAGTTAGAAAAAACGCGCGACTTACTTAAAAAACAAGTTTCAGAACTAAATAAAAATTTAGATGTTGCATTGAATAAACTAAAACAAACTCCTGAACCAACTACTAATGAAAACACAACTGGAACGGCACCTAGAAAACCTCGCTCTCGCAGAAAAACTTCGATCATTGCGAATTCGTAACAGTTTAACTGAATCAGTATTTGAAATTTTAGATGAATCTGAATTAGAATTAAAATTTAGCAATGCACCGTACAGCGATCCACAGAAAACTCAAGTAATCAATAAACTAGCTCGAATAGCTGAAGTACTAGCTCAAAATACCAATTTGGACAATTTCAATGAATATTCTAGAATTGTTACGATTTGCGCTAGAAAAATAACTGATGAAGATCGATCGCTTACCATGGAAATGATTACGCAACTTAACGATATTTATAAAAAATGCAATCATGATACTGAAACAAGAACTAGTTGATTTTTTCAAGACAGTATTATCTGAGTCTGAATTTTCTGAATTTTTAGAAATTTTAGAAATTAACAATGAAGAAGATCGATACCTTAAGTTACGAGAATTTATATTTGCACAAGATCGATTTGAGTCAATAACTAAACTTAAATTAGATCCGATTTGGTTAGTGAAACAAGTAATAGTAACCAAACTTGCGCGACATGAAATTCTCTGATTTTTTTATTTCAGTTGAAGATTATAATTTTTTTACTAGTCTGCCCGACTCTGAAAAAGTACTTTTTGTATACGATTTAATTTGTGGCGAAATGTATGGAGTAGGATCTTCAAAACCGATCGACTCTGTAATTAATAAAGCTTTTAGAGATACAAAAGTTTCTAAAATTAATCAAATCAATTCTCCTGATTTTATTATCATGTTGAAAAGTATGATAAGTAATTCAATTGATTTAGATTCTGTTGTTAATGTATTTTTCATTAACAATTTTGTAATTATCAATTCAGATCATCAATCTGAAATACGAAATACAGTACGTAATTTATTTACCAATGGCCTAGTACTAGTTAAAATGCGACCCGGAAAGTCTACACTGGATCTGTTCAAGTATCAAAAGCACTTGTCAATTTATTATATAGCTGGACAAAGTTCTAAACTTTCTTCAAATTAATATATTTATTAGTGTCAGTGCCTGTTGGGCTGATACCTATAATAGGTTTGTTTAACTATTAAATTTAATTATTATGTTACCATCTAAACATTTACTCAACCACCGTGATGAATTTGTTTCATCATTTGATCGACTTTTTGATACTATTATCAAAAGAAACTATCCTGATTTTCAAAAATCATTTGGATTTGACTTTTTCGAAAAATCGGGTTATCCAAAAATGAATGTAGCCGTTAAACCTGAAGGAGTTGATATTACAGCAGAAATTCCTGGCCTTAACAAAGAAGACGTGAAAATCAAGTTCGTTGAAGATGTACTTACTATTTCCGGAGAGAAAAAGGCAGATAATGAAGACTCTTCTACAGTGTATGTGATTCGAGAACTTAAGCGTTCTTCATTTGCACGTAGTTTGAAATTTCATCAACCTGTGCAGTCAGAAAATATCAAAGCTTCTTTTCAAGATGGCGTTTTAAAGATTTTTGCGCCATGGGTTAAACCATCTGAAACGCAAAATGAAATTGAAGTAACTATCGACTAACGAATGTTCTCGATATCTAGAAAATTTGTACATTTTTCTGATTCGGCTTACGAGATACAATATGTATTTCGTGACGATTCAATATCTTCTATATCAGAGCTACAATCTTTTTTAGGTTGTGATATTGCACTGCGAAAAGACGCTCGTATATATTTTTGTACGAAAGTTCAAGAAGCTGAAATTGTTGAAGATTGATTTGGCACTTTTATTATTTCTTCTTATATTCATGAACAAATAAAAATATGTACAATAATTTAGGTTACGCTTGTATAAACATGACTCTAGGTAGAAAGAATATTCTAACTGGTCGAGCAATGCGCAAAGCAACGTTGGAGTCTAAAGGCATAGGTCTTGCTTCAGCGCTTGCTTTGCAAAACGCTCAAGATTTGTTAACTATTCTAAAATGGAACTTAGAGCATGATATATACTTTTTTCGTTTAGGAAGCGATTTATTTCCATGGGGCAATAAAATTGACGTGTATCAGTTTCCTGATTTTCAAGCAATTTCTGAAACACTTAAACAAGCTGGTGATTTCGCCTCGCAGCATAATATGCGAATTACTGCTCATCCAGGACCGTTTAATTTGCTAGCTTCACCTAAAGAAGATGTTGTACAAAATACTATTCGAGATTTAGAAATGCATGCACTGGTATTTGATCTTATGGGGCTTTCTCGAACTCCATACAACAAGATCAATATACATATCGGTGCTACATACGGCGATAAATTAACTGCGGCTGATACGTGGTGCAAAAACTTTCTCAGGCTATCGGAGGGTGTTCGTTCCCGTTTAACTGTTGAAAATGACGATAAAGCTTCCATGTATTCTGTAGTCGATTTATATGAATTAATTCACTCTAAAACCGGCGTGCCTATAGTATTTGATTTTCATCATCATACTTTTTGCACTGGCGACTTATCCGCCCATGATGCATTGGAGTTAGCCGTATCAACTTGGCCTAAAGGCATTCGTCCAGCAACACACTATTCAGAGTCAAAAGCATTACATGAATCAAATGACAAGCTTAATCCTAGAGCGCATTCTGATTACATCACTGGTGTAATTGATACTTTCGAATTTGACGTAGATGTTATGATTGAAGCTAAGGCAAAAGAGCTGGCTTTGCTGAATTATCGACATACGAAAGAAAAATTTTCAGAAAATTCAGCGGTTTTGTGTGAACTTCGATAATTATTATTTTTTATAATTATTATTATATTATTATAATTATTATAATTATTATATTAATTACATTATATAATTTAAAATAAATTTATGCGTTATAAACAACATACATTGACAAAGATAGAAGCTCAAGTTACTAAACTTCGAACCATACAGCGTGCTATTTCAAACAGCGATATTACCGCTACTGCTACGATTGATCGTTTAGAAGTTATTTGTAAAGAATTAGAACTAATCATTGAAAGATTAGATTTAGAGCCAAATGAATAAATTGTTTCTGAAAATTTTAGTAGGGCTATTAGCATTAGCTCTAGCTGCATGTGCTGCGTACTTTTCTGTTATTGGTTTAGCAAAACTGTTCGCCGGAGCTGGAGTATCAGTTGTTATAATGGCTAGTGTATTAGAGGCTTCGAAATTAATCATTGCTTCATTTTTACATAACCAATGGTCGAGTATTAATGCATGGCTTCGTGGTTATTTGGTTACTGCTATTGTAATTATTGCCGTTATTACTTCTATTGGAATTTATGGCTATTTATCTGGAGCGTATCAATTAACAAAATCAAAATATGATTTATCATTGACTGTAACAGATAGTTTAGAAACGCAACGAATGTATTATCAATCATCAGCTGGCCTTTATCAAAAACAATTAAATTCAAAAAATTTACAACTTACTACTTTAATTGATCTTCGATCGCAACAGGAAGTACGATCTGGCCAATTAATTACTCAAAATCGATCGTCATACAGTGCAGATAGAAGTGCACGAGAAACGAATAAATCTATTGACAATGTATCTTTGGAAATTGCCACGTTAAATGATAAAGTAATTGCCTATTCCGACTCTGCTTCGAAAATGCAAGTTGCTATAACAAAAGCTGCATTGGAAACTGACGTTACATCTGAATTAGGATCGCTTTCGTATGTATCGAAAATTTTAAACGTGCCAATGGATTATGTAGTTAATGTATTAATCATTTTATTTATGATTGTATTCGACCCATTGGCAATTAGTATGGTGCTAGCTTTCAATCATTTATCTATACATACTAAAGATGAAAAGATTGAGCCAGTTGCTAGGATCGAATCTGAAGAAAATAACGATGATCAACCTACGGAAACCGGCCTAGATTCTTCTATCGAAGAAATTGAAATTAAAGAGTTAGTTGAACCTATACAAGAAGAAGTACGTGAATCAGACGAAGACCGTTTACGTAGAATAAAAAAAGAAGAGCAAGAAAAGCGTATCGCTGAAAAGCGTAAGAAAATTCAATCGCAGGCAGGTGGCGCTGTAAAAATTTACTAATTAAATTCAAGTTATGAAACAATCAATTCTTCGTACGAAACGAGTACCGAAGGCAGAAAGAAAATCGCTGTTTTCAACTAGACAAGACGATCGCGGTCAATTATACATGATTTGTCAGAATTCCATACCTAACGGTAAGTATTGGCATGGTTCAGAATGTTTTCGATATTCCAAAGTAGGTACAGAAGCAGTGTCCGTACTATGTTGGTACTGTACAGAGCGAATGACTGAACCGCCGGTTATCAATCGCGGTAATGTTAACACTGGAAAGCCACGTGGCTGGAAATTGAAATCAGTGTTCGTAGATAAAGACGGTACGGTATATCATAAAGGTATTGAACAGCCAAACTTAAAAGGTACGCTGCCCGTGACTGAAATTAAAGAAGTTAAGACTAAGAAAAAAATCAAGTTAACAAGAAAACAAAAATCAGAACGTACTCATGAAATTGGTGATGAAGTTGCCAAATTAAAAGCAGAGTTATTTCGAGAAACGAGAAAAACGAAAAAAGCGATTATAGTATCTGAAATTTCAAAATTAAATCG
>Ga0172372_10012195_pt1 | contig 10803 bp, 10 predicted proteins | sample LakKiv5m_2_FD_114544 | JGI IMG/M metagenome (GOLD analysis project Ga0172372, IMG submission 114544) | Freshwater microbial communities from Kabuno Bay, South-Kivu, Congo - kab_092012_9.5m | ecosystem: Environmental > Aquatic > Freshwater > Lake | place: Democratic Republic of the Congo... | reverse complement strand
TCGAACGCGAGCGCCTGCAGGGCGTCGCCCGCGAGGATGGCGGTCGCTTCGTCGAAGGCCCGGTGGCAGGACGGCCGTCCGCGTCGCAGGTCGTCGTCGTCCATCGCCGGCAGGTCGTCGTGGACGAGGCTGTAGACATGGATCAACTCGACTGCGGCCGCAGGGTCGTCCAGCGCCTCCGGAGACGCTCCGAGGGCCGTTCCTGCGGTGTAGACAAGGGTCGGCCGCAGCCGCTTGCCGCCGCCCAGCGCGCTGTAGCGCATGGCCTCGCGCAGCCGGGCGGAGCCCGCCTCGGGCAGGGTGAGCGCGCGGTCGAGCACCTGCTCGATGCGGGTCGGCCAATCGGTCACGGGCGGGGTCATCAGTCGAGCGCGTCCCCGTCGACGTCATCCTCGTCGGCGTCGAGGGGCTCGACGACCTCCTGGCCATCCCGCTTGAGCAGGATGTCGACGCGCGCCTGGGCCGCCTGCAGCGCCACCTGGCACTCGCGGGTCAGGGCGACGCCCCGCTCGAAGGACTTCAGGGACTCCTCGAGGGGCAGCTCGCCGCCCTCCAGGCGCTCGACCAGCGCCTCGAGTTCGGCCAGGGACTTCTCGAAATCCGGGGGGCGTTTGCTCTTGCTCATGGGGTGGTTATACAACAGCCGGGAAAGCGCCGGCGAGTACGGGTTGACGGTGTCGGATGCCCCGTCTACAGTCTGCCGCCGCGGTTAGACCTAGTCTAAACGACCCGGGTCCATCCGCCCCAACCCACCAAGGAGAGCACGCATGCAGCTGAAGGGCAGCAAGACCGAGCAGAACCTCAAGGACGCGTTCGCCGGCGAGTCGCAGGCCAACCGCCGTTACCTCTATTTCGCAGCCAAGGCTGACGTCGAGGGCTTCAACGACGTGTCGGCCGTGTTCCGTTCCACCGCCGAAGGTGAGACCGGTCACGCGCACGGCCACCTCGAGTACCTCGAGGCCTCGGGCGACCCGGCCACGGGCCTGCCGATCGGCGACACGAAGCTGAACCTCAAGGCTTCCATCGCCGGCGAGACGCACGAGTACACCGATATGTACCCGGGCATGGCGAAGCAGGCCCGCGACGAAGGCTTCGACGAGATCGCGGACTGGTTCGAGACGCTGGCCAAGGCCGAGCGCTCGCACGCCAACCGCTTCACGAAGGCGCTGGAGTCCATCTAAGGCTCTTCAGGGCGCGGTGCCGTGGCCGAGAGGCTGCGGCACCGCGTCGACCTCCGCACATCGCCAGTCCCAAGGAGAGGGAAGCATGAGCCAAAGCCACATCCCGGCCGGCCGCGAAGGATCGCTCGAGGCCCCCACCCGGCACCCCCTCGACTGGCGCAACCCCTCGTTCTACGACGAGGCGGCGCTCGACAAAGAATTGGAGCGCGTGTTCGACATCTGCCACGGATGCCGCCGCTGCTTCTCGCTCTGCAACTCTTTCCCGACCCTGTTCGACGCGATCGACGAGGCGCCCTCGGCCGAGCTCGATACCGTCGACAAGAAGGTCTACTGGGACGTCGTCGACCACTGTTACCTCTGTGACATGTGCTACATGACGAAGTGCCCCTATGTGCCGCCGCACCCCTGGAACCTCGATTTCCCGCACCTGATGCTGCGTGCCAAGGCCGTCAAGGCCAAGAAGGGCGAGGTCCGGCTGCGCGACAAGATCCTCTCCGCCACGGACATGGTCGGCAGCATCGCCGGCATCCCGGTGGTGGCGCAGACCGTCAACGCCGTCAACAAGACCGAGCTCGGCCGCAAGCTGCTCGATGCGACGCTCGGCGTCGCCGTCGACGCGCCGGTCCCCGACTACCACTCCAACACCGCGCGCAAGCGCCTCGCCGGCCATGAGGCCAAGCTCGAGGTGCGCCCGACCGCCGAGACGCGCGGCAAGGTGGTGCTCTTCACCACCTGCTACGGCAACCGCAACGAGCCCGACCTCAACCTCGACCTCGTCAAGGTCTTCGAGCACAACGGCATCCCGGTCAAGATCGTCTCGCAGGAGAAGTGCTGCGGCATGCCGAAGCTCGAGCTCGGCGACCTCGAGACCGTCGCGCGCCACAAGGAGACCAACATCCCGGCGCTCAAGCAGGCCATCGACGAGGGCTACGACATCGTCGCGCCCATCCCGTCCTGCGTGCTGATGTTCAAGCAGGAGCTGCCGCTGATGTTCCCCGAGGACGCGGCGGTGCAGCAGGTGAAATCCCGCATCTTCGACCCCTTCGAGTACCTGATGCTGCGCCACAAGGCCGGCCTGCTGCGCACCGACTTCGCCTCGGAGCTCGGCAAGGTCAGCTACCACGTGCCCTGCCACCTGCGCGTGCAGAACATCGGTCTCAAGACCCGCGATGTGCTGAACCTCGTGCCGGACACCGCCATCGATGTCATCGAGCGCTGCTCCGGCCACAACGGCACCTACGCCGTGAAGAAGGAGTTCCGCCCGGCCTCCGTGAAGATCGGCAAGCCGGTGATGAACCGCGTCGAGAAGGCGAGCCCCGACCACTACACCTCCGACTGCCCGATGGCCGGCCACCAGATCGAAACCGGTCTCAAGGACCCGAAGGAACCGACCCATCCCCTCAAGCTGCTGCGGCAGGCCTACGGCATCTGACCCCACGGACAAGACCATGCAAAAGCTCACCCCCGCCGACCTCATGACCCTCGAGCGCTACGCGCGCGAGCGCCAGGACTTCCGCACCCGCGTGATCGCGCACAAGAAGACGCGCAAAGTCGCGGTGGGCCCGAACACCACATGGCTCTTCGAGGACCGCCTCACCATCCAGTACCAGGTGCAGGAGATCCTGCGCACCGAGAAGATCTTCGAGCCCGAGGGCATCGAGGAGGAGCTCGAGGCCTACAACCCGCTGATCCCGGACGGCCGCAACTGGAAGGTCACGCTGCTCATCGAGTACCCCGACCCGACCACGCGCCCGGCGCAGCTCGCGCGCCTCAAGGGCATCGAGGACCGTTGCTACGTGCAGGTGGCCGATTTCGCGCGCGTCTACGCGATCGCCGATGAGGACCTCGAGCGCGAGAACGAGGAGAAGACCTCGTCCGTGCACTTCCTGCGCTTCGAGTTCAGCGACGCGATGGTCGCCGCGCTGCGCGCGGGGACGGCGCTCGCCATCGGCATCGACCACCCGAACTACTCGCACGCGGTCGAGGCGCTGCCCGCCGCCGCACGCGCCGCGCTGCTCGCCGACTTCGCCTGAGCCTTCGCGGTACAATCCGCGGATGGCGAAAGACTACGATGCCTCGGCGATCGAGGTGCTCTCCGGACTCGAGCCGGTGCGGCGCCGGCCGGGGATGTACACCGACACCACGCGGCCTAACCACCTCGCGCATGAGGTGATCGACAACAGCGTCGACGAGGCGCTGTCCGGTCACGCCGGCCGCATCGATGTCACGCTGTTCCGCGACGGGTCGGTCGAGGTCGCCGACGACGGCCGCGGCATGCCGGTCGACATCCACCCGAAGGAGAAGGTGAGCGGCGTCGAGCTCATCCTCACGCGCCTGCATGCGGGCGGCAAGTTCGACAGCGGCAGCTACGGTTTCTCGGGCGGCCTGCACGGCGTCGGCGTCTCGGTGGTCAACGCGCTCTCCAGCCGCCTCGAGTGCCGGGTGCGCCGCGGCGGCCAGGAGTACGCCGTCGGTTTCCGCGACGGCAAGATCGACTCCAAGCTGCAGGTCGTCGGCAGCGTTGGTCAGCGCAACACCGGCACCACGCTGCGCTTCTGGCCCGACGGCAAGTTCTTCGACTCCGACAAGTTCTCCGTACCGCAGCTGCGCCACTCGCTCAAGGCGAAGGCCGTGCTCTGCCCGGGGCTGCGCATCAGCTTCACGCAGGAAGCGACCGGCGAGAAGGACGAATGGTTCTTCGCGGGCGACCTCGGCGCGTATCTCGCCGACGAGCTCGGCCGTACCGAGCGCGTGCCCGTCGAGCCGATCACCGGCAAGCGCGAGCAGGACCGGGATGTGGTCGAGTTCGCGCTCTGCTGGGCGCCGGGCGCCGAGAACGCCATCGCCGAGAGCTACGTCAACCTCATCCCGACCCCCGAGGGCGGCACGCACGTCAACGGTCTGCGCTCGGGCGCCGCCGCCGCGGTGCGCGAGTTCTGCGAGTTCCGCAACCTCCTGCCGCGCGGCATCAAGCTCGCGCCCGAGGATGTGTGGGACGGCGCGCGCTATGTGCTCTCCATCAAGATCCGCGAGCCGCAGTTCGCCGGTCAGACCAAGGAGCGTCTCGCCTCGCGCGACGCCGCGCAGCTCGTCGAGGGCTACGCCAAGGACGCGCTCGGCCTGTGGCTGGCGCAGCATCCGGACGCCGGCGAGCGCATCGCCCAGCTTGCCATCCAGAACGCCCAGGACCGCCTCAAGGCCGCGCAGAAGGTGCAGCGCAAGCGCGTCGCGAGCGGCCCGGCGCTGCCCGGCAAGCTCGCCGACTGCGCGGGCGACGACCCGGCGCGCTCCGAGCTCTTCCTGGTCGAGGGCGACTCGGCCGGCGGCTCCGCCAAGCAGGCGCGCGACAAAGATTTCCAGGCCATCATGCCGCTGCGCGGCAAGATCCTGAACACCTGGGAGCTCGAGCCCGGCGAGATCGGCTCCTCCCAGGAGGTGCACGACATCAGCGTCGCGCTCGGCGTCGACCCCGGCTCGGCCGACATCAGCGGCCTGCGCTACCACAAGGTCTGCATCCTCGCCGACGCCGACTCCGACGGTCAGCACATCGCGACGCTGCTCTGCGCGCTGTTCCTGCGGCATTTCCGGCCGCTCGTGGCGCAGGGCCACATCTTCGTCGCCATGCCGCCGCTCTACCGCATCGACGCCGGCAAGCAGGTGTTCTATGCCTTGGACGAGCCCGAGCGCGATGCCTTCTTGCACCGCCTCGAGGACGAGAAGGTGCGCGCCAAGCCGCAGGTGACACGCTTCAAGGGCTTGGGCGAGATGAACCCGTCGCAGCTGCGTGAGACCACCATGGACCCGCGCACCCGACGGCTCGTCCAGCTCACGCTCGACGCCGCCGACCAGACCGACAGCCTCATGGACATGCTGCTCGCCAAGAAGCGCGCCGCAGACCGCCGTGAGTGGCTCGAACAGAAGGGGAACCTCGTGCAGGTGAGCGTCTGATGGCCGGGCAGGAGCTGCCCTTCGAGGGTGTCGAGCGCCAAGCGCTGCGCACCTTCACCGAGAAGGCCTACCTCGAGTACTCGATGTACGTCATCCTCGACCGCGCCCTGCCTGCGGTCGGCGACGGCCTCAAGCCCGTGCAGCGCCGCATCATCTACGCGATGAGCGAGCTCGGCCTGTCGGCCGTCTCGAAGCACAAGAAGTCGGCGCGCACCGTCGGCGATGTCATCGGCAAGTTCCATCCGCACGGCGACTCGGCCTGCTACGAGGCGATGGTGCTGATGGCCCAGCCGTTCGCGTACCGCTACCCCATCGTCGACGGCCAGGGCAACTGGGGTTCGCAGGACGACCCGAAGTCCTTCGCCGCCATGCGCTACACCGAGTCGAAGCTCACGCGCTACGCCGAGGTGCTGCTGCGCGAGCTCGGCGAGGGCACGGTCGACTGGCAACCGAACTTCGACGGCACGCTCGAGGAGCCCGTGGTGCTGCCGGCGCGGCTGCCCAACCTGCTGCTCAACGGCACCACCGGCATCGCGGTCGGCATGGCGACCGACATCCCGCCGCACAACCTGCGCGAGGTCGCCGCCGCCTGTCTGCACCTGCTCGAGCAGCCCGACGCCAGCTCGCGTGCGTTGATGAAGTTCGTGAAGGGTCCCGACCTGCCGACCGGCGCCGAGATCATCTCGTCGCGCGCCGACCTCGCGGAGTTCTACGACAAGGGCACGGGCAGCTTCAAGGCGCGCGCCGTGTACGGGATGGAGGACGACAGCGTCGTCATCACGGCGCTGCCTTGGCAGGCCTCCGGCTCCAAGGTGCTCGAGCAGATCGCCGAGCAGATGCGCGCCAAGAAGCTGCCGATGGTCGAGGACCTGCGCGACGAGTCCGACCACGAGAACCCGACGCGCCGCGTGATCGTGCCGAAGGGCCGCAAGGTCGATGTCGAGCAGCTGATGGCGCATCTCTTCGCCACCACCGACCTCGAGCGCAACTACCGCGTCAACCTCAACGTGATCGGTCTCGACGGCCGGCCGAAGGTGATGGGGCTGCGCGAACTGCTCTCGCAGTGGCTCGAGTTCCGCATCGGCACCGTCAAGCGCCGTCTCGAGTGGCGGCTCGAGAAGGTCGAGCGCCGTCTGCACATCCTGGAGGGCCTGCTCGCGGCCTTCCTCGACCTCGACGAGGTGATCCGCATCATCCGCCGCGAGGACGAGCCGAAGCCCGTGCTGATGAAACGCTTCAGCTTGAGCGAGATCCAGGCCGAGGCCATCCTCGAGACCAAGCTGCGCCACCTCGCCAAGCTCGAGGAGATGAAGATCCGCGGCGAACAGGCCGAGCTCGCCGCCGAGCGCGACGAACTGCAGGGCGTGCTGCGCAGCGAGTCCAAGCTGCGCAAGCTCGTCGGCAGCGAGATCGCCGCCGACGCCGAGAAGTACGGCGACCCGCGACGCTCACGCATCGTCGAGCGCGAGGCCGCGCAGGCCATCGACGAGACCGCGTTGATCGCCAACGAGCCCGTCACCGTGGTGCTCTCGTCGGGCGGTTGGGTGCGCAGCGCCAAGGGCCACGAGATCGACCCGCGTTCGCTGCAGTACAAGACCGGCGATGCCTTCCAGGCGGCGGTGCGCGGGCAGTCGCTGCAGCTCGCCACCTTCCTCGACACCACGGGTCGCAGCTACAGCCTCCCGGCGCATTCATTGCCCTCGGCGCGCGGCCTCGGCGAGCCGCTCGCGGGCCGCCTGAACCCGCCCGATGGCGCCAAGTTCACCGGCGTGATGATGGGCGATCCGAAGGGCCTCTGGCTGCTCGCTTCGGACGCCGCCTACGGCTTCACCGCGCGGCTCGAGGACCTCGTCACCGACCGCAAGGCCGGCAAGGCGGTGCTGAGCGTGCCGGACGGCGCGCTGGCGCTGCCACCGTCGCTCGTCACCTCCGGCAAGGACCTGGTGTGCATCGCGGTGGTGGACGGCGACGGCGAGAACGGCCGACTGCTCGCGTTCCCGGTGTCCGAGGTGCCGGAGATGCCGCGTGGCAAGGGCAACAAGCTCTTCAACATCCCGGGCGCGCTCGCCAAGGAGCGTGCCGAGGTGGTGGCGGGCATCGCCGTGGTGCCGCCCGGCGGCACGCTCAAGGTCTGGAACGGCGACAAGTCGCGCGACTACAGCTTCACGGAGCTCAAGGACTGGACCGGCGCGCGCGCGCAGCGCGGCGCCGTGCTCACCCGCGGTTGGCGTGCGGTGACGCGGCTCGAGGTCAGTTGAAGACGACGGTCTTGTTGTCGTTGAGCACCACGCGGTGCTCGACATGCCAGGTGACCGCCCGTGACAGCACCGCGCTCTCGATGTCGCGGCCGATGGCCTCCAGCGCCGCCGGCGAGTGCGCGTGCGTCACGCGCTCCACCGACTGCTCGATGATCGGACCTTCGTCGAGGTCGTCCGTCACATAGTGCGCGGTCGCGCCGATGATCTTCACGCCGCGCGCATGCGCCTGCGCGTAGGGCTTCGCGCCCTTGAAGCCCGGCAGGAACGAGTGGTGGATGTTGATGCAGCGGCCCGCGAGCCGCGCACTGAAGGCGGGCGTCAGGATCTGCATGTAGCGCGCGAGAACGAGCAGCTCCGCGCCCGAGTCCTGCATGAGCGTCTCGATCCGGCCTTCCTGCGCCACGCGGTTCGCTGAACTCACCGGCAGGTGGTGGTAGGGCAGGCGGTTGAACTCCACGAATTCGCGCATGTCGTCATGGTTCGAGACCACGCCGACGATGTCCGCGGGCAGCTGCCCGCCGCGCCAGCGGTGGATCAGGTCGTAGAGGCAGTGGCCGAACTTCGACACCGCGACCAGCACCTTCGGTCGGCGCGCCATGTCGTGCAGCTCCCATTTCATCGCGAAGCGCGATGCCACCGGCGCGAACGCGGCGCGCAGCCCCTCGAGGCCGGGGAAGCGCGCGCCCGCTGCGCCGAACACCACGCGCATGTAGAACATGTCCGTCTCGGGATCGTTGAACTGCGCCGATTCGACGATGGACGCGTCATGGTCGGCGAGGCAGGTGGCGACGGCGGCCACGATGCCCTTGGCATCCGGGCAGCGCAGCACGAGGACGAGGGAGGTGTTCATGGGGATGGACCGGGTTTCCTTGAGCGTGACGGGGGTGTGGTCGGTGGAGGGCGGGCGTCCGGCCCGAGCTTCGAGGTGTTCATCGTCCAGCCAGCCCATGGGGAGCCCGAGCTGGACCTCGAACTTGCGGGCGGTCTTCTCGGTCAGGGGTCGGACGCCCGAGAGGATCTGGCTGATGTAGGAGGGGCCGGACAGCTGAACTTTCTTGGCGAGCGAACTCGCGCCGCCGTGCCGGCCGACCAACACCCGCAGGTTCTGCACGCGCCTCGTGAGGATGTCTTGCATGGCGGCCGGAAGCGTAGCCGTTAGCAGATTATTAATCAACCGCTAACAAACTTAAGCGACCATACCGTTAGCGATTGCTAACTTGATGGGGTTAGCAGCAGGCGGTGCCCGGGCATTTCACGACAACCGCCGAGTTTTGGAGATGGACGGGACGCTGTATATTGTGGACATATACACGGATGATCGAATTGCCCGAGCCGCTCGCCTTCGACTGGGATGACGGGAACAGCCGCAAGAACGACCGGCACCGGGTCGGTGCGTTCGAGGCCGAAGAGGTGTTCTTCAACCAACCCTTGCTGTTGCTCGCCGATCACCGGCACAGCGAGGCCGAACCGAGGTTCCACGCATTGGGCGCCACCCACGCGGGGCGTCTGTTGCACATCACCTTCACGCTGCGCGAACGCAGCACGCGGGTGAGGGTGATCTCGGCGCGTGACATGCACCGCAAGGAGCGGACCATCTATGGACAAGCGATCGACGGATAAGCGGACCGACAAGCGACGGAAGCGGGTGCCGGAGTTCCGCGACGAGGGTCAGGAGCGTGCGTTCTGGGAGACCAACGTACGCGATTCCACCGAGTATCTGGACTGGAGTCAGGCGGCGCGCGCGGTGTTCCCGAACCTGAAGCCCTCGACGAAGACGATCTCATTGCGTCTTCCGCGGCACCTGTTGGAGGCCATCAAGACCGCCGCCAATTCCCGGGATGTCCCGTACCAGTCCCTGATCAAGGTCTGGTTGCAGGAGAAGCTGCTTCAGCCCGCGTCCAAGCCCGCCGCCAGCACCACTTTGGCGTCCTCGCCCGGCACCTCGCGCACCAAGCGCGGCACGAGATAACCCGGGAGCTCGCGGGCGAGCGCGTCGACGAGCGCGCGGCCGCGCGCCTCGTCCACATCGAAGTGCGCCGTGCCGTTCACGGCGTCCGTGAGATGCAGGTAGTACGGCAGCACGCCGAGCGTGTGCAGCCGCTTCGAGAGCGCGGTGAGCGTCGCCGCATCGTCGTTGACGCCGCGCAGCAGCACGCTCTGGTTGAGCAGCAGCGCGCCCGTGCCGCGCAGCCGTGCGATCGCCTCGACGGCGTCGTCCTCGAGCTCCTGCGCGTGGTTCACATGCAGCACCACGGTGACGCGCCACGGCAGGCCCTTGATCCACTCGACGAGCGCGGCATCGACGCGCGAGGGCAGCACCACGGCGTTGCGGGTATGCAGCCGCAGCGAGCGCAGATGCGGGATGCTCGCGAGCGCGCGGCCGAGCGACTGCAGGCGCGCGTTGCCGAGCGACAGCGGATCGCCGCCGCTCAGGATCAGCTCCTCGATCGACGGGTCCGCGGCGACGGTGGCGATCGCCTCCTGCCAGCGGCCCGTGTCGCCTTGTTCGTCGTACGGGAACTCGCGGCGGAAGCAGTAGCGGCAATGCATCGCGCAGGCGCCGGTGGCGACCAGCAAGGCACGACCGCGGTATTTGTGGAGCAGCCCCGGCGCACGGCGGGCCTCGTTCTCCTGCAGCGGATCGTCGCTGCGTCCGGTGGCGGGCTCGAGTTCCTCGGCCACCGGCAGCACCTGTCGCAGCAAAGGGTCGGTCGGATCGCCGCGGCGCATGCGCGCGACGAAGCTGCGCGGTACACGCAGCGGGAACGACCTTGCGGCCTCGCGCGCAGGGCCGATCCAGGAGCCGGGGAGGTCGAGCATCGCCGCGAGCTCCGCGGGGTCGGTGATGGCCGCGGCGAAATCGGCCTGCCACGACGGCGTCGCCGTCGGGGCGGCTTCGGCGGTCGGCTGGCGGGTGAGGGGGGTTGCGGCTATCATGTGCGCCCTTTTTCGGGCCCGGCATTCTGGGTCACAGCGCACGGGATTCCAAGCCATGGGCAACTACAACACCAGCGAATTCAAGTCCGGCCTCAAGATCCTCATCGACGGCGACCCGTACGTCATCGTCGAGAACGAGATGGTCAAGCCCGGCAAGGGTCAGGCCTTCAACCGCGTGCGCGTGCGCAACCTCAAGACCGGCCGTACCGTCGAGAAGACCTGGAAGTCGGGCGATTCGGTCGAGGCCGCCGACGTCATGGACGTCGACATGCAATACCTCTATCAGGACGGCGACTTCTTCCACTTCATGGTGCCCGACAACTTCGAGCAGCACACCGCGAGCAAAGAGGCCGTCGGCGACGGCGCGCAGTGGCTGAAGGACGGCGTGGTGTGCATCGTGACGCTCTGGAACGGCGTGCCGCTCGTCGTGACGCCGCCGGCGCACATCGAGGCCACCATCGTCGAGACCGATCCCGGCG
>Ga0172372_10012194_pt1 | contig 10804 bp, 12 predicted proteins | sample LakKiv5m_2_FD_114544 | JGI IMG/M metagenome (GOLD analysis project Ga0172372, IMG submission 114544) | Freshwater microbial communities from Kabuno Bay, South-Kivu, Congo - kab_092012_9.5m | ecosystem: Environmental > Aquatic > Freshwater > Lake | place: Democratic Republic of the Congo... | reverse complement strand
TGCGTTCAACTGTTGCCGATACGATTAATGTTAATCAGTGGTATGATTGGAAAGTGATATATGATCGTATAACAGGTGTAACTGAAGTTTATCAGGATAATGTATTCGTCGGTTCGTGGACAGACGCATCGCCATATTCAAACGGAAACTATATTTCACTTCGCAGCGGCGATTGTAATTGGCAAGTAGACAGTTTTCATGTGTATCGTTCGAGATTTACCAACGGAACTGTAACTGTGAATGTCGGTAATTGCGGACCGTGTGATTTCAGAAATGAGAATCCTTCACCGGCGGTTGCAGCAGGAATGATTCGATCCATTGTCAGGGATAGTGTCCGATTGTTTTCTGCTATAGATGAAAATCGCTCAGATGTTGATTGGACTGCGCCGTTATTGAATTCGATTTCAGATGGGAATTCGAACGACATTGATACCACTTTCAATCTCTCGTTGATCGAAGGAAATTGGTTAAATGCTTCTGATTCCAATTCTGCGGTTACCGGTTATTGGTATGCTATCGGTACGACGCCCGGTGATTCGGATTTTGTGGCGTGGACCAACACCGGAACAGCAACAGGATTCAGTATTCCAATTACACTTAGCGTTGGACAATGGTATTACATTTCAATGCGCGCAGTTAACGGTGCAGGTTTGATTTCTCAGGCAGATTCCAGTGATGGACAGGTTGCAGATATTGGTCTGAATATTGCTTCAACACAAGAAGTATGGAAATGTTATCCGAATCCGGCAACAGATATAGTTTATCTGGAATCGAATGGTGTGAGAGCGGATAATATTCAGGTGTTTGACATGCAAGGTAAGCTTGCGGAAGTCGTGATTTCCTGTGTTGGTGAAAAACGGATGTTAGATGTTTCTACTCTTGCTGCGGGAGAATATATTGTGCAGGTGAAGTGTCAAGGTTTAGTTTCACTGGTTAAAATAATTAAGGAGTGATGCATAAAATTATAGCGCTGTTTTTTCTTTTGATTATTCAGGAGCTGAGCGCCCAAACTATTCCATGGGAGTCAGTTGCTCCGCCGGGATCTCCGATTTTTACAGATATAAAAGATGCGGCGCGATCCGCAGGATCCGCATACAGAATGGAGCTGAGCGGACCTGAAATGTTCCGGGATAGAAAGCAAGTTGCCAAATTGCCGGAATTGAAGTCGCTGATGGCGTTACGATTGATTGACAACGGTCTTTCTAAACTTCCTTCGGGTTTGTTAAGCTTAAACGGACTTGTTTACTTTTCATCAACAGGAAACGCATTAACTGATTTGTCGGATTCAATTGGAATGTGGGGCAATCTGAAGTTTATAGAGTTTTACAAATCGGCTTTTGATACTGTTCCTGAAGGAGTTTACGGATTAAGTAGATTAACATCATTCACAATCGGCTCTAATACGGATACATTACATTTTACTTCATCTTTGAAGTATTGGGCGAAGAATTTAACGGAATTCAGAATTTACAATTCCATGCTTGATACAATTCCTGTTGAGTTTTCTCAATTGACAAAACTTCAGGAGATTGTATTGTATAAATGCAAACTCGACAGTATTCCCAAAGTGATTTATCCATTGAATCAACTTAGTGAATTGTGGCTGGACAGTAATAATATTTCTGTTATTCCACGCGACATCGCGGCGTTGCAAAGTTTAACATACTTATCATTGCGCGGGAACAAAGTGAAGAAACTTCCAAGTACTTTATGTTTCATGACCAATCTTGTTGTTCTTGATTTACGCGGGAATCCTATTGAGGAGTACGAAGTACGAATCGCTGAAGCGATGTTGCCGAATTGTCGCGTGCTATCGGATCACAAGTAAATCCTTCATTCGAATAATATCACATTAGGGTTGAATTGTGCTTAACTTCGCGCCGTGAATCACGAGGAAGAATACGAAGAACTTAACGATGAAAATGCCGAACAGGAATTGTTCGAGCATCATCGCATTGTTATAGATCCGGGTCAGCAGCAAATACGGATTGATAAATTTCTGCAGAATCGTTTAGGCGGACAGATTTCCCGCACGAAGATTCAGGCGGGAGCAGAAGCCGGTAATCTTCTTGTGAATGATAAACCTGTAAAATCAAGTTACAAGGTTAAGCCAAGAGATGTAGTTGCTGTTCTGTTGCCGCATCCTCCGAAGGAGAATTATCTGATTCCGGAGGAAATGCCTTTGGATATCATGTTTGAGGATGAAGAAATTATTCTCCTCAATAAGCAATCAGGACTTGTTGTTCATCCCGGACATGGTAATCTTACCGGAACTTTGGTGAATGGATTGCTGTGGCATTTTCAGCATCTGCCGAAAACGGATAATGAAATGCGTCCCGGATTGGTTCACCGTTTGGATAAAGACACAACCGGCGTAATGGTTATTGCCAAGTCGGAGTATTCACTTGCGTTTCTTGCGCGTCAGTTTTTTGAGCGTACCAATGACAGAAAATATCTTGCTTTGGTTTGGGGCGATTTTGATGAAGACAACGGAACGATTACAGGCCATCTTGGACGAAGCGCTAAAGATCGTCGCGTGCAGGAAGTATTTCCGGATGGAGATCAAGGTCGCCATGCTGTGACACATTGGAAAGTTGTGGAGCGATTCGGTTACGTTACACTTGTTGAATGCAAGCTGGAAACGGGACGTACGCATCAGATCAGAGCGCATATGAAATACATCGGGCATCCGCTTTTTAACGACGCGATGTACGGTGGAGATGTGATCCGCAAAGGGCCTTCATTCTCGAAGTACAAGCAGTTCGTTGATAATTGCTTTGCCTTGTGTCCGCGTCAGGCTTTACACGCACGATTGCTTACGATACAACATCCTGTAACGAAAGAATGGATGGAATTCAACTCTGAATTACCTGTCGATATGAAAGCGGTGATTGAGAAGTGGAGAGGTTACGTGCAAAATCGTCCGCAGGAAACGGAGTAGTTCCGGATTTCACTTTCTTCTAAAACTGCAGAATTGAAAATTCTGTATGGTGTTGAAAGGTGTTGCATGCTCTTCCTGTATGCAGCGTACACGATCAAATGATTCGTTGAATCGATCAGACATTGAAGTTTCCGTGTACTGCTTAATTTCTAAGCCACTGCATTTAGTTGGACCTGATTCGGAAAATGTACCGAGTACAAGAAATCCGTTTGTGCGAATAGAATCGGCAGTTAGTTGTACGTACTTAGTAATTTTCAAGTCGGTTGTCAGAAAGTGAAATGCAGCACGATCATGCCAAAAATCGAATTTCACGGTTGGCTTGAAATCAAGTACGTCGGATACAACCCAATTTACGTGATTGGCTTTATCACCCAGTCTGGTTTTCGCACGTTCAAGAGCAGCTGCTGAAATATCCAGCACCCAAATGTTGCGGTATCCTTTTTCGATCAACACATCAACAAAGCGACTATCGCCGGCACCAACGTCAATGATATTCGCATCGAGAGGAAGATCAAAGAGTTCAAGAAACTCTACAGAAGTTTTCGGGTATTCCTGGAACCAACTGACTTCATCATGCGACTTGGTAGTGAATACTTTTTCCCAATGATTTTTGATTTCTGTTTCCATTGAATGCTGAATGAAATTAATGTGGAAGTTTATCACGCAATAATCCGTAAACCCAGGTTCCTGCGATTGCACTGATTAACGTAACTGATATCACAGTTGCTCCGCTTCCGATTTGGGCGTATAGCGGACCGGGACATGCACCCGTGATTGCCCATCCTAAACCGAAAAGCAATCCTCCGATAATCTGTCCTTTGTTGAAAGTTCGCGGGTGAAATTCAATTTTCTCTCCGTAGATCGTTTTGATCTTGAATTTCTTAATCGCCCAGACAGATATGATCCCAACAACTACAGCGCTTCCAATGACTCCGTACATGTGGAAAGATTGAAAGCGGAACATCTCCTGAATTCGGAACCAACTGATGATTTCTGCTTTTACAAACACAATTCCGAACGCAATACCAACGGCCATGTATTTGAGGTTGTGATACCATTTGTGTTGTAAATGACTTTCATTGACACACATTGCATCAAGCGAGCGGACTTCAAAGTCTTTACTTTCTTCTGTGTTGCTCATAGTTTTATAACGAAAGTATTAACGGAAGAATGAAGTTTGCCATAAGAATACCGCCTGCCATAAAGCAACAAGTGGCAATGAGGGAAGGCCATTGCAATGTGGAAAGTCCCATGATGGAATGTCCGCTTGTGCAGCCTCCGGCATAACGTGTTCCGAATCCGATCATGAAACCACCACCGATCATCATGAGGAGTCCGCGCAACGAGAACAACGATTCCCAATTCATGATTTGTGTGGGCACAAGATTGTTGTAGTCTGTAATTCCGTATGAACTCAGTTCACTTTTCAGCTCTGCAGTTACAACCATCGGTTCAGGATTTTCAAGAAAAGCCATTGCTAAAAATCCGCCTGCAGTGATTCCGCCAACGAAGAATAAATTCCAGATTTCTTTTTTCCAATCATATTGAAAAAAGGGAATTTTAGCCGGAATGCACGCTGCGCAAATATGTCGGAGTGATGAAGAGATTCCGAAATTCTTGTTGCCAAGAATAAGCAACGCCGGTACTGTAAGTCCTATAAGCGGACCTGCGATATACCACGGCCACGGTTGTTTGATAAACTCAATCATAAAGGTAGCGTATTAATAAAAAAGCGTCCGGCTTTCGTCGAACGCTTCACCGTATACAAATCTACTACTTGTTATACGTTTTCTTCACGTCTTCCCAAGAACCGCCATTAATTACGTTGGTAATTCCGTTCTGCTCGAGAATGGCTTTGGCCTGGCTGCTGCGATTTCCGCTTCTGCAGAATACAACAATCTCTTCTTTTCCTTTGAATTCGCCAATACGCGTCTGTACCTGATCCAGAGGAATATTTACTGCTCCGGTTACACTGCCTTGCGAGAATTCTCCGGGAGTTCGTACATCAACAAAGAAGATGTTCTTGGTCTTAGTAGTGTCTTCTAGTGTTGAAGCAACTGTAGCAGTTTGTACCGTATTTGATTTTTCGGAATTGCCGTTGGCGTTCGAACAGCTGGCGAATACAGCACCCAACGTGATGGCTGCGATTAATATACTTTGCTTTGACATATGAAATCTGTTTTTGGAATTGATGTTTCTGAAATTGAGTTGAATCCGCCTTCTATTTCGGAGAAGTTTCTGTAGCCGCGTGCCTGAAGAATTGAAGCTGCGATCATGCTGCGATATCCTGCAGCACAATGAATATAGAAGTGTTCATCCGGATTGATGTCTTTGATCCAATCATTGATGTACTGCAGCGGCTTGCTGTAAGCATCTTCTACATGTTCAGCGGCGTATTCGCTTTCTTTGCGCACGTCAATCACTTTGAGTTTTTCTGCAGCGAATTTGTCAGCGAATTCCTTCGCAGAGATTCTGTTCACTGAATCCGATTCCTTGCCGGAATTTTTCCATGTTGCGTAACCGCCATTGAGATATCCCAATACGTTATCGAAACCAACGCGACTGAGTCGTGTGATGACTTCTTCTTCTTTACCCGGTTCGCAAACTAACAAAATCGGTTGTGCAACATCTGCAATCAGCGCGCCCACCCAAGGAGCGAAATCTCCACTGATTCCGATATTCACTGATCGCGGTATAAATCCTTGGTGGAATTCATTGTTTGAGCGTGTGTCAATCACAACAGCTCCAGTTTCTTCAACAGCTGCTTCAAATTCTTCTGCGGACAAAGCACGTTTGCCAGTGGACATTACATCATCAAAACTCCGGTAACCTTTTTTATTCATCATCACATTCAAGCCGAAATAGGATGGAGGCGGTGTGAGTCCGTCTGTAACTGCGCGGATGAAAGAAGCTTTATCAGGCTGGCGCAATGCATAATTCATTTTCTTTTGATTACCCAGGGAGTCCACAGTTTCCTTCATCATGTTTTTTCCGCACGCACTACCTGCACCGTGCGCAGGGTAAACGGTAACATCATCAGCGAGCGGCATGATTTTATTCATGAGACTTTCATAGAGTAATCCTGCAAGATCTTCCTGCGTCATGTTCGCCGCTTTCTGTGCCAGATCCGGACGACCAACATCTCCGAGGAAGAGAGTATCTCCGCTGAACAAAGCATGATCTTTTCCTTCTTCATCAATGAGAAGGTAACAGGTGCTCTCTAAAGTGTGTCCCGGTGTATGCAGAACTTTGATTTTTACTTTGCCGAATTCAATTATGTGATTGTCTTCAGCACTGAGAATTTCGAAATCCGGGTTTGCCGTAGGTCCATACACGATTTGTGCTCCGGTTTTATTACTCAGATCAATGTGACCTGAAACGAAGTCGGCATGAAAATGTGTTTCGAGAATGTATTTCAGTTTCACGCCGTCTTTATTCAGACGATCGATGTACGGTTGTACTTCACGAAGCGGATCAATAATAACAGCTTCGTTTTCCGAAGTGATGTAATACGCGCCTTGTGCAAGGCAGCCAGTATAGATTTGTTCGATTTTCATAATGGTTACAGCTAAAGGTTGGTAGTACAAAGATCGTATGTACAATCATTCCGGTCAGTAACATTGGTTACAGGTCATTTTACTCCGGGGAAAGCAAGTTCTTTTACGAGAATGTAAATTCCCATAATCAGAATAAAATAACCGAATGCAGGTTTGAGTTTTCTGCCATCAATGCGCTTTGATAATGCTATTCCTACGAATCCACCGGCAATGGCAAAGACTGAGACCAAAAGCAGAAATTTCCAGTCTATGTTGCCTTGATGTGACTCGCCGATAAAACCGATTAATGATTTGGCTGCAATAATAACGAGGGATGTTCCAACGGCCATTTTCATTGGTAATTTACTCAATACAACGAGCGCGGGAATAATCAGAAAACCACCGCCTGCACCAACAAGTCCGGTCAGTGTTCCAACGACTAAACCTTCTATAATAATCATCGGGTAATTAAAGGTGCGCGTTGCCGGTTCTGTTTCTTCTGAGATTCTGACTTTTTTGATCATGCTGTAGGACGCTGCAATCATGAGCACAGCAAACAACGAAAGCATGAAAAGATTTTTGGTGAACTGAAATTCTCCAATAGAAAAGAAGTGATCCGGAAGCGCGGGAACCAGCCATGCTCTTGTAGCAAATACAGCAATGATTGATGGAATGCCGAATATCACAGCAGTTTTGATGTCTACCAGTTTGCGACGGAAATAGCTTACGGAACTGAAAGTGCTTGTAATGCCTACGATGAAAAGTGAATAACCGGTTGCAGTAACGGTATCAAGTGCGAACAAATAATAAAGAACCGGAACGGTAAGAATACTTCCTCCGCCTCCGATGAGTCCGAGCGCAATTCCGATAAAGACTGATGCTATGTAACCTGCAATTTCCATGGTAGCGATTCGGACACAAATATCCGCTGCAGGTTGTCTTCGGCGTGTTACAAAAGTTACAAAATCTATGCAGATTGTGACTTTAGCAGGAAATAGTGGAGGAAGACTTTGCGTTAACGGTTTTCTTCAGCATGCCATTCTGCCCAGGATGTCGGAGTTTCAACCAGGCGAATTGTTTGAAGAGAAATATTTTCAGGGAAAACACTGTGCAGAAGGTGAACGAAGTGAGTCAGCAACATCTCACACGTTGGAGAGAAATTGGTGTAGTGAACTTTCGTATTCTGATCGTTGATGCCGTACTTGTCCTTGTCTTCAATATTGATAACCGCAGAGTGGTCGTATTGTGAAATGATTTTTTCAGTGACAATGGCTTTAATATCTGCAAAGTCTGCGACCATTCCTGATTTCGGATGTCCGGCTTGCTCCATTGGTTTTCCTGAAACGGTTATTTCCAAAGAGTACGTGTGACCGTGCAGATTCTTGCACAAACCGTCGTGATTGGTAAGCGCATGCGCCATACTGAAGGAAAAGACTTTAGTAACGCGGATTGTCGGTAGACGGTAGCTCATATTTATGCCGTTCTGCTGAACATGTTTTTTTCGTTGGTACTCCGATGCAATCTTCCATCAAAACATGCTGCAATATTACGAAGGAATGCTTGTCCTTCTTCTGTTACCTTGACAGAATTAGCAGTAACCGTACACAAACCATCTGACTCCAGAGGTTTAAGTAATTCTCGTGTGGTGTTCAGAAAGTCGCATTGATCATCTTCACTTTCCCAATTTGTTTCATTGCCGCACATGATGTTGAGCACATGTTTTCTGAGAATGATATCTTCCGCACTAAGCAAATGGCCGCGGTGCAAAGGCAAATTATTGCTATCAATTTTTTCATTCCACTCTTCCAGCGTCTTGGAATTTTGCGAAAACATCGTTTGCGCATCACTGATGGAAGAAGGACCTATACCCAGAAGCAAAGGATTATTATGCGTGGTATAGCCCATGAAATTTCTATGCAGCGTTCCATTCTTCACGGCAATGAACAACTCATCATCAGGAAGTGCAAAGTGATCCATTCCGATTTCAATGTATCCTGCTGCTTCCAGCATTCCACGACCTGTTTCGTAGAGATTACGTTTCACATCTCCGTTCGGCAGATCTGCATCTTCATATCCGCGTTGTCCCGGTTTCATCCATGGCACATGCGCATACGAATAGAATGCAATACGATCCGGTCGTATTTGCAAAACGTGATTGATGGTTTCGCGAATTGTTGCTTCTGTTTGAAATGGCAATCCGTAAATAAGATCGAAGTTTACGGAGTTGTAACCCATCGCTCGTGCTTCACTGGTAACGCGATTCACTTCCTCGGGAGATTGAAAGCGATGAATGGCTTTCTGTACGCGCGGATCAAAATCCTGCACACCTAAACTGATGCGTTTGAATCCTGCATCAAACAATACACGGAGATGTTCTGTAGTTGTATTTGCAGGATGCGCTTCAAAACTCAAAGCTGCGTCTTTCTCAATGATTGCAGAAGATTTAATTCCGTCAAGAAGTGCTTTCAGGTTGGAAGGGCTGAAAAATGTTGGTGTTCCGCCACCGAGATGAAGTTCTGAAATGTGCGGTGTCTCTTCCAGTACGTCAAGATACATTGCCCACTCTTTGAGCAAACGATCGATATACGGTTCTTCAACTTTGTGGTTGGTTGTTATGCGGGTGTTGCATGCGCAGTAGGTGCAGAGACTTTCACAGAAGAGAAGATGAATGTACAGACTTAAAGATTTACCGCCGGTCAGCCATGCATCTTGTATTGCGCGTTTCCAGACTTCTTCACTTGGAGATTCCTTATCCCAAAACGGAACTGTAGGATAGCTTGTGTAACGCGGTAACGCCTGATCGTATTTTCGGACCAGTTCCCGGTTTACTGTTTGTGTCGATGACAACATGCTACTTCTTTTTCTTTGTATTCCGGACTGATATATGGAATTCCTAAACCCATTCCGCGAGCGATGAGCAAGAGTGCCATTGCTGTAATGAAAACAGGAACAGCTTTGCGCAAACGTGTTCTGAATTTTTCATTGATACGGGATCCGGCCATTCCCAGCGCCATAAGTGCCGGAATTGTTCCAAGTCCGAAAATCAATCCGAACAGTGCGCCTTGCCACCAGCTTCCTGTTGCTGCTGCTCCCGCAAGCGCCGCATAAACAAGTCCGCAGGGTAATAATCCGTTCATCAATCCGATGATGAATAGTGAAGATTTATTTTTTGAGGCAAGCAGTTTTCCTAAAACGCTTCGTACTTTGTTGTATCCTGCCTGAATGAATCCCGGCAGTTTCATTTTCTCTCCGGCGTAGCTCGCAATAAGCCCTGCAAGAATGATCACACCTGCAAAAACTGAAAGTGTTTGTTGTCCGCCGGCCCACAGCAATGCGCTGCCTGCTAATCCTGAAAGAGAACCGAGTATAGCATAAGTAACTGCTCTTCCGGTATTGTAAAGAAACAGTCCGGAAAATTTCCTGAAACCGGGTTGATTGCCTCTAGGTAGAGCGAGCACAATTGGTCCGCACATTCCAACGCAGTGCAAACTACCTGCAACGCCGAGCAACAATGCTGTTAAGAGATACATGGTTATCGGATATGAATGGTTGACTCGTAGTAGTAATCTGTTCCTGCAGATTTCCACTTCACCTTCGCCTGATACATTCCTTCCGAGAATTTACTTCTCGCAATGCTCATCTTTCCTGAATTGTCGAGCGAGATGCTCTGTGAATAATCCAAAGCTTTGTTGTCAGGACGATAGAAAACAACTTCGCCTGAAACTCCCATTTTACGAACGGTATCAGGAAACACAATGTTCACTTCATTATCGTTTGTAACGATGGCAGGCGAAAAGCCGCTTTTCTGCGCAGCATCCTGCTGATCGATTGTGTTCTGATATTGAATTTCCTGCTGGTAATAGTCTTCAGCAACAAGATCAACATTCTGGCGCATTGAACTTACCACGAGAAATGCGATGAGTGCAACGAAGCCTCCGTATAACATGAATATTTTTGTTCCCCAACTCATAGTGCAGCGTTTTGTCAGTTAACTGATTTGTTTTATCTGTTTATCGATCCAAGGAATGTTGTGGATACCGTTTGTATTTTCTCATCTCCGGAATAGACGTTGATTTTCATTTTCGTCTTTCTTTCTTTGATGTCATTTCGTTTTCTGATGATGAAGAATGTAGACTCTTTTTTCGATTCTTTTTTCACCACAACTTCTTTCCCAACCATTTCAATCTTTCCGTCTCCGGTCTCAATCTTAAATGTGATCGGCATATCCTGATTGGTTTTGTTGATCACTTTAACATTGTACAGGTTGGTAATTGTATTGTCAGGACGTTCCTGGAATAATTGACCGCTCGCTCTGAGAACTGTTGCG
>Ga0172372_10012193_pt1 | contig 10804 bp, 9 predicted proteins | sample LakKiv5m_2_FD_114544 | JGI IMG/M metagenome (GOLD analysis project Ga0172372, IMG submission 114544) | Freshwater microbial communities from Kabuno Bay, South-Kivu, Congo - kab_092012_9.5m | ecosystem: Environmental > Aquatic > Freshwater > Lake | place: Democratic Republic of the Congo... | reverse complement strand
GCCCCAGCTCTCGAGCCAGTCGCCGGGCGGCGCCAGCTGCGGGTCCTCGACCCCGCCGAGGGCCTCGGTGATGGTCGCGACCGCGTCGCGCGGGTCGGTGGCGCCGAGCGCGCAGTCGACCTCGATGAGCGCGCCGCGGCACGTGTTGCCCACGCCGCCGTAGCTGTCGTCGCCGAACTCGCGCGCGAGCCGCGAGAACAGGACGCACGCCCGCTCGAGGTCGGCGCGCGCCTCGCGCGCCGCACGGAGGTCGAGCCGCTCGCCCTCGCCGATCGCGCGCCGCGCGCACTGCCCGCGGTACATGAGCGCGAACGCCTGCGCGACGCGCTCGAGCCGGCCTTCGGGCGGCCGCGCCTCGAACCGGTCGACGAGCTCGCGCGCCGTGGCGCGCGCCTCGACGAGGTGCCACAGCGCGTGGTGCGCTCCCGCGAGGTTCACGCGGAGCATCAGCTCCATGCCCTCGGGCAGCGGCGCCAGCGAAAGCGCCTCCTGCAGGCACTCCAGGCTCCGGGCGTGGCGCCCGAGGCCGTCGTGCCCGCCGCTGACCCGGTTCAGCGCGCGCGCCCGCTCGGCGGGGGTGCGCGCCGCCGAGAGCAGCGCGCGGCCGCCGTCGACCAGCGCCTGCCAGTCGCCCGCGCGGTGCGCCTCGAGCGCACACGCGTCGAGCTCGGCGAAGTCCCCGGCCGCGGCGGCCGACGGCGGATCGTCCCACACGCACTTCGCGACGTCGCCGACGTTCCAGTCGAGCGCGTCGGCGAGCGCCATCACCAGGTCAAGCTTCGGGTTCCCGCTGTCGGGAACGATCTTCGAGAGGTCGCGTCCCAGGTTCGCAGCAAGCTCCTGCTTGCTCCAGCCCCGGTACACGCGCGCAAGGTCCACGAAGCGGCCAAGCCGCTCGCGGCGCACAACGCTCTGGCTCATGGTCCCACACGATCTGCGGGGTCTTGTGCGCCCCGCTCGCAGTCCACACGGGGGCCGAGTATGCGCGCGTCCCGGGCGGTGTCGAACGGATGCCGCGGAATTTCGCGCACATCGCGAACATTCGCGCCGCGCGGTGGACAACCGGTGGATCAGCGGTGTGCGTGCGCGCGCGCACCGGCGCGCGACCCGGCCCAGGCGCGCACGGCCGCGCGCAGCGCCGCGGTGACCGCGTCCGGTGCCACCGAGGAGTCCACCACCGCGTAGCGGTCGGGCCAGCGCCGCGCCTGCGCGAGGTATCCCGCGCGCACCTTCATGTGGAACTCTCGCCCCTTGCCCTCCATGCGGTCGAGCAGCGGCGAGAGCCGCGACAGCGCGACGTCCGTCGACACGTCGAACACCACCGTGAGGTCGGGCACGTGGTTGCCGGTCGCGACGCGGCCCACGGCCACGATGTCGTCCTCGTCCATCCCGCCGGCCGCGCCCTGGTACGCGAGCGTGCTCGAGACGAACCGGTCCGCGAGCACCAGCGCCCCGGCGCGGAGCGCGGGCTCGATGCGCTGGGCGAAGAGCTGCGCGCGGCTCGCCATGTAGAGGAGCGTCTCGGCGCGCACGGTCATCTCGGCGTTCGCCGGGTCGAGCAGGATGGTGCGGATCTTCTCGCCGATGGGCGTTCCGCCCGGCTCGCGCACCTCCACCACCTCGAGCCCCGCCGCGCGCGCGGCGTCGGCGAACCGGCGGAACTGCGTGCTCTTGCCGCTGCCGTCGGGCCCGTCGAACACGACGAACCGGCCCGCGAGCGCGTGCATCCATGCGCGGTCCGGGTCGTCCGCCGCTGCGTTCGGCTCCTGCATGGTCAGGATGGTAGTTCCGCCCCGCCGCGCCGGACCGACGCCGCGACGCGCGGGTCCCACGCGCGGTGCATCCTGGCCACGCGCGCGCCCCGGTACGACGTGCCGCACCCGTAGCACACGAGCCGCGTGGGGACGAGCGCGAGCACCGCGATGTCCACGAGCACCAGCGCGACCAGCGCCCCGAGCACCCACGGGTCGCTCGAGTGCCCCATCACCGCCGCCACGACGCCCGCCGCCGCAAGCACCAGCGCGAACGGCGAGAACCACACCGGCGTTCGCCGGCGGTACAGCCGCTCGCACCCGCAGCGGACGCACTTGCGCAGGCACCCCGCGTCGTCGAGGGCCCGTTCCCAGTCGAGGAAGACGTCGCGTCGGCTCCCGTCGCGCGCGGTGGCCGTCACACGCGGCGGGCGCGAGGCGGGGTCGGCCACCGCCGTCCCGACCTCGCCGCCGTCGCGTTCGCGGATGCGCATGAGCATGCGCCGTCGAGGATAGGCATCCCCGGCCGGGGCTAGCATGCCCGCGATGGAACCACGCGAGGAGGACCGCCCGCTGTGCCCCGAGGGCGACGAGCGGTTCTGGGCCACCGTCGGGGCGGCGGCGCTCGCGCTGGTGGTCCTCGGTTGCGCCGCGGGCGCCCTTCCGGCCGCCGTGAGCGGACCCGCCGCGCCCGGCCTGGCGGCGCGCATGGGCGACGCGCTGGCGCTCTTCGCGTGGGTCGTGCTGTGCGCGGCCGCCGGCGTCGCGGCGTTCCGGGCCGTCGCCCTCGTCCACGGGCGCCCGGCGGGCCCCCTCGCGAGCATCGCGGCGCGCGCCTTCGCGTGCGCCGCGGTCGCGTCGATGGTGCAGTTCGTGCCCGTGCCCGGCGAGGCGGCGAAGATCCTCTTCGACGGCGCCGCGTTCGCTGCCGTGGCCGCGCTCCTCGCGCGCCCCGCGTTCCGGGTGGGCGCGCTCGACGCCTTCGCCGCCGCCGCCGTCGCCACGGGGATCGTGGCGATCGTGGTGGGCGCCGCGTCCGCGGTCACGTGGGCCGCGGCCCCGCGCTGACGCGCGCGCCGGGTTCGCGCCCGGCCCGCCCGCTCACCGCTTCTCGCGCTTGCGCTCGCTGAAGACCAGCTTGATGGGGACCTCGCTGAACGGCAGGTGCTCGCGCAGCTGGTTCTTGAAGTACCGCTCGTACGAGCCCTCGAAGAGCGACGGCTTGTTGACCACCATCGCGATCGTCGGGGGCTTCACGTCGATCTGCGCGACGTAGAACACCTTCGCGCGCGTGCCCAGGCTCGAGCTCGGGCCGCGCGCCTCGAGGATGGTGCGCACGGCGTGGTTGACGCGGCCCGTGCCCTCGCGGTGCGCGGCCTGCTGCGCCAGGTTCGCGACCATGCCGAGCAGCTCGCGCAGCCCGGTCGAGTCCTTGGCGCTCACGAACACGATGGGGGCGAACTCGAGTCCGGGGAACTCCTGCGTCAGGTACTCGATGTAGTCCTTCGGCGAGAGCCTCGAGGCGACGAGGTCCCACTTGTTGACCGCGATGACCGCGGGCTTGTACTTCTCCTCGAGCTGGCTCGCGAGCCGCTTCTCGACCTGCGAGCTCCTCTCCGTGGCGTCGAGCAGCAGCACGCACACGTCGGCGCGGTCGATGGCCGCGTCGGTGCGCGCGTTCGAATAGAACTCGACGTCGTCGGCCCAGCTCTTGCGCTTGCGCACGCCCGCGGTGTCGATGGCGACCAGCGCCTTGCCGTCGAGCTCGAAGCGGACGTCGACCGCGTCGCGCGTGGTCCCGGCGATCTCGCTCACGATCACGCGCGGCTCGCCCGCGAGGGCGTTCACCAGCGAGCTCTTGCCCGCGTTGCGCCGGCCCACGATCGCGAAGCGCACCGTCGGGTCCTCCGGGCGCTCGTGCGCGCGCACCGCGTCGACGCGGTCCCACAGCAGCTCGCCGAGCGCGCGCGTGCCGTACCCGGAGTTCGCGCTCACGAGCGCCGGGTCGCCGAACCCGAGCGCCGCGGCCTCGATCCCGTCGGCGTCCCAGCTCGGGTCGTCCACCTTGTTCGCCACCGGGATCACCTTCGGCGAGAGGCCCGCGCCGCGGAGGAGACGCGCCACCGTCTCGTCGAGGGGCACGACGCCGTCCTGCGCGTCGATGACGAAGAGGATCAGGTCCGCCTGCTCCGCCGCCGAGCGGATCTGGCGCTCGATGTCGGGCGTCAGCTCGGCGAGGTCCTTGCCGGCGTCGTCGATCTGCCCGCCCTCGGCCACGTAGACGCCGTACCCGCCGGTGTCCATCAGCTCGACGAACCGGGGGTCGGGGTCGTCCGTGGAGGGAGGCGGGCGCAGCTCGACCACCGTGGTGACGCGGTCGCGCGTGACGCCCGGCGTCGGGTCGACGATCGAGATCCGCTTGCCGGCGAGCCGGTTGAAGAGGCTCGACTTGCCGACGTTGGGGCGACCGATGATCGCGAGCTTCGGGAGCGCCATCAGTTGGGCCCGCCCCAGAGCCCCGCCCCCGCCGGCGCCGGGCCGCCGGTGCCGTCGATGCCGCCGCTCACCTGGTTCATGTACTGCATGACGGCCTGCTTCTGCGCGGCCATCTGGGCCATCGCCTCCTGCATCTGCGCGCGCATCTGCGCCGGGTCGCCCTGGCGCTGCACGACGCGCACGTTGCCCCCGGTGGGCATGCCGCCCGGGCCCGTCGGCGCGGCGGGCTGCGTCGAGCGCGTGAAGGCCATCTTGACCGTGCGCGGCGCCTTCGTCCCGCTCTGCATCGTCATGGTGCACTCGATGCGGTCGCGCGCGAACGTGTAGGCCAGCCCCACGTTGCGCGGCGTGCCGCGCGGCGTGTCGAGCGGCGCCGCGAGGGCGAACACCATGGTGGACGCCTCGGGCACCCAGTCGCCGTGCTGGTAGATCATGCTCTTGTCGAGCTCGGTGAGCATGATGTGCGTGTACTTGCGCAAGCCCGGCGAGTAGCCGACGTACTCGACCTGCTCGAGCACGTAGTCGCCGTTCAGGAGCGTCATCTCGCCCATGAGGAAGTTGTCGGCGAGCACGAACCCGTAGTGCGCGCTGCCCGTGAACTGCGCGACGGGCGCGCCCGACTCGTCGAGCGACTGGCCCGCGATGTCCCAGCGCCCGACGAACTGGTTGAGCACCTCCATGGCTTGCCGCGTGTCCAGCGTCACCTGCTCGGGCGTGGGCTTCGGCCGCCCGGCGGGGGCGGCCCCGTCGCCCGCCGCGAGCCCGAGCGCCACGGCCGCGGCGATCCCCGCGGCGGCGCCGGCGATGAACGTGCGGAGCCTGGGCGCGGCCTGGGCGCGCGTCGGAGCGTTCGCGTCGTGCTTCATGGAAGCGGCAAGTCTACGCTGCCCGGCGAGGAGCCCCGCCATGCCGACCGCCGCCCAGGAGTTTCCCTCGCTTCGCGTGTTCGACCACCCGCTGGTGCAGCACAAGCTGACCATCGTGCGCGACCGTCGCACGTCGCCCGCCGACTTCCGCCGGCTGCTCAACGAGATCGCGGGCCTCATGACGTACGAGGTGTCACGCCGCTTCGACACGCGCGCGGTGGCGGTCGAGACGCCGCTCGAGGTCACCGAGGGACGGCAGCTCTCGCGGCCCGTGACGCTGGTGCCGATCCTGCGCGCGGGGCTCAGCATGACCGACGGCGTGATGCAGCTCTTTCCCGAGGCGCGCGTCGGGCACATCGGCATCCGCCGCGACGAGGCGACGCACCGACCGGTCTTCTACTACGCGAAGTTCCCGCACGACGTCCGCGACGGCTACGCCATCGTGATCGACCCGATGCTCGCCACCGGCGGCAGCGCGTGCGCGGCCATCCGCCACCTCAAGGACGTGGGGTGCCGCGACATCCAGATGATCTGCCTCGTGGCCGCGCCGGAGGGCGCGCGCCGGGTGCACGAGGAGCACCCCGACGTGATGGTGTATGCCTGCGCGCTCGACCGCGAGCTCGACGCGAACGCGTACATCAGGCCCGGGCTCGGCGACGCCGGCGACCGGGTGTTCGGCACCGTCGAGGGATGAGCGCCGCTAGCGCTGCGTCGGCGTCCAGGGGACGTCGGCCTGCCCGCGCTCGTGGTTCGCGCGGCGCGCCATGGCGAAGAAGAGGTCGCTGAGCCGGTTCATGTACCGAAGCAGCGGGTCGCCCACCGGCTCGATCCCGGAAAGCGAGATGATGGCCCGTTCCGCGCGGCGGCACACCGTGCGCGCCAGGTGCAGGCGCGCCGCGAGCTCCGTGCCCGCCGGCATGATGAAGGTGTGGAGCGGGGGGTTCGCGCCGTCGACCTCGTCGATCCAGCCCTCGGCCTCGGCCACGTCCCGGTCGTCGATGCGGTGGATCTTGGCCTGCTGCTTCGCGCCCTCGGGCGTCGCCAGGTCGGCGCCGATGTCGAAGAGGCGCGACTGCATCGCCTGCAGCACGTCCACCAGCCGCCGCTCGAAGGGGTAAGCGGGGTCGCATGCGCACCGGACCAGCCCCAGCACCGCGTTGAGCTCGTCGACCGTGCCGTACGCCTCGATCCGGGGGTGGTCCTTGGACACCCGTGCCCCGCTGAAGAGGCCGGTCGTTCCGTCGTCGCCGGTTCGGGTGTAGAGCTTCATGGAGCCTCGGGGGTTCGTGGGGGCGGTCGGGGCGGATTCGATGCCGGGCACATTATCCGGACACCCCGGGCGAAGCGCGGCCCGCGCGGGCGATCCGTGCCGAAAGGTGCATCCGGAGGGTCGACCGCGCGGATAGCCTTGAGGCGTTCGGGACGTCACGCGGGAGTGCACCCCGTGTCCCGTGCAAGGCTGTGCGGATCGGCCTCTCAACGATCCGCAACCTGTTTCGAGTCCAGCCCGCCGGTGCTGGGCAGCCGAAGTCGAAGCCTCGGCTCACCCTGGCGCCGGTCACATCTCGGTTCGGACTCTTCATGCGGCCCGCGGGCTGCGGAAAGGCGAGGTCGGAACATGAACCGCCTCAACAAGAAGGGCTTCACCATCGTTGAGTTGCTGGTGGTGGTCGCCATCATCGCGCTGCTCATCTCGATCCTCCTGCCGGCCATCGGCCGTGCACGCGACGCGGCGCTCGTCACCCAGAGCCTGGGCAACCTCCGCAACCTCGGCGCCGCCTGCGCGGCGTACGGCGCGGACTACAACGACCGCCAGTTCACGGCCGTGCCCGACGAGGTCGGGATGTACGGCAACTACTGCGTCGACGCGTGCAACCAGATCACGCAGACCCAGTGCATCCCGCAGATGATCCTCGGCTGGGACAGCCTGGGCCGCCTGTGGGGCTACTGGCTGCGCGGCACCCCTGCGCGCTGCCAGACTTGGCCGCAGCAGTGCGGGAACAACTTCGTCACCTACCAGGCCTGCGACTACTGGGGCACCTGCGGCTCGTCGGGCTCCGGCCAGACCCGCTTCCTGGGTTCGTGGCGCCTGACCAACTGCAAGGCGTTCAACAGCTACGTGAACGGCCGCTACTACGACAAGACCTTCTGGGCGCCGAAGGACACCTTCACGCTCTCGCTGGTCGAGGAGTACTTCTCGTCGCCGTCGGAGTTCAACGTGAACTCGAACGACGACTACGCGGAGCCCACCTACTGCTGGAGCCCGGCCGCCATGTGGTCGCCGGACGTCCTCGCGTGGTCGCGCCGCTCGGGCACCGGTGCCACGGCGTGCGTGGGCGTGTCCCCCACCCGCGCCACCATGCCGGGCGCCTACAAGAGCCCGACCTCGAGCGCCGCGCAGTACCCGTCGCTCAAGTGGCGCATGTGGGAGCACCAGTGGCTGCAGAACCGCGAGGGCGGCGAGACCAACCAGGTCTTCTCCGACCCGACTCCGTGGTTCTTCAACCAGGGCTACAACAGCGCCCCCGCCGTGATGTGCTTCGACGGACACACGCAGATCGTGTCCATCGCGGGCATCCAGCAGGACAACGACCTGGCCTCGAGCCAGGGCCAGCCCCTCTGGTTCAACTGCGGCGGCGGCCTCAACGCGTACTACGCGAATGCGTCGTACGACAACCTCACCAAGAACCTCGGTGCGGTGACGGCCGGCATCATGACGACCGACGGCGTGCTCGGTCGCGACATGCTGCGCATCGGCGACTGATGCCGGGTGCCCCCCGTTGGGGGCACCGCGGCCGCCTGACCTGATCCTTCCCGCGAGGGCCGTCCACGTGACGGCCCTCGCGCGCTTTTGCGCGGGGAGGTTTCCCTACACTTGGTGCTCTCCCCGACAAGGAAGGCCCACGCATGCAGGACCCCCGCCCGATCGCCGTGATGCTGTCCGCCGCGCTGCTCCTGGCGGCCGCGCCCGTGGCCCAGGATGCGCCCGCGCCCGCGAAGGACGCGCCGGCCCCGGCGGCGCCCGTGGCACAGGACGCCCCCGCCGCGCAGGACGCCGCGAAGCCCGCGCCGTCGAAGGTGATCGAGGGCGCGATCAACGTCTACTCGTGGGCGCCGGACGACAGCGCGAAGCGGGTCGAGGCCAAGGACGCCGACCTCCACCGGCTCTTCGAGGACCTCGGGCCCGTGGCGACGCGGTGGTACCAGCACGCCATCACGCTTTCGAACCCGTTCTTCGAGGGGCGCGCGCCGGGCCTCCGCGGGAACGACCTGGCGGCCGAGTACCTCCAGTGGTGGATGAAGGACATGGGCCTCGAGCCCGCGTTCCCCGAGGCCGGCGCCGACGGCGTCACGCCGAAGGACGGCGAGTGGACCAGCTACCTGCAGCGGTTCGCGCTGACGGGCGGCGCACCGAAGGTGGAGTCCGCGTCGATGACCGCGCCCGGCGGCGGCGCGATCGTGCGGGGCGAGGACTGGTCGGTGCTCGGGATCTCGGGCAATGCGAAGGTGGAGCTTCCCGTCGCGTTCGTGGGATACGGCATCGCGAAGGGCGAGGGCGGCTACACGAGCTTCCCCGAGGACTGCGACCTCACCGGCAAGGCCGCGCTCGTGATGCGCTACGAGCCGCTCGACGAGCGCGGGCGCTCGCGCTGGGCGTCGCGGCGCTTCAGCGAGTTCTCGGCGATGACCGACAAGGTGGACGCGCTGGTGGAGCGCGGCGCCGCGGCCATCATCCTGGTCGCGCCGCCCGGCGCGCGCGATGGGCGCACGGGTCTCGAGGACGTGTCGACGAGCCGCTGGGGACGCCCGCTCGACATCCCCATGGTGCAGGTCTCCGAGGCCGTCGCCGAGCGCATCCTGAAGGCCGGCAAGCCCGACGGCGGCGGCCTGATGGAGTGGCGCGTGCAGGCCGACGAGGGCAAGGTGAAGGTGGTCGACCTCGGCGACGCGTCGAAGGTCGCGATCGAGACGAAGCTCTCCACGGGCGGCACGTCCACGCAGAACGTGGGTGGCGTGGTGCGCGGCAAGGGCGCGCTGAAGGACGAGTGGGTGATCCTGGGCGCGCACTTCGACCACGTGGGCTACGGCTACTTCGGGACGTCGCCCAAGTACACGGGCCAGCTGCACCCCGGCGCCGACGACAACGCGAGCGGCACCGCCGCGATGCTCTGCGTCGCGCAGGCGATCGCCGACCTCTACGGCGGCAAGGACGCCCCGGCGGACGCCCGCAGCGTGCTGTTCCTCGGCTTCACCGCCGAGGAGAGCGGGCTGCGCGGCTCGCGCTGGTACGTCGAGCACCCGACGATCCCCGGCGACAAGGTGTCGATGATGATCAACATGGACATGGTGGGGCGCCTTCGCTCCGACGACCTGAGCGTCGGCGGCATGAAGAGCGCGAAGGACCTCGTCGAGATCCTGCGTCCCGCCTTCGACCGCAGCGGGCTCACCATCCGGGCCGATCCCTCGGGCCGCGGCCCGAGCGACCACGCGAGCTTCTACGGCGTGGGCATCCCCGTCGCCTTCATCTACACGGGAAACCACGACGTCTACCACACGCCCGCCGACGTGGGACACACGCTGAACCCCGAGGGCGCCGCGAAGATCGTGGCGCTCGCGGCCGACATGGTGCAGCTGGTCGCCACCCGCCGGGAGAAGCTCGAGTTCTCCTCGGGCGACGCCGCGACCCCCGACCGCGGCTACGCGGCCGTGCGCCTGGGCGTGATGCCCGGGATGGGCGACGAGGAGCGGCCGGCCGGCGCGCCGAAGGGCGTGCTGGTCGACGGCGTGAGCGCCGAGACGTCGGCGGCGGACGCCGGCATCGCCAAGGGCGACGTCATCGTCGCCTGGAACGGCGAGGCCCTGGAGGGCGCAGGCCCCATGATGGCGAAGCTGCGCGGCCACAAGCCGGGCGACGTGGTGAAGGTGAAGGTCTGGCGCGAGGGCAAGGAGCTCGAGCTCGACGTCACGCTCAAGGCCGCGAAGCGGCGGGAGTGACGTTCACGACCCGCGGCGCGGCGGCCGCGCGCGGCAGCGTGAACTCGCGCGCGGGCAGCTCGACGCGCGAGGGTGCGCCGCCGTCGACGCGTACCTCGACCGCCGTCACGTCGGCCGGCAGCCGCACGCGGAGCTCGCGCCCGTCCGGCGCGGCCAGCCGCGCGTGCGAGAACCGCCCCGCCTCCCACGCGACGTCCACCGTCACCGGGCCGCGCGCGACGAGACCGCGCGCGCTGCCTTCGCGCCATGCCATGGGCAACGCGGGAAGCAGGTCGATCCGGTGCACGAGGCGCCCGCCCGACCACGTGCGCACGTGGCTCTGCAGCAGCATCTCGGCCACGCCCGCGGCGGCGCCGAAGTTTCCGTCGATCTGGAAGGGCGGGTGGTCGTCGAACAGGTTGGGAAGCGTGGACTTCGCGAGCAGCGCATGCATGTCGGCGAGCGCGCGGTCGCCGTCGCCGAGGCGCGCCCAGAAGTTGATGAGCCACGCGCGGCTCCACCCGGTGTGCCCGCCGCCGTGCGCGAGCCGCGCCTCGAGGCTCGCGCGCGCCGCCGCCGCCAGCGCGGGCGTGCCGTCAGGCGTGATGAACGACGCGGGGTGCAGCCCGTAGAGGTGGCTCATGTGGCGATGGCCGGGCTCGGCCTCGTCCCACGGCTCGCTCCACTCCATGAGGCGGCCGTCGGCGCCGATCGCCG
>Ga0172372_10012192_pt1 | contig 10804 bp, 7 predicted proteins | sample LakKiv5m_2_FD_114544 | JGI IMG/M metagenome (GOLD analysis project Ga0172372, IMG submission 114544) | Freshwater microbial communities from Kabuno Bay, South-Kivu, Congo - kab_092012_9.5m | ecosystem: Environmental > Aquatic > Freshwater > Lake | place: Democratic Republic of the Congo... | reverse complement strand
TAAGCATCGTCAGCCTTTGTCCGGCCTTCATATTGAGATCCGTTCATCGCTTAGGAGCCCTGAACGAAGTGAGGGGCGAGTCGATCAAGGAACAACACCAGGAGCCATAGCAGAAACAAAAGAACCCCAGTGGAGCCAAAGTAAGTGGGGCATGTTACAATATGTTCAATTTGCATTTTTATCGGGATTATCAATCCAACTCATCTATTTGAAGCCTGATCTAAAACCGTGATTGTGCAGGGCATCGGCAAGAGCGAGGCGTCGGCGAAGAAGGCCGCCTACAAGGAGGCGGCGGCCCGGGGCGGCCACGACAGCGCCCATGCGCGAATTTTCACTCCTGAACCAAGGCCTTGAGCCGGGCCTTGCCCGAGGGCGCCACGAGCACATCGGCAAATACCTTGCCGTTTCGAATGGCTGACTCCCATTGCAGGCCCTCGCCTTCCCTGACAAAAAACCACTCGCAGCCGAATTCGGCAATTGAACCCGCGCCGCCACGAAACCGGCCCTTCATGTAAAGCCCCGATTCCGGCCTTGCCCGAGAGGCGGAAACAGGAACGAAATACTCTCCCGTTTCCCCGGTTTCCAAGACAACATAAACATCCCCATCCCGGGGACCGGCGATGTCGCGCCTGATGATATCCTCCGTTCCGAATCCCAAGACGACATAATCACCCCTGAAAAAATCCCGCGGATCAACGGGGAAAACCCGAAGCCTCACGGTCCGGGCACCCAGCATCGGCACCTCCTCAATCGCCACCATCCCGGCCGGGATGGCCAGTTGAAGCGCCAGCGATACCGCCAGAACAAGGCTCCAATCGGGAGGTGGACAACGAAAACACCGCTCCATCCAGTCCGGCCTGGAGGCGAGGATGTCCGTCGCCGATCCGGTGGGACTGGAATCCCTTTGGGATCCGCGCATCAAGGCCCAGAATCGGCCTGCCACAAGAAGCGCGATGCCGGCCAGCGAAAACAGGCCGGCGGCGCCCAGCATTCCCCATGAGGCGGTGAAAAGGTCGAGATACCTCACAAGCGTCCACAGGAGGAACACGGCGATTCCCCCCGCGAACGGCAGCAGCCTTTCCTCCAGGACGCCGACGCGCACCAGCAGCACGCACAGTCCTAGGATGGTGGCGTTTCCGAACACCATCGCGGCCACCGTGGCCTTTTCGCCGACCATCGCCATGAAACCCAAAAGCACGATGCCCATGCCGATCAACCCGGGAAGCGCCAATCTCGCGGAAAACACGGGCCGATTCGCCGAATGCCGCAGGCGCGTGATCATCAACGCGGCGATCCAAGCCGCCGAAATCGCGCCAAGCAGGACCATGTTGAGGTTGAGTTGGGCCACCGGATCCCGCCCCCAGGCGCTATGACCGCGCCCGATGGAGGTCCAGAAATGCACCGAACTGACCGTAAGCAGCGAGACAACGGTGAGGATCGATCCCCAAAACCGCCACGGCGAGGCCAGCGGGTCGCCCGGAGGATGCGCCTGGGCGCACAACAGCAGGATTGACCCGACTCCGCCCAACCAAAAAACAGTCCATTCGTTGCCATGCCAGGCCAACGCCTGAAGCACGCACCACCAGGCGACAAGGGGCACATACAGTCCCAGAAGCGGGTACGACCGTTCACGGTAAGCCCAATAAAAGCCGGGCAGAGCCAAAAGGGGAAGAAGGTAGGCGCCACGGGGAAATCCGTTCCAGCCAAACATAAAGGAATCGGACGGGCCGGTTGTCATCACGATCTCAACGAGGCACCAGACCGCCAGGAGGCCCGTCAGCAGGAAATGGAAAAGAAGCTTGCCCCTTGCCGCGGCCACGGGCAGGACGCCAAGCGCCCACCACAGCATGCCGTCGGGAAAGCGCCCCGATAAATGCCAGGCCTGGGCCACGAGCCAAATGCCCGAGCCAAAGACAAGGCATCCAAGGAAATGGGCGACATCGGCGGCCAGCGGCAGGCCCCGGCGCGCCCGTAGCGCGAAGCCCGCGGCATGGGCGCCGGCGATTCCTGAAAGGATGATGGCGACCTTGGCTTCCCTTGGGATGGCCTGCCAGTTGTAGCCGATGACAAGGAAGAGGGATGTCGCGAAAAGGAATACCGCCATGATGGCCAGGACGAACAGGATGCGCTTGCCAGCCTGCTTACCGGCGTCGGGCCGGGGACCGTATACAGACAAGATGCTGTCGGCCTGGCCGGGGGAGATGATGCCCCGCTCAAGCCACAGGCCGGTGGCCTGTTGCAACCAACGCCGGGTCGGTTCCGGAATGTCTGTCGGTTCCATGACCTGGTTTCCGAATGGGCGCCACCTCAATATATCCCGGCATGCCACGGCCTTTCTTTCAATTGAAATGGCGTCTTTTTTCCGTAGTTTGATGGCAGCCCGCCACCTCGAGGAAAACCATCATGCCCTCTCCCGCGCCGCTTGATCGCCGATCCCTCCTGGCCGCCGCCTCCACCGCCATGGGCGCCATGGCCGCTTTCGGCCAAACCGCTCCCCGGGTTTTCGGCCCGGGCGCCCAACCCGTGCGTTATCCGGATCCTGACATCGTCACGCTCGACCCGCGGTTCAAGAAGTACGCCATCGGCAACACGCCCATCCAGCGCGTGGCGACGGGGTTCCTCTGGGCGGAAGGCCCGGCATGGAACGGCGTCGGCCGCTACCTCATGTGGAGCGACATCCCCAACGACCGGCAGATGCGCCTGCTCGACGAGGACGGCCATGTGAGCGTCCTTCGCAAGCCGGCCGGTTTCAGCAACGGCAACACCTTCGACGGCCAGGGCCGGCAGATCTCGTGCGAGCATGGCAACCGCAGGGTTGTCCGCCACGAGTATGACGGCACCACCACCGTGCTGGCCAAGGAGTTTGATGGCAAGCCTTTCAACGCCCCCAACGACGCCGTGGTGCATCCCGTCACCGGTGATGTCTGGTTCACCGACCCGGGATACGGTTCGCTCATGAACTACGAGGGAAACAAGGGCCCCTTGGAACTCAAGGAGGCGGTCTACCGCGTCGACTCGAAGGCCGGCACGGTGCACAAGGTCACCGATGAGGTGTTCAAGCCCAACGGCCTTTGTTTCTCGCCCGACCTGAAGACTCTCTATGTCGCCGACACCGGGTCGTCGCATTATGAAAAAGCCCCCAAGAACATCCTCAAATACGCGGTGGAAGGGCAAACGAAGCTTGGCAAGGCGGCCGAATTCGCCTCGATGGCGCTCGAGGTCGATGGCAAGAAGGTCGCCGGGATGGCCGATGGCATCCGCTGCGACACCGACGGAAATGTGTGGGCCAGCGCGGGGTGGGTGGGCGCCGGGTACGATGGCGTTCATGTGTTCGCCCCGGATGGCGTCCGCATCGGGCAGATCCGCCTGCCTGAAATCTGCAGCAATGTGTGCTTTGGCGGCCCGCGGCGCAACCGCCTGTTCATGACGGCCAGCCAGTCGGTTTATGCCGTTTATGTCGAGGCCCGCGGCGCCCACTTCACCTGAGAACCATCATGTCCGAACAACGGCTCGACGCGACCCGCATCAAGAGCGGCATCGCCGCATGGCTTGGCTGGATGTTTGACGGCCTCGACATGCACCTCTACACGCTCGTCGCGGTGCCCTTCGTGGCCCTGCTGCTGGGCGGAGTTGAGCAGGACAGCCTCGAGGTGAAGGAAAAAGCCGGGTTCATCCAGGCTTCCTTCCTCGTTGGCTGGGCGATGGGGGGCGCCTTCTTCGGGGTGGTGGGAGACAGGCTCGGCCGCAGCCGGGCCCTCATGCTCACCATCCTCACCTACGCGCTGTTCACGGGCCTGTCGTTCTTCGCCCAGACCTGGTGGCAACTGATGATCTGCCGTTTCCTGGCGGCGCTGGGCATCGGCGGCGAATGGGCCGTGGGAGCCTCGCTGCTTTCGGAAACCTGGCCGGCGCGATGGCGCCCCTGGATGGCCGCCATCCTCCAGAGCGCCGTCAACATCGGCGTCATTTTGGCCACCGTGGCGGGCTGGCTGATGGCCGGACTTCCCCACCGGTTTATCTTCCTCGTCGGGGTGTTGCCGGCGTTCCTCGTTCTGTGGATCCGCAAGGCCGTGCCGGAGCCCGAGGAATGGGCCCACGCCTCCCGGAAGGAACCCTCGCGCATCGCCGACCTGTTCGGTCCGTCCCTCAGGCGCACGACACTCGTGACCCTTTTGGTGTGCGGCTTGTCGCTTTCGGGCCACTGGGCCTTCACCTTCTGGTCGCTGCAGCAGATCGGCACCCTGGCGAAGAACGAACTCAAGCAGCAGGGCAAGGACGATCCCGAGACCATCAACGCCGAGGTGCAAAGGCTCAAGTCCGCCTCGTTCGCCGTGCTGATGGGGTCAAGCGTCGCCGGCAACTTCATGGCGGGGGGCCTGGCCCGGGTTTTCGGGTACAGGAAGGCCATCTTGGGAATCGGAGTCTTCTACGCCCTTTCGCTTTTCGTGGCGTATGGCGCGCCAAGGGGTTCCACCGAAATGACATGGTGGCTTATTCCCATGGGGCTGGGTCAGGGAATGTTCGGCCTGTTCACCATGTACCTTCCCCCCCTGTTCCCGACGCTCCTGCGCACGACGGGCGCCGGGTTCTGCTACAACTTCGGGCGCCTGGCCGCCGCGGCGGGCACGGTGCTGCTCATCTACCTTCCGGTGCACGACATGCGCGAGGCGCTGTTCTGGGCCGGCGTGCCATTCCTTGTGTCCGTCGCCGTCGGATGGCTCCTGCCCGAGCTGAACCTCGACGGCAGCAACGACGCCTGACGGGCGAAACGGGCGCCGGGCCGATCAAGCGGGGGTAATCCGGATGAGGCTTTTTCCCGGAAATCCGTGGCCCCGCGACGCATGGATGGCGATGGTTTCAACGGCCCGCCAGGCATGCGCCGGCCGCAACGCCGGGCACGACTTCAGCCATGTGGAGCGGGTCACGGGAATGGCATGGGAAATCGCCGGCCATGAACCGTGTGATCGCGGGGTGGTGCTTGCCGCGGCGTTGTTGCACGAGCTGGTGAACCATCCCAAGAACCATGAAAGGTCATCCCTGTCGGGGCTGGACTGCGCGCGGGAGGCGCTGGCCCTGCTGGAATCAACGGGCGCCGAGGCCGGTTTGGCGAATCGGGTGGCGGAATGCGTCGCCAGCCATGGCTGGTCGGTTGGCAAGGCCCCGCCCAGCACCGAGGCCGCCGTGCTGCAGGATGCCGACAGGCTCGACGCCCTGGGAGCGATCGGCCTGGCGCGCTGCATCGCCACGGGCGTGGAGATGGGCGCCGCGCTGTTTCATCCGGAAGATCCGTTCGCGCTGGGCCGGGAACTCGACGACAAGGCCTTCAGCCTCGACCACCTGCCGCGCAAGCTGTTCCGGCTGACCGAATCGTTCCACACGCGCGCGGCGCGGGAGATGGCCCGGTCGAGGGCCTTGTTCCTGCGCCATTTCGTCGAGCGCTTGGCCGGCGAACTGGGGATGGAACCCCCGGGCGAAAGCCGCTGGGGCGCCCCTACTTCTCAACCGTGAGCAGGAACGGCGCGCTCGAATACGCCCGCTTGATGGTGAAACTGATCGAGACATTGGCGTGCGCCGCCAACGGCGTCGTCGATGCCGGGGCGTCGGCGGCCGCCTTGATCACAATCTTGCCCGTGTTGACGCCTTCGGCAAGCACAAGCTTGCTGGCTCCCTCGTCAACGGTCACTCCCGCGGGCAACGGATTGCCGAACTGCTGGCCGAGGTGCTGGAGTTTCAGGTCCAGCGATACCCGGCCGGTGTAGCGGGGGGCTCGCTTGATCGTGACATTGAGCGCCTGGCTCTGGCCGGGCTTCAAGTTCACCCGCGCCGGTTCCACGGTCACGACCTCGATGTCACCCTCCGGCGTGATTGCCGCCACCTGGAGGTCAACGGGCCAGGTGCTCCTGCCGCCGCCGGGCATGGTGAGGTCGGTGAGCGGCTGGACGGCAACGCTCGCCGGCCTGGCGCCCTCGCCCGTGGCCGACATCCTCACGGCGGAGGCGGCGGGAGTGGCGCCCGCCTTGGCGCGCAGCAGCACCAACCCGTCGTTCTGGCCGGCCGGGACGACGCACGGTTCAGCGGATATGCCGGATGGAAGGTTGTCAACCCGCACGGTCACAGCTCCGGCGTAACCGCCCGAACGGCTCACCCGCACGAACCATGGCGCGGCGCCACCGGGCACGATTCCCGCCTTGTCGTCATCGCAGGTGACCGTGAAGCCGGGTTCCTGCGACTCCACCTCCAGGGCGTACACGAAGTCGGGTCCGCCGCGGCCGAGGAGGTCGCGCAACCGGATCTCATGGATGCCCGCCACGGCTGCCGTGAAGGCGAGCGTGGAGTCCTTGCTCGATGTGGAGGCGTCGTCGTTGAAGCCCGCCTGCTTGCCTGCCGGGGCGATGATCGACAGGTGGGAGTCGAGCGGAGTGCCCAGCTTGCGGGAATGCACGCGCGCGATGATCGCCTGGCCCTTGGCCAGTTCCACCTTGAACGAGTCGATTTCGCCTTTTTTCTCCAGCCGGCCGACCACGCAGACCCCCGGCTTGATCGAGGCCGCCTGCTCGGGAACGATTCCCAAGGCCGTCCGCCAGACTGGAAACGGATTGGAGAAACGGGTTCCGGCACCGCTTTTCAGCTGCAACTGCACCAAGCTTGTCCTTGGCGCGGCAACCGGTTCCAAACCCGCGCACGGAACCTGCCCCTCGGGCAAGCCCCAACCGATCGCCCCGGCCGTGGAAGTCGCGGCGATTGGCGCCGCGGGAGGCCAGGGCACGCGGGCCCAGGGGCCTTCCCTCACTTCCAAAAGGTAAGGCGCGTTCGCCACCCCCGAGTAATCAACATCCCTGACAATCAGGGTGTGGGCGCCACCCTTGGCGCAGGCATATCGAAGGATCGGGTCGGCCAGGGCCACATCGTCGGCGCCCGCGACCTCGCGGCCCGCCGGGTCGAGCAGGGTGAGAACCGGATCGATCGGCGGAACCTGGCTATGCCTCTTGAAAAAGAACCGGAACGAGGTCACAGCGAATGTAACCTCTTGTCCTTCCTTGAGTTCCACCTTGTAAGCGTCAACCTCCTCGCGGGCCGCGATTTGGCCGCACACCACGGTACCCACTTCCAGCGGTTGGGCCTTCTCAGCGGAAGCGTGGGCCCCGGCGGCCTCCATCCGCACGGGTTGGTCCACCACCAGCAACTGGCCGACGGTTGAAACGCCTTCCATCGTGATGACGCGGAACTCACGAGGCCCGACCGCGGTGTTGCCATCGGCGGTGACACGAATGCGGGCGGAATTCGGCTTGGCCTTCGACTTGTCCGCCGGCGGAACCACCTCGGCGCGGAGTCCCTCCCCCTGGAAAACCACCTGCCGGGCCGTCGAAAGGTTGCCGGGCGCGGCAAAAACCTCGATTTCCGCGGATTGGCCACGGGTCACGGCTGAAGGGAGGGCGTGGGTGATCTGGGGATAGGGGGTCTGGCCCATCGCCAGACTCACGATGACGGCAAATATCATGGATCAAGCCCCTGAAGGAAGGATTTTCACTTTAATCGATTGGAAGAACCGAACGCAACAACCGGAAATGCCGAAGAAATTTTTGGCAGGTTGTTGTTTTTCGCCAATTTTGCACCTAAACTGCCGCTTCCCGGAGACGCCCCGGTCGCGTGACCGATGTTGCCGGGGCATCCAGTGATTCGAAACAGGAGTTTTCACGATGAAGAAGTTCGCGGTTCTGGGCTTGGTAGCCCTCGCCTTCGCCGTTGCCGCTTTCGGCGTCAACGCCCAGGAAGGCAAGAAGTTGTCCATCAAGGATGTCATGAAGAAGTTCCCCGCCCTGGCCAAGAAGATCAACAAGGGCGAAGGCAGCGACGCCGAGAAGAAGGAATTCGTCGAGTTGGCCAAGGCCCTGGCCGCCAACACCCCCAAGAAGGGTGACGCGGAAGAGTGGAAGAAGCGGACCGCCACCATCGTTGGCGAGGCCGAGAAGGGCGAGAAGCAACCTTGCGCCACCAACTGCAAGGGCTGCCACGACCTGCACAAGGGCAAGTAAGGCCCATCCTTTTGAAAACCCCGGGGACGGATCCGAAAGGTCTGTCCCTTTTTTCGTTGGCCCCCGGGATACCAACCGATGCTTGCCGCGATCATGCTACTGCTCTGCGCCGACGCTTCCCCGACAAGGCCCAACATCCTTGTCATCATGGCCGACGACCTCGGGTTCTCCGACCTCGGCTGCATGGGGGGGGAGATTCCCACTCCCCGCCTCGATGCCCTGGCCTCCTCGGGAACCCGCATGGCCAGGATGTACAACACGGCCCGATGCTGGCCCACGCGATCGGCGCTATTGGCGGGATATTACGCCCAGCAGATCCGCCGGGACGCGGTGCCGGGAGTGAGCCCGTCGGGCGGGCAGGGCAAGCGGCCGCCATGGGCCCCGCTGCTGCCCGCCATGCTCAAGCCCGCGGGATATCGAAATTACCACTCCGGAAAGTGGCATGTCGACGGCCCCCGCCTGGCCGGCGGATTCGACCGGTCCTACAGCATGGAGGACCATGACAGGTTCTTTTATCCCAAAAACCATTTCGAGGATGATGCCAAGCTGCCGCCCGTTGACCCCTCCAAGCCTGTCTATGTCACCGAAACCATCACCGACCACGCGCTCAAGTGCCTTGCCGACCATTCCGCCAACCACGCCGGCAAGCCTTTCTTCTCCTATGTGGCCTACACGGCTCCCCATTTCCCATTGATGGCCCCGGCCGCCGTCGTCGAGAAACACCGCAAGCGCTACCTCGAGGGCTGGGAAAAGGCCCGCCAGGCCCGCTGGCGCAACCAGCAAGCCTTTGGAATCCTCAACGGCAAACTCCCGGCCGTCGAGCGCGGCCAGGGGCCGCCCTACCCCTTTCCCAAGGCGATCGAGGCGCTCGGACCCGGCGAGGTGAACCTGCCCCTGGATTGGGACTCCCTCACGCCCGCGCAACGCTCGTTCCAAGCCGACAAGATGGCCGTGCACGCCGCGATGGTGGAGGTGATGGACACCCAGGTCGGGCGCCTCATCGACGCCATCGTGAAAATGGGACGCCTGGACGACACCCTGGTCATTTTCCTTTCCGACAACGGCGCCAGCGCCGAGATCATGGTCAGGGGAGATGGCCACGACCCCGCCGCCTACCCCGGTTCGGCCGCGTCCTACCTGTGCCTGGGGCCGGGGTGGTCGACGGTGGCCAACACGCCGTTCCGCAAGCACAAGACATGGGTGCATGAGGGTGGCATCGCCACGGCCTGCATCGTTCGTTGGCCCAAGGGCATCCGGGCCAACGGCGGCTGGAACGGCACCCCGGCCCATGTGGTGGACCTGGTGCCCACCCTTCTGGCCGCGGCGGGTGTTTCCCCCGCCGCCATGGAGGGCCAACCGCCCCGCCCGGGGGTGAACCTGCTTCCTGGCCTCCGGGGGGAAGCCATGCCGGCGCGATCCACCGCGCTGTGGTGGCTGCACGAGGGCAACGCCGCGGTCAGCGAGGGCAACCTGAAGCTGGTGAGGGCCAAGGGGCAGCCATGGGAACTCTACGACCTCGCCTCCGACCGCGCCGAGGCCACCGACCTGGCGAGGGCCCGCCCGGCCGACGCCGGGCGCCTCGCGAAGCTCTGGGAAACCCAGTGGGCCCGGTTCCAGGCCGACGCCAAAAGCGCCCGCTAGGTCGAGGCTCAGCCGGCCTGGCCGCCGGGCGCCCCGCGCCGCACCGTCACCGGGGCCAGCAGGATCAGAAGCGGACCAGCCAGATAGACAAAGCTCATGAAGGAGCAGGCGCGGGCGTAGTCCTCCTGGAAGACGCCCTTCATGAGCGCGCCGGTCTGCAGGGCGCCAATGGCCGCGATGATGCGGCCGAAGTTGAAGCAAAAACCCTGCGCCGTGGCTCGAACGCGGGTGGGAAACAACTCGGGAAGGTAAAGCGGCAGCCAGCCGTAAAACGACGCCGTGAGGCCGCCGGCGAGAAAAGCCGAAGCCAGGAAATGCAGGTCGTAGGCCTCATTCGACCGGTAAAAATACTGGGTTGAACCCAGCGAGAGAAGGCACAAGGCGGCATAGGCGACGCGCCTGCCGGCAAGGGCCCCCAGGTAGGCGCCGAACAGGCCGCCAAACACGGCGCCCGTGGCGCTGGCGATCTGCGTCCAGGCGCGAGCGTCGGGGTTGGGGGACAACTTGCCCACCCAGGTGGGCGCCCACTGCATGCTGGCCCAGGTGCCCAGCAGCGCCACGCCCGACAGCGCCGCTCCCAGCACCATCCGCGGCAGGACCTGTTGGCCGGAGGCGCCCATCTCCATGCGCCCGAGGTAGCGGTGAACCGGGTACAGGTATCCGGCCAGCACCACCGCCAAAAGCACGGCCGTGCCTCCCAGGCGAACGGCATAGGCCAGGTCATTGGCCCACAGCGCCAGGATGCCCAGGGACGCCGCCGCTCCCAGAAGCACGCCGAACAGGTCCTCGGTGCGCCAACCGTCGGTTGATCCCTTGGCCTTTTCGGCTTCCCAATCCTCCGACTCGGGCACGAACAGGCGGATCACGAAGGTGAGGAACGCGGGAGCAATACCCACGAGCATCAGCAATCGCCACTTCACCCAGTCGTCGGGCAGGCCCAGCGACGCAAGGGCCCCGTGCAGTTGGTTGATGCCCAGGCTGATGAATCCCACCAGCGCGAATCCGGCGTTGGCGGCGGCGCCGATCAGGCCGGCGAGCATCGCGGGAGACCTTCCGCCCCACACCTCGCGCACCAGCGCCACTCCCAGCGACCATTCCCCGCCCATTCCCAAGGCGGCGACGAACCTCAC
>Ga0172372_10012190_pt1 | contig 10805 bp, 1 predicted proteins | sample LakKiv5m_2_FD_114544 | JGI IMG/M metagenome (GOLD analysis project Ga0172372, IMG submission 114544) | Freshwater microbial communities from Kabuno Bay, South-Kivu, Congo - kab_092012_9.5m | ecosystem: Environmental > Aquatic > Freshwater > Lake | place: Democratic Republic of the Congo... | reverse complement strand
GTCGCTTATGTCGCGCTGCTTCAGTCCGGAGAGCAGCGGACTTATAGCCAGCAGCAATTCGAGAAGTCTTTCGGATGGAAGAATGATTCCACTCAGGCGTCCTTCTTGAAGCCACTCTCAACAGAAACGGCTCCGACCTCCGAACTCGATTTGGGAAAACTGTTCGCAACGTTGCCTGGTCAGAACGAAGTCGCATTGACGGCAGATCCGCGACTCATCGAGTCATGGTCGCAACGCGGAGCCGGTGAGCGAGCACTCGTCGCTCAACCGACAAAGGTCGAAGGGCTCGCCACATGGACCATCGAAAGCACCGGACATCGGGGCTACATCGAAGCGGCAGTGGCCTATAGCCCGACCGGCAAGGTCATTGCTTCGGCAGGGCATGATTGCGTCGTGCGGTTGTGGGAGGCCGAGCAGTGTCGGTCGGTCGGCGTCCTCGTGGGTTCGACGAGTCCCATCACGACTCTCAGTTGGTCACGCAGCGGTCGCTATTTGGCATCGACCGGAGACGATCGCGTCGTGCGGTTATGGGATGTGGTCGAGCGTCGGTTGTTGCGCGAGATCACTTTGCCAACAGCGGCAGTGCATCTCACTTGGTCCGCCAATGCCGATCGGCTGGCTGCGGCGGTCTATGGCGGCTGCTTGGTGGTCGATGCGCAGTCAGGGCAGATCGAAGAAGTTGCGAACCAACGCGATGGCGCAGTCTATTGGCCGACGTGGTCACCGGACGAAAAATGGTTGGCGGTGGCACAGTGGGATGTCATTCGAATTCACGACGCGCAGACGCTTGAGTTGAGTCGTGAGTTGGCGGTGCCGCCAGCAGTGAGTGGCGTGTATGTCCTCGAATGGTCCCCGCACGGCGATGTGTTGATTGGAACTTTCGGAGCCCATTCGCGACGCATTGGAATCTGGGACGCAACAACCGGGCAATACCTCGGAGACGGCGACACTCCTGCTGCACTCAATCCGCGCCGCACTCGGTTCTCGCAGGATGGCAGCCGCGCCTTAGTAGGTGCCGATGGTCGGCAAGTCTTCGATGTCGCCACGCGCCGCGTCATCGCAGGTGTGCCTGCATTGGCTGGCTGCGATCTCTCGCCCGATGGTCAGCGCGTCGCAGGACTGCGCGGCAATCAGATCGTCGTGACGGATTTCATGACTGGCCGTGAGGTGTCGTCGTCTTCCCTGCAAGGCAGTTCCAACACTAATCCGGCGGTTGCCTCGTCAGCGGATGGCAAGCGGCTCTTCGCAGTGGTTCACGACACGCTCTTCACCTTCGATGCAGACTCAGGTCGCGTGTTGAATCGGACTCGTTGGGAGTCGTGGCATGGCATCGCGCCAAGCCCGCTCGACAACGTCTTTGCGGCTCGAAGAGAAGCGACGCTCGTGCTCTTCTCAACCACCGATCGCAAGCAGACCGACCTGCGCGGACATGGCAACTACATCTACTCCATGAGCTTCAACAAGGACGGTTCGCGACTGGCTTCGATGTCGCAGGACAAAGCGTTGTTGATCTGGGACACAACGAACGCGACGCAGATCAAGAAGTTCGAACTACCGGACCTCTGCGATCACGACATCGTGTGGCAAGCAGACGACAAAGAACTGCGAGTGCGCTCGCGCTCTGGTATCACGCTGCGCATCAATGCCGAGACGGGTGCAGTCATCGAACGCACGGCATCGAGCGCCAGCATCGGCGCGAACGTCGTTGCGTCCTTGAATGACAACGATCGCAGTCTGGTCCTCGAAACCGGAGCACTGTTACGCGTGAACTCGTCGCGTCTCAATCGAACCCTCAGCAGCACGCTCCTGGGCTTAGAGCTGTACGACCACGCGACGATCTCGGCTAACGGTCATTGGCGCGGGACGCCGTTCGTCGAGCCGCGATTGGCCTTTGTGGCGATCGACAACGAAGGCCGACAATTCATGCTGACCGCAGCCGAGTTCAAGTCGCGCTTCGGCTGGGGCAATGACCCGACTCAAGTCACGTTGGCGACCATTCCTCCGAAGGCGACACCGAGCCCTCCGGCCCAATCAGCAGAGTCGTTCGAAGCGGATCGTCGCGCGATTAGCAAGATCATCAGCGTTGGCGGCTGGGGGAGAGTCGTCTCGAACGGTCGCCTCGTAGCACCCCGACAGCTTGCAGAGATCCCGGCAGGCTCGTTGCAACTTCGCGAGGTCGAGTTAGCGAACACTCAAGTCACGGATACTGATCTCGAAGTTCTCAAGGGACTGCCGCTCATTCGTCGCATCGACTTGAGCAATTGCCCGAAGCTGACGAGTGCCGCACTGACCGCGATCGGACCTCAGCCACAACTGCTGGAACTGTTCCTACAGAGCAACCCCGCCCTTGATGACAACCTGAAGTTGGACCTCTTCCCAAAGTTGAGCCGACTCTCGCTCAATAGCACTTCATTCTCCGATGCGATTGGGCCGCAACTGGCCATGCTCCAGCAGTTGACGGCGTTGGATCTCAGTGGCTCAAAACCAACGGCCGCGATCATTTCGCATGTGGCCAAGTTGCCTCGACTACGCGAGTTGGTCGCGTATGGCATCGACCTCAACGACGACGCCATCGAGCAATTGGCAACTTTACCGCAGCTTCGCGAACTGCACTTCAACAAAGGAACGTTCACGAGTCGCACGACAGCAGCCCTCTCAAAGAATTCGGCCTTGAGGCGGCTCACGTTTTATGGCTCGGCCGCCAGTGACGACGTGCTCGACGGTTTCACCGATCAGTCTCAAGTGCGCTGGCTCATGATTCAGGCGGGCCAAACCACTGATCGAGGCGCCAAGGCCATCGCGCGTTTGAAGAACCTCAACCAGCTCACGCTGACTCAAGCTGCAATCTCAGACGATGCGTTGCGGGCACTCATGGGATTGCCGTTGAGATACCTCGATTTCAATGGAGACACCGGCTTCACCGGCAGCGGCTTCGATGCGGCAGGAGACAAGTCGACGCTGCGCGATCTGCGACTCGTCAGCACGCAAGCCACTCCTGCCGGGCTGCGTTCGCTTTCACGGTTGAAGTCGCTGAGTGCGATCTATGTCTCAGGCTCAGCAGTCGATGCCGGCATGATGACCGAACTCGCGCAGCTCCCCGCGCTCGACAATCTCTCGATCTATGTCGCGACCTCGTTAACGCCAGACGCACTCAAAGCCTTGAGCCCCGCTCCAAAACTGACATGGCTGCATCTGACCGAAGCAGATCTCAACGACGAGCACTGGGCCGCTCTGCAACAATTCGTCGCGCTGAATCGAGTCATCGTGGAGAACTCCAAACTCAAGCAGGCCGACCTCGATCACTTCAAGTCCGCGCGCCCCAAAGTCATCCTCGAAGTCCGAGGCGGATCAACCAAGTAGCCCGGAGCGTCAGCGAGGAAGTTCAATGTGACTGCCCAAACTGCGTAACGATGTCACCGACGGTCTCATCGAAGATCTAGCCTGCAGCGTTCGCGCGGAATTCCATCTCGCGATTCCAGCATCATCAAACATCATCCCTCGCTGACGCTTCGGGCTACGTCAGTCCGAGCCGTTGTCCAGCATTCACACCGCGCTGTTTCACTGACCTCACCAACCAGCGGATCTATCTATGTCGACAAGTTCCGATACCTCGGGGCCTCCACTACCTCAGCCGCCGCGCAAGAACGACAACCTCAAGGGCCTGCTCCAGGGAGTCGTCGATAGCAATTGGTTCGAACCTTCCGAAGCCACTGACTCGCCGAGCACTTCGACGCCCACTGCTGCCACTCCGAGCGACTTTCCTGCATCCGACTCGCGGGGCTCGACCGACCCGTTGCTGCCAGACAACTCAGAGTCCGCGCACTCTGAAACCATGATTCAGCAGACGATGATCCAAGCATCCCCTTCGCTGCAGTTCGGTGGGTATGAATTGCTACAGGAGATCGCTCGTGGCGGCATGGGTGTTGTCTACAAGGCGCGGCAATTGGCGCTCGATCGCACTGTCGCGTTGAAGCTCGTGCTCTCTGGCAAGGATGCCAGCAGTAGCGAAGTCAGTCGCTTTCATATCGAGGCCAAAGCGGCAGCGCGACTCGATCATCCTCATATCGTGCCCGTCTACGAGATCGGCGAGTTCAATGGCCAGCAGTTCTTCTCAATGGGCTTTGTCGATGGACCGAGCCTGTCGGTCAGGCTCTCGAAGGAAGGACCGTTGCCTTATCGCGAGGCGGCGGAACTCATGCGAAAAGTGGCGGAGGCTGTGCATTACGCGCATCGCCTAGGCGTCGTTCACCGCGACCTCAAGCCGGGCAACGTGCTCATCACCGCTGAAGGCGAGCCGAAGGTCACCGACTTTGGACTAGCCAAACGTCTCGACAGCCAGCAGAGCCTCACGGCGACGGGGCAGATTCTCGGTACTCCAAGTTACATGGCGCCTGAGCAAGCTCTCGGCGACAACTCGGCCATTGGTCCGTGGACCGACATCTACAGCTTGGGGGCCACTCTGTTCGCTGCCTTAGTTGGACGCCCGCCGTTCGTCGGGACGGCGATCCACGAATTGCTCATCAACGTCGTTGAGCAACCTGCCCCGTCACTCCGCAGCATCAATCCACAGATTCCCGCCGGACTGGATGCGATCGTTCTGAAGTGCCTCGGAAAGACCGCCAACGAGCGCTACGCCACCGCCGCCGACCTCGCTGCCGCCTTGAAGGATTTTCTTGAAGCGGATCGAGTCACTCCGCCGCGCCGGAATGTCGGCCTGCGAGTCGTGGCGATGGTGACAACAGCCGCGCTCGTCCTCGCAGCCATTTTCGGCGGCATGTGGCTGGGCCGTCAGGGAGCGAGCGATTCCGACGACAACCGCACCGCTCAGAAAGCGACGACAAGCACGACCTCGCCAGACGAAGGCACGAAGTCCGATGCGGTTCCCAATCAACCAGTAGCGGCTCAAACGCCAGAGCAGAAGCATCAACTAGCCCTTCTGGCTGCACGAGAAACATTGCTCCCCGACGCCAAAGGTGACGTGTGGAAGTTTCGTTACTCAGATGCCGGTGCCGAGTTCGATCGTGTCTTCCGTGAATTGGGTTTCAACGTCGGTCAAACCGACGTGGCGAGTTGGGCGGAGCCACTCAAAGACCGCCCCGCAGAATTCCGCGAGTCCATCTTGCTCGCACTTGAGATCTGGGAAGCCAGTGCCTTCGCCGACAAGCAAGTCGCTCAGATTGAGCCCCTTCGCCAAGCACAAGAAGCCCTCGAGAGCCTCGACTGGCGCCGCACGATTCGCCTGGCACGAACGGATGGCGATGAAAAAATCCTGCTGCAAGCCATTCGCGAAGCGCTGTCTTCATCGCCCTCGGCCGAGCAAGTCGAATGGCTCGCACTGTTAGTCGCCAGCAGGTCGCCCGAGAAGAACCCGGAAGCGCTAGGAGTCCTGAGAGGACTCATTCAAGAGGCGCCCAAATCGTTCGTCACGAACTCGGCCTTGGCGGTGGCTCTACGAGGTGTGGCTCAGGCGCGTCCGGGTGAAGGAACTTCGTTTCTGAGTGAGTCGATCTTGCCCTTGCGTGCTGCGGCGAAGATTCGTCCGACGGCGCCGCTCCCGCAGGCTCAGTTGGTCGCGGTGTATCACGAGTTAGGCAACGCCGAAGCTGCCAGAGTCGAAAGCGAACGACTCTTTCAGTTGAGCTACCCAGTTGCCTGGCCGCTGGTCTTAGAAGCCCGCAAAGCCCGAGATGCAAAACAGTTCCCAGAAGCCATCACACTTCTGCGTCGTGCATTGAAAGCCGATGACGACGTGCCCAGCGGAAAGGTCGAACTCGCCGCTGCGCTCGTCCTCAACAAGCAAGATTCCGAGGCAGAACCACTCTTCCAACAACTCGCTGAAGCAGCCGCCGATGATGGCAGCGCCTATCAGTCATTAACCGACGTGTTTCGCATCGTTGATCAAGTGCAATCAGGAGCCACAAAGATTGCACGCGACCCCAAGGCTCCCAACCCATACTCCGATCGGATCTGGAGCTTGTTTTCTTCGGTGCGTCGCAAGAGAGGCTCTGCCCCACCATCTGCCGTCAATCCTTTCAGCGCCGACCAAGCCAAAGCTCATCAAGAAGCGTGGGCACAGCATTTGGGTGTGCCCGTCGAATATACCAATTCCATTGGCATGAGATTCCGACTGATTCCCCCCGGCGAGTTTCGACTGGGTAACACACAGCCGGAAATACAGCAATTGGTCGAAGAAGCCAAGAAGATCGACCCCAATGGTTGGTTCGTCAGTCGGCTGGACCTGCAACTCAACAACTCAGTCGTCGTGATCTCGAAGCCGTATTACATGGGTGTCACTGAAGTCACTCAGCGCGAATTCCAGACGATTACCGGTAGTAACCCCTCTGTGTTTTCAAAGTTCGGAACAAATCCCGAACTGGCGACACGCGTCGCAAACATCGATACCGCACAACATCCCGTCGATTCCGTGACATGGAACGATATGACTCAGTTCTGCGTGGCGCTCTCGGAGAAAGAGGCGTGGATCGAACCTGATTCGAATGATGCTCGCTCACCGCGAGAACGTGGACTGCCTTACCGAATACCGACTGAGTCCGAGTGGGAGTTTGCCTGTCGCGCTGGCACCGACACAGCTTGGTGGTTTGGTGACAAAGGCGAATCCGCTGCCGAGTTCATGTGGCTCGGCCAACAGACTTCACAACCGTGCGGCCAGAAGCCGGCCAATCCCTTCGGTTTGCATGATATGCACGGCAATGCCTGGGAGCGGTGTGAAGATTTATGGCGTCCCTATACCGAACTCGGGACGAAACCGCGTTTGATCGATCCCTGCATCACCAAAGGCGACCCGTTGCATGTTTGCCGTGGCGGCGCCTGGGACTGCTTTCCATTTCTCACAGCTTCGCGATTTCGAGCCAGTTCATGGGCCGCAACAGGACAAGGTAACACTGGCTTTCGGCTGACTCTTTCCGTCGAAGCCGTTCGCCAACGTGGAAAGGAGTCGAACCAGAAACCGACCACCGAGAACGAAGGTCCGCCACGGGCCGTAGCACCTTTCAGTGCCGAACTCGCGAGTGCTCAACAAGAGGCCTGGGCTAAGCAATTGGGGATACCTGTCGAATACACCAATTCGATCGGTATGAAGTTTCGACTCATCCCAGCTGGCGAGTTCATTATGGGTAGTACCCCCGAGGTCATTGAAGCCTCAGTTAAACCGTTTAACGGCGTACAACCCTGGATCGATGCCGCTCGCAGTGAAGGACCGAGACACAAGGTCGTGATCACTCGCCCGTTCTATCTTGGAATCCACGAACTGACCCAAGCTGCCTATGAACGAATCATGGGCTCGAACCCCTCGGAATTTGCGTCAACGGGAGCGAGGAAGGACGCGGTCCCGGCAGATACTTCGCAATATCCCGTCGATAGCGCCACCCAACTTGAAGCGGTCGAGTTCTGCCGTTTGCTAACGGCCCATGAAAAAATGGCTGGCCAGGCTTATCGACTACCCACTGAAGCCGAATGGGAGTTTGCATGTGGATCCGGGACTTCGACGGACTACTACTCAGGCAACACAACTCAAGATCTTGAACCTGCCGCGTGGTTCGGTGTGAATTCAGATCGCCGTAGCCATCCAGTCGGAGAAAAGAAGCCCAACGCTTTCGGGCTCTTTGATATGCACGGCAATCTTTTCGAATGGGTACACGATGCATGGGATGCGAATTACTACCAACAATTCGCCGATCAACCAGCCACCGACCCGCAAGGCACAAACGTGGCCACAGAGGAGCGAGTACTGCGAGGTGGAGCTTGGATGAGCCACTTACTAGCTAATCGCACGCAAGCGAGATTGTATGCCGCCGCGACGACCAAGAATCCCGGCATGGGATTGCGCGTTGCCCTCTCGGTAGATGCCGTTCGAGTGGCCATTGAGCGAGCCAACTCACCAGCCGCAGCCATCGCTCCGTTTGATGCCGAAAAAGCACGAGAGCACCAAGAGGCTTGGGCGAGATACTTGGGAGTACCTGTTGAATACACCAATTCAGTCGGCATGAAGTTCCGCCTCATCCCGCCGGGGGAATACACACGCGGCGCGAATAAGGATGAGGTTGATGCCGCAGCCATTGAACTAAAAGACCCAAACTGGATTCAGCTACTCGCGTCAGAAGCCCCTCCGCACCGAGTAATCATTACATCGCCATTCTACTTGGGAATCAGCGAAGTCACTCAAGGGCAATATGAATTAGCGACTAAATCGAATCCTTCGTACTTTGCACCGACAGGCACCGGCGCAAAGAACGTAGTTGATATTGACCATACACTATTGCCTGTCGAACAAATCAATTGGCAGCAAGCAAATAGTCTCTGCAGATTGCTTGGCGAAAAGGAGAAACGCGCCGCTGAGTCTTACTTGTTGCCGACAGAGGCTGAATGGGAATTCGCTTGCCGTGCTGGCACAACCAGCAAGTTTTGGAGTGGAGACACATCCGAGGATCTCGCCAAGTCCGACTGGGTTGGAGCGAACTACACCGGTCGAACCCATGCCGTAGCAACACTGCCCGCAAACCCCTTCGGCCTCTTCGATTTGCACGGTAATGTCTGGGAGTTCTGTCGTGACGCGTGGGACCGTGACGCGTATCAACAATTCAACAATAAGCCCGCGATTGATCCAGTTGTTACTGGGAAAAAGCCAATTCAAATCATGCTTCGAGGGGGGGATGTCAGTCGGCCTGCACTTCTCTGCCGAGCATCGGTTCGGCATGCTGGTTCTTCTGAGTTTGGGCATGCTTCTGTGGGAGTGCGGCTTTGGCTGCGAGTCGAGTCGGTGCAAAGAGAAATCTTCGGCTCGTTACAAGCAAACCAAAAACAGGCGGCTTCTCCTGTCCCTGCCATCTCGCCATTCAATGCGGACGAGTCCAAGAATTACCAAGAAGCATGGGCGAAGTATGTCGGTGTTCCGGTCGAATACACCAATTCCATTGGGATGCAGTTTGTCCTCATTCCACCTGGGGAATTCGTCATGGGGAGTACTGCGGATGAGATCGAAGTCGCGCTGAAAGATATTCCCGCCGATGCAACGGTCTGGAGGCGTGCTGTGATGAGTGAAGCTCCCCAGCATCGAGTCGTGACTACTCGTCCGTTTTATCTCGGCCGGCACAAGGTCACTCAACAAGACTACGAAGTGGTCATGAAAGCCACTCCGTCGTACTTCTCAGTGTCGGGGCCGGGAAAGGATGCGGTAGCAAATACCGACACCAAGAAACACCCCGTAGAAAGCATCTCTTGGAATGATGCTGCCGAATTCTGCGAGAAGCTGAGTGCTACTGAAGGGCTTCAGCCAGCCTATCGCCGAAATGACAAAGTCGTAACACGGCTTACTGGGAATGGCTATCAGCTACCCACCGAAGCTCAGTGGGAGTTTGCCTGCCGCGCTGGGACGACCACCCGATACTTCAGCGGGGACCGCGATCAGGATCTCGCTGACTTCGGTTGGTCTGGTGGAAAGTCAGCGGCCACAACGAAGCCGGTTGGTTCTCTGAAGCCGAATTCCTTTGGTGCATTCGACCTGCATGGCAACGTCTGGGAATGGGTCGCGGATGCTTGGGATGAAAACTACTACAAGACATCCGCTAGCAAAGTCGCCGTGGATCCAATCTGCTCGGACGACACACTTCCCTGGCGAGTCTTGCGGGGTGGAGTTTGGGCGGGAGCAACTTCGTATTGTCGATCATCGGCGAGACACACCGTTCCGCCAACATACGGCGACCGCAATGTCGGCTTCCGAATCTCGCTACCGGTCGAAGCCGTTCGTAAGTTACTTCAGCAGGCGAACACACCGCCGCTTGCTGTGGCCCCTTTCGAAGCCACAAAAGCGCTGCGACATCAAGAGGATTGGGCTAAACATCTTGGTGTCCCAGTCGAATACACCAATTCCATTGGTATGAAGTTCCGCCTCATCCCGCCGGGGCAGTTCACGATGGGTAGTACACCGGCTGAAGCCGAACAGGCCGTGAGAGAGGCGACTGGTCAGTATGCGGTATGGCATTCGAACATCCGAAGTGAGGTTCCGCAACATGATGTCTTATTGACGCGGCCGTTCTATCTGGGTCAGTTCGAAGTGACCCAGAAGCAATACGAGTCCGTCGCAGGCAAGAACCCCTCACATTTTGCTACTACGGGGCCAGGTAAGGATGTGATCGTTGGGATGGATACTGCGACCTTTCCCGTAGACCGAGTCACTTGGTACGACGCGGTCGAGTTCTGTGAGCAACTCAGTAGCAAGGAGCAGTTACGTCCGTTTCGTTTCGACAAAACAAATGAGCGTTTATCACGCGACGGCAATGGCTATCGCTTACCCACGGAAGCGGAATTCGAATTCGCCTGTCGAGCCGGTACGACATCCAAGTTCGACGACGGTGATGATCCCGCCCTTCTGAAAGAGTGGTCTTGGTACGTACCCAATAATGCCCATCGGATCCATGCTGTCGGTGAACTCAAGGCCAATCCGTTTGGCCTCTTTGACATGCGTGGGAATGCTTTCGAGTGGGTCCAGGATTGGTGGGCCCCCGACTACTACGCTCAGGGTTCGTCCCAAACCGCGATTGATCCCACAGGTCCGTTGACCGGTCGAGTACGAGTTCGTCGAGGCGGAAGTTGGGGCTGCCCAGCGTTGTTTCTGCGTTCGGCAAGTCGGAACGCGATACTGCCTGAGCCAAGTTATCTCGACATCGGATTTCGCGTGGTACTGACGGTTGACGCAGTGAAGCTCTCGGTCACTACCAAGTAAGCAACGAGATTTTCCACCGTACTTGATTACGGCTCGGGAGTATCCAATTTGGCGGCCGGATTGCGAT
>Ga0172372_10012189_pt1 | contig 10805 bp, 16 predicted proteins | sample LakKiv5m_2_FD_114544 | JGI IMG/M metagenome (GOLD analysis project Ga0172372, IMG submission 114544) | Freshwater microbial communities from Kabuno Bay, South-Kivu, Congo - kab_092012_9.5m | ecosystem: Environmental > Aquatic > Freshwater > Lake | place: Democratic Republic of the Congo... | reverse complement strand
GGGAAGCCAAGAAGGCGTCGCGGAGGTAGATGATGAAGTTTCTACGGAAGCTTTGGGACATAACTGCAGATTTAACTTGGACGCTCGTAGGAAGCCTCATTGTTTTGATAACGCTTTCTGGCGATACACAGAAAATTGCTTTTTACTTGACAGTCGGCGGGCTTGTCGTTCACTACGTATATAAATTGACTCAATCTGGAGATGAATAACAGGAGTTGTTAAATTAAGTTGTCATACTTTTGATGTACAATTTTTTTTATGTCTTTAAAGACACGGATTCGGGCCAGAAAAGAGAAAAAAATGCCGTCAAAATATCCATACAAGAAGATGGTCCTGCCAAAAGAACTGGTCGGGATGAAGGACGTAACCGGGAAACTAACGCAAGAGCAACTTAAAGTTGCTCCAAATGGCGCAAAATTCTGGAAGTGGGCAGGCATTGCCTTCAGCCAGATGTTCAATGATGCCAAGGATGCTGGTCTGAATCTGCAAAATATTGGTGACTATCGCTCATATGAGCAACAGCTTGCGATGTTTAATGAGCGCTACTCCACAACAGATGGTGGCCGCAAGCCACAAGTAACAAGAACGTGGAACGGCAAGACTTACTACTTAAAGCCCGGCATGAGCCCGTCGTCCAGCCCGGGCAGGTCCAATCATGGACTCGGTTTGGCGATTGATATCAATGTAACTAACCCAAAGGTTCTTGACTGGCTTTGCGAGAATGCTCCAAAGTATGGCTACTACCTACAGAGCGATGACCCGAAGTCTCCAGAGTTTGAAAACTGGCACTGGCAGTATGTTGAGGGCGACAATACCCCTGCTGCAGTAAAAGAACGCTACGAAAAGAATCAAGCTAAGGCTGCTAAAAAGGCTGCCAAAAAAGCCGGAGGCTGATTTTAGATGGAGGCCATGGCTGTTGCCTGCATAGGCCTCGTAGGTGCAGTGATAGTTGCGCTTATTGAAAAAGGTCGCCGCACTGACGTTAAGCGATGGGACGAAAATAAAGCTGACCATAACTTCGTTGTAGACAAAATTGAGAACCTTGGCAAAAGTCTTGGCGTATCAATTGACAGAGTTGAGCGAGGTGTAGAGCGGACGGAAGAAAAAGTTGACCAGCATATCGCCGACCATGCTCGAGGAGAATTTTAATGACAAAGAAGCCAGCAAAAAGAAACATTACAAACACACGGGCTCCGGTAGTTAAAAAGAACGAAGGCGAGCCAGTGCTGTTTATTGGCCTTACCCCAAATGTAAAGACATCATGCCTTTCATGCAAAAAGGCCGTTGGTAAAGGAATGATGCGTCTCTATTCAAATGAATTGTATTGCTCAAAGTCATGTGCAGTAAAAGCAATAGAAAAAGATAAAGAGGCAAACTCCTAAAAATGAAACAAAGCAGAAATAGAAAATACGTAAAATATTTAGGCGTAGTAGCCGTACTTATTGGCTTTGCGCTACTTTCTAGTTCTAATGTTTCTCGTGATTTAGGAATTACTAGTGTCGCAAATGCGACAGGCACTGGCGGCCCAATTGTTCTTGATGGTATGGACCCTGTTTGCCATGCCGGAATGGGCGAAAATACAGACCAGTACATAGCAAAAGTTGTTAAGAGTGTTTACGACCAGTCAACAATGCCTGGCAATAATGGGAAGATTGCCATCCTTGGTATTGCTAGTGCAACAACTGCTGGTGGATGCGGTGATAACTGGACAACGCTGCTTAATACAAAGTTTCTTACTCAATTCGGAACTCTTGCTTCTGGCCTACAACCAACAGTTGAATTCATAACTACTTCTTCTGAGTTAACTACATTCTTTTCAACTGGAATAACAGCAACACCACCAAGAATGCTATGGATACCAGATGACTGGAGCAGAGCTATTGCAATCAATACATTGTTCACCAGCAATGCAGAAAAAATTGCTGACTTTGTTAACTCTGGCGGTGGTCTTTTCGCAAACTACAATCCGTATGGTTGGTTAACAGCTCTTCTTCCAAGCGCAGTTTTTAACAACGGTGGCTGCAATGGTGGACCAGATGCAACGGCTGATGGAACTGCAGATTTCGGTTTAACAAACACAATGGTTGCTGCATGTTGGCATGGATATTTCACAGGTAATGTTGGAACACTAAAAACTCTTGTTGATTATCCATATCCAACTGGCAGCACTCGTAAGGCGGTATCAATAGGTGGAGGAAGTGTTAGTCTTCCAAGCTCTTTTACTCTGGCTATCAGTCCTACAAACCCAGCAGCCGGAACACCACTCACAATCACGGCAACAGCCCAAACAATTGCCGGAGTCCCACAAGCCGGAGTAGTTGTCAGCATGACCGTCAGCAGCGGCCCTGATGCTGGCCAAACATTTACTGCTACTACAAACGCTTCTGGAATAGCAACAATTACTGTAAATACGGCATCCACTGGTACAAATGTTTATACGGCTACGGCAACAGTTAATGGAGTATCAAAAACTGTTTCTGCAACGGTTACATGGAGTCCTGCTCCAACCACTACGGCTCCTGCTACTACCACTACAGAGTTGACTACTACCACTACAGAGTTGACTACTACCACTACAGAGTTGACTACTACCACTGTCGCTCAGACGAGTACCACTTCATCCAGTAGTACAACGTCAAGTACAGAATTGACAACGACAACGAGCCAAGCGCCCGCTCCGTCCACGTCAGCGGAAACCCTACCTTCCGTTCCGCCCACAGAATTGCCAACAACCACGACAGAAACGCCAGTGCCAGACCTCGGTATTTCTTCATCCCCGAAGACTACCGTTCACGACCACTCTTTACACTCCCACAGCCCACTTCCCACAACTGGCTCAAGGGTGGCGGACATGTTCGCCGCAGCGTTTATGACACTTGGGGTTGGTCTTCTATTCCTAGCAGCAAGATTCAGAGTCAAGGAAGTTGAGAGAAAGTAATGGCAATGAAAAAAGAACTCGCCGTAAATATTCTTATGCGCATCCTCGCAACATTTGCCGCTTCTGGCCTTGGCGTAATCGGTGCTGGAGCAATTGCCGGTGTTCCGTTATGGAAGGCAATGTTCATGGCCGGCATTGCTGGAGTCGCCACGGTAATTGAGGGTCTATCAAGGGCATTCCTTGATGATGGCAAGCTAAGTCTTTCTGAGATAAATGCCGTATTTAATAAGTTTGATAAAAAGGGAGATGTAGAGGACTCAAAAACCTCTAGGAAGGTGACCAATCCCTCTTCCTCACGGAAGGACTAGCAATCTCTTCCTTTGCTTCTATGTAGCAAGAATGCACTGCACTCATTAGGTCCTCTAACGCATAACCCTCAGCGCCACCCCACTTACCCCTGAACCACGCTGAGCATATCCACATATTATCTCTGCACTCAATACTGAAATCCATTTGCTGCAGGTCAAACCATTTACGGTAAGCGTCAAGCGTATTATCTATTTTATTTAGTTTTGCCTGATTCCCAACGTCTCCCATTGTCGGATTGTAGACCATCAAATTTACAATGAGGCAGTAATTATTGGTGCTAAGTTATTGGCACAGCGCGTTCAGGGACGGACGCATTTTTTAAGATTTATCCAAAACGGAGAATCAAATGGAGCAGTTTTGGCATAATGACGGACACTACATACTTGTCCGCATTAATAAAGCAGAACTAGAAGTTATGCATGTCGAATGCCCAGGACCGGATGATGCCGAGTGCAAAAACGAAGAATATGGATGTCTAGTTCGTTTCTTTATTAATAGATTTGGCATGGAATGCAATGCTGGTTCATGTCCAGCAGAAGAAAAAATAGATATCTGTTGGACAATTGTCGGAGATAAGAAAAATCCTGACTCAGCTCAAATTTGGTTTATGCCGATGAAGGATGATGTCTTTTCGGCATGGCTAGTCAGCCAAAATAATTAATCTTCCCTATAGTCGTCATCTCGGCAGTCCATCTCTGTAAATCTACCCATTGGCATCATATGTTGTTTATTTATCTTATATTTCTCAATATTAAATAAGTAGTTAAATCTGGCAATTGCATTTTCTTTTTTCAAATTGCTTAACGCAAATTGTTTAGAGTTATTTCCTATTTCTTGCTCTAGGGACGGAGTGCTTCGGACTATTTCCATGTTTTCAATTAAGTCAGATAAGTCCTGTTTAACTGGAACGTAATGCACCCAGGGCTTTAATTCTGGATAAAACCACTCCTCATATCTTCTTTCGACTAAAAATATTACCCTTCCTGAAAACATTTGTATTTTTAGCCTTCTGGAATGTCCCTGCCCATTTGCATCAATAATGTACCTATATTTTCTAACTTGCTCATCTATTGACATATAGTCTTTCGAAAGCACGCAATCTGAAGGGTTACCAGTCTCTGAAACAACATTCTTCACATCAAACAAATTATTACCAGCTAGTGCAAGAATTTTATTTCTAACTTTTTTATTAGCACCAGCTAGACCCCTCCATACAGCGCAATCATTTTCTGGAATTGATTCGCCTGCTAGTAATACTTTGTCGCAAAATTCGTCATAATTTTCGTATCCAGCTTCTCCCCATTTGTCAAAAGCAAAATCCGGACAGACATCTGAGAAGTTGTCCCATCTGGTGCAGTAGTTCAGAATTCGAACCGAATTATCAACTCCCCATCCGTAATGGTCATCAGAGTCCCCAACACTGATAACCACTGGACCAAAGTCTTTAAATCCATAAATCCTGTCAGATTCTTTTATTAGCTCTACCGTTGACTCTGCCCTGCTGGACAAAACAGGGCTTAGGCCTGTTCCTTTTATTGATATAGATAAACGCTGAAAGTTTTTAAAATGTAAGACACCGGATTCTTTTGCCACAGCGATAGCAGGAAAGTGCGGCTTAACATCAAACTGATACATTTTCTTCTAACTTATAAAAAGTAGTCATCGAGTATTTAATGCCGGATGTAGTTGGGGCTGTCATATGGTAAACGGATGAGTCAAAGAATATGCAAGTTGCGTAATTTGGTTTAAGTTTTATGTATGGCTCTTGTTCGTGTTTATCATTAAAAAACATCAACTCTCCGCCAACATAATTATCATTTATGTAAAAAACACAACCGATATCTACTCTCGGTTTATTGTATTTCAATACGTACGGGTCATTTGGTTCCCAGTCACGATGCATATTTATAAACGAACCGTTTTCGTATTTGAGAACAGCAAGTCCTACGTCATCAACTATTTTGCATCTGTATGCGTTCTCTATAGATTCATCTATTCTTTTTTTTATAGGCTCTATGTATCTATATATTTCATCCTCTTTTCTGATGTCATATATATTTAATAATTCATTTGACTCTGAATAGCTAAATTCTTCTTTAGATAAAAGAATGCAAATTTCGTCGATGATTTCTTTTTCAACCATTTTCTCCATGATGACCATGTTTTTCATCACAGCGCCTCTTGCTGAAAGTATTCTCTAAATTTAACGATGTGGACGACTTGTGGGTCGACCCACCAATCTTCGTGAATTTTTCTGACAACTAGCGTGTATCCAAGAGAGTCTAAAATCTCTCTCTGAGTATCGCGTATAGCAATGTTTCTGAAATACATGTTTGCATCATGTTCGAATGTGATTACAGAAAATCTGTACTGCGTCAAGGGTAGGGATATTAAACCCCAAAGGCTTGAATAAGGACTTCCCGTTGGCCTGCCATCAAAGTCATAGCCTTCATCAATGTCAACTTGTAGATAGTCGATTCTGTCCGGGAAGTTGTTTTGCCGAAAGTAATCAATGTAATTAAATTTCAGAGCATCGCCCATGCATGGGTTTTTTCTATTGCTCAAGAACTCGCTACGTCGCTTCTCCAGCAACTCAAAAGAGACCCCATTCCAGTCGTAATCTCTTTCCAGATGGTACGTATTACTCCCATCAATTGAGTGAAATGCTCCCAGTTCAACGTAGAAGCCATTTCTTTTTTCGTCTAATATGCTGAGAACAAATTGTTCTTGTTGAGAATTTCCAGCATATGTTGACATTTGTTATCCCATTCCGCGAATGAAGTGTTATTCTTTTCTTGACCTTGCAAGGGCAAATATTACATCAACACCCTTTTGCGTGATAACCCAATCGCTTACCGATATACGAGAAACGCACCCATTTCTCTCTAAGACGCGAAGCGCTTTCTGGGCTGCATCAACAGAGCCGAATTTTCCAGAAAGACATTTTGATAGCTGTTTTGAGGAGAATTGACAATTCTTCATTTTTGCGTACGTTAGGGCTAAGTAAGCGGAGCCACCGTGCTGGAATGTAATTTTTGGTCCCCTGTATGCAACATCTATTTTTTCACTCATTGTCTTGGTGAACCTATTAGAAGATTTCTTCTTCTACAACCTTGGTGGCATTTTTCTCTTGTTTGAAAATGGTTGATATAACTTCTGAAAAATGTTGTATATCAGGATGATTTTTTAGCAATTCGATGTTTACTTTATAAATATTTTGTCGGTTCAATTTTGTCTTTGTAATCAAACCCTTTGAAATAAGGCTTTTAACTGTTTTGTCAATCATTGTCTCTGACAAATCTAGGTAAACAGATAACGCTCTCTGGGTCATTGCTGGGTCTTCTAGTATTGCTACGAGAACCCGTCCGGGAGTCGATAGAAGGCTTATTTCATCTTCGTTGTGATATCTCAAGACTTTTTTCTTGTCTAGAGTTGACATGACTTTGTGTAACAATTCTTCATTTCCATTTGGGGACGACAAAATAGCATCTTCTAATGCTTTCTTTATTTCTGCAGTCCTACTGTCTCCCCGCATGACTTAGATACTACACATTAGCTGTCGCTCATGGTGTAGTATCTCTGTGGGGTGCGTGTGGTTTCATTTGACGCCTTGCGTGCTGATAGCAGAATATTCTCAGGGGAGGGTCGAATGCTTAAAGATGTTTTGCAAAACATGGCTAAAGGTAATTCTGTAAAGCTTTGCAAAATAGGCGACATTTATCAGTCTATGGACAAAGATACTCAGGAAGCTTTCACGATGGCCATGAGAAGTGATGCGACGACAATGGATATCTGCCGGGCACTAAAAGCCGAAGGGATATCTGTTGGCCGAGAGTTTCTTGGCTCAAAGCGTCGTTGCTTCAAGATGGGTGACCCTACTTGTTGTCTGAATGAGAAAGATGGTGATTCCAAGTGAATCAGAAAAACCAAAGCCTGAAGGACAACCTTGTAAAGGTTGCCGTAGAAGAAACGGTAATTCAGAAGAAACAAAAGATGCTCGGCCTCATTGCTGACATGCTTGACCGAAAGAATATCGATATTGCTGAAATTGGTGATATAAAGAAAGTCTCAATTCATCAGTCTCTAACTAAAGATGACAACGGCGAAGCACAGGTTCATGACCTTGCTGCAATCCAATTTTCCCCTGCATGGGAAGAGGGTCCACAATGGCCAGTTATCCAACAAGGCCCCAAAATACAACTACAAAAGTCAAAGACAAAACCTAAGGCGGCAACTGGCTTCAAAACGGCCATTATCCCCCCTGATATACAAATCGGATACTTCCGAAATCGGGATGGTGAACTGGAGCCAACGCATGACGAAAAAGCTCTAGACATCTGCATTTCGATGATAGCTGAGATGCAGCCGGAACTCATTGTCTTGGTGGGTGACAATTTAGACCTCCCGGAGATGGGAAAGTATGTGACTTACCCAGCGTATGCACAAACAACTCAGGCATCTATCGACAGGGCAACGATGTTCTGCGCTCAAATGCGCGATGCTGCTCCTCATGCCAGAATCATTTGGCTAGCGGGAAACCATGAAGAGCGCATGCCAAAGTACCTAGTACAGAACGCTGCTGCTGCTTATGGACTTAGAAAAGGGAATATCCCTGAGTCTTGGCCCGTACTTTCTGTTCCGTATCTTTGTCGGATGGATGAATTTGATGTTGAGTACAAGCCGGGATACCCTGCAGCGGACTTCTGGATAAATAAGAAACTCAAAATTATCCACGGGGACAGAGTTAAATCGTCTGGCTCTACAGCTCACGTATACTTAAATAACGAAAAAGTTTCAGTGATATACGGACACATTCACCGTATTGAGACTGCCTTTAAGACGCGGGAGGATTATGAGGGACCGAAGACGGTTATGGCAGCGTCCCCTGGGTGCCTTGCTCGTATTGATGGCGCAATCCCTAGTACCAAAGGTGGAGTAGACCTCGATGGTCGCCCGATTACTCGTCACGAAAACTGGCAACAGGGTGTAGGCGTAGTCGTATACGAAGACTCTGGTGACCACAAGTTCTCCTATGAGGTAGCAACTATCTACAACGGCTGGACAATTTTCCGAGGCAAGGAATACGGCATTCCGGAATCACCAAAAGAAGAGCCTAAAACACCAAATATAAAGAAAAAAATAGTCAAAAAGTAGCTCGTTATGACGACCATAGTCGGATATCAAGGAGAGGATTTTGCTGTCATATCAGTTGACACCAGAATTACCTCTATTGACGACCATGGGATGATTTACCAGATTTCAAGTCTTGGTGCCGGCTGTACAAAATTTGCCCAAAATGGGAAATTCCTACTTGGCGCAGCCGGCGACATGAGGGCAATAAATATTCTGCATCATATTTTCCAGCCCCCAAGTCCGACTCCATCTCTTAAGGGCCGAAGGCTAGATGCATTTATGACACAGAAATTTGTGCCAGCATTAATTGAGTGCCTGGATGCAAACGGTTATTCAGCCCCAGAAAGAGATGCAAGCGAACATAAGTCTGAACAAGGCTCAACAATTGTGGTGGTCATCAATGCAACGATATACATTATTGAAAACGATTACGCATGGCTATCAGAAGCTTCTTGCCTTTATGCAACGGGCACTGGTTCGTCTTATGCTCTGGGAGCCCTCCAGGCAATCACGGGCGGGAAGAAAACGCTGACGGTCCAGCAGGCCAAGAAGGCGTGTCTTAAGGCAATTGGGATAGCAGCAAAATATGATGCTCATACCGGTTCTCCGTTCCAGACATTTGTGCAGGGCTCAGAAAAAGCAACGACTAATAAATAGATTTAGTTAAATAATCTGGGAGATTGGCTTTTTCTAGTTCATTCCGACAGTAGCACAGATAGATTTATCCGGAATTATTACGTGAGGGAACGAAGGCGAAGGCCATAAATGAAAAGGCCCACCATTTTTGCTGCAATGGTTTGCGAAATCCAAATTATCTAAATATCCCCTATAGGAGTAGTAGTAATACACTCTCAGCAGATACTTATTTGCTTATATAAAGCCACCTACAAAAAATAGTTTCCAAGTAGGAAAGGCAAACAATAATGCCCAAACAAAAAAAGGCAAATGATAGTACTCAACCAGTAGAAGAACTGTATATTGGAGATTCAGGTTGGTTTGAACATGCAGCCTGTAAGGGAATGGGCAAATTAATGTTCCCCAAAGAACATAAGGATATTACGTATATCGCAGAAGCAAGAAGAATCTGCGCTAGTTGTTCAGTTAGACCACAGTGCTTAGAGTATGCCTTGGAGTTCCCACCGGCAGATATGCACGGAGTATGGGCAGGATTAACGAGTAGACAGTTGGCAGCAGAACAAAGAAGACGTAAGATAAAACCGAAAAGGCCGACACTGGCACAAATGTGGGGAGACTAAATGATTACCACTGGAACCATCATTGCATTCCTCGTTGTTATTTATGTTGCACTGAAATCACTAACAGATGACTAGGTAACCCGCACGTTACAAGTCTTACAGAAGCGCATATCGCCGACTTCTTCTAGGCGCATGTCGCAGGGTGGCTTTTGCCCACAGGGAGTTAATAGCATCTCGCCTCGAATATAGGCGCCTATCGTCTCTTCAAGCGTAGGTAGAGCATACTGAGCCGGCCCTGGAGACGGTATGCCTTTCTGAGTCCTAATGAAATCAAGGACCGCAAATACAACCAGCTCATTAACGGATATCCCCTGCGTCTTGGCATAGTCAATTATCTCGTTTTTCTGACTACCCAAGAGTCGCAGGTGGATTTCCGAATGGCGATTAGGAAAACGAGACTTCTCGTATTTCCGAACCATGCCTCTGTACCAGTAAATCTCAGCCGCGAGTATCGCGCTCTACAAGAGCAATCAGATAGTCGGTGAGGGTCAGGTCAACAGCCTCTGCCTGAGAAATCAGCTTTTGCTTGAATTCACGGGATACCCGGAGAGTCAAGGTAGAAAATGGTTTATCTGACAGAGTGACCGGACGGCCTGGATTCCGCTTCATTTTTTCTCCTTATTTTGGGAGGCTCAGAAATAGAGCGCTCTAAAAAGAGAAACTACTGCACAAATCATTATTAGTCGTGCAATAAAAGAAACCCGAGAATAGGCAATAGAAACAATACTTAGGCTCGAAATAACAAGAATAAGTATTCTCATGAGTGCTCCCAGTCTCCGCACCAGTCATTCCAGGCGACAATCGGCCATTTAGCAGTGCCGAGTTCTTTATCTGGGGTAGGGCTATTGCGGCGGCATTTCCCCAGATTGTCAGACTGAGACTCAAATTCACCGTATCTACAGAACCGACAGTAGGAGGTTGAGTCAATAAGGTGTTGATTAAAAGCCGTCATGACATCTTCAGCGTTCACAGATACCCCGTCGATACGGACGGTATAGGTCACTTCTGGGTGCATCCCAGAGCCAGTGAAGAAATCGCTTGAGGACGAGGCCGACACGGGAATATTCTAGTTCAGGGTCTAGTAACAATCAAGGCTAAAATTAGGAATAGGGCAACAACAAGATATCCGGTCACGACGCCTCAGAATCGCTCAAAAAAGGGGAGAAAGC
>Ga0172372_10012185_pt1 | contig 10809 bp, 11 predicted proteins | sample LakKiv5m_2_FD_114544 | JGI IMG/M metagenome (GOLD analysis project Ga0172372, IMG submission 114544) | Freshwater microbial communities from Kabuno Bay, South-Kivu, Congo - kab_092012_9.5m | ecosystem: Environmental > Aquatic > Freshwater > Lake | place: Democratic Republic of the Congo... | reverse complement strand
GGTCTCCACGAAGCGGGCGAAGCTGCGGTAGCCCACCTCGACCTCGTTGAACGTGGGTTCCTTGCGCTTCATCGCCGTCTTCACGACGCTGGCGTGCACCGGTCCGGGCTCGTCGCGCTGGAGGTTCTCGATGGTCTCCAGGAGGAGCTCGAAGGCCTCCGTGGAGGTGAGGCTGCCGTCGTCCTCCGGCGCGGGCTCGGCCGGGCGGGCCGCGGTGCGGATGCTGTCGTAGAAGATGAACTCGTCGCAGAGATCGGCGATGAGGCGGCTCGTGGAGCCCTTCGTGCCGCAGCCGACCACCCGCTTGTTGAGCTCCTTCAGCCGCATCACCAGGGGGGAGAAGTCGCTGTCCCCGGAAAGGATCACGTAGGTGTCGATGAAGTCGCGGGTGTAGGCGAGCTCCATGGCGTCCACCACCAGGGCGATGTCGGCCCGGTTCTTGGCCGCCATCCCGTGATGGGAGAGCTCGAACATGGTCACGCCTTCGGTGGTCAGGTCCTGCTTGAAGCGGGCCCAACGCGTCCAGTCCGCGTACGCGCGGGCGACGAGGATGCGGCCCTTGTCCTTGAACCGGCGCATCACCACCCGGACGTCGAAGCGACCGAGCCCCTCCTTGTCACAACCGGTGGCGATGTTCTCGAAGTCGATCAGCAGGGCGAGATTGGCGTTCACGAAAGTCCTTGACGCCGCCCCCTATCCTTCGCCGCCCGGATCCGTGTGCCGGCCCGCCAACTCGTCCACGAACCAGCTCTGGGAGAGCCAGGGGTAGGGGGCCAGCGTCGCGGCTCGCTCGTCGAGCGCCGCGGCGTAGGTGTCGGCGGTGAAGGTGTGCCAGCGTGCCCCCTCCGGCCCGGCGGCGTCGCAGAGGAGGTGACGCCCCGCGAGGACCTCTCGGAGGCGGAAACCGGGAGCGTGGCGGGTCTTCAACGCTTCCAGCACGGCGTCGTCGATGCCGTGGTCGAAGCAGAGGATCTTCTCGCGCAGCGCCCGGTAGCCGTAGACGAGTCGGCAGGTGAGCGCTCCCCCCAGGGCCTGGGCGGGCGCCGGGCCGAGGGTGAAGCACTCGTCGAACACCCGCTGGTGGCGCTTGCGAGCGGTCCGCCAGTCGCCTTCGACCTCGATCGCCAGGTAGTGGTGGCGCTCGAAGTCGGTGTAGATGGCGGGGACCTCCACCACGGTGGGAGCGCCGCAGTGGGGACAGCGGAAGGTGTGGAAGGTGCCGTCCAGGATGGCCTGCCGCTGGGCGGGCAGGCGGGTGATGTGCAGCCCTTCGAGGAGCTGGACCTCGAACGGGGCCGCGCAGGAGAGGCAGGTCACGGTACGCGGACGGAAGGTGCTCATCGGCGCGCCTTCACTTCACTTCGGACCAGTGCGTCTCCTCGAGGGTGGCGGTCCCGTCGGGTCGGGCGGTGATGCGCACGCGCACGGGGTCGTTGACCGCCGGGGGCCAGCCCACCCAGAGGGTGAGCACCCGCGCGTCGCCCGTGGTGGTGAGGGTGGGGGCCGCGATGCTCGCCCCGGGCACGACCGGGTCGGCGGGGCCGAGGGGCACCGGGTTCCCGAGCAGCCAGGCCACCCGCGGGGCGACCTCCTCCACGGGGTGGGCGAGGAGCGCGTACCAGCCCTGAGGCGCGTCCCGCCCGGCCACGCCGGTGGGGGAGACCGCGGCCGGTCGGTCGAGGAAGGGCCCGTCCAGGGTGAAGAAGCTCCAGTCTCCGAGTCGCCAGCGCGGCTCCTCGTGGAAGTCGGTGCGGCCGATGCCCAGGGTGGCGAGCCAGGCGGCGTAGGAGGCGGAAGGCACGAAGACCTCGGACGGGGCGGCGGGACGGGGGGGAAGGGCGGAGGACGCGGGCGGTGCGGCCGCGTGCGCGCATGCGAGCAGGAGGGCGATCACGTGGGCTGGCCGGCCCCCGTGGCGTCGCGCATCTCGCTGGGCTTGGGAGGCGCCACGGCCTCGGCGGGGTTCGCAGCCTCGTCGGTGCCCTCGGCGCGCGGCCGGGCGGCGATGGGCGAGCCCGCGGCGGTCGCCGGCGCGGCCGGCGTGGCCTGGGCGGGAGGGGTGTAGGGCTGCCTTCCGAGCACGTTGGCCCGGAAGAACTCCTTGACCGTGGTGGGCAGTCCGCCGCCCCACTTGGAGTTGTCCGCGTAGCCCGCCGGGTCCTTGAAGTACTCGGCGTAGGCGTTGGCGAAGAACTCCTGCTCGGACATCGCGCTGTAGTTGTCGCCGGTGGCGCGGATCACCTGCGCGGCGGCCTGGTTGAAGTGGAACGGACGGTGGTAGTAGTGGTTCAGGAAGTAGGACTTCCCGCCCCCCTGCTGGAAGTTGGCCCAGTTGTTGTACCAGTGGGTGGTGGACTGGGTGACGAGGTTCTTCATCTTGGCCGGGACCGCCGCCCACAGGGCCGCGAACTCGGCCGGCTGGCCGTCCTGGACGTTGGCCCGCGTCGGCGCCCAGGCGGCGTTGCCCATCCAGCTGTTCACCGCTTCGGCCACCTTGTCCTTCTCGGCGTCGCCGAAGGTCTTGCAGACCGTCCCCTCGTTGTAGTTCTCCGGCCAGGCGTCCACCGCCTCCAGCGCCTGTCGGACCCCGCTCTTGTCCCCGTTGAGGAACCAGAACTGCATGGTTCCCTGCAGCCAGGGGTTCACGATGCTGGCGATCTGCGCGTGTACGGCGTGGCCGATCTCGTGACGCACCGTGTGCGACATCGACGCCACCGACCCGGCCTGCCCGAGCCGGATGGTGTTGATGGTGGAGGGGGCGTGCCAGGACGGGCCCGTGCCGCCGCCGCCGTTGATGGCGTTGAAGGTGGTGAGGACGGTGTTTCCGCTGACGTCCTGATCGGGCAGCTTCTCCAGCTGGTCCCACACCGCGGTGAGGATCTCCATCCGCCAAGCCGTCTGCTCGTTGGTCATCCCGTGCCGGAATCGGCGACCGAAGAGCGACATCGCCTCGGCGATCTGGAGGCTGCCGACGCCGAGGAGGCGCCGCATGCCGGTACGGGTGGCGCCCGCCGTGGGCGGGGAGGGGAGGCGGTCGATGAAGCCGTTGAGGAGGTTCGCGGTCCGCGCCGCGGTGACCACCTGCGCGACCTCCGCGTCCCGGAAGGCGACCAGCGCCCCGAGCGCCTGCTCAGCGTCGCGCGTGAAGAACTGCGAGAGCGCGGCCGCGTCCGACACGAGCTGCGCCGCGCCACCCGAGGCCGGCGCGGTGGCCGCGGCCGCGGTCGGCCCACCCGCCGCCGGTTGACCGGATCCCGCCCGGCTCTGGCGCTCCGCCGCCGCGGAATTCCCGGCGCCTCCCCGCCCTCGTTCGGGCGGGGCCTGCTCCACATCGGGGGAGACGACCGCGGGGGCCTGCGCCAGCTCTTGGGACATCGATCCTCCGACCCACGGATCGTACGGGGGCGAGCCGGCCGGGTCAACGTCGTCGGGGTCGTCGCGCGGAGGTTATCGGCCCCGCATGGAACCGCGCTTCTCCGGCACCCGTCGCTACATCGCCGACGAGGGCCTCCTGGCCGATGTCAACGCCGCCGTCCTCCTCGGTCGGCCCCTCCTGGTGAAGGGCGAACCCGGCACCGGCAAGACCATGCTCGCCGCCGCGGTGGCCGAAGCGCTGGAGATGCCGCTCCTCGTGTGGTCGGTCAAGTCCACGACCAAGGCCGTGGACGGGCTCTACCACTACGACGTGGTCCAGCGGCTCAACGACGCCCGCTTCGGTGAGGGCGACGTCCGGGACCTGCGGCGGTACATCCGCTACGGGGTCCTGGGGCAGGCGTTCCGCGCCGAGCAGCGCCACGTCGTCCTGATCGACGAGGTGGACAAGGCGGACCTGGAGTTCCCGAACGACCTGCTCCGCGAGCTGGACGAGATGGTCTTCCACGTCCCCGAGCTCGACGAGACCGTCCGGGCCGCCCATCGTCCCGTGGTGATCATCACCTCCAACGCCGAGAAGGAGCTCCCCGACGCTTTTTTGCGCCGGTGCGTGTTCCACTACATCGCGTTCCCGGACCGCGAGCGCATGAAGCGCATCGTCGACGTCCACCTGCCCGGCCTGCCCGAGGCGCTCCTGGACGCGGCCTTCACGCGCTTCTACGGGCTCCGGCGGGTGGAGGGCATGCGCAAGAAGCCGTCCACCAGCGAGCTCGTCGACTGGCTCACCGTGCTCGCGCGCGCCGGAGTCCCGCCCGAGGACATCGTCACCAAGTTCCCCTTCTCCGGCATCCTGCTCAAGCAGGAAGCGGACCTCGAGCTGGTCAAGAGCCGGCGCTGATGCTCCTGCCCCTCCTCTACAACCTGCGCGCCCAGGGCCTGAAGGTGGGGATCGGGGAGTGGCTCGCCTTCCTGGAGGGGCTCCGCCAGGGCCTCGCGACCAATCTGGACAGCCTCTACCGGCTCGGCCGGGCGCTGCTCATCCACTCCGAGACCCACTTCGACGCCTGGGACCTCGCCTTCTCGGCCACCTTCAAGGGGGTGGAGCTGCCCCCGGACCTGCGCGAGCAGTTGGCGCAGTGGCTCGCCGATGCGATGGCGGCCGAAGGGGGACGGGTGCCGGTGGGCTTCGAGTCCATGGAAGAGCTCAAGCGGGAGTTCGAGAAGCGCCTGCGTGAGCAGAAGGAGCGTCACGACGGCGGGAACTACTGGATCGGGACGGGCGGGAGCTCGCCGTTCGGGAACTCGGGCCGCTCCGACGGGGGCGTGCGGGTCGGCGGGAAGGGGGGCGGCGGCGGCGCGGTGGCGGTGGCCGACGAGCGCCGCTGGCAGGGCTACCGGACCGACCTCACGCTCGGCGTGCGGGACTTCAAGGTGGCGCTCCGGGCGCTGCGCAACTTCAGCCGGGAAGGGCAGATCCAGCTCGACCTCCCCGGGACGATCCAACGCACCGCCCAGAACGCCGGCGAGATCGAGCTCGACTTCCGACCGGCGCGGATCAACCGGATGCGGGTGGTCCTTCTGGTGGACACCGGCGGGTCCATGGACCCCCACGCCGCGCTGGTGTCCCGCCTCTTCAGCGCCGCCGCCGAGCTGAAGACCTTCAAGACCTTCGACATCTGGCACTTTCACAACGCGCCCTACCGGTACCTCTACCGGAGCTACGAGAACTTCGACCGGACCCCGACCGGTGAGGTGTTCGAGAAGCTCACCCCGGAGCATCGCCTCGTGTGGGTGGGGGACGCGTGCATGGCGCCGTGGGAGCTCTTCTCCTCGGGCTGGGGCGACGCGGGTCCCACCGGCTTCGACTGGATCAGTCGCTTCGCCCGACGCTGCCCGCAGAGCGCCTGGCTCAACCCCGATCCGCCCAAATACTGGGACCACCCCACGGTGCGGGCCATCGGAGGCGCCATGCCCATGTTCCCGCTCACCGTGGACGGGCTCAAGCGCGCGGTGCAGAAGCTCCGCGGCGGCGCGGCGGCGCGAGCCGCGTGAGCGACTCCCTGGACAACCGGCGCCCCGTCACCCCGGAGGTGGCGGACTTCTGGGCGCGGGCCTGCGCCGCCACCGGGATGGACCCGGCGAGCGCCTACCAGGTCTGGCACTTCGGGGCCGGCGAGCCCATGGCCACCGAGCTCGCGCTCCTGGTCCGGGACGGACCCAAGCGCGCCACGACCGCGCTCAAGGCCGGGGTGGACCTCTTCCCCGAGACGGGCGCGGTGGAGGGCGGGCTCTCGGTCGTCACCACCTACGCGGGGGAGCCCGTGGTCCTGATCCGGACCACCCGGGTGGACGTGGTCCCCTTCGAGGAGGTCGACGCCGCCTTCGCCTGGGAGGAAGGCGAGGGGGACCGGAGCCTCGCCGACTGGCGCGCCGGGCACTGGGCCTTCTTCGAGGCGGAGTGCGCGGAGATGGGCATCCCGCGCTCGCCGCGGATGGAAGTGGTCTGCGAGCGCTTCGAGAAGCTCTGGCCCTGAGTTCCCGGGGGAGGACCCCGGCTGGTCCCCCGCGGGTGCGGCCGCGCCCACGGCCCCGCGCGACGATACGAGGGGGGATGCTCGGTCACATCCTCCTCGCCGTCGACGGTTCGCCCAACTCCCGCAAGGCCGCCGACTTCGCGCGCACCCTCGTCCAGGGCACCACCAGCCGCCTCACCGTGGTCGTGGCGCTCGAGCCGCCCGGGGCCACCGTCATCCCCGCCCTGGACGGCATGGTCTTCACGGCTCCGCACCCTTCCGTGCAGGAGCTCGCCGCGGCGCGCGACATGATGGACGAGATCGAGCGGGCGCTCTCCCACGAGCACGTGGCCATGCGGCTGGAGGTCGGCCAGGCGGCCGAGGTCGTGTGCCGCCTCGCCGAGGAGCTGGGGGTCGACCTCGTGGTGCTCGGCGCGCGGGGTCGGAACCCGGTCAGCCGTTGGCTCCTCGGCTCGGTCAGCCGCCGGGTCACGGAGCACGCGCCCTGTCCGGTCACCGTGGTGCGGTAGCGCCCGTTCGGGCGGCCCTTGACACGCGACGGATGTCGGCAGGGGTGACAGACGTCCGTCGGTGACAGTCGTCACCCCCGCCGGGGTCGGCGACTCCTATAAAGGTTGAACGCTGTGATTCGTCGGATCACGCCTCGGCACGCCTCTTGAATCGGGGGGGGCATCGCCCAGGTGCCCCTTGCTCGCCTTCCTCCTCGCCTGCTCCGACGCTCCGCCCCCGCCGCCCGCCCCGGACTCCCCCCGGTCCGTCCACGCCGCCACTCCCGCGGGGCCCGGCCCGGCCGGCGTGGTCTACGAGGTCTACGTGCGCTCCTTCCAGGACTCCGACGGAGACGGCATCGGCGACCTCGAGGGCGTACGCACCCGGCTGGACCATCTCGCCGGCCTCGGGGTGCAGACGATCTGGCTCATGCCCGTGTTCCCCGCCTTCGGGCCCGCGGGCTACGACGTGGTGGACTTCGGCAGCGTGGTGGAGGCCTACGGGGATGCGGGGTCCCTCGCCGCCCTGGTGGAGGACGCGCACGCGCTCGGGATGCGGGTCCTCCTCGATCTCCCCTTCAACCACGTCCACCGGGACCACCCCTGGTTCGTCGCGGCGCAGGCGGGGGACTCCACCTGGCGGGACTGGTTCCGCTGGTCCCGGTCGCCGGAAGGGGACCGGTGGCACCGGTCCGCCAGCGGGGACTGGTACTACGCCTACTTCGGGGAGGAGATGCCGGACCTCGACTGGGAGCACCCCTCCGCGCGGGCAGCCATGGAGGAGGTGTTCGTGGACTGGCTCGACGCGGGCGCGGATGGCTACCGGCTGGACGCGGTGATCACCCTCGTCGAGGAGGGCGGCCAGGTGGAGGGGACCGACGCCTCCCACGCGCTCGTCGGGGACCTCGTCGAGCTCGGTCGCGAGGTCCATCCCGACGCCTGGTTCCTCGCGGAGGCGAGCGAGTGGGAGGTCGCGCCCAGCGTTTCGTGGATCGACGCCCCCGCCGCGCCGGGAGCCGATGCCGTCCTCGACTTCCCGCGGCACGACGCCTTCCTCGACGCCTACGGTCGCGGGTCGGCGGCGCCGCTCCGGGACGTGGTGACCGAGCAGGTCGCGCTGGGCGGGGCCGGAGGCATGGCCGGCTTTCTCGGCTCGCACGACCTGGACCGCCTCCCGTCCGTTGTCCCCGAAGCCCAGGCCCGGCGCGCCCTCCGGCTGGCCCAGTTCCTCCTTCCGGGGAACCCGGTCCTCTACTACGGCGAGGAGATCGATCTCCCGGACGCCAGCACCGGCACGGGGCAGGACTGGGCCATGCGCGCCCCCATGCCCTGGGACGATGGGCACGAGGCCGGGTTCAGCGAGGGGACCGCCTGGTTCCCTCCCGACCCGAGCTTCCGTTCCGGTCTGAACGTGTCGGCACAGGCGGAGGATCCGCAGAGCATGCTCTCGTTGGTCACCGCGTTGGGCTGCTTGCGGTCCGAGTACGGGCTCGTGGGGGACGCCTCCTGGACCGCGCTCGACACGCGGGCCCGCGGAGTGCTCGCCTTCGAGCGATCCACCCGCGAGGGCCGGCTGGTCGTGGTGGTGAACCTGGCCGAGGCCACCGCGGAGGACGTGCGGATCGCCGTCCCCGGCCGCCTCCGCGACGTCGCCAGCGGGGCCGCCATCGGGGGGCGAGGCGGGCTCGCCCTCGGGCGCGTGGCCGGTTGGAGCTGGCGCGTGCTCGGGTCGCGGAGCTCGAGCGCGTGCGGCCTCCCCGCGCGCTAGCCCGCCCGGCGGCTCGCCGTCGGTGGCCTCGGACCGTGCGGCCGCTTAGGTCGGCCGGGACGCTGGGGCGTCGTCAAGCGGTAAGACACGAGACTTTGACTCTCGCATTCGAAGGTTCGAATCCTTCCGCCCCAACCACATAGGGAGAACGCCGAAACTGTCCGCCTGCGATGGGTGAGGGCTTCAGGGCGTCGAAAGCGGAGTTCGCGGGTTCGAATGCGCCGGGCCGTTGGCGCACGGGAGGGCTTGACGGGCCCGGAGATTCACCTCATATTCGAGGGACGGAGATCCCTATGCGCGTCGAAGCCACGCTTCCCGACAGCCGAGGTCAGGCCCTCGACCAGCTCGCTGACGACCTCGGACTAAGCCGCAGCCAGGTGGTCGACGAAGCAGTCGGCCTGTTCCTGAAGGCTGTGCTCGAGGCGCGGCGCGGGCACCGGCTCGTGACGCTCTCCGGCGACAAGCCAGCGTGCGAGCTGTCCACGCCCACCCTCGCCGCCATGGAGTGGACGGCGCGGTCGCAGCCGCTTGTCCTCTCCGATTCTGCCGTGGAGAGGATCGCGGACCTGTTGGACAATCCCCCGGCGCCGAGCGCGCGGCTCGCCCAGGCCTTCCGGCGCAAGCGGTGATCTCGCCAATCACGGCCGAGGACCCGGGTGTGGGCTTTCGGTCCGGCGTCCACCCGCTCGACGACTACTTCGCTACCGCACGATCGGCAGCGAGGGCGCGATGACGGAGGACGACTCGAGGCTCGGGCACCTGCGTGGAGGGTATCGACTCCCGTTCGATCCTCGCCCCGCGATCCGACCGTTGGGCATCGATCCTGCCGACAGGGCAGCATGGGACGCGCTTTGGGAGCAACTCCACCATCAGGGCGACGTCGACGAGGCGAGCGACGCTGCGGTCGTCCTTCTGGGCCAGTCTGCAAGAGGCTGGGCGAATCGCACTTGGGAACTGTATGCGTTGGTGGCGACGATCGAGGTGGAGCGGCACGCAGTCCACAACCCCGACGTCCCGGACTGGCTGGCGGAGCACTACCACGAGGCGCTGGAAGCCCTCAGGACGCTTGCCCTTGGCGACCTCGGTGGGGCCGCCGATCGCCTACTCCTTCGTTCGGCGCTCAGCCTGATCGCCGTCACTGGAGGGGACCACGCGCTGGGGACGATGCTCGCGGGCCTGGATGACTCGGAGATCGACGAGTACAACGAGAAGCGGGTGGCGTACTGGGAGCGGTACAGGATTCGGGATTGAGGTGGCGCGGCAGAGCGGCTGTTGGAACTCCTCGGTCCTCGTACCGGCCTCGCCGAGCTCCCCGATGCCCCGGATTCCCGCGCCTGCTTCCCAGCCATCAAATACTCGAACTCCTCGATCGCGCCCACTTCGGGATCGACCCAGAAGGTTAGGTACTCATCCAACATGCCCATCCATCGATTGAAGGCCGAGAACTACCATGTGTGTCCAGCGTTGGTCGTAGGCTTCAGGGGGTAGAAGGCAGGGTTTGCGAGTTCGAACCCGATGCGGTGCCTAGCCCGTTCCGGTGGAGGAAGCCGGCGACCGCCGTTCGCCAGCGCTCGGGGTCGGCGGCGAGCAGCCCGACGTGGCCCGCGTTCGGGAAGACCTCGAGATCGGCCGGGCCACGGAGCTGGGCCCGGATCTCCGCGACCTCGGCCGGGCGCACCCTTGGATCGGCCTCGCCGGTGAGGAGCAGCGTCGGCGCGCGGATGCCCTTCGCGAAGTCAACAGGGTCCATGTCGAAGCCATCGAAGCCCAAGAGAAGCCCGCCCCAGAAGACCAGCAGCGCGGCGCCGGGCTGGGCGGGGAGCCCCATCGCCTCGAAGCGGTGCCCTACGGTGGTGAGGAGGCGATCGTAGGGGTTCTCGAGGATCAACGCGCTTGCCTCGGCGCCCAGCCCCCCAACCGCTCGAAGCGCCGCGGCGCTCCCCATGGACTGTCCGTAGAGGACGACGGGCCCGTCGTCGGCATAGGCCTTCACCAGATCGGCGACCACCTCGGCCTCGCCCCACCCGAGCGAGGTGGTGTCGCCGGCAGACTCGCCCGAACCGGGGAAGTCTGCCAGGACCGCCGTCCAGCCCTGCTCGTGGAAGATGGAGGCCGCGTCGAGGAGGTCGGACTTCGTGCCCCCGTAGCCGTGGAACATCAAGACCGTGCCGCGGTTGCTCCCGCGGACCACCCAGGTCGAGACGCCAGCGACCGGGCGGCTCGCCGCGGCGAGGCCCGCGTCCGCAGGGGTGCGCCCGAGCTCCGGCCGAGGGACGACGACGCCTGTGAGGGCGACGCGAAGGCGCCCGCTCGTGGAGAGCGCTTCCGGGCTGGCGGTGCGGGCTCCGGTGGAGGCGAAGTGGGTGAAGCGCCAGGCGTGCGCCGCCGCGATGGCGTTCACCGCGATCAGGCTGGCGCAGAACCCGAGGAGAACGATGCGAACGCGGCGGTTCACGTTGCCTCGCGGAGGGAAGTGCAACAGGGCTGAGGGAGAACATCACCCGCTCCGCGTGTCGAGGCCTTCGTTCATCGTCTCACGCACGAGCTCCGACCCTGCGGAGCCACCACGCTCGGCGTCAACCGGCCAGCTGTTCAGGCCGGAGCCGCAACGCGACGCGCCCCCGCGGCAACAACCCGCGCCATGCCC
>Ga0172372_10012183_pt1 | contig 10809 bp, 9 predicted proteins | sample LakKiv5m_2_FD_114544 | JGI IMG/M metagenome (GOLD analysis project Ga0172372, IMG submission 114544) | Freshwater microbial communities from Kabuno Bay, South-Kivu, Congo - kab_092012_9.5m | ecosystem: Environmental > Aquatic > Freshwater > Lake | place: Democratic Republic of the Congo... | reverse complement strand
CGCCGCTCGGTGGCGCCGCCGTAGCGCGTGTCCGGACCGCAGGGGTTGGAGGTCAGCATCACCGTCTCGCTCATGCCGTAGCGCTCCAGGATGGTGTGGCCGGTGCGCCGCTGCCACTCGGTGAAGGTCTCGATCAGCAGCGGCGCCGAGCCCGAGATGAACAGGCGCATGTGCGCGGCCTGCGCCTGCGTCAGCGTGGGCTCGGCCAGCATGCGCACATACAGCGTGGGCACCCCCATGAACACCGTCGCTTCCGGGAACTTGCTGATCGCCAGCTTCGGGTCGAACTTGCCCAGCCAGATCATCTTGCTGCCGTTGATGAGCGCCCCGTGAATGGCCACGAACAGGCCGTGCACGTGGAAGATGGGCAGCGCATGGATCAGCACGTCGTCGGGCTGCCACTGCCAGTAGTCGCGCAGCATCACGGCGTTGCTGCGCATGTTGCCGTGCGTGAGCATGGCGCCCTTGCTGCGGCCGGTGGTGCCGCTGGTGTAGAGGATGGCGGCCAGGTCGTCGTCCTGCCGCACCGCCGGCGTGTGCTGGTCGCTGTGGTGCGCGGCGCGATCCAGCAGGCTGCCGGTGCGGTCATCGCCCAGCGTGAACACGTACTGCGTGCCGGCGGTGAAGGCGATCTTGCTGACCCAGCCGTGGTTCTTGGGGCTGCAGACGACCACCGCGGGCTCGGCGTTGCCGATGAAGTACTCGATCTCGGCGCTCTGGTAGGCGGTGTTCAGCGGCAGGAAGACATGGCCGGCGCGCAGCGTGGCCAGGTACAGCACCATGGCCTCGACCGATTTCTCGACCTGCACCGCAATCCGCGAGGCCGGTGGCAGGTCCAGCGAATCCAGCAGGTTGGCCACCATGGCAGTGGCACGGTCCAGGTCGCGCCAGGAATAACTCAGGCCGTTGTCGGTCTCGACGGCGGTGCGGTCCAGGTCGGCGGGGAAGGCGTCGCGCAGCGCGACGAACAGGTTCTGGTTGCTCATGGTCGGGCGTGAAAGAAAGTCAGAAATTCGGTGGCCGTTTGGCCAGGAAGGCGGCAATGCCTTCGCGGTGTTCGGCGCTGTCGGCGTAGTCGTAGGCGGTGGGCACCAGGGCATCGGCCCCCTGCCCGCCCGCGAGCGCTCGCAGCGCCTGCTTGTTCAGCCGGGCGGCCTGCGGCGCCAGGCGGGTGATGCGCAGGGCGCGCTGCTGCGCTTCGGCGGGCACGTCCGCGTCGTGCACCACGGTCTGCAGGAACCCGCGAGCCATCAGGGTTGGCGCGTCCAGCACCGCCGCTTCCAGCAGCATCTGCCGCGCCGTGGCCAGCCCCACCTCGCGCGCCACCAGCTGGGCCTCACGCGGCGCCATCGGGAAGCCCAGTTTGGCGATCGGCGCGCCAAAGCGCGCACCCTGCCCCGCCACCCGGAGGTCGCAGCAACAGGCGATCTCCACCCCGGCGCCCATGCAGTTGCCTTCGATCTGCGCGATCACCGGCAGGTCGCAGGCCAGCATGGCCGAGAGCCCACCCCAGACGTCGTTCTCGTGGAAGTCGCGCAGACCGTCGGGATGGAAGCGGAAGTCGGTGTACTCCGCGATGTCGCCGCCCGCACAGAAATGCCCGCCCTCCCCGGTCACCACCACCGCGCGCACATCGACACGGGCCTGCAGCCCGATGAACACCTGGCGCAGTTCGCGCCACATCGCACGCGACATGGCGTTGAACTTGGCGGGGTTGCTCAGGGTGACGCGGGCGATGGCGTCTTCAAGGTGCAGGCGGATGTGACCGGACATGGGCAAACGGGCGTTCAGGCAGATCAGTCGAGTTTCGCACCGGATGCCTTGACCACCTGCGCCCACTTGCGCAACTCGGCCTTGACAAAACCGTCGAACTGCGCGCCCGTGAGGTTGGGGAACTCGGCCCCCTGGGATGCCCACACCGCCTTGGCCTCGTCGGCCTGGGCGGCTTTGCGCAGCTCCTCGATGGCACGCGCCTGCGCATCGGCCGGCGTGCCCCGCGGCGCCCAGACCCCGTACCAAGTGGTCACGGTGTAGTCGGGCAGACCGAGTTCGGCGGCGCAAGGCACGTCCGGGAATGCGGGGTTGCGCTTGCTGCCCGAGACCATCAGGGCCTTGATGCGCCCCCCCTTGATGTGGCCGGCCGATGAGCCCAGGCCGTCGAACATCATGTCGACGTTGCCCGCGATCAGGTCGTTGAGCGCCGGGCCGGCGCCGCGGTACGGAATGTGCGTGATGAAGGTCTTGCTCTGCTGCTTGAACAGCTCGCCCGCGAGGTGGTGCGATGTGCCGCTGCCGGCCGATCCGTAGTTGAGCCGGCCGGGGTTGGCCTGGATCTGGGCCATGAAGCCCTTGAAGTCGAGATGGCCGTGCTTGCGCGTATTGACCACCAGCACCTGCGGCACGCTGGCCAGCAAGATCAAGGGCACCAGATCGCGCTCCAGGTCGTAGTCCAGCCGCGGGTACATGCTCGGTGCAATCGTGTGGTGCACCGCCCCCATGAAAAGGGTGTAGCCGTCGGGCGCGGCCTTGGCGGCGATGCCGGCCCCCAGCGTGCCGCCGGCGCCGCCCTTGTTGTCGACCACCAGCAGCTTGCCGGTCAGGCGGCTGAACTGGGCGGCCAGCGGACGGGCAAACGCATCGGTGCCCCCACCGGCCGGAAACGGCACCACCAGGGTGACGGGTTTGGTGGGCCAGGCGCTCTGCGCGTGGCCGATACTGCCCAACAGGGCAGTGCCGGCCGCCGCCGCGCGCAGCACGTCGCGCCGTGTGAATCCAGGGTGTTGCATGGTGTTGTCTCCGTTGTGGTTGTGGTGAAAGCGATGGGCCTCAGGGCAGCAAGTCCTTGATCGCCGGAGCGATCGCGATTCGGCCCTGCGCCAGGGCCATCCGGTTCTTGTCGAGCCGCTTGAGGTCGTAGAGGTAGTTGACCATCAGGCCATAGGACTGCTTGAGGCCTTTGGCCGAGGGGTCGGCGGCCCAGTTCAGGCGCTCGACACGGGCACCATTGCCCAGGTGGAAACGGGCCACGGCATCCAGCGGCTTGCCGTCCTGCAGTTCCAGGGCCAGGTAGCGCGCCGCCCATTGCTTGAGCGCCAGGCGCGGCAGCGCCTTCTCGGGCAGATCGGGCGCCGACTCCCAGGCCTGCAGCAGATCCGCTGGTGCATGCCTGTTCAGCCAGGCGCGCAGACCCGGGATCGGCGAAAGCGTGGCGAAGGTCTTGAGGCGGGGAAACTCCTCGTGCAGGCTCTCGACCACGCGCTTGATCAGCGAGTCACCAAAGCTCACGCCGCGCAAGCCGAGCTGCGTGTTGCTGATCGAATAGAAGATGGCCGTGGTCGCCCGGTCGAGGTCGGCCGGTGCAGCGGACTCGTCGAGCAGCGGGGTGATGCTGGACGCGATCTCGTTGATCAGCGCCACCTCCACGAAGATCAGGGGCTCACCCGGCAGACGCGGGTGAAAGAAGCCGTAGCAGCGCCGGTCGCTGTCCAGGCGGTTCTTCACGTCGCCCCAGCTGCGGATGTCGTGCACCGCCTCGTACTTGATCAGCTTCTCGACGAGCGACGCTGGCGAGTCCCAGCTGATGCGGCGCAGCTCCAGAAAGCCAACGTCGAACCAGGTGGAGAACATGTACTCCATCTCCACATCCAGCGCGAGCAGGCGCTTGTCGGCCTTGAGCTGGGGCTGCATCTCGGCGCGCAGGTTGACGAGGAAGGGAATGCCGTCCGGGTGGGCACTGAAGCGCTGCAGCAGACGCCGGCGCGGCGACACCGTGGCGCGGCGGAACAGCACCTCGGCTGCGGGCTGGTCGGGTGTGCCGACCGCTTTGAGGTACCGGGCCTGCGCTGCCTGCACCTGCTCGGGGTCGGCCACGAAACGCTCGCTCATCAGCAGCCACAGGTCGCGCCGGTGCGCAGGCAAGGCGCTGGCGTACCACTGCATCAGCGCGCCAGCACGGCGGCCACCCTCCACCTCGCTGACCAGCGGGTCGACGATCGCCTGAAGCGCGTCCAGCTTGTGGCGCAAGGCGCTCGGTGACAGGGCCTCATCCCCCTGGCGCAGACGGGCCTTGAGCCGCTCGTGGGTAGACCGCGCCACCACCGGCGCAGAGGTGCGCAGACGCGCGACACGTTCGCTCAGCCATTCACGGGTGTTCATGCAGAGATCCTCGACATCTGGTGACGGGCGAGTTCACGCAGCGCCACGCGCTGCCGGGTCAGGTGGGTGCGCATGGCAGCTTCGGCGCCTTCGGCATCGCGCGCCTTGAGCGCGGCGTACACCGCCATGTGCTCCGACAGGCTCTGCTCCAGTCGGCCCGGCGCGTGCAGTTGCTGCAGGCGCGCCAGCTTGACGATCTTGCGCAGATCCCCGATCACCTGCGCCAGCCAGCGGTTGTTGGCCAGCACGATGATGGCTTCGTGGATCGCGAAATTGGCTTCGTAGTACTCGGTGATCCGCTTGGCCTGCGCGCTGCGCTGCAACCGATCGTGCAACTGCTCCAGCGCGGCCAGGTCGGCATCGGTCGCGTTGCAGGCTGCCTCGTAGGCGCAGCGGCCCTCCAGCAGCGCGATCACCGGAAAGATTTCGTCGAGGTCCCGCTCGGTGATCTGGCTGACAAAACACCCCCGGCGCGGCTCGTGCCGCAGCAGTCCCTCGGCCGTCAGCACCTTCAGGGCTTCCCGCAGCGGCGTGCGCGAGATCGACAGGTCGGCACACAGCGCGGGTTCATCCACAAAGCTGCCGGGCGCCAGCGCACCCGAGAAGATGCGTTCGCGCAGCTTCGCGGCCACTTCGTCGTGCAGGGAGTTGAGCACCAGTCGCATCGTTCCGGCTCTGTGATTATCTGTAATTACAGATAATTTTCGACCCGTCCCCCGACGGCGACACGGGTGTTTACCCTCGCCAGGGTGCGGCGCCCGACCGATGGCGCTGACGCCAGCGCAAACGCCCGCGCAGCGCCGGCAGGCCGGGATTCAGGTCCGGCGCTGCCCGAACCACCACCACAAGCCGGCGCCACCCATGATCATGGGCACACACAGCCACTGCCCCATGCTCATGCCCAGCGAGAGCAGGCCCAGGTGGGCGTCGGGCTCACGGAAGAACTCGGCGATGAAGCGAAACACGCCGTAGCCAAACAGGAAGGCGGCCCCCACCTGACCGGTGGCCCGCGGCTTGCGCGCGTACAGCCACAGCAGCACAAACAGCAGCACCCCCTCCATCAGGAACTGATAGACCTGAGACGGGTGGCGCGGCAGCTCGCCGGCCCCGCGAAACACCATGCCCCAGGGCAGCGACGGATCGGCCGCCCGCCCCCAGAGTTCGCCATTGATGAAGTTGCCCAGTCGCCCGGCCGCCAGACCGGTGGGCACGCAGGGCGCGACGAAGTCCATCACCTGCAGCCAGGAACGCTGGCGACTGCGGGCATACCAGACCATGGCCACCAGCACACCCAGCATGCCGCCATGAAAACTCATGCCCCCCTGCCAGACCGCGAAGATCTCCAGCGGGTGGCTCAGGTAGTAGGCGGGCTTGTAGAACAGACAATAGCCCAGGCGCCCGCCCACCACCACACCCATGACGCCAAGGAACAGGATGTCTTCCACATCACGTGCCGTCCACGGCTGCGGTTGGCGGACGGACGCGAAAGGTTCGTGCTTCAGCCGCGCGCGGCCGAGCAGCACAAACAGGCCGAACGCGGCCAGGTAGGTCAGGCCATACCAGTGGATGGCGAGGGGCCCGAGTTGCAGGGCGACGGGATCGATCTGGGGGTGCATCAGCATGGCTGCGATTGTGCCTGCTCCACCCTGCCCGGCTGCCCCCCGGGTTTTGCAGATGCAACAAAGCAAACGGCCTCCGAAGAGGCCGTTGTCCGCCCGGGGCAGCTGGCTCAGTCGCCCAGCATGGACAGGTCGCGCACCGCGCCCTTGTCGGCCGATGTGGCCAGCAGCGCATACGCCTTGAGCGCGGCCGATACCTTGCGCGCGCGCGGCTTCGCCGGCTTCCAGCCTTTGGCGTCCTGCTCGGCACGGCGACGTGCCAGCTCTTCATCACTGACCAGCAGGTTGATGCTGCGCTGGGGAATATCGATGCGGATGCGGTCGCCTTGGCGCACCAGACCGATCGCACCGCCCGCCGCCGCCTCTGGCGAGACATGACCGATCGACAGACCCGAGGTACCGCCAGAGAATCGCCCATCGGTGAGCAGCGCACAGGCCTTGCCCAGGCCCTTGGACTTGATGTAGCTGGTGGGGTAGAGCATTTCCTGCATGCCTGGGCCGCCCTTGGGACCTTCGTAACGTACCACCACCACGTCCCCCGCCTTCACCTTGTCGGCCAGGATGTCGGCCACCGCCTCGTCTTGCGATTCGGTCACGTACGCTGAACCTTCAAAGACCAGGATGGACTCGTCCACGCCAGCGGTTTTCACGACGCAGCCGTCCAGCGCGATGTTGCCGCGCAGGACAGCCAGGCCGCCCTCCTGGGAAAAAGCGTGTTGGCCGGAGCGGATGCAGCCCTCGGCGCGGTCGGTGTCCAGGCTGGGCCAGCGGGTGGCCTGGCTGAAGGGGGTCTGCGTCGGGATGCCGGCCGGACCGGCCATATAGAAGGTCTTGACTTCGTCCGAGGGCGCGCGCGCGATGTCCCACTGGTCCAGCGCGTCCTTCATGGTCTTGGCGTGGATGGTGGGCACATCGGTGTGCAGCCGCCCTGCCCGGTCCAGCTCACCCAGGATGGCCATGATGCCGCCGGCGCGGTGCACATCTTCGATGTGGTACTTGTTGGTGTTGGGTGCCACCTTGCACAGCTGCGGCACGACCCGCGAGAGGCGGTCGATGTCGGCCATGGTGAAGTCGATCTCGGCCTCTTGCGCAATGGCCAGCAGGTGCAGGATGGTGTTCGTGGAGCCGCCCATGGCGATGTCCAGCGTGATGGCATTCTCAAAGGCCTTGAAGCCCATGGAGCGCGGCAGCACCGACGCGTCCTCTTGCTCGTAGTAGCGCCGGCACAGTTCCACCGCCATGCGGCCGGCGCGTTTGAACAGCTGTTCGCGGTCGGCGTGGGTGGCCAAGACCGTGCCATTGCCCGGCAGGGCCAGGCCCAGCGCCTCGGCCAGACAATTCATGGAGTTGGCGGTGAACATGCCCGAGCAGGAACCGCAGGTGGGGCAGGCCGAGCGCTCCACTTCGGCCAGATCGGCCTCGCTGACCTTGTCGTCCACGGCCATCACCATCGCGTCCACCAGATCGAGCTTCTTGAACTCGATCTTCTGCGTATCGGGATTGGCCAGCCGCACCTTGCCGGCTTCCATCGGGCCACCCGAGACGAACACCACCGGAATGTTCAGCCGCATCGCGGCCATCAGCATGCCGGGGGTGATCTTGTCGCAGTTGGAAATGCACACCAGCGCGTCGGCGCAATGGGCGTTGACCATGTACTCGACCGCGTCGGCGATCAGCTCGCGGCTGGGCAGCGAATACAGCATGCCGTCGTGGCCCATGGCGATACCGTCGTCCACCGCAATGGTGTTGAACTCCTTGGCCACGCCGCCGGCCGCCTCGATCTCGCGCGCCACCAGCTGGCCCAGATCCTTGAGGTGCACATGGCCGGGCACAAACTGCGTGAAGCTGTTGGCGATGGCGATAATCGGCTTGGCGAAATCATCGTCCTTCATGCCCGTGGCACGCCACAGGGCACGGGCGCCGGCCATGTTGCGGCCGGCAGTGGAAGTCTTGGAACGGTAGGCTGGCATAGGGATTGTCTCGGTCTGGGGTTGCGCGGCGGCTGTGAAACTAGCCTCAAATTATCCTGCAGCGATGGGGGTCTCCAGCGGCGCGCGACAACAACCGCATCGCGCACGGGGCCTCCGGTCGCCGGGCTGTTGCCGGGCCTGGGCGCTTAACGGCGCTTGGGTTTGATACCCAGCGCCTCGCGCTGCTTCTCCTGGCGATCGCGCTTTTTCTGATCCATCCTCTCCATCGCCTTGCGCTTGGTATAGCCGGTGCTGTCGGCCCAGGCCCACCAAGCCACGGCCATGGCAAAGGGCGAGAGCACCCACCACCAGGACCAATCGGCCACGAATCCGATCTGCAGGTACTTGAGAAGCAACAGGGCCAGGCCCGCAACGAGGAAATACATCACACCCTCCGGTAAAGGACTCATGAAGCCCGCAAGTATCCGTAACGATCCGTGTCACGAGGGCGCGGCTGGGTAAAATTCAGCCGGCGAGCTTTTCGCTTTCACCCACGAGGACACACGCATGAAACGCGCTCTGATGATTATGGCCGCTGTGGCCGCTGTCTCCGCTCCTGCCATGGCAGACGAAGCCCTGGCCAAGAGCAAGAACTGCATGGCCTGCCATGCGGTCGACAAGAAGCTGGTTGGCCCTTCGTACAAGGACGTGGCCAAGAAGTACGGCAACGACGCCAAGGCCATCGAAGCCATGGCCGCCAAGATCCAGAAGGGCGGCTCTGGCGCCTGGGGTGCCATTCCCATGCCCGCCAACCCGCAAGTCAGCGATGCAGACGCCAAGAAGCTGGCCGCCTGGGTGCTGGGTCAGAAGTAATTCGAACACACCGAATGCAAAAAACCCGCTGGGCAACCAGCGGGTTTTTTGTTGCCGGCACGATGCATGACGCACCGGGTTTTGGATGGCGTCAGCTGTTTTCCGACAGCTGACCCAGAAGGCCCGGTTCTGGTGAGTCCATCACATCGCTACGCGATAGAGGTGCGCCCCGGTTCCCGACCTCGCAGCGCTTCGCGCCGCACCCCGCTTGCGCGGGCTCCTGATCAATTGTTTTCAGACAATTGATCGAGGATGGCCGGGTTCTCCAGCGTGGAGGTGTCCTGGGTGATGGCCTCGCCCTTGGCGATCGAGCGCAGAAGACGGCGCATGATCTTGCCCGAGCGCGTCTTGGGCAGGTTGTCGCCGAAGCGGATGTCCTTGGGCTTGGCGATGGGGCCAATTTCCTTGCCCACCCAGTCACGCAGCTCCTTGGCAATCGCCTTGGCCTCTTCGCCGGAGGGGCGCGAGCGCTTGAGCACCACGAAGGCCACAATGGCTTCGCCGGTCAGGTCGTCGGGACGGCCGACCACGGCGGCCTCGGCCACCAGGTCGGTCTTGCCCACCAGCGCCGACTCAATCTCCATGGTGCCCATGCGGTGACCGGAGACGTTCAGCACGTCGTCGATGCGGCCGGTGATGCGGAAGTAGCCACGGTCGGCGCTGCGAACCGCGCCGTCGCCGGCCAGGTAGTAGCCCTTGAGCTCTTCGGGGAAGTAGCTCTTCTTGAAGCGCTCCGGATCGCCCCAGATGGTGCGGATCATGGACGGCCAGGGCTTCTTGACGACCAAGATGCCGCCCGAACCATTGGGTACGTCATTGCCGGTTTCGTCCACGATGGCGGTGGTGATGCCCGGCAGCGGCAGCGTGCACGAACCCGGCACCAGCGGCGTGGCACCCGGCAGCGGCGTGATCATGTGGCCGCCGGTTTCGGTCTGCCAGAAGGTGTCCACGATGGGGCAGCGCTCGCCGCCCACGTGCTTGTAGTACCACATCCAGGCTTCGGGGTTGATCGGCTCGCCCACCGAACCCATGATGCGCAGCGAGGACAAGTCCCAGTTCTTGGGGTGCACCTTCTCGTCGGTGTCGGAAGCCTTGATCAGCGAACGGATGGCGGTGGGCGCGGTGTAGAAGATCGTGCACTTGTGCTTCTCGATCATCTGCCAGAAGCGGCCAGCGTTCGGGTAGGTGGGCACGCCCTCAAAGACGATCTGGGTGGCGCCGGCGGCCAGCGGGCCGTAGGCCACGTAGCTGTGACCGGTGATCCAGCCGATGTCGGCGGTGCACCAGAACACGTCGCTGTCCTTCAGGTCGAAGGTCCAGTTCATGGTCAGGTTGGCCCACAGCAGGTACCCGCCCGTGCTGTGCTGCACGCCCTTGGGCGTGCCGGTGGAGCCGGAGGTGTAGAGCACGAACAGCGGGTGCTCGGCGCCCACCATCTCGGCCGGACAGTCGGTGGACTGGCTGGCCATCACATCGTGCATGTAGCTGTCGCGGCCAGCGACCATGTTGCAGGCGGTCGGGGTGCGCTGGAACACGATCACGTCCTTGACGCACTCGCAGCCGCCCATGGCAATGCCCTCGTCCACGATGGACTTGAGCGGCAGTTCCTTGCCGCCGCGCAGCTGGTAGTTGGCGGTGATCACGGCCACGGCGCTGGCGTTCTGGATGCGTTCCTGCAGGGCCTTGGCCGAGAAGCCGCCGAACACCACGCTGTGGGTCGCGCCGATGCGGGCACACGCCTGCATGGCCACCACACCCTCGATGGTCATGGGCATGTAGATGACCACACGGTCACCCTTCTTCACACCACGTGCCTTCAAGGCATTCGCAAACTGCGACACCTTCGCCAGCAACTCCTTGTAGGTGATCTTGGTCACCTCGCCGCCGTCGGCTTCAAAAATGATGGCGGTCTTGTTCTCGACCGGCGTGCCCATGTGGCGGTCCAGGCAGTTGTAGGAAGCGTTCAGCTCGCCATCTTCGAACCACTTGTAAAAAGGCTTGTTCGACTCGTCGAGCACCTTGGTGAACGGCTTGTGCCAGGTCAGGGTCTCGCGAGCACGCTGGGCCCAGAAGCCTTCGAAGTCCTTTTCGGCTTCGGCGCACAGGGCGTTGTAGGCATCCATGCCGGCGATGCGGGCGGCCTTCACGGTGGCTTCGCTGGGCTCGAAAACACGGTTCTCGACCAGGGTGGACTCAATGGCCGACGACGGTGTGGACATGGCTTGTCTCCTTGTTGCAGGGTGAAAAATAGG
>Ga0172372_10012181_pt1 | contig 10811 bp, 14 predicted proteins | sample LakKiv5m_2_FD_114544 | JGI IMG/M metagenome (GOLD analysis project Ga0172372, IMG submission 114544) | Freshwater microbial communities from Kabuno Bay, South-Kivu, Congo - kab_092012_9.5m | ecosystem: Environmental > Aquatic > Freshwater > Lake | place: Democratic Republic of the Congo... | reverse complement strand
GCGCGCGCGGACGAGCTCGAGCGGGCGGGGCGCACGGACATCGCACGCGGTCTGCTCGTCGAACTCGGGGCCCTCGACCTGCGACTCACCGGGTCCGCGCTTCGCTTCGAGGTGGGCCGTCGACACGAAGCGCTGCGACGGGGCGCACCGTGAGCGCGTTCGAGGTCCGCCGCGCACTGGTCGAGTCGGAGGACGGTGTGCGCCGCGCGACACTCGACCTGTCCGTGGGTGGCGACGCCGCGCTCGTGTCGATCGTCCTCGAGGACGGCCGCACGCGCATCGTGTGCAGCTGCGGAGGCGCGCCTGCCTGCCGGCATGCGGCGCTCGCGTCTGCCTGGGTCGATGGTCGCAGCGTCTCCGAGCCGCCCCCGCGACGGGGCGCCTCGTCCATCGCCCCTCCCGCGAACGCGAGCGGGAGCGAACCATCGGGGAGCCGCCTACCTGCGGTCGATTCAGTGCGTCCACCCCCCGGCGGCACACGTGCCGAGATGCTCGCTACGGCGCTCGACGATCTCGTCACGACGGTCGTGCGAGCGGGCGTCCGGAGCGCAGCCGGCACGCCGAGTTTCGACGAGTCGATCCGGCGAGTGGTCGCCACTGCGCCCGCACCGCTGCCCGCGAGCCTCAGCCGCGCGCTCTCGCGGCTCCTCGACGCGTTGGGCACGACCGACGTCGGGTTGGTCGCGCGGCTCTGCCAGGGGCTGGCTCGGTTGAGCGATGCGCTCCGCGGAGCGGACGCGATCATGGTGCAGTCGTGGTTCGGGGTCGCCGGCGGAGCGTCGCTCGACCCCACGATCGGGCACGCGTGGGTCGACGGTCCGCAGCCTGACCCGGCCGCGCGTCTCGTCGACGTGCGCCTCGTCGAGGTCGCGCGTGAGTGGGTCTCGACGTTGGACCGCGTGGGGCTCGAGCGCCGTTACCTCGTCGCCCCCGCACTCGGGCGCATCTACCGCGAAGAGCGGCTCCGTGGTCAGAGCGCTCCATCGCACGGCCCGTGTCCCCGTGTCCTCGACGTGGCACTCGCAGAGGTCGAGCCGGGACCGGCGCCGCAGCGGGTGCGGCTTCTCCAGTACGAGGTGGCGCTCATCGACGCGCCGGACGCGCTGAAGAGCGTCGTCGCGCGCGGAGTATCTTCATTTTCTCGGGTCGTTCACGACGTTGCGGCGGAACTCGGGGCGTTCCCCGCACTCGCGGAGCCCTTTGCGCTCCTGATTCCCGGCGCAGTCGAACGCACGCCCGCCGGAGCGGTACTCGTCGACGCGGCGGGCGAGCGGCTCGCGCTCTCGGCAGAGTCGCCCGGGGTTGGGGAGGTTCTGACGACGCTCGCGACCGACGCGGCTCCAAGCCTCGTCTGTGGACGCCTCGTGGTGGATCACGGCGCCGTGGCCTTCGCGGCCCTTGCAGCGGTCGTCCGGACCGACGCCACGCTGCACCTTCGTCGCCTCGCGTGATGGCTTCTTGACCCTTCGGGGCGCCTTGGCCACTCTGCGCGCATGTCTGAGCGGAAGGTACGTATTCTCGTCGCGAAACCGGGCCTCGACGGCCACGATCGCGGGGCCAAAGTCGTCGCGCGGGCGCTCCGCGACGCGGGCTTCGAGGTGATCTACACGGGCCTCCACCAGACGCCCGAGATGATCGCGGCAGCAGCCGTGCAGGAGGACGTCGACGCCGTCGGCCTCTCCATCATGTCGGGAGCGCACAACACCCTGTTCCCGGCCGTGGTCGAGGCACTCCGGGCGCGCGGCGTGGACGATGTGGTGGTGTTCGGCGGCGGGATCATCCCGGACGAGGATTTTCCGAGGCTCGCGCAGGCAGGCGTGACGGGGCTCTTCACGCCCGGCACGCCCCTCGCCGACATCGTTCGCTGGGTGGGCGAGCACGTCCCGACGCGCGCGGCGTGATCCACGCGTGAGCGAGCCCCGCGGCGGGGTGGCGCGAGATGCTTGACGGACGGCCGCGCGGCTGAGAAACCCCGCGCATGCATTTCGAGCTGTCAGAGATCCACCGCAGCATCCGAGACACCGCCCGTGATTTCGCGACCCGTGAGGTCGCGCCGCACGCCGCCCGTTGGGACAAGGAAGAGCGCTTCCCGTCGGAGATCATCCCGCGGCTCGGCGCCCTCGGCTTCCTCGGCATTCGCATCCCCGAGGAGTACGGCGGCTCGGGTCTCGACACGCTCGCCTACGCCATCATCGTCGAAGAAATCGCGCGCGCGGACGGCTCGCTGGCGCTGACGGTCGCTTCGCACAACGGGCTTGGGTCGTCCCATCTCTTCACGTTTGGTTCCGAGGAGTTGAAGCGCAAGTACGTGCCGCGCCTCGCGACGGGCGAGATTCTCGGCGCGTGGGCGCTCACCGAGCCCGGCTCCGGCTCCGACGCGGCCGCGCTCGCGACGCGGGCCGTGCGCAGCGGCGACGGCTGGATTCTCAACGGCACCAAGATGTTCATCACGCAGGGGTCCGTGGGTGGGCTCTGCGTGGTTCTCGCGGCGACGACGCCGGAGAAGAAGCAGCGCGGGATCACGGCCTTTGCCGTCGAGATGGGGACGCCCGGTTTCCGCGCTTCGAAGCACCTCGAAAAGATGGGCATGCGGTCGTCCGACACCGTCGAGTTGTCGCTCGAGGACGTCTACGTACCCGACTCGATGCGGATCGGAGCCGTCGATGGCGGCTTCATCGACACACTGCAAATCCTCGATCGCGGTCGCGTCTCGATCGCGGCGCTTGCGCTCGGGCTCGGCGAGGGCGCGCTCGCGGCGGCCCTGCAATACGCGAAGGACCGCACCGCCTTCGACCAGCCGATCGCGAATTTCCAAGCGATCCAGTGGATGATCGCAGACGCGCGCACCGAGCTCGACGCCGCGCGGCTGCTCACCTATCGCGCCGCAGTCCTCGCCGACAGCGGGCAGCGCTACTCGACCGAAGCGTCGATGGCGAAACTCTTCGCGAGCGAGGCGGCGTCGCGCGCGTGCAACCGCGCGCTGCAGATCCACGGCGGATACGGCTACACGCGCGAGTTCCCTGTCGAGCGGCACCTGCGCGACGCCAAACTCTGCGAGATCGGCGAGGGCACGAGCGAAGTGCAGCGCATGATCATCGCGCGCAACGTGCTCGGCGCCTGATCACGCGCTTCGCCCTCGGAGCGCTCAGCGCGCTGCGCGAATCGTGGTCGGGTGGGCCGCGCGTCGGGGAGCGCGCCGGCGCCGCCGACCACGGCCGCTCGACCCTTCGCCACGCACGAGGATTTCGGCGCGCACCTCCGCGACACCGCGGCGCACGATGCCGAGCTGCTCCGCGGCTGCGCGCGAGAGATCGACGATGCGTCGCGCGTCGCCGAACGGGCCGCGGTCATTGACGCGGACGGTCACGGAACGTGCCGCGTCGTCGGCGAGCACGACGCGCAGCACGGTTCCGAAGGGCAGCGTGCGGTGCGCGCACGTGAAGGCCTGCGGGTCGTAGGGTTCGCCGGTCGCGGTCGGACGGCCCGCGAGGCCGTCGTGGTAGTAGCTTGCGCGGCCGCGCAACACGTCGAGTGCGGGGGCATCGCGATGCTCGGCGTCGAGCGCGTTGACGCGCGGCCCGGCGACGCTCGTGCCTTCGATGGGGAGCGTTCCCGCGCGAACGAGCGCCGCGTCGGACGCGGAGAGCGAGGGGGAGGGGGCGTCCGGTGTCTCCGCGATGCGCTGCGGCGGCGCTGTTCCGGCACGCACGAGCGCCCGCGCCCGCGCGTCGGGTGAAGTGCCATCCTGCGCGATGGTCCCCGCGCAACCCGCGAGCGTGAGGCTCGCGACGAGGAGCGCGACTGCACGAACCCGTGCGCTCACTGGCCGTGCCCGGGCGCGATCAAGAGGCGCCGGTAGGTCGGGTAGTGGAAGCGATCGCTGTGCTCGTGGTTGTGGCACTGCACGCAGACGGTTTCTGGGACGTCGACGCGCGCAACGGGCACGCCCGCGTCTGCGGAATGCGCGCTGCCGGGCCCGTGGCACGTCTCGCAGCCGACGTCGACGAGGCCGTCATGGTGGGTGACCGTCGAGCCGCCTGGCTGGTTGTAGCCGGTCACGTGGCAGCCGACGCAACTCAGGTTGTATTCCTTGTGCAGGTTCGTGAGCGTCGCGTAGGCGCGCCCGTGCGGCGTGGTGCGCCACCACGTGTACTCCGCGGCGTGGCAGCTGCGGCACGTCTCGGCGCCGACGTAGTGGGGCTGGCCCGGCGCGACCGGACGCGGGAGCAGGTTCGCGAAGGCGACCTTGTTGTGCGCGTTCACGCGCTCGTCATAGCGGTCGACGATGCGCGCGATTTCGGCCTCACCGCGCACCTCCGGCCCGAGCTCGACGAAGCGCGCGGCGAAGGCGTTGCCCGTCGGCGTCGGGCGTATCCGCAGGGCCTCGCGCTCACGCTCCATCTCCGCGAGGCGCGCACGCTGCGCGTCGAGATCGGCCTGCGCATGGCCGCTCCGCTCCCATTCGCCAATACGCGCGCGCAACGCAGCAATCGAGTCCGCGAGGCGCGCACGCTCGCGCGTTCGCGTCCACGCGCCGATGTCCGCGAAGCCCCCGGCGCCACGGCGATACACGTCGACGACCAACAATCCATGCCCCTGTCGCGCCGCGTTCAGCGTGACCGTGTCGCTCGCGCGGGAGGGCACGATGGGCTCACCCTCGGCCAACCCACCCTCGACGAGGAAATCGAGGCCCGGCGTGCCTGTTGCGATGGCGCGCGCATTGCGCCGCGAGGCCCGCGCGAGACCGACGACGAGCGTGGCCCCCTGCGCACGCAGCCGCGCGACCTCGGCTTTCGCAGCTTCCTCGAGGGAACGCGTCTCCGTGATGCCCTCGGGCACCGTCCCATCCGGCCCCGCGAGTTCGGCGACGCCGAAGATCCCGACCCTCAAGCCGCCGACGTCGCGGACGAGCGGTTCATCGTGGAGCGGAGTTCCCCCGAACTGCGCGTTGGCCGCGAGCAACGGGAAGCGCGCTTGCCCGGCGAGGCGACGCAACGTCTCGACACCCTGCCGCGCGTCGAGGGGCCCCGCCGTCGCCGCCGCGAGCCCAAGCCGCGAGAGAACGTCGACGAGGGTCTCGGCCTTCCAGCCCTCCTGCGCGCTCGCGTCGGCCCCGCGGACGCTGTGCGAGAGCCCGTCGAAGAGCAGATCGCCGGCGTGGAGGAAGAGGGTGGGTGTACCGTCCCTGCGGGCTTCGGCGAGCGCCGTCGCGAGTTTGTCGATGCCGCCGAGCGGGCGCTGCTGGCAGCCGCACGGCTCGAGGTAGCCCTCGAGGTCGGTGGTCACGAGCAGGCGAAGCGTTGGCCGCGGAAGCCCCTCGTCGGTGGGCTCCGGTGCCTCTCCGTTTCCCGGAGCTCCAGCGCCCCCGCTGCACGCGGCCATGCCGACGAGCAGCAGGGTGAACAAACGCGACCAGCGCATGGCGGCGGTTGTAGCATCGCCGAGCGACGCCGTTCGAACGGGCGCGCCCTTGACGCCGCCGCGACGCGCAGATACCTTCCGCCACCCTCCGCTCTGGCCCACCGGCCCGCGCGGTCCCCGATTGGCAGTCGCGGTGCCCATTCGGCACCACCCCAGAAGAGGCACTCTCGATGGTCAAGGTCCGCCTGGCGCGCTTCGGTGCGAAGAAGCACCCCTACTACCACATCGTCGTCACCGACTCGGACAACCGCCGTGACGGCCGTTTCATCGAGAAGATCGGCAAGTACGACCCCGCGTTGCCGCCGACGGCCGCGACCCTCGACGAGGCTCGCCTCGCGTACTGGCTCGGCAAGGGCGCGCAGGTTTCCGTGACGGCGGCGCGCGTCGTTCGACTGAAGGCGGCCGCCACGGCTGCCGCAGCGGGCTGAGGCGTCCCCGATGGAGCAGATGAAGGACCTCGTCTCGTACCTGGCTCGGTCCCTCGTGGATGAGCCGGAAGCGGTCGAGGTCGTCGCCATCGAAGGCGACCACTCCATCGTCATCGAACTCACCGTCGCCCCGGACGATCTCGGCAAGGTCATCGGCAAGGAAGGCCGCACCGCGCGCGCCATCCGCACCTTGCTGGCGGCGACATCGGCCAAGCAGCGCAAGCGCGCCGTCCTCGACATCCTCGAGTAGGCGCCGCTCGCAGGCTTGCTCGGTATGCGCAGGTCTCCCTCATCATCTTCGGACGGCGCAGCGATGCCCTCCGACCCGAACCTCGTCGTCGTGGGCGTCGTGGCGCGCTCGCATGGATTGCGAGGCGAAGTTCGGCTGCAGCCCTTGAATCCCGGGTCGACGCTCCTCGCGTCACAGCGCTCGATCGTGCTGCGTAGCGCGTCACAAGGGGACGCCACGTCGCGAACCGTCCGCATCACGCGTGTGAGGGCCGACAAGGGCGCCTTCCTCGCCGTCCTCGAGGGCATCGAGACGCGCGAGGCGGCCGATGCCCTCCGTGGACTCGAGGTCTGCGTGCCGCGCAGCGCCTTCCCCGCAACGCGCGAGGACGAGTGGTATGTCGTTGATCTGAAAGGACTTCCCGCCCGCAATGCCGGAGGCGAGATCCTCGGTGAGGTCATCGACGTCGTGCAGTACCCCACGATCGATTGCCTCTGCGTGCGGAGCACCGACGGCGTGCGCGAAGTCCCGATGATCGAGCCCTATTTTCTCGACGCCGACATCGCAGCGGGCTTCGTGACGCTCGGCACTCTCGAAGGGCTGGACGTCGAGGCACCGCGCGTCCCGCGCGTCGCGAAAAAGAGCCCCGCAGCGAAGCCTCCCCGTGCCGCGGCGGGCGAGCCTCGCGAGTAACCGCGTGCGCTTCGACGTCGTCACGCTGTTCCCGGAGCTGTTCGGTCCCTTCCTCGAGCTCGCGCTGGTCGGCAAGGCTGCGCGCGCCGGAACGATCCGCGTCCGCTTCCAGTCACCGCGCGACTTCGGCATCGACCGCCACGGGAGCACCGACGACACGCCCTACGGCGGCGGACACGGCATGGTCATGCGGCCGGGGCCGGTCATCGATGCGCTCGAGGCGCTCGACGCCTCGCGCGGGCCGGACGCCCCCCGCGCGCACCGCGTCTTGCTCTCTCCTCAGGGAGCGCCCTTCACGCAGGCGACGGCGCGGCGTTTCTCCCAGATCGGCGCTCCGGACGACACGCCGGAGACGCGCGGGAAGGGCGCGATCGCACTCGTCTGCGGGCGCTACGAAGGCTTCGACGAGCGCATTCGCAACTTCGTCGACGAGGAGATTTCGGTCGGCGATTTCGTGATGACCGGCGGCGAGATCGCGGCGATGTGCGTGATCGAGGCGACGGCGCGGCTCGTTCCGGGCGTGCTCGGCAACCTCGCCTCGACGGACGAGGAATCCCACGCGGCCGGGCTCCTCGAGTACCCGCAATACACGCGCCCGCCTTCGTTTCGCGGCCTCGAGGTGCCGCCGGTCCTCCTCTCCGGCGATCACGCGAAGATCGCGCAGTGGCGTCGCGAAGAATCGCTGCGCCGCACGCACGCGCGTCGTCCCGATCTCTGGGCCAGCGCGCCCACGACGGAACGCGAGCGCGCGCGCATCGAGGGGCGCGAGCCGCCCCCGGAGCCGGGGAAGCTCCGCCGCGCACGGAGGACGCCATGACGCAACCCTCCGTCTACAGCGCGCTCATCCACTTCCCCGTGCGCGATCGTGCGGGCGATGCCGTCGCGAGCGCCGTGACCAACATCGACGTGCACGACCTCGCGCGCTCCGCCCGCACGTACGGCCTGCGTGGCTTTTTCGTCGTCACGCCCATCACGGCCCAGCGCGCGATCGTCGCGCGGATCCTCGAGCATTGGGAGAGCCCCGGGGGCGTTCGCCGCATGCCCGAGCGGGGCGTCGCGCTCTCCATCTGTGAGGCCGCTGCTTCCCTCGACGAGGTTCTCGCGCGCATCACGGAGCGGGAGGGCGCCACGCCGAGGATCGTCGCGACCAGCGCGCGCCGCGACGAGGGACGCCCCGTTCACTCCTACGCCGAAGAGCGCGCTGCGATGGACGGCGCCGGGCGTCCGACGCTGATCCTCTTCGGCACGGGCCACGGGCTGCACGCGTCCGTCGTGGCGCGGGCGGATGCCCTCATCGCCCCCATCCGCCCCGGCACCTACAACCACTTGAGCGTGCGCGCGGCGGCAGCGATTACATTCGACCGGCTCTGCGGCGACGGTTGAGTCAGGGGGGACGTCGGGACGTGCATGCTCGCGTCTCGCCCCGTTTCCGTCAGGCGATCGCAGACAGCGTCTTCTGTACGTTCTTGACGTGCTGCTGAATGAGGACCTCGTGATGGAAGGCGCCGCGGATGACGCCGTCCTTCCCGATGACGAACGTCACGCGCCGCGTCCCGAGTCCGAACGCGCGCGTCACCCCGAAGCGCTTCGCGAGCGCATGCCCGGGGTCCGTGAGCAGCGTGAAGGGGAGCCCGTGCTTGTCGGCGAAGCGACGGTGCGAGGCCTCGTCGTCCGCGCTCACTCCGACCACCGTCGCGCCGCGCGCGTCGAGGTCGGAGAACGCATCGCGGAAGACGCAGGCTTCGAGCGTGCAGCCCGCGGTGAAGTCCCGCGGGTAGAAGTAGAGGACCACCGGCCCCTTCGCGAGCAGTGCGCGTGAATCGACCTCGCGGCCATCTTGATCGCGCCCGTGGAAGTCAGGGGCCTTGTCTCCGGCTTGCAGCATGCCCGGTAGATGGGGGCGCACCGCGGCGACTGCAAGTCGCGCCCGGCGAAGGCGTTCCGAGGCGGACAAACGGCGTCGGTGCGTTGACGCTTGCGGAGGTGCGTGATAGGTTTCCGCCCCCTTCCCAGAGAGGGCACTCGGCCCTTTCCTGCTTTCGGAGTGAGAACGTCATGGGTAGCAGCGTCCCCCAGATCGAAGCCATCGAGCGAGCGCAGTTCCGCCAGCTCCCCGAGTTCCGCGTCGGCGACACCATCAAGGTGCACTACCGCATCCGCGAGGGTGAGAAGGAGCGCATCCAGATCTTCCAGGGCGTCGTGATCCGCAAGTCGCGTGGCGGGCTCGGCACCACGTTCTGTGTTCGCAAGGTCAGCTACGGCGTCGGCGTCGAGCGCGTGTTCCCGCTTCACTCTCCCCGCATCGAGACGATTGAGGTCACCAGCCGCGGCCGCGTTCGTCGCTCGCGCCTCTATTACCTCCGCGACCTCGAGGGCAAGAAGGCCCGCCTCAAGGAGCGCGCCGCGACCACGACGCAAGCCGCTGCGAACTGAAGCGAGCTGTTCGGTTTCAACGAGAGGCGAGCCCCCGGAGGGCTCGCCTCTTCGCTTTCCGTCGCGTTCGCAGACGAGTGGGCCGTGCAGCGCGGTTCGAGTGAATGGAGCCGTGCTCAGCCAAGCACGCGCAGCAGCTCGTTGAGGGAGCCGGTGCGATAGCCGGCGAGGTCGAGGGTCACGAAGGTGTAGCCGACGCGCTTACCGGCCGCGACGATGGCGTCGCGCTGCGAGAAGGCACGCTCGAGTTCGCTGCGCGCGACCTCGATTCGCGCGAGCTCGCCGTGATGACGAACGCGCACCTGGCGCAGGCCGAGGTCCTTCAGCGCGTCTTCGAGCGCGCCGATCTGCGCGAGTCGCTCGCGCGTGACGGGCGTGCCGTAGGGAATGCGTGAGCTCAGGCAGGCGGACGCGGGCTTGTCCCAGACATCCATGCCGAGCGTGCGGGCGAGCTCACGGACCTCGGCCTTGCTGAGGCCGGCTTCGACCAGCGGGCTGCGCACGCCGGCCTTGCGCGCGGCCTCGAGGCCGGGGCGGTAGTCGCCGAGATCGTCCGTGTTCGTGCCGTTGACGACGACGGCGAGCCCGCGTGCCGTCAACTCGCGCGCGGTCGTGCGATAGAGCTCGGACTTGCAGAAAAAACAACGATTTTCAGGGTTTGCAGCGTAGTTCGGGTCGGCCAGCTCGTTCGTGCCGACGACGATGTGGCGTGCGCCGAGCGATTGCGCGATGCGCTCGGCGTCGAGCCGCTCGCGCTCGGGCAGCGAAGGGCTCACCGCGGTCAGGCCGACGGCGCGCTCGCCGAGCACATCGGTCGCGACCTTGAGGACGAACGCGCTGTCGAGTCCGCCGCTGTACGCGACGAGCACCGAGCCCATCTCGGAGAGGATCTGCCGGAGGTGCGCGAGCTTCTCGGTCATGGCGTCGCTTCTAGCGCCCGGTCTGCGGGGCGACAAGCGCGCGATCGGGCCGCGAAATGCGCAGGATCAGAGGGCTGGCGTGAAGGGCGGCTTCCCCGTGGAGGGCGTCTCGTACGTCTTCTCGCTGCCGTCGCGGAGGCGGATCTTCCAGAGCGTCTTGTGCTTCATGGCGCGGCCCTTGAGCTTCACGCCGCGCACGACGACGCTGGCCGGCAACTGCATGTGGATGGCTTGCGTGGGGCAGACCTTCACGCACGCCGCGCAGTCCCAGCACTCTCGGTTGTCGCGGATGGTGGCCTTCCCGTTGGCCTTCAGGATCATCAGATCGCCCGGGCAGTCGCGGACGCACATGGGCTCTTCTGCCGTCCCGCAGCCGTTGCACGCGCGCTCGTCGACGAAGATGCCCATCAGCCTTCTCCTCGCTGCACCACGCCCACGCCATCGGTGAGCGACGGAAGCACGACCGACAGAGACGCGCGCACCACGGGGCGCTCGAGCACCTCGATGCGGCCATCACGGGCGCGCCGCGTGTTCACGAACACCGTCCAGCGCGCGTCGTCGCGCTCGGGGTAGTCGAGGCGCTCCTGGTAGCAGTGCCAGCGCGTCTCGCGGCGGTGGAGCATGTGCTCGACGAGCACGCGCGCGACGGTCACGCGCTCGATCACCTCGTGACAGAGCATCAGCGCG
>Ga0172372_10012180_pt1 | contig 10811 bp, 8 predicted proteins | sample LakKiv5m_2_FD_114544 | JGI IMG/M metagenome (GOLD analysis project Ga0172372, IMG submission 114544) | Freshwater microbial communities from Kabuno Bay, South-Kivu, Congo - kab_092012_9.5m | ecosystem: Environmental > Aquatic > Freshwater > Lake | place: Democratic Republic of the Congo... | reverse complement strand
TGCGCCTGTTGAAACATTTGACATCGTTCCAAAGACCTCGCCTGTTTGGCAGTAAAAAATGACTGTGAATGGGCTTTGAGAGTTTTTATCTACATTGATATTTTAATTTTCCCAAGAGACCTGCACCTGAGGCTCTAGTGTATAGCGCCCCATTACATCGCCAGTCGCCGATAAGATTGTAGAGGCGAGAGTAAATGGAGAGTCGTTGATGAGTCTTACCGTTGCACAATAGGAAAATATTGAGCAGAAAAGGAATGATCCAAGCAATAACTTTTTCATAAAAAACTCCTAATGATTAAAATCCTATATCTAATAGAGGTAAGTATTTGTCTACCTATTTAATCCTTTAGAAAAAAGGCCCATTTAAAATCAATACTTCCAGTATCAGATAAAACAACGTTTATAAGTTTTTCGTTTTTTACGTAATTCATATTTCCATGGAAAAGAGGAATAATTGGCATTTCAGAGATTAAAATTTTTTCACACTCATCTAGATAGCCCTCTCTTTCTTTAGGATCTTTTGCCCCGTAGGATTTTTCAAGAGCTGTAAGATAGTGACGACTTTCCCAGTTAGTGTTGTTTGTTCCAATCTCTTTAGTTCTAAAGACCTCTAAAAAGCTAACAGGGTCTCTAAAATCAGCAACCCAAGAGCCAAGGGACATGTCATAGTCTTTTTTGGAAATTTTTGTAAAAAAGACCTTTCCTTCTACAGGCTCTATTTTGATTAAAACTCCAAGTTTTTTATTCCACTGCTGCTGAATTGCTTGAGCAATCCTATAATTTTTTTCAGAGGATAGAAAACAAAAGCTTAGATTAGATAGATCTTTTTTAGAAAGATTCTCCTCTTCAAGCCCTATCGTTAAAAGAAGAGATGGATCGATTTGATCGCCCTGGGTGCTGCTTAAAGAAGACTCTTTTTTTAGAGAATTTGGAACAAGACTTGAGGCACTATATCCATTTCCGTTCAAGACGTGCTCAATGATTTCTTCTCGATCGATTGAGTAGGCAAGAGCCTCTCTAATTTTTTGGTTTTTAAGTATTTTATTTTCTACATTTGTTCTAATAAATGAAGAAATCAAAAAAGTTTGAGAGAGAAGTTTTCTTTCTTTTTTTAAAGTAGATAGAGCATCAAGTGGAAGAAGAGAAAAAGGGGAGCCCTCCCAGTCAAGTTCATCTCTTTCAAAGAGGTTATATCCAGTCTCTGGTGTAACCATCACCATTTGTATTTTACTTAATTTAACAGCAGCAGAGTCCCAATATTTAGGGTTTTTTTCAAGAAGGATTTCATGCTGATGCTTCCAAGAAGCTAGAGTAAATGGGCCGCTTCCACTAAATTTTTCAATATTTTGTGGTTGATAGCTGTTTTGCTGATCTAATTTTTGAGGGATCGGGAAAAAAATCGGGGAGGCGAGTAAATCGATAAAATAGGGGATGGGTTTTTCAAGTTCGATCTCAAGTGTTTTTTCATCGATTGCTCTTGCTCCAAGATCGGAGGCATCAGCTCTATTTTTTTTAATATTTTCTCCGTTTTTAATCACATATAAAAGAGAAGCGTTATCAGATGGGAAATTGGGAGATAAAGAGCTTTTCCAGGAATAAATAAAATCCTCTGAAGTAATTGGATCACCATGACTCCAAAAAGCCTCTTTAAGTTTTATAAGATAGGTTTTTTTATCCTCTGAAACAGAGATGGAACTTGCAAGAGAAAGAGAGTGTTTTTCTTCTCGATCAAGTCTGACCAACCCATCATTTAAAAGTTTAATTAAATTTATATCATTTAAACATCTAGCTTTTCTTGGATCAAGTGTTAAGGGTTCCGCTGTTAGATTAATTCTTAGCTCTTGAGTATTTTTTTTAGATTTGCCTTTAGATTCTTTCACAGAGTAAAACGCTAAGAAGAAAAATGTAGCAGTAGTGAGAAAAATTGAGAGCTTTTTGAGATGATTCTTCATGTTTATCCTTGTTTAAAAACCTTTAGCTGATAAAAAGTATCTTAAGAAATTTTAAAGAAAATTTACATAGCTATTTTATGAAAAATCAGAGTTTGTTTCTTTGCCGCTCAATTACATCAACTCCAATTTTAAATAGAAAAGATTTTTCTTATGTCTTTGGTGGCTATGGGTATGGCCTTCTTCTTGATGATAGGGGGCTATTAAAATCTCTTGAAATGATAGCTCCAGTTGGCTCCTATTTTCATGTTGTCTCGATTCATGATGATTTAGGTCATTTGATCTATGAAATAACATTTGAAGATTATCCATCTTCATATTCTCTTTACATAGACTCAAGATTTGTAGAAAAAGTTTCTAAGTCTTTCACTCGTGAAAAAAAATTACCAGACTTAGATCTTATCTTACAGAGACTTAAAAAGATGATCTCCCTTCCCTATATATGGGGTGGGAATGTTTCTCAGGGAGTTCCTGAAATGCTTGATTTTTACCCTCCTAAAAGAGAGCTCACTTCCCATGAAAAAATTAACTGGATCATGCAAGGAGTTGATTGCTCAGGGATGCTTTATGAAGCAGCAGAGGGTTTTTTTCCTAGAAACACCTCAGATCTAATCAAGCTTGCAACCCCCTATAAATTAATTGATCAAAATATCTCGCTTCTTTCAAGGGAGTTAAACCCTTTAGATCTTGTTGTATATAAGGGGCATGTGATCATCACACTGGATAAAAATCACTTTATAGAATCAAGAGCCCATCGAGGTGGAGTTTTTTTAACAGAAAAAGAAGCTAGGCTAGAGCTTTTACTTAAAGAGGAAGCTTCTGAAGTTTTTGTTCTTAGAATGAGTAGTTTCTAGCTCAATATTCTTTCTTTTTAAAATTTTCTTCAAAAATTTTGAGCCACCTTTCATTTTCAAAGCTATGCTCTATCTTGATTTCATTTAGAGGTTTGTTTTTTTTCTTTTTGAGGATAACTTTTAAAAACTCATCAATTGAAACAGTATGAGCTCCAAGTTTTCTTGATTCTTTTGCTAAAAAATTATCACTAGTAACAATTGTTTTTAGGGAGTTGTTTTTAGAAAAAGAGAGTTTTTCAAGAATATACTCATCAGCTGTTTGCTTTGAAGCGGTGTATACGATTTCAAGCCCTCTTTGATTAAAGCTCGAGGGGAAAAAAGAGGAGTGATTATGATGGCTATCAAAAATAATACTCACTTTTAAAGAAAGGGAGCAGAGGATCTCTTGAACTTCTGAGATTACTTCGTCCCTTTTACTTTTTAGAGGGTTTACCTCATCAAAAAGGAAAAATAAGAAATTGTAGCCATCGATATAATAATGCATAGTTTTACAAAAAAAGGGACTCAAGGGAGAGTCTTATCTTATCAAAAGCTTTTATTCTATAAGAGATTTTGATTCTTGTTTCATCCTCTATTTCTGCAAAAGTTTTTCTATAATCATGTTTGATAAATAAAGAGTCGTAGCTAAACCCATAAGATCCTCTAGGCTCTACGGTAAGTGTCCCTTCACAAAAGCCTTTTGCAACTTTTTTTATCCCATCAGGCCCTGCAAGAACCAAGCAGCACTCAAAGTAAGCCGAGCGCTTTTCTTCAGGGAGGTGTCTTAATTTCTGAATCAATTTTTCCCTGTTTTCAGATTCACTTGCATATTCCCCTGCGTAACAGGAGCTTTTGATTCCAGGTTCACCACCCAGAGCTGGAACAACAAGACCGCTATCATCAGAAATTACTAATGAGCCTAAAGCGCTAGCTGCACTAACTGCTTTAATTTTTGCGTTCTCTTCAAACGTAGTTCCTTTTTCACTTGGAGGGGTGTAATTCGGGAAGTCTTTTAAGGTTCGGAGATCTAGAGATTTAAAACCCTTAAGCAGGGTTTTAAATTCTCTAATTTTATGTGAATTTGTTGATGCTATAATCAGCTGCATTATTTTTTCGGGGTAATTGTTCGACTTTTACAAGTAGAACAAATTCACCTACTTTCCATCAAAATAATTTCTTATTTTTTTGATGGTATATTCAGTCGATTGGATTTTAAATTTATCCCCAACAGTTAGCCCTTTGATATCTTGAGCGAGCTTGGATTGGAAAGATAAGATGTTAAGATCGGTATTTGCATCCCAAGGACCAAGAAGAGTATAAGAAATTTTATTTCCTTTGTCATCTTGGCAATCTACGATGTTTCCAATCCCAATTCTATCTGTGATCACATCATCATTTGTGATAACCCTTGATTTCCCAACCTGATCAGAGAGGAACTTAAGCTCGCCTTGGAGTCTGTCTCTTCTCTCAAGAGCATATTTAAACTCAGAGTTTTCTCTAAGGTCTCCATGAGATCTTGCAACTTCAATTTCTTTTGCATTCTCAACTGTTTCAACAGTTGCAATTTCTTCCATTCTTGCTTTGATCTTGTTTAGACCCTCTTCAGTTGTCCAAATGACCTCTTCTTCAGGTTCCTGTGACTCATATTTCTTTCTAAGTTTAGAAAGAGATGGGTGCACAACTTCTGCAAGTGAGTGGAAAATCTTAATATCATGGGTTGTAAAGGAGAGACATTTCGTTGCAAGAAGGAGAAACTCTTGAACTTCTTCGATGCTTGCATGTTGAAAAATCTTTCTAATGACTGCAAATCTTCCGTTTGTGATGAACTGAAGCATTTTTTTAGTAAGGTCTCTGTTGCTAGATCCTGATTTATCAAGGATGCTTAAAAGAATAAAGAAAGATTCTAGGAATTTATTCTTTCCTTTTTGATCAGAAAGGGGAACTTTTTCTCCATCCATGATCTTTTTAAAGTACCATAAAAGTGCCTGAGGATGATCACCTGGATGAAGAAGAAGGTTTTGTAGTTTACTAATAATTTCCCCTTCTTTTTTAGCAGACATGAGTTCTTCAAAAATATAGTCTCTAAGAGGGTTTTGGTCGACTTTCAAAAGAAGATCTAAAAAGATTTCAACCCAATCTTTTCTATGAGCTTTTACTTCAACTAGAGTTCTTTTTTTAAAGGCTATAATTGGAATGTTAGAAATCAAGGATCCAAGGGAGCTAAATTTAGAGATCAAAGCTGCAATTGCGCCATTTTCTTGACTTGGATAAAGATCCTGCATTAAAAATCTAATTTGTAAATCTTGCTCATCTGATATTTCTTCAGCTTTAAAGCAGTTAAGAAGCTTATCTTTAAGAGACTTTTTCGCTTCATCATTTTTAAGAATAGTTGGGAAGTCTCTAATATAGGAGTAGATTGTTTGTGTTAAAGAATCCACATCTAATGTTTTTTCTAAAGCTTTATGTAAACGATCTTCATGAGCTACTTCTTGCTCTCTAATTTTAAAAGGTTCTTTTAGATCTTCAGGAACTTCAAGTGTTGTATCTTTTTTCACTTTTGTTCTTGTGGATTGCCACCATTTTGTCCACTCACCAGCTGGAATTACAAGATCACAAAGTTCATTTTTGATCTCAGAGGCCGTTTTTGGTCCAAGATCTTTTAAAAGCATTTTAATCACTTCGGTCGGATTTTCTTTTGCTAAAGACTCAAGAGCATCTGGATTTCCAAAGCGCCTTGCTAAAAAGTGATCTTTGGAGACAGGGATAAGTGTTCTAAATGCATTTTGGAAAGAAAGATCTTTTTTTCCAGCAACATAGTCAAATTCAAGACTCATCTGCTCTCTTAAGAAAGAAACTTCCATGATTTCTCCAACTCCCCATCCGCCACTATGGTAGACAAAAGAACCTTTATGCATGTGACATAGAAGTTCCATATTACTTACTGCGCCTTGAAAGTTCTTTTTATCTCTTAGCCCAACGAGTTTGATCATCTGATCAAAGTTTTTATTCTGGCCATATTTATTGTGAACATAAGAGAAAACTTGCTCTGCTAGAGATGGATCGTTTGAAGTTTCAATGTCGATAATGAGTTTAAAAATAGAGTGACCAGGCTCTTTATCTTTGAACATTTCCCAAAGAGGAAGGGCTTTATCTACATATCTTCCAAAAGCATCAGCAAAATCAGACGATTTTACATCTTCTAAAATTTTAATTAACTCTTTATCGTCTATGTCATCGCCACAGCAGTATTCATCCCAAAGACTTAAAAATGAGGTGTAATCCCTATTAACAAGATGCTGATGAAACTGTTTAAAATATTGCATGCAGGCCTTCCTTATAAAAATTGAATCTGATGAAAAATCAGTTTGATAGATTTTTTAACTACTTTAAAGGGGGATTATAAAGGGTTATTTATTTATCCGCAATTTCTACCTCCTCTAAAAAAGTGATTTAAATTTACCTTAAGACTTTATCATTTTCGTTGTAGTCAATTCATTTTTTTATCTATAAAGTGATCGATCTTACTTATTTAGATTCTTATCATGATGATAAAAAGATGTATCTTTATTTTAATTTCTTTTTTCGAACTTTCGTTTGCACATCTCTATAGCGAATCTGAGTGGATTTCTGATTCTCATGATAAAAATGATCTTTTTAAAGAGCTCTCACTCGTTAGAAAAATTGATCTTAAATTAAAGGAAAGACTTCCTTTAATTTACAATCAATCTCTCATCATAGGGTATATAAGTATGCCTTCTGCAAGAATGTCTGAAAGTGGAACCTTAGCTCTTGGATTTTCTAAGACAACCCCTTATCACCTCTACAGCCTAAATTTTCAGATGTTTAACTCAATTGAAATGGTAGGTAACTATAGGGTCTATAAAGGGATCACTGAAACAGGGTTTGGACATCTTGGTTTTGGAGATGACACAGATAGGGGAGCAAATATTAAATTTCGACTCTATCAACAAAATCAAGATTTTCCCTACATTCCAAATCTCTCCTTTGGATTCGAAGATTTTTATGGAAGCAAAAGGTTTTACTCATTTTATGCAGTCGCTACAGAAGAAATTTTGCCTGCAAATCTTGAGTTAAGTCTTGGATATGGACTTGGAAGAATTAAAGGTTTTTATGGAGCTGCTGCATGGACTCCTTTTAGAAAATCAGATTATGGGCCACTAAAAGGGCTATCTCTTCTAGCTGAATATGACGCTAATAATTATAAACATCATAAAAATGAGCACCCACTTGGAAAAGAAATAAAAAGTAGAATCAACGTTGGGGTTTGCTTAAATCTTTTTGATTTTTTGCAATTCAAGGTTTCCTCTTTAAGAGGAAAAGAAATCGCTGCCTCTGCATCTATTTATTATAACATAGGATCAAGTAAAGGATTTTTCCCGAAATCGTTAAATCCAGCCTACTACAACTCTCCAGTTAATAATGAGCCCCTTGGAATAAGAAGAAAAGAATATGAGCTAGCTCAAGAGCTTGCTTACGCTTTTTGTAATCAGGGGTTAAACCTTTATAAAGTCTACTTAATGAAAGATAAAAAAGGTAAAGAGAGTCTCTGGATTAAAATCATTAACACAATTTATCGAAAAGAGGGAGATGTCAGAGATAGGGTCGAGCACCTTTTATCTACTTTAATTCCCTCAGATATTTATGCTACAAATGTAGTTGTTGAAGCAGATGGAATTGAGTGTCACGCCTATTACTTTAGAACCTCTGATTTAATTAAATTTAAAGAAGGAACAATCGGGCCTCATGAACTGGATGCTGTTTCCCCCTTAGTTGAGGTTCCTAAAGTCAAAGAAAGAGAGGCTGATCTTCTTTATAAAAGAAGAAAAGACATCTGGACCCTTCTTTTAAGGCCTAGGATGATTACATTTTTTGGCAGCACAACTGGAAAAATAAAATATAGCGCAGGATTTATTGGAGGAGTAGAAGGATATTTTTTTGATAACACCTATTATAAAACTCAAGTAGCTTATAACATCTCATCAAGCCTCTACTCTTTAAGAGCAATTGATGTTTATAATATCTCACATCTTCCAATTGTAAGATCTGACTCTGTGAAATATTTTCAAAGAAACAATCTAACTCTTGAGCAGGCGTATCTTCAAAGAGGATTAAATATAGGGGGAGGTTGGTTTTCAAGAGTTGCTCTTGGATATTTTGAGCCAGCTTACGCAGGGGTTGCTCTTGAAGCTTTATATTATCCTGTTAATTCCTCAGTTGCTGTTGGATTTGAGTTTGCAAGTGTTTTAAAAAGAGACTACCGCGGCATTGGTGTAAAAACTAAAACAATTCAAATCAACCATCAAAATATCCCAAAATATATTCACTTCATCGGCCTTCAATATTTTTTGGATATCTATTATCAATATAAGCCCTGGATGCTTGATTTCAAAATTATGGTAGGACAGTTTCTTGCAAAAGATAAAGGAGCTAGGTTTGAGATTGCAAAAGAATATAAATCAGGCTCTAAATTTTCGATTTGGTACACAGTTACAAATGGAGGAGACATTGTAAACTTCAAAACCTACTACGATAAAGGAATAGCCTTTTCAATTCCTCTGGATTTCTTTCTTAAAAAAAGCAGCAAATCTATGCTTGGCTACGCCATGTCAGCTTGGCTTAGAGACGTTGGAGCTCAAGCTTTAACAGGAAAGAAACTGTATGAGACTATTCACGAAGAGAGAAGGTAGATTCTCTTTAATCTCCTTGTTTTTATATAAATTTTATTTTATTTTTCTTTTCTTTGCTTACACTTATAAATCATTGGAGATTCGGATGGCTTATTTATTCAGGTTTGGTGTTTTTATTGTTTTTATAAGCACTCTTATTTCAAAAGAAAAATGGGTGGTTATCACTTCAATACAATACCCAACTGAAGCTGTAAAAGCGATTTCAAAAATGAAAGATTGGCAATTAATTGTTATCGGAGATAAAAAGACTCCTGTTGACTGGAGTCTTGAGAATTGTATCTATTTAAGCCCTGAAGATCAAGAAAAGCTTCCTTATAAAACAGCTAAAATTTCACCTTGGAATCACTATGCAAGAAAAAACATAGGATATCTTTATGCTATTGATCATGGAGCAAAGATAATTTATGAAACGGACGATGACAATATTCCTTTAGATGGAATTAAATTTTTTAAAGACTCAAATAAAAATTTAATATGTACGGAAGATTTGTTCTTTAACGTTTGTTCCTACTTTGGAAGACCCGACATATGGCCTAGAGGTTTTCCTTTAAATTATATTTTGAAAAATAACCATAATATGACTCAAAAAGAATCTTTGGTTAAAGCCTCTATAGAACAAGGTTTCGTAAATGGAAATCCTGATGTAGATGCAATTTTTAGGCTTACAAGAAATTCAGAACAAATTTATTTTGATACCAACAAACTTCCCTGTATATTAGATAAAAATGTTTTTTGTCCTTTTAACACTCAAAATACATTATTTTATAAAGACGCGTTTTTTTTAATGTATATACCAGTAACAGTAGCCTTCAGAGCTTGTGATATATGGAGAGGCTATTTCGCCCAACGAATTCTATGGGGTCTAGATAAATATCTTTGTTTCACTCCTCCCACGGCGTTTCAAGATAGAAATGCTCACGATTTATTAAAAGATTTTATTGGAGAGCAAGAAATATATTACAATACCGAACGGCTAACATCGCATTTGCTGAATTGGAAATACAATAAAAGCTGTGACCCGCTTCGAAATTTGTATTTTTTGTATGAATCTGTATGCGCTCAAAAGATAATTGATTATGAAGAATTAAAATATATAGAAGCCTGGATTGAAGACCTAATGCAAATAGGGGGTTGTTTTGAGTAATTTTTTAATTCTTTTTGCCTTGTTAACAAGCGTTCAATTAAGCGCAAAAATAGTAAGGGGTTGTCAGACTTGGGGCTTTTTTGCAGAATTTTTTTGGGTCCTAAATTACTTAGATGATTGTCATAGAAGAAATATAACCCCATGCGTTCATTGGAATGAAAAATTCGCATACTTTGATAAAAATCGTAAAGACACCAATAATTGCTGGGAATATTTTTTCGAGCCATTATCAAAAGAACGATTTGAAATTGGTGATGAAATTTCGGTCGAAAAATTATATAATAACGACTTTTCATGCATATGGAGTTATCAACAGTATATTGAAAATTTAAATCTTCTTTCTTCTAATGATGAAATTACTCTAATTAATTTCGAGCCCTTTTCTTCCCCTTTTTACGAGGTCTATCCAGCAAAAGACTTCCATCTGTATGAAAAAGTGTTTCGGTCAAAAGTTTATAATTTGATCAATCGATATGTAATTCTAAAGCCAAAATTAATTTGTAAAATTAATAGACTTTATAACAAATTAATTAAAAATCAAAAAGTAATAGGAATTCATCTTAGAGGTGGATTTTTATACAATGAAGTTCCAGAAGTAAGTATTGATATGATCATAGATAGGGCATCTAGAGAATATGATAATGAAACTTTATTTTTCATTGCAACTGATCAAGAACCTCTGCTTGAGAAATTTAGAACAAAACTTGGACCAAGAGTATTATTTTATGATTTCAAGCGTTATGAGAAATCTTCAGCGCCAACATTTTCAGCTCAACTAACTCCTGAAGACGCAGAAAATTTAATAATTGAAACATTTTTGCTTTCAAAATGCAGTCATATGATTCATACAATATCTAATGTTTCAACTATGGCTTTATATTTGAATCCTTCTATGCCACATTCTCTTATGTACTGAGAAAGTTATGTTTTCATAAATAAAAATCAAACGGAATTATCAATGTGGGCAAGAATAATTTATGAAATTTCATTGTTTTTTAGATCTAAATATTATTAGGGTCTTAATTGAATAAATATTGTATTAATAATTTATATCTACCGCTCGTGAATGAAAAAACTTCTTTATAAAAAATTCGATTGACATCCATTATATTCGATATGAAATTTTTAACAGATGAAGAGCGCTGTCAGCTCAAAGCTCAGCATAAAAAAGAAAGAG
>Ga0172372_10012179_pt1 | contig 10811 bp, 9 predicted proteins | sample LakKiv5m_2_FD_114544 | JGI IMG/M metagenome (GOLD analysis project Ga0172372, IMG submission 114544) | Freshwater microbial communities from Kabuno Bay, South-Kivu, Congo - kab_092012_9.5m | ecosystem: Environmental > Aquatic > Freshwater > Lake | place: Democratic Republic of the Congo... | reverse complement strand
GCGTCGAAGCCGTTGTCCTGCTCGGACCAGAGCGCGGCGAGGTCGGCGCGCCATGCGCCGTGCTGCGCGCTGGCGAGTCGCAGCCGCAGCAAGCGCTCATCGAGGCCGTTGGTGTCGTCGCGGCCGAGCGTGATGTTGCGGCGCGAGCCGTCGCTGCGGAAACCCTGCGCGACCGCGCGCCAAGCCGCGCCGTCAGCGCCGAGCGCGCCGCCCGCCACCGCACCGAGCGCCTGCGTGCCGAAGCCGCCACCGGTCGCTTCGAGACGCAGCGTGGGCGTCGGCGCGGCCATGTTGGAGCGCAGGTTGACGAGACCCGCGAGCGCATTGGCGCCGAGCGTCGTGCCCTGCGGTCCGCGCAGCACCTCCACCTGAGAAAGGTCGAGCAGCTGCCCGGGCATGCCGACGCCTGAAAAATCCATGCCGTCGATCAGGAAGCCGACGGAATTGTTGGGCGCGCCCTGCCACTGGTCGGTCTCGCCGATGCCACGCAACTGGAAGTAGCGCGGCCGCGATGTACCGGACGCCCAGTTGAGGTTCGGCACCATCGACAGCACATCCTGCAGATGCTGCACGCCGGCGGCGCGCAGCGTGCGCTCGTCGAGCACCGTCGCGCTCACCGGCGTCTCGCGTGCGGCGACGGGGCGCAGGCTGGCGGTGATCACCACCTCTTCGAGCGGCTCGGCAGAGGGTTGCGCGGCGGCGGCCAAAGATAAGGGCAAAGAGGACAACAACGACAGGAAAGCGCGCGACGACACCATCTCCCTCCGCCGGTACTAACCGGATCAGGTTCAAGGGTTCGACGCGGAGCGTCGTCTCAGGCCGGTTGGCCACCCCTGGGTTTCTATTATTTTCCCATCCGAATCATCGACTTGCAACAGACGGGTGCAGCCGTCATCCAAACTGCCTACAATCGCGCCCCTTCCGGGGTCCCATGGACCCGTCATGGACGGAGGCAGCGACCATGTCGCGCAGCATCCAGATCTTCCAGGTCGACGCGTTCACCGATCGTCTGTTCACGGGCAACCCCGCCGGGGTGGTGCTCGGGGCGGAGTCCCTCTCCGACGACGAGATGCTCGCCATCGCGCGCGAGCTCAACAACGGCGATACCGCGTTCGTGCTGCCGCCGGAAGGCCCTGACCACGATGTCCGCGTGCGTTTCTTCACGCCCCGTACCGAGTCGGGCTTCGTCGGCCACGCCACCGTCGCCACGCATTTCGTGCTGTCGCGGCTACCGGGCGCGCCGCGTCGGCTGCGACAACGCCAGAAAGCGGGCCTCGTCGATGTCGAGGTACGCGGCGAAGGCGCTGCGCGCCGGATCGCCGTGCGCCAGAGCGCGCCGCCGCTGGGACGTGAGCTCGCCGCTCGGGAGCGTCTCGCCGTGCTCGATGCGCTCGCCCTCTCGAGCAACGACCTGGACCCGCGCTGCGAGATGCGCATCGTCGGCGGTGCCGGCAACCGTCTGCTCATCGGCGTGCGCGGACCCCAGCAGCTGAAGGCGATGAAGCCGGACTTCGCACGGCTGACTACGCTCTCCGCGCAGCTCGGCGCCTCCGGCCACTTCGTGTTCACGCTCGACCCGCAGGTCGAGGGCTGCCTGGTCCAGTCGCGCATGTTCTGTCCGGCGATGGGCATCCCCGAGGACCCCGTCAGCGGCAACGCCCACGGGCTGCTCGGCGCCTACCTCCTGCACCACGGACTGCTGCCGCGCGACGGCGACCGTGCCGCGTTCTCGGGCGCCCAAGGTCACTTCGTCAACCGCCCCGGGCGCGTCGATGTGGAGGTCGAGTTCAAGGACGGCGCGCTCGCCGGCGTATGGATCATCGGCAACGCGACGATGGTGTTCGAGACCGCGATCAGTCTGTAGGCGATCCGTCGATCGTCCCGGTGGGCGGATGGCCCGGGCGCGCGCCCCAGCGCGCGAACCCGTCGAGCAGGTGCGCGAAGAGCGCGGCCAACAGCCAGAACGCGACCAGGATCCACGGCTGGTCGAGCAACGCAGCACGCACCGCCATCATCAACAACGCGCCCGATACGAGGTTGCCCACCCAGGCCCGCGGCGCGAGCCCGATGCCGCGGGCGTACCAAAGATAGAGCAGCAGCGCCGCCTCGACCGCGATCAGCAGCACGATACCGAGCAGCAGCGTGCCGTCGGCGAAGCGTGCGGCGAGCACGCGCCGGTCTCAGGAGGTCGGCGCGAGGCCGAGCAGGTGCGCGAGGTCCTTGAAGAACACCCGCAGATGCGCCAGCGGTTCGCGCCGCACCAACTTCTTGTGCATGTAGGCCTGCCAGGTGAGGCGCTGCACATCGGGGTCGCGGCACATCTTCACGAAGCGCTCGCGGCGCGCGTCGCTGACATACCAGAAGCGCTGCAGCATACCGAGCGCCCAGAACACGCGGCCGTGCAGCCGCATGAACTCGCGCCGCGCGGCGCGCAGTTCGCGCGCGTCACCCGTGCGCAGACAGGCGGCGAGCGCCTGCGCCGCCATACGACCGCAGGCCATCGCGTAGTAGATCCCCTCGCCCGATGCCGGCGCCACGACACCCGCGGCATCGCCCGCCACCAGCACATCGACGCCGTTGTCCCAGCGCTTGAGGGGCTTGAGCGGGATGGGCGCGCCCTCGCGGCGCACCACTTCGGCGTGCTCGAGGCCGGCGACGCGCCGCAGGTCGACGACGGCGTTGCGGATCGAGAAGCCCTTGTGCGCCGTACCGGCGCCGGCGCTGATCGTGTCGCCGTGCGGGAACACCCAGGCGTAGAAATCAGGCGACAGCCGGCCGTCGTAATAGACATCACAACGGCTGCCGTCGTACTGCGCAGGCCGGTCGGCGGGCGTGCGCAGGATCTCGTGGAAGGCGTAGACGAACGGCACCTCACGACCGCCGGCGATGCACTGGCGCGCCACCTCGGAGCGTGCGCCGTCGGCGCCGAGCACCAACCGTGCGCGGACCCGGCCGACCGCGCCGCCGTCTCCGGCAGCGCCCTCGCCGGCAGCGCCGTCCTTCGCGTCGAACTGCACCACCGCACGGCCGTCGGCATCGCGCGCGAGGCCGGTGAACGCGCCGGCGACGCGTACCGCACCATGCGAGCGGGCGCGCTCGCGCAGCCACTCGTCGAACTCGCCGCGGTCCACCATACCGACATAGCCGCCGTCGATCGGCATGTCGACCGCACGCGCGCTCGGCGACACCATGCGCGCCGCCGTGATGCGTGCCACGAGCAGTTCGGGCGGGATGTCGAACTCGTCGACCGCCTTCGGCGGGATCGCACCACCGCAGGGTTTGATGCGACCGGCGCGGTCGAGCAGCAGCACGCACCATCCTCCGCGGGCGAGGTCATCGGCAGCGGTCGCGCCGCAGGGGCCGCCGCCCACCACTACGACATCGTATTCCGGGAGCGGCGTGCCGCCGCGCGTGTCGCCATCCGCCATGTTCAGCTCCTGCCTGTGGCGGCAGCCTCACGGACTGCCGGGCCGAGCGCGCCGGCGGCGACGACGCTCGCCGTGGTCGCGGTGTCCTCGCGGCTGAGGCGTACCGCGTAGAAGGTCGCCCATACGAAGAGCAACGCCTCGGCGACGAACACCGCGCCGTAGGCGATCGCCGCCGACCCGGTCGCGAGCCGCGCCAGATCGACCGCGCCGGTGGCGACGATGCCGCCGAGACCGAAGGCGACCGCCTGCGCAGCGCCCCACAGGCCCATGCGCGTGCCTTCGCGCGAACCGCGGCCGCGACCGACGAGGCCCATCATCGAGCCGATGGCTGCGACCGCGAACGCGCCGTTGGCGAGACCCAGCATGAACACGAGGGCACGCAGCATCGGGACCGCCGACGCATCCGTGCCTGCGCCCGGACCCGACATCCCGGCGAGCGCGAGCAGCACCAGCATCACCGCCGAGCCGAGACAGCCCGCGATGGTCCAGCCGCGCAGCGACCCCAACCGGGAACGCGCGCCCGCGGTGCAGATGACGGCCACCACCAGCATACCGACCAGCACGCCGCCGCTCTGCATGCCCGAGAGCCGCGTCGACTGCGCGGGTGTGAGCCCGAACACCGCGCCTGCGAAAGGCTCCAGCACCAGGTCCTGCGCGCTGTAGGCGAGCATCGAGACGAACACGAAACCGGCGAGCCGCCGCGAATGCGGCTCCGCCCAGACCTCGCGCAGTGCGGCGCGGAAATCGACCGGCGGCTCGGCGCCCGCGACCGCCGCCGCACCGCCCGCGCCGCCGCGTGGCCGCTCGACGCCCACGACCGCGAGACAGGTGACGAGGAACGCGCCGGCGGCGACCACCGCCGTCACCTCGACGAGACGCGGCAGCGAGAACGGCTCGAGCAGCTTGCCCGCCACCACGGTGGTGATGATGAAGCCGGCGATCATCATCACCCAGGTCACGGTCGCGGCCGCGGCGAGCCGCGTCGGCGCGATGCTGGTCGACAGCAGCACCAGCAACGAGGTGCCGCAGGCGCCGACGCCGAGGCCGACCACGACGAACGACACCACCGCCAGCGTCACGCCGAGCGTGAAGTCGGTCGGCATCAGCGTGGTGGCCCAGGTGGCCCCGAGCGCGCCCGCCGCGAGCACCGCCATGCCGCCGATGATCCACGGCGTGCGACGGCCGCCGACATCGGAGCCGTAGCCGAAGCGCGGCCGCAGCACCTGCACGAAATAGTGGATCGCGACCAGGATGCCGGGCAGCACGGCGGGCAGCGCGAGTTCGACGACCTGGATGCGGTTCAGCATCGAGGTGGTGACCACCACCAGCGCGCCGATCGAGGCCTGCACCAGCCCCAACCGGAAGATGCCGAGCCAGCCGAGGAAGGGCGATACGGATCGTGCGGTCATGTCAGACTCCCGGTCGCAGGGCGAGCGCGCTGACCAGCATGCCGAGGACATAGAGCGGCACGCCGCAGGCGTTGTACCAGACATCGAGTTCGGAGGGCCGGCGCAGCAGACGCGCCATCATCGCCAGCTGGCCGAGGACCAGCGCGACGACCGCGCCGGCGTGCACCGGGCGGTCCCAGACGAAGAGCAGCGCGATCACCACGAGCTGCGCGGCGACCATGATCAGGCAGGCGACCTGGGCCGCGCGCTCGACACCGAGCCGCACCGGCAGCGAACCGACGCCCATGCGCCGGTCGCCCTGCACCGACTTGAAATCATTGAGCGTCATGATGCCGTGCGCGCCGACGCTCCAGGCCCAGGCGAGCGCCAGGTTGCGCGCATCGGGCATGGCGGCCGTCATCACCGCGAGCGCGGTGAGCCAGGGGACGCCCTCGTAGCAGGCCGCGACCGCGGCGTTGCCCCACCAGCCGTTGCGCTTCAGCCGCAGCGGCGGTGCGCTGTAGGCCCAGGCCAACGCGAGCCCCACCGCCGCCGCGCCGAGCACCCAGGTGCCGAGCAGCGCCGCGACGGCGAGCGACACCCCGGTCCAGAAGACCGCGATGTAGAGCCCCCAGCGGCCGGGCATGCGGCCCGAGGGGATCGGGCGGCGCGGTTCGTTGATGGCATCGACATGACGGTCGAACCAGTCGTTGACGGCCTGGCTCGTGCCGCAGACCAGCGGCCCTGCGAGCAGCACGCCGAGGGCGATCAGCGACCAGTGGCCCGAGGGGCTGACGCCGCTCGCCACGATGCCGCAGGCGAACGCCCACATCGGCGGGAACCAGGTGACGGGCTTGAGCAGTTCGAGGGTGGCGAGCCAGGACGGCCGCCGCTGCGGTAGGACGTTGCTCGCCGTACGTGCCATGGCTGGAAAATAGCCCTGACACCTCCGACTGTCAATCGAACATTACAGCGCTTGGCGTCAGCTCCGGGCGTCGTCGCCGCCGAGGTCGCCGAGCCCGTAGCGGCGCAGCTTCACATAGAGGCTTTGGCGGGACAGGCCCAGCATCTCGGCGGCGGAGGCACGGTTGTCGCGGGTGAGCTCGAGCGCGGCCTCGATGCACAGCCGCTCGATGACATCGGTGGTCTCGCGGACCAGCTCCTTCAGCGACACCCGCCCGACGAGCTCGGTGAGCTGCTCGACCGAGCGCGGCAAAGCCCGGGCATCGCGCGGTTCCACGGCCCGACGGCGCTCGACATTACGGATGGCGTAGGCGAAGGCCGGGGAATCGGCTTCACCGATGCGGGTCGCGGAGATCTCGACCTCCACGCTCGAGCCGAGTTCGCCGCGCAGCGTGGTGGCGAACAGCCGCACCTCACCGCCCTGCCGCAGGTTGGCCGAGAGCACGCCCATGTCCACGCCCGGCCGACCGAGCCAGCGCTCGAGCGGTTCGTTGCGCGCCTGCTCCTCGCTCGCGAGCTGGGCGAGGTCGAGGAAACTGCGGTTCGCGGCGAGGATCCTACCCTCACCGTCGCAGACCACCAGCGCGTCGGGCAGACGCTGGAAGACCTCCATGAACCGGCCGGGCGGCGCATGGCCGTTGACCGCCGTCGTCGCCGTCTCGCCCGTCACATCGAGCCGCACCAAGGCGTGCGAGGCGTTGTCCTGCCGGAACACCGCCGCCTGCAGCCGACAGCTGCGTCGACCCGTCACCAGCCGCACCCGCAACGGCTCGGCGCGGCCGGCGGCGCGCAGCGCGCCGAACCACTCCGGCAGCTGCCGCCCGCTCACGGCGTCGAGGCTCTCCGCCAACGCCTTGCCGATGAGACGCTTGGCATCCTCGCCGAGCAGCTGCGCGGCGACCGGGTTGGCATCGATGATGCGCTGCGTACCGAGGTCGACCACCAGCGTCGGCTCGGCGCTCGACTGCAACAGCAGGCGATAGCGCGCCTCAGCGAGACGCAGCTTGGTGTAATCGCGCTCCAGCGACTGTTCGGCCTCGATCAGCCGCTGCTGCAGCGCCGCGATGGAACGCAGATCGCGGCCCTGCGCGAGCAGCATGCCCTCCTCGCCCAGCCGGCGCAGCGACCAGGAGACCGCGACGGTGCTGCCGTCGGGCAGCGGGTGGTTGGCCTGACGAGCGCGCGGATCACCGGCATCGAGGTCGGTGAACAGCATCTCGATCTTGGGTCGGCTGTCGACGGTGACCAGCGCGGTGAGCGGTCGACCGACCCAGTCCGAGTGACCGACCCCGCCCAGCAAGGCGGCGAGTTCATCGCTGCCGAAGGCGATGTCACGGACCACGCCGCGCCGGTCGAGCACCAACGCGATGTCCGCGGCGGCGGTGACGAGCGAGGCGACGGCAGATGGATCGAGTCCGTCGAGGGCCTTCCTTGGCGCCTTGAAATTCTTCACGTTCCTTCGTGTCTCTGGTGATGCGGCTCGGTGCGGCGTCAGTTCCGTCGGTGGGTGAGTTCCAGGAGTCCTTGCGCCTTGGCGACCGCGTCGCGGCCATCGCGAGCGGTGGCGTCAGCGCCGACCAACGCCGCCCATTCAGGGTGTTCCTCGAACGGTCGGCCGCCGACCATGACCCGCAGGTCGGGGTTGAGCGACACCCGCCGCAGCTGCCGCACCAGCGCCGCCAGAGCATCGAACTGCTCGGCGGTGCTGATCGAGACGCCGATCAGCGCGAACCACTCGCGTTCCACGAGCGAAATTATATCCCGCTCGCTGGCACCCGGCGCATCCCACACATCCCAGCGCGCGCGGCGCAGGAACTCGCCGACCAGCTGCGCACCGAAGACATGCTGCTCGCCCGGCAGCGCGACGCAGAGCGCTCGCGGACCGGACGGCGAAGCGCTGTCCCCGGACGCGATGAACTCCTCGCTGAGGTCGTGCGCGAGCTTCTGCAGCCGATGCAGCGCCAGCGTGACATCGACGAAGTCGGCCTGCTCGGACTCCCACATCTGGCCGAAATGCCGCGCCGCAGGGCTCAACAGGTCGAGGTAGAGCGATTCGGTGGAGACCCCACGGGCCTGCAAACGCTGCAGGGAATCAGCGGCAGCGGCGAGGTTGCCGTGCAAGATGATGGTCGTGAAATCGGTGATCTCGACGCTGGTGGGGCGCAAGAGGCCGCCGTCCGCATCGCGCTCGGAGGGGCAGATGGCGGGATCGGGCGCGGCATCGTTGCGATGCGCCAGCACCAAACGCGGGATGATCTGGGTCTCTATCGCGCGCAGCAACGCGTTCTGGCTGTCATCGCCAGGTGCGCCCCGAGAAGCGGCTTCATCCGCCATGTCCGAACCTCTCCTCCGGCTCAGGATCGAGATGTCCCGTGACCGGAGGGTGACCCCTGTCGACACCATCGCACATATAGGGGCGGGGCTGTCAATTGTCAACCCGGATTGATGTAAAATCAGGTTGACACTATCTAAGGTGTCGTTCCAGAATCGGGCAGGATTTTTTGATGGCGCGAGCAGCCATGTCCCATGCCAGCCGGGCGACCCCCACCCGCCCCCTCTACACCCCCGAGGAGCGGATCCGCCGTGACCGCTCGCCGTGGACGCTCGTGCAGGCGGTGCTCGCGCCGCTGCAGTTCCTCGCGTTCCTCGTCAGCCTCTGGCTGGTGCTGCACTTCCTGCGCACCGGCGAGGGCGCCGATGCCGCCACGGCCTCGGTGCTGGTCAAGACCGCCCTGCTCTACGCGATCATGGTCACCGGCGCGATCTGGGAGCGCGAGGTGTTCGGCGTCTGGCTGTTCGCCCACAGCTTCTTCTGGGAGGACGTGGTGAGCATGGCGGTGATCGCGCTGCACACCGCGTATCTTTGGGCGTGGCTCACCGGCGCGCTGGACCTGCGCGCCCAGATGCTGCTCGCGCTCGTCGCCTATGCCACCTATGTCGTCAACGCCCTGCAGTTCTTCCTGAAGCTGCGCGCCGCGCGGCGCGCCGCAGCGGCGGCCGACGCGGCCGGCACGGCTCCGGCGCGGTGGGCGTCCCAACCATGACCCGCCTCGCACACTGGGCCTGGAACGCCCGCCTGCTGCCCTTCGCCGATGCGGCGAGCACCGATCTGCCGCTGCCTCGTCTGCTGCGTCTGTCGCTGTTCCAGATATCGGTCGGCATGGCGCTCGCGCTGCTCAACGGCACGCTCAACCGCGTCATGATCGTCGAGCTGCATGTGCCGGCGTGGCTGGTGGCGACCATGGTCGCCCTGCCGCTGCTGTTCGCGCCGTTCCGCGCTTTCTTGGGTTTCCGCTCCGACCACCACCGGTCGGTGCTCGGCTGGCGCCGTGTGCCCTACATCTGGTTCGGCACGCTGCTGCAATACGGCGGCCTCGCCATCATGCCGTTCGCGTTGATGGTGCTGAGCGGCACCGGTCAGGTCACGCCGCCGCCCTGGCTCGGCCCTGCGGCCGCCGGTCTCGCCTTCCTGATGATCGGCGCGGGCCTGCACAGCACGCAGACCGCAGGCCTCGCGCTCGCCACCGACCTCGCACCGGCGCAGACGCGGCCGCGTGTCGTCGCGCTGATGTACGTGATGCTGCTGGTCGGCATGGTGGGCGGCTCGGTCGCGTTCGGTTGGTTGCTGGGCGGCACCTACACGCACCTGCGGCTCATCCAGGTGATCCAGGGGGCGGCGGTCGTCACGCTGCTGCTCAATGTCGTCGCGCTATGGCAGCAGGAGCCGCGCGACCGCACGCGCGCGGCGGGCGCGGACTCCGCAACGGCGACACCGACATTCCTCAGCGCATGGCGGGATTTCACGGCCCCCGCCGCGACGCGCCGCTTGCTCGCGGCGCTCGGCTTCGGCACGGCCGCGTTCAGCATGCAGGACGTGCTGCTCGAGCCCTACGGCGGCGAGGTGCTCGGCATGGCGGTCGGCGCGACCAGCCTGCTCACGGCGCTCTACGCGGGCGGCGCGCTCATCGCTTTCGGTCTCGCCTCGCGCCGCCTCGGTCGCGGCGCCGATCCGCTGCGGGTCGCGGCGCAGGGCACGATGGTCGGCGTGCTCGGTTTCGTCGCCGTGGTGTTCGCCGATCCGCTGCACTCGGCGGCGCTGTTCCGCGTCGGCGCCGTGCTCATCGGCTTCGGCGGCGGGCTGTTCTCGGTCGGCACGCTGCTGGCGGCGATGTCGCTGCGCGAGCGCGACAACGGCCTCGCGCTCGGCGCCTGGGGCGCGGTCCAGGCCACGGCCGGCGGTCTCGCCATCGCGGGCGGCGGCGCGGCCTGCGATGCCATCGGTGCGCTCGCCGCACAGGGCGCGCTCGGGCCGGCGCTGGTGTCGCCCGCGACCGGCTACATGTTCGTCTACCACCTCGAGATCCTGCTGCTGTTCGCGGCGCTGGTCGCGATCGGGCCGCTGGTGCGCACGACGCGCCGCGCCGTCGCACCCGCCGGCGCTGCGCAGGGCGCGCCGGCCGCGGGCATCGGCCTCGCGGAGATGCCGGGGTGAGCGTCGTTTTCTTTGGGGGTCGTCTTTCGTCGGATCGAGTCTTGAAACAGGGAGAGCAGTGACATGGAATCCAATGCGTTCCTCGAATACATCGACACGGCGCAGGTCGCGCTGTACGGCTTCTGGGCCTTCTTCTTCGGCCTCATCTGGTACCTCCACCGCGAGGACAAGCGCGAGGGCTATCCCCTCGACACGCACCGCGTGGACCGCGACGGCAACCCGGTGACGGTGGAGGGTCTGCCCCCGGTGCCCTGCCCCAAGACCTTCAAGCTGGCCGACGGCAGCACGATCGAGGCGCCGCGCGCGAGCGCCGCCGACCGTCGTCCCATCGCGGCACGCCAGGTCGGCTGGGACGACCGCTACGGCCCGGATGTCGGCGCACCGCTCGAGCCCACCGGCGATCCGATGAAGGACGGCGTCGGCCCCGCGGCCTACGCGGAGCGCGCGGACCAGCCCGAGCGCATGCTCGACGGCTCGCCGATGATCGTGCCGATGTCCTCGGTCAGCGGATGGTCGGTCTCCAAGCGTGACCCCGACCCG
>Ga0172372_10012175_pt1 | contig 10813 bp, 7 predicted proteins | sample LakKiv5m_2_FD_114544 | JGI IMG/M metagenome (GOLD analysis project Ga0172372, IMG submission 114544) | Freshwater microbial communities from Kabuno Bay, South-Kivu, Congo - kab_092012_9.5m | ecosystem: Environmental > Aquatic > Freshwater > Lake | place: Democratic Republic of the Congo... | reverse complement strand
GGGCGAGCAGGTCGTGCTGGCGTGGCGTTACCTGCGGCCCGGCTGGAAGCTGGCGGTCACGCCGCAGCGCTTCGCCGAGGCGGCGGTGTTGCAGGCGCTGGTGGACAGCGCGCGGCTCACGACCGTGGTCGCGGACGACGGGCAGATGATGACGGAGGTTTCACTGTCCGTGCGCAACAACGGCCGGCAGTTCCTCGAAGTCGAGCTGCCGCCGCGCGCGATTGTGTGGAGCGCGTTCGTGGCGGGCACGGCGGTGCGGCCCACGAAGCAGGGCGGCAAGCTCCTGCTCCCGCTGGAGCAAAACACCCCCGACGGCGCGATGGCGGTGGAGTTCACCTACGTGGCGGCGGACAAGTTCCCGAAGCGGGCGGGCGGCGTGGCGCTGGCGTCGCCGAAGCTGGACGTGCCGCTCAAGAACGCGCGCTGGGAGCTGCTGCTGCCGCCGGACTACGAATACACGGACTTCGCCGGCACGATGGGCCGCGACGTGAGCGGCGCGCCGGTGGTGACGGTGAATTACTCGGTGACGGAATACACGCGGCAGGAGGCGCGCAGCAAGGAACTGCGGGACAACGACGCGAAGGTGGCCTTCGGCAACCTCAAGAGCCTGCTGTCGTCGGGCAAGTTGAGCGAGGCGAACAACGAGTGGTTCAGCTACAATCGGCGCGCGGCCAACCCGCAGGGCGGCCAGGGCGGCGGTCGGTTCAGCGGCAAGGACATGGACGGGGAGGAGGTCCGGCAGTTGAAGGAAGTCGAAGTGCAGCTCCGCCGCTCGCAGGCCAGCAACCTCGTGCAGGCGCAGCAGGCCTACACGCTGGACAACGCGACGAAGCTGGGCGTGAACGTGGACGCCTATTTCGCCGCCGGCAATGACGGCAAGGGCGCGCAGCAGCCCGGCCAGCAGGTGTTGCTCTACGACAATGACGCCGCCGAGCAGCAGTTGGAGAAGCTCCAGAAAGCGCAGGAAGTGACCGTGGCGACGGTGCAGCCGCTGCGGGTGAATCTGCCGTTGCGCGGCCAGCGCCACGTCTTCACGCAGGTGCTCCAGACCGAGGTGAACAAGCCCATGACTGTCGAGTTCGCCGCGCGAAACTTGAAGGCCGGCGGCTGGCTCAAGCCCATCGCACTCACGCTCGGGGCGTTCCTCGTGCTGTGGATTGCCGTGGCCATCTTCGCGCAACGCCGCCCGGCCTGACGCGTCTTGGACTGCGGCGGCAAGCGGAGCGCGACGCCGCTTTCCCGTCCCGCGGAGCGGCATAGGCGTGTGCGGCTTCACTGCGCGCTCGGTGCCAAAGCGCCGTCGCCGCTGCGCTCTGCCGGCGCACTCCAAGACGCGCCGCTACCTCTGGCACAGCGGACAAAAGAACGTGCTCCGCGCCGCCTGCACGAGCCGCCGGATGGGCGCGGCGCACTTCACGCACGGCTTCCCCACTCGGTCATAAACCAGCAGCCGCTCCTGATAGAACCGCGACTCGCCCTCCACCGCGCCGTAGTAAAACAATCCGTCCCGTTTCCCCGCGCCCGCGAAGTCCAGCGGGATGGTGCTGCCACACTCGATGGCCTCGGCCAGCACCTCGCGGATGGTGGCGTGCAGCCGCGCGGCCTCGTCCGCCTTCACCCGCCGCGCCGCCCGCCTCGGCGAGACGCCCGCGCGGAAGAGCGCCTCGCTCGCGTAGATGTTTCCGATGCCCGCCACGAGCGACTGGTCGAGCAGCTTCACCTTGATGGCCTGCGCCGAGCGGCGCAGCGCAGTCTGAAATGCAGCGACCGAAAATCCTTCATCCCACGGCTCCGGCCCGAGCGCGCGCGCCGCCGAGTCATCGAGCGTGAAGCGCCCGAACTGGCGCGGATCCTCATACACGAAGACGTGCCGGCCCAAGTCCAGCACCACGACCGCGTGCTTCGGCAGCGGCGCGGCCTTCGGCTGGAGAAACATCCGCCCCGTCATCCCCAAATGGCCCGTGACCGGGAGCGTCTCGCGCCGGCCCGCGCGGCGCAGCGTGAAGACGAGATACTTCCCCCGGCGTTCCAGCCCGAGGAACTTTGCCCCGGTCAGGGCGGCCCGCAGCGCGTGTTCCGTCGTGGGCCGCAGCACCTTCGCCTTCCGGACGGTGACGCCGCGCACGACCTTGCCGCGCAGTAGCGGGGCGAGGTGACGCACGAGCACTTCGACTTCGGGCAGTTCCGGCACGGCGCGCAGCCTGCGCGGCCGATTCTCCACCGCCAATCTTTTCCCGCCCAGTCAGCCGGCAACCACCCCGCTGCGCGCGAGGAGAAACACGCCTTCATCCCCGGCCGCGTTGAGCCACTGGCCGTGGAGCGCCAATCCCAGCGGGGCGAACAGCGCCGCCACCCGCTCCGGCGTGTGGCGGTAGGAAAAGAACAGCCCGAAGCGCTCGCCCGCCGCGAACGGCCACGCCCGGCCCGCATACCTTGCTTCGCTGGCGCGCCGGAAGACGAAGTCGGCCTCGATGCGCCGCAGGCCGGAGCCTTCCGGGCAGGCGGCGATGCCGAACTCGATGCGGCCGTCGTCCGCCGAGATGCCCACGCCCTCCAGCACCGTGAACAACCATTCCGCCGTGGGCGCGTTGTCGTAGAGCGGGAGCACCAGGCGCACGCCCGCCCCGTAGTCCGGGCCGGGGGCGAGGTTCGCGCTCACCAGCAGCAGGTCGTCCGGCGCGAGCAACGCGGCCAGCCGGGGCAGCACCTGGTTGGGTGAGAAGTTTGGCAGCATCCCGAAGAAGGTCACGATCCGCCGCGCGCCGCCGGGAGCGACGCCTTCCAGCGCCTCCCGCCAGTCTTCGGTCGCCGCGAGGTCGAGCACCAACGGCGCGACTTCCTCCGCCCGCACCGCGTCCGTGGCCAGCGCCGCCGCCCGCGCCACCAGCGCCAGCCCGGGGCTGACATCCGCCGGCACGTAACGGAGCGGGCGGACGGCCGGACGCGCGTGGAGGGCGCGCAGCAATGCCGCCTCCTTCTGCCCGCCGCCGCAACCGAGGCCCACCACCGTCACCGGCCCGCTGCCGAGGCCTTCCGCCGTGGCCGCCACGGCCTGTTCATAGGCGGCGAGGCACGAGTCGTCCTGCCGCGCCGGGGAATACGCCTCATGCACCCGCAGCCACCGCGCCGCCTGCCTGGGCGTGTCGTAGTGGAACTGGTGGTTCATCCGCCGCCGGTGGAGCGACTCGCAAAACGCCGCCTCCACGCCCGCCGGGAACTGGCTGGGATGAATGTGGACGGCCACCGTGCTCATGGCGTCAGCGCGCCGCTCATCCGAGCAGGCTCTTCACCTTCGCCAGCGCCTCGTCGAGCTTCGTCGCGTCCTTGCCGCCACCGCGGGCGTTGTCGGGCTTGCCGCCGCCTTTGCCGCCGACGATGGGCGCGATCTGCTGGATGATTTTCCCGGCCTGCACTTTCGCGGTGAAGTCGGACGAAACGCTCGCGATGAGCGTGACCGCGCCGCCCGCGCCGCCGCCCAGGACGATGACGCCCCGGAACCGGCTCTTGAGCGCGTCCACCACGGCTTGCAGGAATTCGCCGTCCGCGTCGCCGAGGTTGTGAGCGATGAGTGGCGTGCCGTTCACGTCGTGTGCGCGGCTGAGGAGTTCGCCCGCGGCGTTCGAGGCGTTGCGGGCGACGGCGATCTTGAGCTGCTTCTCCAGCTCTTTCTGGTGCGCGAGGACGGCCTCGATCTTCTTCTCCAGCTCGTGAATGGGGGAACTCACCTTGCCGGCGACGGTCTTGATCAGCTCGCGGTCCAGGCGCATCGCGTCGAAGGCGGTGAGGCCGGCGACGGCTTCGATGCGGCGCACGCCGGCGGCAATCGCGCTCTCGGCCACGATGCGGAAAAGGCCGATCTCGCCGGTCGCGCGCGTGTGCGTGCCGCCGCAGAGTTCCATGCTGTAGCCGTCCAGCTTCGCGGCGCGGCCGCCGATCTGGACCACGCGGACGGTGTCGCCGTATTTGTCGCCGAAGAACTGCATCACGTCCTTGCGGCCCTTCACATCGGCGTGCGGGACTTCGATCCACGAGACGCCGGCGTTCTCGACGATGCGTTCGTTCACCAGCTTCTCGATGTCCGCGACCTGCGCGGGCGTGAGCGGCGCGCTGTTGAAGTCGAAGGTCAGCTTGTCCGGCCCGACGAAGGAGCCTTTCTGCGAGGCGTCGCGGCTGGCGACTTCGTGTAAGGCCCAGTGCAGCAGGTGCGTGACGGTGTGGTGGCGTTCAATCGCGTGGCGACGAACCGGGTCCACGCTCAGGGTCACGGTGGAGCCGACGGCGGGCGCGTCGTCAGGAGATGGGAGATGGGAGATGGGAGATGGGGAGGAGTCAGCGGCTGCGTCGAGGATGTGCAGCCAGGTGTTGCCGGACTTTTGCGTGTTGACCACGCGCCAGAGCTGGCCGCTGCCGGTGAGTTCGCCGGTGTCGCCGAGTTGGCCGCCCATCTCGGCGTAGCAGGTGGAGGTGTCGAGCACCACGGCGGTCTTGTCCTTGAGGCCGACGACTTCGAGCACGCGGGCGGGCGTCTCCAGCGCGTCGTAGCCGAGGAAGCGCGTGGGCGTCTTGGTCTCGATTTGGGACAGCTCGATGACGGTCTTCTTCTGCGCGGCGCGAGCGCGGGCCTTCTGTTCCTCCATCAAGGCGTTGAAGCCGGCCACGTCCACGGTCAAGCCGCGCTCACGCGCCATCAACTCGGTGAGGTCGAGGGGGAAGCCCTGCTCGTCATAAAGGCGGAAGGCGAACGCGGCGGAGATTTGGGGAGCACGCCCGCCCCGGGCGTTGTTTCCCGCGCCCTCGCGGGAAACCCCGGAGTGTTCGGACTTGCCAGATGCCGTTCCTACTTCGCGCGCGCCAGGGTCAACCGCGAGGGCGCGGTTGACTGCGCCCGGGGCGGGCGCGGTCCCCATTTCCGGCGTCCAGAGCCAACGATAGTTCTCGGTTAACGGAACCACTCCGTTGTCCCAGGGATTGCGACAGATGTAATGGAACTTTTCCTCCAAGCCGGAGTCGCCGCGCATCAAGCGGTCAAACGACTCTTCCTCCCAGACGTGAACGCCCGTGACTTTGGCGGCTTTGTTGATTCGGTGTGCAGTCGTGGACTTGATGCCGTGCATGATTTCGCCCAGCGACCAGAAGACAGGGTTGCCTTCCTTGTCCTGTTCTTTGATTTGCGGCTCGAAGAGTAAATGCACATGGTCGGGCATCACGCACACCGCAAAGAGCTGATACTGGAGATGCTCGTGGGCGTAGAGGGCGCTCGCCAGCACAATGTCACGCTCGGCGGGCGTGAGCTGGCGTTTCTGCCGGGTGGAAAAGGTCACCATGTATTTGCCCCACGGCCGCTCGAAATGAGGGAGGCAGCGCTTCGAATACTTGACTCCGATGGCTTGGGGAGCACGCACGCCCCGGGCATCGTTTCCAGCGCCCTCGCGGGAAACCCCGGAGTGCTCGGACTTGTCAGGTGCCGTTCCTACTTCGCACGCTTCGGAGCCGACCGCGAGGGCGCGGTCGGCTGCGCCCGGGGCGGGCGCGCTCCCCAACGCGGTTCCCAGCAGCTTCGCAGCTTCGGTTTCAAAGAGTTGGATTCCCTTGTCCAACGTCTTGTTGAAACTCTCCTCCTCCAGCTTGAGCACATCCTTCACATGCTGCTGCTTGGCGCGGATTTCGGGGAAGACATCGCCCATCGTGCGGGCGAGCACGTCCACGAGCTTGTAGAAGAACGGCTCGTGGAAGCCGAGCGTGCGCCCGTAGCGCACCGCGCGGCGCAGGATGCGGCGCAGCACGTAGTTGCGGTCGGTGTTGCCCGGCTGGATGCCGTCCGCGATGGCGAAGCTCAACGTGCGGATGTGGTCGCCGATGACGCGGAAGGCGATGTCCGTCGCGAGTTGAGGGTTGAGAGTTGAGAGTTGAGAGGAGTCCGTCGGCAGCGTGGAGCCGTATTTCTTCCCGCTCATCTTCTCCAGCTCATCGAAAATCGGGCGGAAGATGTCGGTCTCGTAGTTCGAGATTTTCGCGTTGGCGAAGTCGGAGAACATCTTCGTGCCCTGCATGATGCTGGTCACGCGCTCGAAGCCCATGCCGGTGTCCACATGCTTGGCCGGCAGCGGGCTGAACGTGCCGTCCGGGTTCGCGTTGAACTGGATGAAGACGTTGTTCCAGATTTCGATGCACTCGGCGGTGCCTTTGTTGACCAGCGCGCCCTTCGTATCACCGGCGGGCGTGAGGTCAACGTGGAGTTCAGAGCACGGGCCGCACGGGCCGGTGTCGCCCATCATCCAGAAGTTGTCTTTCTTGTTGCCGTTGACGATGTGGACGGCGGGGTCGAGGCCGACGGAGCGGAACTTCGCGGCCCAGATGTCCCACGCCTCTTGGTCGAACTCGCTGGGGTCGCTCTTCGACTTGTCCGGGTTATAGACGGTCGCGTAGAGGCGCTGCGGCGGGAACTTCCAGACTTCGATGACCAGCTCCCACGCCCAACTGATGGCCTCCTGCTTGAAGTAGTCGCCGAAGGACCAGTTGCCGAGCATCTCGAAGAACGTGTGGTGGTAGGTGTCCAGGCCGACGTCGTCGAGGTCGTTGTGCTTGCCGCCGGCGCGGATGCATTTCTGGGTGTCGGCGGCGCGGCCGGGGGAGTAGGGGCACTTGGTCTCGTTGAGGAAGATGGGCACGAACTGGTTCATGCCGGCGTTGGTGAAGAGCAGGTTCGGGCTGTCCGGCAGGAGGCTGGACGAGGGGACGATGGTGTGCTGTTTCGACCGGAAGAAGTCGAGGAACGACTGGCGGATTTGCGTGCTGGTCATCATGCGCGGCGCGAAAAAGTAATCAGTATTCAGTAACCAGTATTCAGCGGGTTCAGTTCGGATGCGGCGGGCGGTGAAGGAGGCCCGCTGAACACTGAAGACTGAACACCGAATACTTCAGAAACAGGGCGGGGAGCTTAGGCGAACGGGGCGCGGCAAGGCGAGGGGAGAATTGCGCCGGCCGATGGCGACCGAGCCGCCGGGCATAACCTTTGACTTGCCCCGCCGCCCGACCTAAGTTCGCCCGCAATGCTCGCTGCCGGCAGCAACACGGCGACCGCCTCGCCCCCCGCTTCGGCTCCCGAAGAATCCCGCGCCGTCTGGAAGCGGATCGTGGAGCCGGTGCAGCCGTTTCTCGACGCGGTGTCGCGCCGGCTGGAGGAGCAGGTGGGGGCCTTCGACCCGGAGATTTCCGCCTACGCCCGCTACGCGCTGTCCAACCAGGGCAAGCAGCTCCGGCCCGCGCTCGTCGCCCTCGCCGCCAACGCCGCCGGCCGCACCACGGACGACCACGTCACCGTCGCCGTGGTGATTGAGATGGTGCATCTGGCCACGCTGGTCCACGACGACGTGATGGACGCGGCGGAGATCCGCCGCCGCCGCCCGACGCTCGCGGCGAACTGGGGCAACGAGATTTCCGTGCTGGTGGGGGACTGCCTGTTCGCGCATTCGCTCAAGCTCGCCGCCAGTTTTCCCACGCCGGTCATCTGCCGGGCGGTGGCGTCGGCCACGAACACGGTCTGCTCGGGCGAAATCCTCCAGACGCACCGGCGGCTGAACTTCGCGGTGAGCCGGGCGGAGTATTTCAAGGTGCTGGGGATGAAGACGGCCGAGCTGTTCGCGCTCTCGTGCGAGCTGGGCGCGCTGCTGGCGGGCGCGGGCGCGGCCGAGCGCGCGGGGCTGCGGGACTACGGCATGGCGCTGGGCACCGCGTATCAGATTTACGACGACTGCGTGGATGTGTTCGGCTCGGAGGCCAGCGTGGGCAAGTCCCTCGGCACCGACCTGGCCAGCGGCAAGCTCACGCTGCCCATCCTGGTCGTGCTGGAACGCGCGAGCGCGGAGGAAAAGGCCCGGCTGCGCGAGCTGGTCGAGGCGTGGCGACCGCACCATATTGAGAAGGTGCTGGCGCTGCTGAAGCAGCACGACGCGCTCAAGGAATCCCGCCGTGTCATCTTCCAATACCTGGCCACCGCGAACCAGGCGCTCGCCGTCCTGCCGGAGAGCGAGGGCCGGGCGGCCTTGACGACGCTCGGCGAATTTCTCGGCCGCCAGACCATCGCGCTGGGCGGGTAGCGAGCATGGCCGAAGCCCCCGCAGCCCCTTCCGCCCCGGCTGAGACCGCCCCGCAGCCCGACGACCTGACCTTGGTTCGCCGCGCGCAGGGCGGCGACGCGGACGCCTACGACGAGCTGGTGCGGCGTTATCAGCGGCAGATTTACGCGGTCATCTACCACATGACCGCGCACCACGAGGACGCCAACGACCTGACGCAGGAGGCGTTCGTCAAGGCGTGGCAGGCGCTCAAGTCCTTCAAGGGCGACTCGAGCTTCTTCACCTGGCTCTACCGCATCGCCATCAACCGCACGCTCAACCATCTCAAGCAGCGCAATTACCGGAACAGCAAGCACGCCATGAGCCTCAACGACCTCGACGTGGAGGCGGAGCGGCATCCCGCGCTGGTCGCGCTCGTCTCGGACAAGACCCCGCACCGGGCCGCCGCGCTGGATGAGCTGAAGGAAAAATTGAACGCCGCGATGCAGCGCCTGTCCGAAAACCACAGAACCGTGGTGACCCTGCACGACATTCAGGGCCTGCCGCATGACGAGATCGCGAACATCCTGGGCTGCAACGTGGCGACCGTGCGGACCCGGCTCTTTTACGCCCGGCAGCAGTTGCAGGGCATTTTGTCCGACTACTTGAAGTGATTATGCAACCGGCCCCGACCAACCCGGATGAGTTCGAGCAGGTGAAGCGACTCCTCGCGCTCAAGCGCCATGAGGAGCCGCCGCCGGGGTATTTCGACCGCCTGCCCGGCCAAATCCGCGCCCGTATCGCGCACGCGGAAGCGCGGCCCGAGCCGTTCTGGCGGCGGTGGCTGGCGGCGTGGGACGTGTCGCCCGCGCTGGCGACCAGTTACGCGGCGGTGGCGGTCATGCTGGTGCTGGGTGGGGTGTGGTTCACGCGGCAACCGGGTGCGCCGGGCGGGCCGCAGATCGTCACCGCGCCGCCCTTGGACACGAACCGGAATCCCGCGCTCGTCGCCTCGAACACCGCGCCGCCGGGCTTGTTCAACACCCCTTCCCTGCAAGTCCAACCCGCCAGCGCGCCCAAGCAGTGAGACTCGGCCGGCGGCGGGTTCAACCCGAACGCCGATGTCGAGCGGTGCGGTGCGGTAGCGCAGGCTTGCAGCCTGCTGTGTCCGCCGACTTGCAGTCGGCAGGTCATCCGGCCTTCTGGAACACTGGGAGAATTGCGTGGCGCGGCGGGTTGCAAACCCGCGAAACAGCAGGCTGCAAGCCTGCGCCACCACTGGCTACCCCTCCGCAGCCGCAGATTTAATCCATCCGCGCGAACACCAGCGTGTTGGCACCAACGGGCGCGGCCAGCTTCCCGCCCTCGACGAGGCTCACGTCCGCCGTGCGCTCGCCCCCCGGCGTCTGCACGGTGAACTGGAACTTGTCCCCTTCCTTTTTCCAGGTGCCGGTCGCCACCGTCTTCGGCGGGGGCGGGTTGTCACTGCCATCCGGGTTGGGCACCACGGGAAAACGGAAGCCCGGCATCAGCATCCCGGCGAAGGCGATGGGGTCGCGCCGGCCCTTCACGAAGACCTTCTCGTCGGGCGTGACGGTGAGCGTGTAGTCGGAGATGGCGGCGCGCAGGAGGTTGCGCAGGCGGCCCTGGTCGTTGGCCGTGACCTTCGGATTCCCGCGGGCGAACTGGCGGACGGTGGCGCTGAGGTCCACCTGCCATTTGCCCACCAGCGGCTCCTTCGCGTATTTCTCGGACTTGCCGGTCTTGAGGAAGCCGATCAGGTCGGCGATGTCCAGTTCCTGGGCGTTGCGCTGGAACTCGGGATGGACGAGCAGCGGGCGGAAGGCGGGATCCTTGAGCATGAGCGCCACGTTGGTCTTGGCCGGCAGCAATACCTTGAACGTCTCGTTGGTGAAGACGGCCTGAAACGCGCCGTCCTCCGCGAGCGAGAGGAACTGCGGGTAGTCCGGCACCCGCTCCTGCAATTCCGGGTTGTGGTAGAGCAGCCCCAGCACGTCCGCCCCCTGGAAAAACGCCGGCGAGGCCTGCCCCACGCCCGCCGCCACGCGGTCGAACTTCGAGCTGGTCAGGTCGTCGCGCATCTTGTTCACCAGCTTGAGCCAGAGGGCGTTGTCGGTGGGCGATTCGAGCTGCCGCGTCACGTAGCCGGCGTGATACAGATACGCGCTGGCCGCCACGAGATACACCGCCGCCGCGATGACCCCGAGGGTCACGCCCGTGGCCGCGTCAATGCGCTCCCAGCGCATCCGCACGTCGTCCGGCGCGCGGAACTTGTAGTAGCCGCTGAGCTTGATGTAGGCGCCCACGGCGAAGCTGTTGAACATCAGCATCACGCCCAGGAAGACCAGCGGCGCGGCCAGCGCCCAGGTCGTGACCGGATCCTTCATGCCCACCGCGCCCAGCGCCGAGCGCAGGTGCGGGGCGAGCGGCCCCGCCACGAACAGCGCCACGATCACCCCGATCAGCGAAATCCCCATGCGGATGCCGCCGATCTGACGCCCCAAGGCGCCCACGGCGGCGAACAGAAACACGGCCAGCAGCCAGATGGTCATGGCAGCGGATTATTGGCGGCGACGTTCAAAACGCACGTAAAATTTTCCGGCCCGCGCCGAACCGGGCGCAACTTGACACACGCACCATCAGGCGGTGAGCCAAAGTTGATCCCAGTGGCCGTGGTCGCGGGCTTCTTCCAAGGCATCGAGATGTCGCAGGCCGGCTCGGGTCCAGAACTGGCCCGG
>Ga0172372_10012174_pt1 | contig 10814 bp, 7 predicted proteins | sample LakKiv5m_2_FD_114544 | JGI IMG/M metagenome (GOLD analysis project Ga0172372, IMG submission 114544) | Freshwater microbial communities from Kabuno Bay, South-Kivu, Congo - kab_092012_9.5m | ecosystem: Environmental > Aquatic > Freshwater > Lake | place: Democratic Republic of the Congo... | reverse complement strand
GAGGGTCGCCCGACGACTCGTGAGATTCTGACCAGCCGGCTGACGGACCGTCCGATTCGTCCGTTGTTCCCGAAGGGCTTCTTTGACGAAGTCCAGGTGATGTCGAACGTGATGTCCTGCGACGGGGTGAATGACCCGGACGTATTGAGCATAACGGCGGCCAGTGCAGCGCTGATGGTATCGGGTCTGCCATTTCGCGGTCCGATTGCTGCGGTGCGAGTGGGTATGGAAGGCGAGTCGCTGGTTTTGATGCCGACCGTCGAGCAGATGAAGGCGAGCAAGCTGGATCTGGTTGTCGCCGGGTCTCGTGATGCTGTTCTGATGATCGAGGGTTTTGGTCAGCAGATTCCAGAGAAGGAGATGGGCGATGCCATCATGTTTGCTCATCGTCACATTCAGGCGTTGTGTCAGCTGCAGCTGAAGCTGGTGTCTGAAGCTGGAATTGAGCTGCCGGTGATTTCCGAACCGGCTGAGAATCCGTTCTATGCGACTTTGAAGTCTGAGGCGTATGCGGCGCTGACGGAAGCCAAGACGGCGAAGATGAAGCAGGAGCGTGCTGAGCGCGTGCGTGCATTGAAGAAGTCGCTGATTGAGAAGCACTTTCCGAACGAGTCTGAGGTCACGGCCGGTGGCCTGACGAAGGCTCAGTTTGCCAACGCCTTCCATGATCTGGAGGAGCGTGTGGTGCGTGATCAGATTCTGGCGGGCCGTCGTATTGACGGTCGTGCGACTTCGGATCTGCGAGCGATCAGTACGGCTGTGGGGACTTTGCCGCGAGTGCATGGTTCTGCCCTGTTTACTCGCGGTGAAACTCAGTCGCTGGCCACGGTGACTCTCGGAACGACTCGCGATCAGCAGAAGTCTGACGGTTTGTTTGGAGAAGAGGCATCGCGGTTCATGCTGCACTATTACTTCCCGCCGTTTTCGGTGGGCGAGTGCAAGCCGGTGCGTGGTCCGGGTCGTCGTGAGATTGGTCATGGCTGTCTGGCGGAGCGTTCAGTGGCACCGGTGATCCCGGCTCCTGAGAAGTTCCCGTACACGATCCGGGTGATTTCGGACATTCTGGAGTCGAACGGCAGCAGTTCGATGGCTTCGGTCTGTTCAGCGACGCTGTCGCTGATGGATGCGGGTGTGCCGATTGTTCAGCCGGTGGCCGGGATCAGCATTGGGCTTGTGACGGAAGGCGACAAGTACACCTTGCTGACGGACATCATGGGTGACGAGGACCACTTTGGTGACATGGACTTCAAGGTGGCGGGAACGGGTCGAGGGATTACGGGGATTCAGCTGGACCTGAAGATTGCGGGGATCAGCGAGGCGATCATCCGTGATACATTGGAGCAGGCTTTGCGTGCTCGCAAGGAGCTGCTGCGTCAGATGCTGACGACGATCCGTCGTCCTCGCACGGACGTCTCTGCCACAGCTCCGAAGCTGGTGCAGACATCGATCAATCCAGAGAAGATTGGTCTGTTGATTGGTCCTGGCGGCAAGACGATCCGGGCGATTCAGGAGGAGTCTGGTGCATTGATTGACATTGCGGAGAACGGAACGGTGACGATTTCCGCCGCGAATGCTCAGTCTGCCGACGCCGCTCTGGCTCGCGTGGAGGCTCTTTGTGAAGAGATTCAGCCGGGTCGTGTTTACACTGGCAAGGTGACTTCGATTAAGGACTTTGGTGCCTTTATTGAGATTGCTCCGGGCAAGGACGGCATGTGTCACGTCAGCGAGCTGTCGGACGGTTTCGTGAAGCATCCGTCTGAGGTGGTGAAGGTTGGCGACGTGTTTGAAGTGAAGGTGATTTCGGTGGACGATCAGAATCGCGTGCGGTTGTCGCGGAAAGCGGTGCTGCTGGCGAAGAAGGCCGACGCTGGTGGTGACGACGAGTGAGATTGTGCTCGTGAAGACGGAGCCCGGCGGAGCGATCTGCCGGGCTCTTTTTTTAGGCAGTGGCTGTGGCAGTGAGTGTGGCTGGCAGCGTTTTGTGTGGGGAGTGATTGTGATGGATGAATCTCGGGAGCGAGAGCGGGAGCTCTTGCGTGCTCAGAATACTGAGCTGGCGACGCTGGCTGGCGGGCTGGCGCATGAGATTCGCAATCCGCTTTCGACGATTGGGATGAATCTGGAGCTGCTGGCGGAGGATTTGGGTGAGGATGATTCGCCTCGTGGTCGCAGGATGTTGCGGCGGATTGGCAGTCTGCGTGGTGAGTGTCGGAATCTGGAGGAGATTTTGAATGCGTTTCTGCAGTTTGCGCGGGCAGGCGAGCTGCATTTGGAGGAGGGGCAGCTGAACGACGTGGTTTCGGAGTATGTGGGGTTTTTGGAGGCGCAGGCGGAGGCTGCGGATGTGGAGTTAAGGACTCATCTGGACAGTGATCTTCCGCCGGTGCTGCTGGACCGGGCTTTGATGCGGCAGGCGCTGGCGAATTTGTGCCGCAATGCGCTGGAGGCGATGCCGGAGGGTGGTTCGATTGAATTGCTGACTCGGGTGCGAGCGGGAGCGGTGGTATTGGAGGTCATTGACACGGGTCGGGGGATGGACGAGAAGACTCGCAGCAAGATGTTTCAGGCCTTCTTTTCGACTCGTTCGGGCGGCAGTGGTCTGGGATTACCGACTGTGCGTCGGATCGTGGAGGCTCATCGGGGACAGATAGTGTGTGAGAGCGAGCCTGGCCGGGGGACTCGATTTTCGGTGTCACTGCCGATTGGGCTGGGCTGAAACGGTTGAAAATCAGCGATTTGTGCGGTGTGTTGTGACCGATGAACAGGTGGAACTTGTTGGGGGCTGAGTGAATTTTCGGGGCTGGAATGCTGCACGAGTATCCGGAACCTGGTATAACGGGGGTCTGGGGCGACTGTTGAGTCCGGGCGTGACTGGTAATTACAGCGGGCGAAGAATTTCGGGGCAAAACCGATGGTGCTGATAGCTGACTGGAAAAAATCCACGTTTGATCCTCGCAAAGACCTGGAGATTGACAAGATTTTCCGGCTGGCGATCAAGCACAAGTGTTCTGACATTCATTTGCAGGTGGGTCGACCGCCGATTTTTCGTATTCGCGGTGGTCTGCGTGAGCTGGAGATGCCACCGATCAGTGAAAGTCAGATGATTGAGCTGACGTTCCCGATGATGGACCAGCGCAATCTTGACATCTTCCATATGAACGGTGGGGCTGACTTTTCGAAGGTCGTTTCGGCGGACAATGATCCGTGGCGTTTCCGTGTGAACCTGCTGACTCAGCTTGGCAAGGTCGGCATGGTAGCGCGAAAAATTGAGCGTTCGATTCCGCCCTTTGAAAAGCTGTTTCTGCCGGCCTGCATGGTTGAGCACTGTCGGTATGACCAGGGGATGGTGCTGCTGGCGGGTGTGACGGGTTCCGGCAAAAGTACGACGATTGCGTCGATGCTGGACTGGATCAATCGGAATATGAACAAGCATATTCTGACGATCGAGGACCCGATTGAGTTCATTTACACGTCGGACAAGTGCTTGATCAACCAGCGAGAGATTGGTCAGGACGTGATTGACTTTCACATCGCGATGAAGCATGCGGTGCGTGAGGATCCCGATATTATGCTGGTGGGTGAGATGCGAGACCGGGAGACCTTTGAGACGGCCATTCATGCGGCTGAAACGGGGCACCTGGTGTTTGGAACCATTCACGCTCCGGGGGCCCCCGGTACGATTTCGCGTATTTTGGACCTGTTTCCATTTGACATGCACAAGGCGATTCGCGCGAGTATGGCGATGAACATGAAGTGCATCGTGGGACAGAAGCTGCTGAAGACGATTGTGGATGTGCCTCCGCGTGTTCCGATTGTCGAGATCATGAGTTTCAATCCGACGGTTCGCAAGCTGGTGATGGAGGAGCAGGACGAGAAGCTGTGGGCGGCGATCCGCATCGGCAAGACGGAAGGCATGCAGTTGTTCAACGACAGTCTGTATGACTTTGTGATGCGTGAAATTATCAGTCGTGAGGCGGCATTTGAAATTTCGCCGAACGTGGAAGAGCTGAAGATGCAGTTGAAGGGAATTCAGGTGAAGGGTGCTGCAATTCTGTAGTGCCGCATATTTGGTCCGTAAGGGGCGCGGGTAATGGCGGACAAGGGACGCAAGCATCATCGACCGAAGAACTACGGTGATAAGGTGCGGGTGGATCTGCGTCGCAACAAGCAGGCTCGCGCCCGCCAGCAGAATCTGACGCATGACCTGCTGAGTGATCAGGAGGCTGCTGAGGATGTTTCACGTCAGGAGCGTGTGACATCGCGGGGCGATCTGTTCCGTCGCCGCACGATGGTTGGTGTGCGGGCGGAGGGTGATCAGCTGTTGCGGGTTGTGGACGAGTCGACGTGTCAGCGTGGTCGGGTCGTCAGTTTTATCGGGCTGCACATTCTGGTTCGTTGTGATGATTCTGGTCGCGAGTATTCGTGTTCGGTTCGCGGCATACTGCGTTCACTGGCTCGAGATGCTCGGAATGTGGTGGTTACGGGTGATCGTGTGCTGTTTCGTCAGGAGGGCGATGCCGGCCAGGGCGTGATTGAGCGTGTTGAGCCGCGTTACGGCGTGCTTTCTCGCGGCAGTCATGGGCGTGAGCACATTTTGGTGGCCAACATTGATCAGGTGCTGATCGTGAATGCGGCTGCTGATCCTGAGTTTCGGCCGCAGCTGGTGGATCGTTATCTGGTGTGTGCAGAGGAGCGGGGCATTATGCCTATCATCTGCATCAGCAAAAGCGACCTCGTGGACACTCGAACCCTGCTCCCGCATATCCGGGCTTATGGTCGTGCGGGGTATACGGTGGTGCTGGCCAGTATTCGGACGGGTGAGGGGATTGCGCAACTGAGGACGCTGCTGTCCGGGCGTCAGACGGCGGTGAGCGGACAGAGCGGGGTGGGAAAGTCATCGCTGCTGAACGCTGTGGATCCGGCGCTGGGGCTGGCGACGGCGGACGTCAGTGACTGGAGTCACAAGGGGACGCACACAACGCGGCGTGCGCGACTGGTGCCTTTGACAGCCGGCGGGTGGGTTTGTGATACGCCGGGGATACGTCAATTTGAGTTATGGGATCTGGCTCTGGAGGAAGTGGACGGTTATTACGTAGAGTTTCGTCCATTCATTCCGTGGTGTCGTTTCCCGGACTGCTCACATATTCATGAAGAGCATTGTGGTGTGAAGGCGGCGGTGGCGGAGGGTCTGATACCGATGATTCGGTATCAGAGTTATTTGCGGCTGCGGGAGGACGACACGTGGGCCTGGAAGAATCCGGCTCGTGGGCAGGACCGGGATGGCTGACTTGTGTGCGGGCTTCAGGGGGCCGTTCTTAGCAGGTTCAGCCATGCTGCGGGGATCATTGACTGCGGGATCTGGTAAATGAATCGGTGCTGAGTTTCAGCAACTTCCGTGAATTCGGTAGCAGCCTCATCAGGCTTCAGATTTGCCGGTTCCAGCACGGAGCCTTCCAGCCAAAGGATTGCCATTCCGGGGGCCAGTTCGGTTTGCTGATCGGAGCGAATCCAGCTGGCGATCTGCTGTGGCGTCCAGGAAAGTTTGGTTGCGGGGACTTCTGCGGTCCATTCGGGCGCGTCTGTTTTGCTGCTGCAGGGGATGCTTAGTGTGGAGGTCAGCTGATCCGGGCTGAGTGCGCCGTTTTCTGTCTGTCGCACATGGCGAATCTCCATTTTCAGGGTGATATTCGCGGGTCGCCAGGCTGAGGTGCCGGTGACCCGGACTTGCCACTGCCCCTGCAGCGGTCCGGTTTGGTTTTCGGGCAGGTAGTCGAGCTTGAGTTGCAGCGGTGAATTGACGCGTCGAAAATCGACAGCCCGCAGATGTCTTTCACCCCATGGTGAAATCGGCACGGACACGGTGCACAGGCCGGGTGTTTCGGGAGTGAGGTTGGGGGTCAGGCTGAATGCCGGCCATGTGCTCAGCTGGTTTTCTGTTGGGTTTCTGTAGTAGTAATTGTAGCGGCGGTCTGGTTCGTCGTGATTGATCTGGATGTCGGGCATTTGTCCGGTGAGGGCTGTGCGGAAGCTGCTGCCGCCGGCAGAGTTTAGTTTCAGAACGGCCGTCTCAACGATGCCGCCTGCTCCGGGTTCGGAAAAAACCGTACAGGTCATGTCGCCTCGGCTTAAGCGCACGGAGACTCCGGCGGCGACTGCTCCGAGGCTGGCGAGGGCCACGACGCTGGTGGTCCAGATCAGGATCCAGCGGCGTGTACTGCGGAACATGATCAGCGTTAGCGACGACAGAGCGGCGTAAATCAGCAGCACTGAGAGGACTCGACTAAGGGTTACTTCCGAGGCTGGTGCTGACCAGTCTTCCAGTTCCAGAGTGCGGCAGGCACCCGGCAGAACTCGTCCGGGCTCCAGCGCAACGATCTGAGCGACCTGCTGCAATTGTTGTTCGTTGTCAGTACCTTCCGGGCCGGGCAGGCGATACAGGCTGCCGGCCCCGATCAGCATGCGGGCGGCATCACTGGGAGGACCATCATTGCGCAGCGGGCAGGCCTGCAGCAGGCGTTCGGACAGTCTGGTGGAGTTTTGGGAGACAAAGACGAGTCCGCCCATGCAGACCCAGCGGCCAAGAGCATTCCACTGGGCGTCATTGAGTGATTCCGGTTTGAGTGTGTCAGCCAGTACGAGGCCGCGGAGCACCGTCAGTGGTCCCGGATGAACCGGCAGCTGCCATGGCGGAATCGACAGTGGTGTGACCTGCTGGCCATAGAACCCTGGCGGTATGAAATCTCCTGGCAGTGTACCGTTCAGAACTGGCTGCCCTTCCGGCGTATTGAATTTCAGCGATCGGCCACCTTCTTCCACGTATAGCAGTGCGGCTTTATCTGCCGCGTACTGTCGCAGCCCGATCAGGGAAACGGGGCGAGTCCAGAGGACGCCGCGAGCACCTTCCCATGAGGCTTCACACTGTTCCCAGTCAGCGAGGTGAATGACGGATCCGAACTGCCGTTTGCTGCCGGGACCGACAGTGAGGTTTTCCAGTACCAGAGTGCGAAAAGTGTTTGGTTCTCGCAGCACCAGTGTGCCCTCAAGCACGTCCTGGCTGTTATTGGAAATCAGAAAGGAAATTGGTGTGGGGGTACGCGCGTCGATGAAGCCGTCCCAGCCGAGCACTGCCTGGATGTCAAGTCCTGGGTAATCGGTGCTGGCTGGTGCAGCTGCCACCTGGGCGTGAGCAGTGGGGATTGCGAAAGTCAGCAGGCAGGTGCAGGTCAGAATGAATCGCAGCATCATGGTCCGCTCCTTCCGTTGCGCCAGGCGTCATCTGCTTTTTTCAGTCGGCGTTCGCGTACCATGAGCAGCGTGCCCAGCACCAGCCAGATGCCGATGTTCAGTGCGTAGAACCCATGCAGGGGCTGGTCCCATTTCATGTTGTACGGTCCTTCAGCGAACCGAGTGATCGAGGCCATGATGGGTGACAGCAGAGCAAGCGGGAGTCCCAGCTCTGAATATCGATCGAGGGTTTCAATCCGAAATCCTCGTTCATGCAGCATCATTCCAACGACCAGAGGAACGATGGCCAGTCCGAAGAACCAAAAGAATCCGGTCAGAATGCTGGCAAGAATTCTGGACCAGAAATGCAGGCAAAAATTCCGCTGCATCAGGTACACCGTCAGGGCAGCCGTGACGACGATCAACTGTGGTTCTACAGCCCAGCGAGCGACCTGTACGGACGCGAACTGTGCGATATAGTCGCTGGTCTGTCCGACGGCGACCGACATCAGTCGCTGGCAGGGGCCGGCGGCGTCCAGCAGAATCAGACTGACGGCAGTGGCGGTACCTCCCACGATCAGCAGAAATGCGGCCCAGTCCAGGGTGCCGGCTCGCAGGCGAACCCCTGGCACCACGCAAATGGGCAGGCTAAAAGTGCAGCGATTGTGTGAGAACACCAGTACAGCCACGACAGCCACGGCCGTTGTACCCAACTGCCCTGCAATATAGGCGGCCTGCACAACGGAGGTGATGTAGCCGGCATTGGCTGCCAGGGCAGTGTTTGTACCGACAAGCATTATCCGCAGTCCGGCGAACAGCAGCGTGCAGCCGAATCCGGCGATGGTGCCCAGCAGCAGCAGGCTGCCACCCCAGCGAATCAGGCCTTCCCAGCGAGACAGCAGGCGGCTGCGATTCTGATAGAAAAACGCCAGCTCGGACGGACGCTGGATATGCAGTCGAAATCGAAATCTTCGCTTCAGCCGATTGTCACCTTCGTGGACGACTTCGCCGAACGCCGAGTTATCGCGAATCAGTCCGAACAGCGGGCCGAAATGCAGCTGCAGCAAGCCTGCAAAGATGACGGCGGACATCACCACGGTGGTCAGTACGAAAACCTCAGCATATCCGAGCTGGCTGCCAAACATGGGAGCAGCCGCCATCATCAGCTGCGGTACACTGGCCAGCAGTGCGGGCACCGGAGTGACAAGCCCTGGCTGCAGCGGAACAGGCAGGAGGCTGATCAGCGACGCCAGCAGTGAGCCCACAGAGACTGCGGCAAAGGCCAGCGGTTCGGTGATGTACAAAGACAGTGCTGCAGTGGTCACTGCCAGCAGCATGCTGTACAGCCAGATCAGAAACAGATTGCCCAGAAATGTGCTGAAATGCATGCCTCCGATGGACAGTGCCAGTGTGAACCAGGGCAGCATCAGAAACAGGATCAGGGCGAAGAACAGATTCTGACCGACAATCGTGCCGGCCATGTAACGCATGGGCGAAATGCCGCTTAAGACAATCTGGTCGAAGTAACGTCCGATCCGCGGGGCCAGGAACAGTCCGGTCTGTCGCAGGGGGACAAGGAGTGTGACTGCGGCAATGGCACCACCGCACAACAGCAGCCCCAGCAGGCTGCCGAAATCGAGTGTCTGCAGCAGCCGGCGAAAGCTGCTGGGACTGTCGATCAGCAGAGCGATTATTCCCAGCATGCCGGCGTTCAGAATCAGGGCGGTCAGTCCCACAAGATAGCCGGAAAGCAGTCCTGATCGATCGCGAATCCACGTCGGGCTGGAGCGGATGAATTCGGGAAGCTGCAGCAGATATCTCATGTGACTTTCCCTGCAGTGGTCCGCATGAAGATCTGTTCGAGGTCAACTTCGTTTTCGGAGAAGAACGTAATACGGATGCGGGCCTGCAGCAGATTTGTCAGCAGGCTGCTGGTGTCCTCGCCTTCAAAGACAATCGTTAAGCCTCGATCGGCCACTTCGCAGGTGCGGACCTGCGGCAGTGACAGCAGTAATTCACGAGCCTTTTGGAGGTCGGATTCGGCAACTTTCAGTCGCACAGTGCGTCGCTGATCGGCATGTGCCTGCTGCAGGCTGCCGAGGTCACCGTGCAGAACCAGTTTCCCGGCTTCCATGATGGCGATCTGATCACTGATGTCTTCGATGTCAGGCAGGATGTGTGAGCTGATCAGTACGGATTTTCCGAGCGAGGCCAGCGTCCGAATGATGGCTCGCAGTTCGTTGCGGGCGCGGGGGTCAAGTCCGCTGGCGGGTTCGTCGAGGACCAGGACGGCCGGATCGTGCAGCAGAGTTTTTGCCAGCAGCAGCCGCTGACGGTTGCCTGTCGAGAGTCCGTTGACGAGCACTCCTTCCCTGCCCCGCAGCTCGGTCAGCTCACACACATCGCGAATTCGCTGCTGGCGATCGGTGGCCGACAGACCGAACAGGCAGGCGAAATACTCAAGATACTCGGCAATGGAGACGCCGCGGGGTGATCCGAATTCGGCTGGCATGAAGCCCAGCTGTCGACGAACATCGCGAGGCTGCTGGCGAGCGGAAAAACCCTGGACCAGCACATCACCGCTGTCTGGCTGTACCAGGGTGCAGATCATGCGGAGCAAAGTCGTTTTGCCGGCACCGTTGGGGCCGATCAGTCCGAGGGTTTTGCCGATCGGCAGCGCAAAGGAGACTGCCGAGACCGCTTTGAGGTCATCGTAAGTGCGAGTCACATCGCGGACATCAATGGCAAAGGGCATGGGAGTGGTCAGTGGTCGGTTTTCAGTTTTCAGTTTTCAGTTTTCGGTTTTCAGTTTGGCGAGCCGCGGACGGGAGTCCGCGGGTGTGAGTGCTGGACGGCGAAGGTGGGGGGGGGAACGGATACAGGCTGTCAGGGTTTTTGTCTGAGTAATGCGTTTGGGGTTTCAGATTTGTGCGAGTTAAAGAGTACAGGTGATCTGTGGAAATAACAACAGGGGATGTCTGCCATGGATGCGGTGGTTGACAAATGCAGGCGGACTGTGGCTGGTGCCACAGTCCGTCTGAGGATTGATGGGGGGGGCTGGGTGTGGCTGAGCACCACTGATGGAAGTTCAGCGGGCGGTCAGCCAGGGCAGTCCGGCATTCGCCGGTGGCAGTTTCACAATATCCACTTTCGTGTCCGGCTGGTAGGCGCGAATTCTGTTGAGTGTTTCGGCTGACGGGGTGCTGTCAAGGTTCAGGATTGCCGCTGCCGGGCCTCCCGGAGCCTGCGAACGTCGTCCCAGTGCCATCTGAGCGATGTTCACATTGTCTTCACCAAGATGCGTTCCGATAAACCCGATGACACCTGGCACGTCGCGATGGCGATAAATCAGCAGCAGTCCATCAAGATAGGCTTCAAACTGAAACTCGTTCAGCCGCACCAGTCGCATGAACTGATTGCCGAAGATCGTACCCGAGGCTTCGAAACGTCCGTGTCCGGTTTCAACGATGACCGAGACCATGCTGGCAAAGTTCTCACAGTCACCTGTGGCCGATTCGCGGATATGAATACCGCGAGCCTGAGCGACGGAGGTGGCGTTGATGACATTGACGGATTCGTCCAAAGCACCT
>Ga0172372_10012172_pt1 | contig 10816 bp, 9 predicted proteins | sample LakKiv5m_2_FD_114544 | JGI IMG/M metagenome (GOLD analysis project Ga0172372, IMG submission 114544) | Freshwater microbial communities from Kabuno Bay, South-Kivu, Congo - kab_092012_9.5m | ecosystem: Environmental > Aquatic > Freshwater > Lake | place: Democratic Republic of the Congo... | reverse complement strand
GCACCTGCCAGCGCCGCTGGTTCGCTCTGTCGATCGGCTGCCAGGTGGCTCAGTTTTCGTGTCGCCTCTGGCTCAGTTTTCGATGTCGCCTGACAGGCGCAACAACGGTCCACGTTCACCTGCTGGTGGCGTACCCACCGACGCTTTCCGTCTCCACAGCTGGTGAACCACCTCGAAGGCGCGTGAGCAGCCGGATGCTGCGCAGGGCTGATTCAAACTCGGCGCGAGGGCTGCGGCTGAAGCGCGGGGGACAGCCCGCTCCTGGCAGCGCCTGGGGTGATGAAGCCCACCCGTGGTACCGATGTCTGCGCACGACTGGCGCAACGCAACGCAACCGGCACTTGGAAGCGGCCCTGGGATGCTGCGCCAGCAGTTCCCCGCTCTGGCGGCCCGTGGCGCGCAGCTTTGGACTCCCAGCTACTTCGCTGCTGCCGCTGGTGGTGCGCCCATCGAGCGGCTCAGGGAGTATGTGGAAGCTCAGGAAACCCCGTCCTCAAGGACGGAGTTTGTATCCCGGAACAGCCTTGGATCAAGGCATGCCTGACCAGCGGCTTGCGATGGCCTCAGGCCAGCCAGGTCTGGACCTTGGCCAGCGCCTGCCAGCCCGGCCGCCGCCGCAGGCCATCCGCCATCGACTCATTCAGCTCGACGGCCAGCTCCGGCGCCATCACCAACATCCGCCGCACCAGATCGATGTGTTCGCGCACACCCTTCTGGCCCGTCTCCAGCATCGCCACGCTGAGGTTGAGGCGCGCCTGGGGATCCTGCGGGCTGAGCCGCACCGCCATGCGGGCCGACTGCAGGGCCGCCCGGGGCTGGTCGAGCAGCAGCTGCAGCCAGGCCAGGCAGGTCCAACCGGCGGAAAGGCGCGGAGACTGGGCTGTGATCGCCAGGAAATCGTCGATCAGCTCCTCGGGGGCGGCGCCGGCCTGATAGCGGGCGATCGCCTCCTCGAACGGGGAGTTGGTGGGGACCGTCATGGCTGGGGCCGGATGCTGCCGTTCAGATTCCCACGGCGGCGGCTCTGCCCCCCCCGGCCGCCAGCCCTGGCCTGCAGGCCGCCGGCCAGGCCTGCGTCCCTGGTGTGCTGTCCCGCATGTTTAGGCCCAATTCAGGACCTGCTGATGGGGCTTGGAAGTCTTGCCCTGCTGGATACCCAGGGGCCGGCATCGTCCCTCCGTTCCGCTGCGTAGTTGCAGGACGGCACACCAGGCCGCCGCTGAGACCGCTGGCCGTGGCAGACGCACGTGGCAGCCAACCGTGGCAGGCAGCTGTGGCAGGCAGCTGTGGCAGCCGGCGAACGCCGGCAGGACCTGCGGCGGGCAGGACCGTGCTGGACCCTGCTGGACCGTGCTGGGCGCTGCCTGCGATCTGGGGCGGCTGGCATGGGCAGCCGGATCCACGCGAAACAGCGCCCACAGGGGCCGCCGCTGCACCGGCAGGGCAGCATTCCGCAAATTGTTCAGACCGCGAAAGAACTGCCGCAGCCGCAGGTCTGGCTGGCGTTGGGATTGCTGAAGTTGAAACCTCCACCGATCAGAGCCGTGGAGAAATCAAGCCGCATCCCATAAATATAGAGCAGGCTCTTGGGATCGCTCACCACCCGGAAACTGGGGCCATTCTCCAGTTGATAGGTGTAGCTTTCGTCATCCTCGCGGATGGCCGCCGGCTCGATGAAGTCCATGGTGTAGCTCATGCCACTGCAGCCGCCGGAGCGCACGCCCACCCGCAGCAGCTTGTCACCGCCCTGCTGCTGGATCAGCTGGGACAGCTGCCGCAGCGCCGGCTCGCTGATCAGGATGCCGCGACCATCGACCCCGGTATAGGTGGTGGGCTCGGCGGCCTGGGCGGCACTGGCCTCTGTAACACTGACGGCGCTGGGGCTGGCGGCTGGGGCGCTGGCGGTGCTGGCGGCGACCGTGGTGTTGGCGGCGACCGTGGTGCTGGCGTCAGCGACGGGGCTGGCCTGGGCGGGGGCGGTGGTCATGGCGGTGCGGAGAGGGCTCTTGCGAACAGAACAGGGGCCGGGGCGGAACCGTGCCGGCAATCCAGCCCAGCGGCAGCCACCTCAACGGCAGTTGACCTGGCGGCAACCACATCGTTCGGAAACCGGCCTGGCGCAAACCGCTCAGCCAGGGGGCTGGGGGCGGCTGCTGTGATTGCCGTGGCTGCTGAGGCTGCTGTGGCTGCTGTGGCTGCTGTGGTTGCTGTGGTTGCTGTGGTTGGGGTGGTTGGGGTGGCTGCCGTGGCTGCCGGGCTCCAGCTGCCGCTGGCGGCAGGAACGGCCGGCGGGAACGGCCGCAGCCTGAGGCCAGGCAGGGGGCAGGGGCGCACGCGCCAGGACCGAGGGGGCGGTGGCGACGGGCTGGAGCGGCTCCGGATCGAACTGTTAGCACTCTATGGAGGCCCGCAGGTTCATGGCCGAGGCCGGTTCTCCGCCCCGGCGCTGACGCCGGCCGGTCCGGCCGCTCCATAGAGTCGAGGGCCTGGCGGGAGTTCGAGCGTGCGGGTGGCCATCGTGGGAGCCGGTCTGGCCGGTCTGGCGGCAGCGGTTGACCTGGTGGATGCCGGCCATCAGGTGGATCTCTACGAGGCGCGCCCCTTCCTGGGCGGCAAGGTGGGCAGCTGGGTCGATGACGGCGGCAACCACATCGAGATGGGGTTGCATGTGTTCTTCTTCAACTACGCCAACCTGTTCGCGCTGATGCGCAAGGTGGGTGCGATCGACAACCTGCTGCCGAAGGATCACACCCATCTGTTTGTCAACAGCGGCGGTGATCTGCGCGAGCTGGATTTCCGCTTTCCGCTCGGCGCCCCCTTCAACGGCCTCAAGGCCTTCTTCACCACCCCTCAGCTCGACTGGCTCGACAAGCTGCGCAACGCCCTGGCGCTTGGCACCAGCCCGATCGTGCGCGGCCTGGTGGATTACGAAGGGGCGATGAACGTGATCCGCGGCCTCGATCGAATCAGCTTTCAGCAGTGGTTTCTCGGCCACGGCGGCAGCATGCAGAGCATCACAAGGATGTGGAATCCGATCGCCTATGCGCTCGGCTTCATCGACTGCGAGGCGATCTCAGCTCGCTGCATGCTCACCATTTTCATGATGTTCGCAGCGAAGACCGAAGCCTCCAAGCTCAACCTGCTCAAGGGCTCGCCGCATCGCTGGCTCACCGGTCCGATCCTCGATTACATCCAGCAGCGCGGCGGCAGGCTGCACCTGCGCCACCGTGTCACCGAGGTTCAGTTTGAGCAGGGGGCTCCCGCCGCCGATGGCCAGCCCGCCACCCACGTGCGTGGCCTGAAGCTGGGTACGCCTGATGGTGACATCAGCGTGCAGGCCGATGCCTACCTGGCCGCCTGCGACGTGCCCGGCATCCAGCGGCTGCTGCCCGAGGCCTGGCGCCGCTGGCCTCAGTTCGACAACATCCACCGTCTGGAAGCGGTGCCGGTGGCCACGGTGCAGCTGCGCTACGACGGCTGGGTGACCGAGCTGGGTGAGACCGACAGCGCCGAGGCCCGCCGCCACGATCTGGCCCGGCCCGCCGGTCTCGACAATCTGCTCTACACCGCAGACGCCGATTTCAGCTGCTTCTCGGATCTGGCCCTCTCGAGCCCCGTCGATTACCGCAAACCCGGCCTCGGGTCACTGCTTCAGTGCGTGCTCACCCCCGGCGATCCCTGGATTCCGAAGAAGACCGATGAGATCGTCGCCCACACCGATGCCCAGGTGCGCAGGCTGTTCCCGTCCGCCCGCAGCCTCAACCTGGTCTGGAGCAATGTGGTGAAGCTGGCCCAGTCGCTGTATCGCGAGGCCCCCGGCATGGAGCCCTACCGGCCGCAGCAGCGCACACCGGTGGCCAACTTTTTCCTGGCCGGCAGCTACACCCGCCAGGACTACATCGATTCGATGGAAGGCGCCACGATGAGCGGCCGTCTGGCGGCGGCGGCGATCCTGGATCGGCCGGTGCAGCTGGCCACCAATGCGGCGGCCGCCTAGGAGGATCCGATGGGACGTTGGCTCGAGCACAGCGTGACCACCGAGATCCATGCTCCGGTCGAGCGGGTCTGGGCGGTGTGGAGCGATCTGGAGGCGATGCCGCGCTGGATGCGCTGGATCGAATCGGTGGTCACCCGCGCCGAGGATCCCGACCTCACCGACTGGACCCTGGCGGCCCAGGGCTTTCGTTTTCAGTGGCAGGCCCGCATCACCCGCCGGCTGGAGGCCCAGCAGCTGCACTGGCAGTCGGTCGGCGGCCTGCCCACCCGCGGCGCGGTGCGCTTCTATCCCCTCAGCCCCGAGCGCACGGCCGTCAAGCTCACGGTCAGCTACGAGTTGCCGGGTGTGTTGGCCCCCCTGATGGAACCGTCCATCCTCGGTAACATCGTCACCAAGGAGCTGCAGGCGAACCTTGATCGATTCCGGGATCTGGTGGAAGCGGGCTAGGGGCTTGACCCCGGTCCTGTTGTTGACCCCCACGCTGGCGGGCTGCTCGCTGCTCAACCTGTTCAGCGGACCTGTGGCATCACCGGCGCCGGAGCCGCTGCCGCCGCCGCGGGCCGAGACGATCGCCGAAACCGATCTGGCCGCCGGCCTCGATCCACTGCCCAGCTCCGAGCAGCTGCTGCGCTCGGTGCCCTTCGGGCGTATGGATCCCTTCGCGCCACTGCCGGCCGCCGCCGCCACCGCGGTCCCTGCCGCCGCCGGCACCACGACAGCCACCACGGCTGAGCAGACCGCCGCCCAGACCGCCGGCCAGGCCGTCGCCCAGGCGGAGGCAGCCCGCCAGGCCCTGAGCGGGCTGCAGCTCACCGGCGTGATCCAGAGCGGTGCAGGCGCCGAGGCGCTCGTGAGCTACGGCGAGCTGTCGGGCAGCCTCAAGACCGGCGATCGCGGCGGTACCAGCCCCCTGCTGCCCCCCGGCTGGCGGGTGGCGGCGATCAGCCTCGGCGGCCCCAGCCTGCAGAATCCCCCCTCGCTCACCCTGGTCAATGCCGGCCAGCGGCTGACGCTGAAGCTCTGAGCCACCCGTCTGAGCCACCGCTGCCCACCGGCCTTCCCCGGCCGGGTGGCGGCCGCCATGGCATCCACCTCACCCCGCTCGGGCCGGGCTGCTTCAAACTCGGCGCGCGGGCTGCGGCCGCAGCGCAGGGGTCAACCCGCTCCGGGCAACGCCTGGGCTGCTGAATGCCCACCGATGGTGCCGGTGTCCCGCACAGGTGTCCCGCACAACTGGCGCAACCGGTGCATTGCAGCGGCCCTGCCCCCCCGGGAGGCTCAGCCCAGCAGCCGCCGCTGGCAGGCCTGCACCAGCCCCTCGATGTCGTGCGGGTCGGCCTCGGCATCCACCCGCCCCAGCCAGCGCCGGCAGCTGTGGCTCGTCTGCGGACCGATCGAGATCAGCTGCGGCGCCTCCAGCAGCGATCGCCAGCCATTGCCGAAGCTGCGTTCCAGCAACATCGCCAGATGCTGCACGGTCTTGGCGCTGCTGAAGGTGATCGCCGCCAGGTCGCCCTGCTGCAGGGCCTGGATCGCCCGGCTGGGCAGCGCCTCGGGGCAGCGGCTCTCGTAGGCCGCCACCTCCACCACCCGCGCCCCCGCCGCCCCGAAGGCCTCGGCCAGCACGGTGCGGCCACCGCTCTGCACCCGCGGCAGCAGCAGCTTCAGCCCCCAGCCCGAAACCGGGAAGTTTTCAATCAGGCTGTCGGCCACAAAGGCGGGCGGCACAAAATCGGCCGCTGCTCCCAGCTCCTCCAGCAGGGCCGCAGTGCGGCGCCCCACGGCGGCGATGCGGCTGGCTCCCGGCCGCCGCGCCAGGCTTCTCCCCTGCCGTGCCAGGCGCTGCTGCACCGCCTCGACGCCATTGGCGCTGGAGAACACGATCCAGTGAAAGCTCTCCAGCTCGCTGAGCGCCTCATCCAGGGGGCGCCAGTCATCCGGGGGGCCGATCACCAGGGCCGGGATATCGACCACGCCGGCCCCGAGGGCCTCCAGCAGGCGCCGCGCCTCCGCCGCCTGCTGCTCCGCCCGGGTGATCGCGATCATGCGGCCGCTGAGCGGCCCTGGCTGGCTGGTCATGGCAGGGCAACGGGCTGAGGGAGCGGGGATTCAGATCGGGTCGAGGCGCACCAACGCGCCGGCCCGCCCGGCCAGATCCCGGGCCTCCTGGTGGCGATTCTGTTCCTGCAGCAGGGTGATGGCGCAGCGGAAGCCAGCGCGGGCGGCCTGGATCTGGCCGGCGAGCAGGCTGGCCACCGCCAGGTTCTGGTGCGCCTCCACATGGGAGGGCTCCAGGGCGATCGCCTCGCGATAGGCCGCGATGGCACCGGCCAGATCGCCACGCTGGCGCTGGATCAGACCGAGGTTGTACCAGCCCAGGCCGAACTCCGGCGCCAGCTGCGTCACCTCCAGGGCCAGGGCCAGGGCTGCCTCGAGCCGCCCCTGCTGCAGCTCCAGCCCCACCAGGTTGTGGCGGGCCGCGAGGCTCTGGCGTGGATCCAGCAGCAGTGCCATCGCCTCGCGATACCGGCGGCGGGCCTGATCGGGATGCTGCGGCTCCAGGGCCAGGGCCAGATGCAGCAGCAGCTCATAGCGCTGCACTGGATCATCGGCTCGGCAGGCCGCCAGGCCGCGACGCAGCAGCACCAGGGCCCGCTGCGGATTGCCCTCGCTCAGCTCCAGCCCGGCTAGCTTGGCGCAGGCATAGGGCTGATCCGGCTGCTGCCGCAACTCCGCCTCCATCGCCTGGCGCAACCGCTGGGCCTTGCGGCCATCGGCCAGGAACTCGGGTCGGTAGCCATCGTGCAGCAGGGCCGGCTCGGGGCATTGCAGCACCCGCCAGTGGGGTTCACGTCGGCACAGGGCCTCGACGCTGTCATCGACCATCGCGTGATAGGCACCGCTCCAACGGATGGCCGGATGGCGCCGGAACAGGCGGCTGACGCTCGAATAGGGCGACTGGCGGGCGCCCAGCTCGCGGCGCAGCAGGTTGATCAGCAACGCATCGGGTTCGGCCATCAGGCGCTGCAGCGGCTGGCGCGCCTCAGGGCGCAGGCGTTCATCGGCATCGAGCACCAGCACCCAGTCGCCGCGGACCAGCTCCAGGGCGTGGTTGCGGGCCGGGGCAAAATCACCCGGCCAGGGCAGATGCTCCACCCGGGCGCCCAGCCGGCTGGCGATCGCCACGGTCGCATCGCGCGAACCGGTGTCCACCACCACCATCTCATCGACGAAGCCGGCCACCGAGGCCAGGCAATCCGCCAGGCGGCTGGCCTCATCGCGCACGATCATCGCCAGGCTCAGCTGCATGGCGCCCTCCCGGGGATCTGCCGGCTCAGCACAGCCATTCCACCGTCGCCGGGCTCAGCGGGTTCTGGAACGGTTCCCCCTGCTCCAGGGCCCGCCGGTAGTCGCGTTTGAGGCGCAGGTACCACCTGGCCTGGGTGTCGGCGCCGTCGATCAGGGTGAGCGGCGGGTTGTGGCGCAGGCCCTGTTGCTGCTCCTCCACCACCAGCCGGTCCTGGTCGAGAAACCGCCCGGCCAGCACGGCGATCAGCCCTCGCAAGGGCCGCAGCCAGGGCGTCGTCCAATACAGGGCCTGATGCACCCGGCTGGTCTGCTGATCGATCGGCGCGATCGTGGTCAGCGAGCAGGCGCCAGCACGGGAGCCGCGGATCAGCTCCAGCCGCACCCCCGGCAATTCGAAGCCGATCTCGGTGCGCACCGGCAGGCCCAGCATCCGGTACGGCGCGGCGGGTTCGGGAATGATGTGCTCCTCCTGCACAAATCCCCGCCCCCGCGGCATGAACTGCCGGCTCTCCCGCTGCAGGGCCCTCCCGGACCGCTGCTTCCACCAGCGCGAGGTGTGAATGAAGGGGAGATGGGCCGGATCCATCAGACCGATCACAGCCTGGTCGATGTCGCATTGGAAGGTGCGCTCCAGGTAGAGATCCGGATCCCGATCGAAGGCTGCCGGCAGGCTGATCGGCTCGGCATCGGGTTCGGACCTGTGGGTATGGCCGAACCAGGCCCACAGCAGCCCACCGCGCTGACGGCAGGGCAGGCTGCGGGCCCGCAGCCGATCCTCCACCCCCTGGCTGCGCTGCTCGGGCGTGAGGCAGGGGATGTGCAGGCAGCGTCCCGTGCCGGTGTCGAAGTCCCAGCCGTGGTACTTGCAGCGCACCACCCGGCCCGTGACCCGGCCGTAGCGCAGCGGCAGGCCGCGGTGGGGACAGCTGTCCACCAGCACCCAGGGCTCGGGAGCGCGGCCGACCAGCAGCGGCAGCCCGGCCACCTGACGGCTGAGCGGGCGGTTCGGCGACAGGTCCTGCAGCCGGGCCACGGGATACCAGGTGCCGGTGAGGAAAGGCGAGGCTGCTGACATCGGCCCTGGCTCAGTCGGTGAACGCGGAGGCTGCCGACCGGTCAGCCAATCGGTCAGGCGACCGGTCGGTCAATCGGTCAGGCGATCGGTCGCTCGGTGGCTGGTGGACCAGCGCATGGCCTGCCGTCGCATGGCCTGCCGGCGCATGGCCTGCCGGCGCATGGTCGGCCGGCGCATGGTCGGCCGTCGGCCGATTGATCGGCGACTGGTGGACCGGCGGCTGGTGGACGGGCGGCTGGGGCCGTGCCGGACTCTCCAGTGCCGCCAGAACCAGCTGCTGGGCCAGAGGCGTCTGGGCTGGGCTGTAGGCCGCCGCCACACCGGGCTGCAACAGCGGTCGCAGCTGCTCCCACACATAGGGGCTGCCCAGCACCGCAAGGGCCGCCAACCGATCGGCGCGCTGGAGTTGCTCGACGACGGCCGCCCACGGTTCGGATCCGGCCATGCTGCCACGGAAGGGGTTGCCGCGGATGAACAGCAGCAGCAGCAGCGGCTCCGGCCCCAGCCGCTCCAGGGCCAGCGGCGCCGCCGGATCACCGCTCCAGGGGGAGATGCTGACGCCATCGAGCACCGTGAGCCGCCAGCCGCGGGCGGCGGCCAGGCTCAGGGCCGCGGCACCGGGGGGCAGCAGCGCTGAACCGGGGCCGCCATCGATGCGCAGCAGCATCTGCACCGCCGCCAGCGGCTGCGCCGGACCCTGGCGTTCCAGTCCCGCCTCGATCAACTCGACCGCCAGGGCGCGGTCGCAGGCCCGGGGGCCCTCGCTCAGCCATCCCAGTGGCTGGGCGTCATCGCATGGCAGCGCATCCGCAGGCAACCGGGCCAGGGCCTGGCGGCGCCGCTGGCGGCTGGCCTCCAGGCGCTGCCGCGACAGTCGGCCGCTCTGCAGCGCCGCGCTGATCGCATCGATCGCCGCCTCGGCATCGACGGGCATCAGCACCAGATCGGCGCCCGCCTCCAGGGCCAGCACCGCCGCTTCGCCGGCAGGCCAGTGGGCGGCGATGCCCTCCATCACCAGGGCATCGGTCACCACCAGCCCCGTGAAGCCCAGCTGCCGCCGCAGCAGATCGGTCAGCAGCGGCGCCGACAGGGTGGCGGGCCGCTCGCGATCGAGGGCCGGCAACAGCAGGTGGGCCGTCATCACCGCAGGCACCCCGGCGCTGATCAGGGCCCGGAAGGGGGGCAGTTCCACCGCCTCCAGCCGCGGGCGATCGTGGTCCAGCCGGGGCAGTTCCAGATGGGAGTCCTGGTGGGTGTCCCCATGGCCGGGGAAGTGCTTGGCGCAGCAGAGCACCCCCTCGGCGCCGGCGCCGCGCATAAAGGCGCTGGCCAGGGTGGAGACCGTGGCTGGATCCTCCCCCCAGGCCCGCACATTGATCACCGGATTGGCGGGATTGTTGTTCACATCCACCACCGGCGCCAGCAGCCAGTTCAGGCCCACGGCCCGGGCTTCGCGGCCGATGCAGTGGCCATAGCGTTCGGCCAGCGCCACCGCCCGCTGCGGTTCGCGCCGATGCAGCCGACCGAGGCTGAGCGGTGGCGCCAGCCAGCTGGCCCCCTCGAAGCGCTGGCCCACCCCCTCCTCCACATCGGCGCAGAGCAGCAGGGGCTGGTCGGCCCAGGCCCGCAGCTGGCGGCAGCGCAGACTCAGCTCGGCGGCGCTGCCGCCCAGCAGGATCACACCACCCACCCCCTCGTTCAGCAACCGCCTGAGCTCGGCATTCGGCAGCTCCCAGCGCGGATAACGACGCTGGTCATCGCTGAGGGTGCCGCTGGCCCGGATCACCAGCAGTTCAGCCGCCAGGCGGCGCAGCGCCGGGTCGCCGGCCGCCCTCGGCGCCCCCATCTCAGCCGGCCTCGGCGCTGCCATCAGCCCGGTCGGCAGCGAGGCCGAGGGGTTCATGGCCCGGTTCGGCTGCGCCGCCGGCGGGGGGCAGGGCAGCCGATCCCGTCGCCGCCGGCCCTGCGGCCGGCTCTTCCGCCGGCCCCGCTGCTGGCTCCAGCCCGGCTGCGCTGGCGTCATCGCCGCCAGCGGCCGCGGCCAGTTCAGCCCAGTCATCGCTGCCGGCGGGGATCTCGCCGCGGTCACGCCGCTGCCGCTCGAGCTGGTTCAGCAGGCTCAGCACCGTGGTGCCCCGCTGCAGGCCCTGGTCGAGCTGGAAGACCACCTCGGGGGTGCGTCGCAACTTCAGCCGCCGCCCCAGTTCACCGCGCACGTAGGGCGCCGCGGCCCGCAGGCCCGCCAGCACCAGCTGACGATCCTCCTCGCTGCCGAGCACGCTCACGAAGATGCGGCAGTGCTGCAGGTCGCCGGCCACATCCACCGTGGTGACGCTGACCATGCCGTGATGCACGCGCTCATCGCGAATGCCGTTGACCAGCAGGTCACTCACCTCCCGGCGGACGAGGGCCGCCACCCGTTCCACCCGTCGGCT
>Ga0172372_10012167_pt1 | contig 10819 bp, 10 predicted proteins | sample LakKiv5m_2_FD_114544 | JGI IMG/M metagenome (GOLD analysis project Ga0172372, IMG submission 114544) | Freshwater microbial communities from Kabuno Bay, South-Kivu, Congo - kab_092012_9.5m | ecosystem: Environmental > Aquatic > Freshwater > Lake | place: Democratic Republic of the Congo... | reverse complement strand
GCACCCTCGCGACGGAGGCCGCCGCCGACCGCCGGCACAATCCGGGGCTCGAGCCCGAGCGGGTCGACGTGATCGTCGGTGGGGTCGTCGTGCTCGCAGGGGTGATGCGGGCGTTCGAGTTCCCCGAGCTGCTGGTCTCGGAGGAGGACATCCTCGACGGGCTGGTGCGGGACCTCGCCGACCGCTGACCGGCCGGTCGGGCACCCCGCACGGAGATCCACCACTTCGCGTCCGCCGGTCAGCAGTATGCGGGCGTGGAACTCGCCGGATTCCTCGCCGCGCTGGACCGACTCACCGCCGACGACCTCGCGCTGGTCGCCAAGTCGCTCGACAACGAGTCGATGGCCGACGAGGTCGACTGGTGGCGCGCCACCATCGCGTTGGACCGGGCGCTACGCCACGCCCGCGCCACACGCGCGGCCGGCCTGGCCGCGGCGCAGGCCGCGGCCATCGTGCAGGTGCGGGCCGCAGCGGCGGGGATCGGCCCCGACTCGGTGGCCCCGGTCGTGCGCTCCGCGGCCGACGTCGCCCGGGGCTGCGCCGCCGGTCCGGCGGCCCGGCCCATCGTGGCGCTGCTCCTCGAGCCCTGGTCGGCGGTGCTCCCCGCCTCCTGACGCCCCGGAGCCCGCAGCCGCCGACCGATCCCTCCGGACCGGGACCGGACCCGGTCCGGTCCCGGTCCGATCCCTAGGATGCGGACCGTGACCACCACCGATCGTCTGCTCCTCGGGCCCGGGCCCGGCAACCCCTACCCCGAGGCCGTGGCCGGGCTCGCCCGTCCCCTGCTCGGGCACATGGATCCCGAGTTCATCGCCGTCCTCGACGAGACCATGGCGCGTCTGCGCACCGTGTACCGGACCGCCAACCCGCTGACCCTCCCGATCAGCGGCACCGGGTCGGCGGGCATGGAGACCTGCTTCGTCAACCTGCTCGAGCCGGGAGACACCGCGATCGTGGGCGCCAACGGCGTGTTCGGCGACCGCATGTGCGAGGTCGCCCGCCGGTGCGGCGCCGAGGTCGTGCGCATCGAGGAGGAGTGGGGTCGGGCCCTCGACCCGCAGCGGCTCCTCGACGCCCAGCGGGCCCATCCGCACGCGCGCCTCGTCGCCGTCGTCCACGCCGAGACCAGCACCGGGGTCCGCAACGAGGTCGCGCCGCTGCGGGCCCTCCAGGACACCGACACCCTGTTCGTGCTCGACGCGGTCACGTCGCTCGCCGGGATCCCGGTCGAGATCGACGCCTGGGGTGTCGACGCGGCCTACTCGGCCACCCAGAAGTGCCTCGGCGTGCCGCCGGGCCTGTCGCCGGTGACCTTCTCGCCCCGGGCCGTGGCCCGGGTCCAGAGCCGGGCGACGCCGGCCCAGAGCTGGTACCTCGACCTCGCCCTGATCGCGAGCTACGTCGCGGGGTCGGCGCGGGTGTACCACCACACCGCCCCGGTCTCGATGGTGTTCGCGCTGCACGCCGCCCTCGGGGCGATCCTCGACGAGGGGCTCGAGGCGGTGTGGGCCCGCCACGCCGCGGTGGGGGCCCACCTGCACGACGCGCTCCCCGAGATGGGCTTCCCGCTGCTCGCCCAGGAGGGGCACCGGCTGCCCGAGCTCACGACGGCCTGGCTCCCCGACGGCCTCGACGACGCCGCCCTGCGGCGCGCGCTCCTCTCGGACTACGGCATCGAGATCGGTGGCGGGCTCGGGCAGTTCGCCGGGAAGGCCTGGCGGTTCGGGCTCATGGGCCACTCGGCGCGCGAGCGCTCCGTCGTCACCCTCCTCGGCGCGCTCCGCGACCTGCGCTGAGCCCGGGCCCGACCCCGGTCAGGTCCGGGCGAGGAACTCGGCGCGGTAGAAGGCCAGCTCGCCGATCGAGTCCTGCACGTCGAGCAGGGCCCGGTGGGTCTCGCGCTTGGGTGGGCGCCGCCGGTACACCTCGGGAGCCCAGCGTCGGCACAGCTCCTTGAGCGTCGAGACGTCGATGCTGCGGTAGTGCAGGTGGGCCTCGAGCTCGGGCAGGTACGCGTCGAGGAAGCGCCGGTCGACGCCGATCGAGCTGCCGCACAGCGGGACGGTGCGGGGCGCGGGCACGTGGCCCTGCACGTAGGCGAGGGCCTGGGCCCCGGCCTCGGCGAGCGACAGGGTCGACGCCTCGATCGCCGGGAGCAGGCCCGACCGGGTGTGCATGCCCCGGACCACGTCGTCCATGAGGGCGAGGGCCGAGGCGGGCTGGTGCACCACGAGGTCGATCCCCTCGTCGACCGGCCGGAGCTCGAGGTCGGTGACCAGCACGGCGATCTCGACGATCACGTGCCGGCGCACGTCGAGGCCGGTCATCTCGAGGTCGAGCCAGACCAGGCGGCCGGCGTCGGGCTCCCCGGGCGGTTCGGCCCCGCGGTCGGCGGCGGGCTCGGCGGGTTCGGGGGTGGGCATGGGCGGCACGCTAGACGGGTGGTGTCCCGGCCGACGGACCGCCGGCCCGTGCACGACGGTCGGCGGGTGGATTACGGTCCCGCGCGTGCGTCGATCGGTGTCGCTGACCGGACCCCGGGTGGAGCTGCGCGGCCTGCGGGCCGACGACTGGGAGCAGTGGCGCGCGGTGCGCACGCGCAGCCGGCACTGGCTCGAGCGCTGGGAGCCGCAGGCGGAGCCCGGGAGTCCCGACCCGGTCGCGCGTCGCGACGCCTTCGTCGCCCGCTGCGGCTCGTGGGAGCGCCAGCGGGCGTTCGACACCGCGTACGGGTTCGGGATCTTCCTGCGGGGTGGCGAGCTCGTCGGCGAGGTCAGCCTCGGCACGGTGCTGCGCGGGCCGTTCCAGTCGGCGTACGTGGGGTACTGGGTCGACGAGGCCCACGCCGGGAACGGGTACGTCCCCGAGGCGGTCGTCCTGACCCTGCGCTACGCGTTCGAGGAGCTCGGCCTGCACCGGATCGAGGCGGTGATCGTGCCCCGCAACGCCCGGAGCCGCCGGGTCGTCGACAAGCTCGGCCTGCGGGCCGAGGGCGTCGCCGAGCGGTTCCTCCAGATCCAGGGCGTGTGGGAGGACCACCTGCGCTACGCCATCACCGCCGACGAGTGGGCCGCCCGGCGCCGGGGGCTCGAGCGGGCCTTCCTCGGCCGTCGCCTCACCGCCGTCGAAGGCGCTCGTTGAAGTAGCCCCGGCCGAACGACCACGCCTGACGCTCGAGCTCCACGGCGATCGCGGCGTCGAAGTCCGTGTGCCAGGGCGCCTCACGCACGGTCGCGTGGACCCGGTCCATCAGGTCGCGGGGAACGGCTGCGGCCTTCCCGGCGAGGGTCACCGCCGCCTCGAGCAGCTCGTCGTCGGGCACGCAGCGCCACGCGAGGCCGAGCGCGACCGCCCGCTCGCCGTCGACCGACTCGCCGAACATCGTCATGGCCGCGGTGGTCTGGGGGCCGACCAGCCGATCGAGCATCCACACGTGCCCGCCCCCGGGGTGGAGCCCGATCGCGGCGAAGCGGGTGTCGAACCGGGCGCCCGGCGTGGTGAGGCGGACGTCGCAGGCGAGGGCGAGGTTCATCCCCGCGCCCACGGCCGGCCCGTTGACCGCGGCCACGGTCGGAAGGGGTGTCTCGCGGAAGGCGAGGAAGCCCCGGTAGATCTCGCGCACGTCGGTCGGGTCGCCCCCCGCCTCGGCGGTGAGCCGGGTGAGGTTCCCGAGATCGGCGCCGGAGCAGAACACGGTCCCGGCGCCGGTCACGACCAGTGCGCCCACCGACTCGTCGCGCTCGAGGTCCTCGAGCGTGACGAGCAGCTCGGCGATCATCTCCGGGCTCAGCGCGTTCTTCCGGTCGGCGTCGTCGATGGTGAGCACCGCGACCCGCTCACGGCGTTCGGTGTGCAGCGGCATGGTGCCTCCTCGCAGCTCGGGGACCGCCCGACCCTAGGCGCGGGGCCTCGGAGCCGACCCCGTCCCGGCGGTCGGGAGGGGTAGGGTCCGGGCCGGAGGGGCCGGGTCCGGAGTCCGGCGTGGTGCATGGACGCTCGAACCCGCCGCCGCGCATCGATCCCGGCACTCGTGCTCGCACTGGCGCTCCTGGGCGCCGCCTGCGGCGGGGGCTCCGAGGGCGCCGCCCCCGACCGCCGGGCCGCGTCGGCCACCGAGGCGACGACCCCCGGGACCGACGGCGCGGCGACCCCGACGACCGCGGCCGCGCCGCCGACCACGCCGACGACGGCGGCGTCCACCGCCGGCACCCCGGCGACGACCGCCGCCGCGACCGGCACCCCGTCGACGACCGCCGCGCCGACGACCACTGCGCCGACGACCGCTGCGCCGTCGGTGGCCGCCCCGGCGCCGACCGCGGTGGCGGTGCCCCGGTGCGTGGCGAGCGTGACCGTGGGGCCGTTCGTGGTGCGGTCCCGGTCGGGCTGTCTCACCCGGACCGGGCTGGTGTGGGAGACCACGGGCCCGGCCGACGTGTCGGGCCTGCGGGCCGACCCGGTGGGTGGCGGTCGCCTGGTGGTCGATCCCGTCAACGTGCGGGTGGCGTCGACCGGCTACCGCTGGACGGCCGGGGGCGATGCCGCCGCCGGCGAGCTCGAGCTCGACCTCGGCAGCGACCCGGTCGACTGGTCGTTCCAGTACGCGGCCGTCCCCGCGTCGGTGCGGTCGGCGCTCCCGGCGGCCACGGTCGACGCGCGTCTCGCGACGATCGCGGGTCTGCCCGGCCTGGCGTCGGTCCGCACGCTGCCCGAGGTCAGCCGGGGCGTGCGCGACCTGCGGGCGCTCGACGAGGTCGCGGTGGCGGAGTTCGTGGCGGCCAATCCGACGGCGGGCGAGGACCCGGCGGTGTTCCCGCTCGGGGCGGTCGGCCTCACCGGGCTCGGCCGCCTCGAGCTCGTCCTCCCGAAGACCTTCGTGAACTCGGCGCTCGGGCTCCGGATGGCCGCGGCGCTGCGCCTGACCCCGACCGCCCGTGACGGCGTCGGTGGCTTCGATCTCTCCACCGCGGTCGAGCTCCCCGATCTGCTGCGGGGCTTCGAGGGGTCGGCCACCCTCTTCCTCGGCGTCGACGGGACGGTCCGGGTCCGCCAGGCCGCGGTGCTGCTCCCGCAGGTGGTGGCTGGGCCGGTGACGTTCCGGCCGGTCGACCTCGCGTTCGACGAGCGCACCGACGAGTGGTCGGGGCGGGTCGGCACCTACCTGGGCGTCACCCGCAACGCACCCGGCCTCGACGCCACGCTGCGCATTCGCGAGGGTCGCCTGCAGCGGATCGGGGTCACCGTCGGGGGCCTCCCGGTCCCCCTCGGCCCGGTCGCCACGCTCTCCGCCCTCGGGGGCGCGCTGGAGCCCGATCCCCTCCTGATCCAGGGCGACGCCATCGTCCGCCTCGGCCCGTCGGTGCCCGTCGTGGGCGGGATCGACGTGACCGGGTCGGTCCGGGTCGACGCGAGCCGGACCAGCGCGACCGGTGCGTTCACGGTGGCCGGCCGCCGGGTGGGGCAGGTCGTGGCCGCCTACGACTACGGCGAGCGGGTCTCGCTCGAGGGCACGGTCGCGTTGGCCCTCGACCCCGCCGGCGAGGTCGGCCTGACCGGCCGGATGACCGGGGTCGTGACCGCCGACGACTTCGCGTTCGGCGGCGCCGTCCAGGTCGGCCTCTGGGACCTCGGGCGGGTGGCGGGCGACGCCACGCTGACCGAGACCGGGGTCGCCGCCTGCGGCGAGATCCGGATCTTCGGCTTCGACGCCTGGCGCCTCGGGGTGGGGTACCTCTGGAGCGGGAACCGGATCGACCTGCTCGGTGCCACCTGCAACAGCCGCACCTACCTCCTCGCCGCTCGCGAGGCCGCGACGACGCCGACGACGCCGACGACGGCCCCGCGCCAGGCCGCGGGGGCGGGGCCGGCGGCGGGCGTCCGGGCGGCAGCCCGGACCCAGGTCGCGGCGACCACGGTCACCGTGCCCGAGCGCGCCGCGGTGCTGTCGGTCCTCCTGAACGGTCCCGCGGCCGGGAGCCGCCTGGTCGCCCCCGACGGCCGGACCTTCGACGTGGCCGCGCTGGGCGCGCCGTCCGCCGACCGCCGGGTGGGTGCGGTGCGCTCGCCCGACGGCACCCAGGTCGTGGTGGTCGTGGCCGAACCCGCCCCGGGTCGCTGGGAGATCCGGCCCACCGATCCGTCGGCGACGGCCACGACCCCGGTCCAGGTCGCAGCCCAGGTCACGCTGACGGGGTTCCGGCCGGTCGAGCCCACCGAGCCGGTGCCCGCCGACGCGGTCACGACCCGGCCCGACGGCCTGATCGTGGCCCCGGCCCTCGCCCCGGCCGTGGCCGACGCCGAGAGCGGCACCGACCGGGCCGGGCCCCGGTCCGACCGTGGGGCCGAAGTCCGGTCCGCGCCCGCCGGGCGGCGGGCCGCCGACGCCGGGGACGCTCGGGATGCCGACGACCCCGGGCTCCCGTGGGTGGCGATCGGCGGCGTGGTCGTCGGCATCGGCGTCCTCCTCCTCCTGGTCCTCGCCGTGCGGGTGCTCCGTCGCCGCCCCGACGACCACGGATCGGACCCCACCGGCTGAGCGCCCCGCCGATCTCCGGGATGACTGTCACACCCGGACGCGAGGATCACCTCGTGGGCGGAGCGGACGACACAGCGAGATGTGCAGCGAGCGACCCGGCGAGCGACCCGGCGAGCGACCCGGCGCGCGACCCGGCGCGCGACCCGGCGCGCGACCCGGCGCGCGACCCGGCGCGCGACCCGGCGAGGGCTGAGCTCGGCGTCGAGGGCTTCGCGGCTGCGGCCCGGTGCCTCGCCGCCGCGACCCGGGCCGCCGGCCTCGTGGTCCCGGCGTTCCGCTCGCCCCCGCGCACGCCCGAGGTGGCCCGGAGCCTCCGGCGCTTCCCCGGGGGGGTCGTGGTGTCGGTGCGGCGCCGGGGCCGACCGGCCGAGGCGGTGGTGGCCGACATGGTCGAGGGTGTGGTCGCGGCCAACCGGCTCGAGGGCGACGCCGCGCTCCGGGCCCGGACCCACCTCGCGGCTGCGGTCACGGGCGCGGCGGCGCCGACCCCGGACCCGGCCCGCCCGCTCGCGGGTGGGGATGCCCTAGCCTCCGAGCGGGCCCGGGTGGTGGAACGGCAGACACGGGCGGCTTAAACCCGCCCGCCCCGTGAGGGGCGTGAGGGTTCGACTCCCTCCCCGGGCACCCGCTGACCTGGGATTATGCGCTCTAAGGCGGTTACCGAGGTCCCGGCCGGGAGGCCCTATTTCCCGATTTGCTAACGCTTTGCTAACGTACTCCGGCATGCGGGGCCACGTGCACCGGCGGGGAGCCACCTGGACGTACGTCGTGGACGTCGGGCGTGACCCGGCCACGGGCCGGCGCCGCCAGCAGACCAAGGGCGGGTTCCGCACCAAGAAGGACGCCGAGCGGGCGCTGGCCGAGACCATGCGGACGCTCGACGAGGGAACCCATGTGGCCCGGGATCCGCAGACGCTCGGCGAGTGGATCGAGCGCTGGCTCGAGACGATGGAGCCCAAGGTCCGGGCGTCTACGTTGCGCGACTACCGCAACGGGCTCCAGCGGGTGAGCGACCGGCTCGGCTCGGTCCAGCTCCAGGCCCTGCGCCCGCTCGACCTGGAGGAGCTCTACGCCGATCTGCTCCGCGAGGGGAAGCGCTACGGCGGGGGCCTCGCCCCCAAGACCGTGCGCAACGTGCACATCGCGGTTCGCCGTTCGTTGGCCGACGCGCAGCGTTTCGGGCTGGTGAGCCGCAACGTCGCCACCCTGGTGAAGCCGCCGGTACCCCAGCGGGCCGAGCTCGCCACCTGGACGGCCGCCGACGTGCGGACGTTCCTCGGCGCCGTAGCCGACGACCGGCTGATGCCGGCCTACCGGCTCCTGGCCGCAACCGGGATGCGCCGGGGGGAGGTGTTGGGGCTGCGCTGGACCGACGTCGACCTGGCGGTCGGGCGGCTCACGATCAACCGGTCGTTGACGGTGGTCGACGGCGGCCTGGTCTGGTCGTCACCCAAGACCGCTCGGTCCCGGCGCAGCCTCTCGCTCGATCCCGAGACGGTCGCCGTGCTGCGCGCCCACCGCGCCCGTCAGGCCGAGGAGCAGCTCGCGGCGGGCCCGGCGTGGGTCGGCGAGGACCTGGTCTTCTGCAACGAGCTGGGTGGTCCGCCCCAGCCAGACCAGTTCACCCGCGCCTTTGGCCGAGCCGTCTCCCGGGCCGACGTGCCGGTGATCCGGCTCCACGACCTGCGTCACACGTGGGCGACCCTGGCGTTGCAGGCAGGCGTGCACCCCAAGGTCGTGAGCGAGCGCCTCGGTCACGCGACCACCGGCATCACCCTCGACATCTACAGCCACGTCCAGCCGGAGCTCGACGCCCAGGCCGCGACCACGGTGGCTCAGCTGTTCAGCGCCGATGCCTGAGCCGAAGAAGCGTCGTGCTCGACGCGGCGAACCACTCCCCGGTCCGAGTGCGCTCGTACTGCGCGGCGACCTCCTCGATCCCGAGGAGATTCGCGATTCCGCCGAGCGCAACTACGAGGTCTACGGGTTCTTCGGGATCTCGGTCTTCGCCGAGGTGGGTGGCACGACCTTCGACGACATCGCGGCGACGAAGCTCGCCCGGGCACGCTGGATCGCCGTCTTCACCGCTGGTGATCTGATCGCCTCGGGCCTGGAGCTCTGGGATACCGGTCAGGCTCCGCATTACGATGTGGTGCACGCCGAGCTGGCCGAGCTCGTGGGCCGGTTCGTCGACACGCCGCACCGGATCGTTCGCAACGAGCATTTCCAGAGCCCCGACGAGGGTGGCTGACCATGGACATCGAGCTCGACGCCGACCTCAACGCCGAAGACGACGAGGGCCTCAACTGGAGCGTGTTGAGCGCCGCAGCCCATCCAGAGGTCATCAAGGCCGGGGCCGTCGTCACCGCCGGTCGTGATCGTTACTGGTCGTGGGTGAAGGTCGTGCGTGTCGATCCGGACGGCCAGGTGCACTTCGAGCAGATCTCTGCGGCTGAAGCCCAGGAAGCACGCAAGCTCGCCAACGCCAGCTGACTCCTGAACCGTCACAGGCTCAATCCGCGTTCGCGGCCCGAATCGAGCGAGCGCTCCTGCGACTGGTGCGGGGTCAAGGCGTGGCGGAGCTGGCGGAGCTGGAAGGTGGTGCTGCGCCAGGCGTCGGCGGCGTCGAGGTCGTCGGGAAGGCCGCCGAGCATCGTGTCGCGATCGGTCACCGAGTGTGCGATGCGGTAGGCCTCGACCGCGCGTGCGGAGTCGCGCCAGCACTGCTGTCCGTACTCCGTGCGCGGCATCTCGCCCAGCGATGCGAGGTACTTGGGCGGGCGGGTGGTGAGCGCGTCCACAAGCAGGTCGAGACGCTGATCGATGCGGGTCTCGATTGAGGCGAGCCGATTCAGCTCCGGACGATGATCACGCGCGTACCGATCGCGCGCCTGTTGCCCTGCCGCGGCGATTGCGAGCGCCGCGTCGACGCGGTCGAGCCCCGTCGCGGCCTGATCCAGCGAACGTTCGGCCGAGAGCCGCTGGGCGAGTCGCTCGTGGCGGTGGCGGAATCCGGGTCGCACCTGCTCGAGCTGCCGCTGGGCTCTCGCCTGTCGCTTCTTCAGTTCGGCTCGCTCATGGGTGAGCGCCGCAATGTCGGTGCTGCGGTCGGGTGGCATCGCGTGGCGCACCGGAAGCAGCTGCGCTCGATCCCGGTACAGGTGCTGAAGCTCGTCGCGCAGCGCCACCGGACGGAGATGGTCGATGGCGAGGCGGTCGCTGCGGTCCCGGGAGAGCGACGCGGCGAGCGCGTCGCGCGGCTCGATGGCATGGCGGTCGGGGTGGTGGGCTTCGGGGTCGGGGAGCTTGCCGTGGAGGTAGATGCGGTTCTCGGCCTTGCCGCGGGAGAGGGCGGTGTAGCCGGCGTTGTGGTCGAGGGTGTCGGTGGCGAGCACGAGGCAGCGGTCGACGGTGAGGCCCTGGCTCTTGTGGATGGTCATGGCGTAGCCGTGGGTGAGGTGCCCGGCGTCCAGGTACCGCGCCGGGAGCTCGTGGGCCGAGCCGCTGTCGGTGCGGATCGTGATCGCCCGCTGCTCGATGTCGACGGCCGTGACGGTCGCGAGGGTGCCGTTGTGAACGCCGAGGCGCCGCTCGTTGCGAAGGCACAGCACGCGGTCTCCGGCTTGAAAGGCGCGGCCGTCGATGTCGAGCTCGGGCCCGTGCAGCGCACCGACTGCTGAGCGCCAGTGGCGGGCGCGGTGGTTGAGGTCGTCGACGTCGTGGCGTCGCTCGGCGAGCATCACGACCTTCTCGCCGGCGAGGGTGGCGGCGTGCCAGTCGGCGGAGATCCGGTTGCGGAGGCCGATGGCGGTCGGGGCGGTGACGATGCGGTCGTGGGCGTCGTACGCGGCGAGCGCTTCGTCGATGCCGCCACGGCGCAGCCGGGTCAGGGCCGCCCGTTCCCATGCTTCTTGCTGCCGCCGATTCTCTTCGAGAGTGACGGTGGGGAGTCGCCGGGCGAGGCCGGCGAGGAGCCCGCCCGCGTCGATCGCGCTGAGTTGCTTGGGGTCGCCGACGAGCACGACCTTCGCCCGGGCCGCGGCTGCGGCGTCGAGGAGCAGGGCGAGCTGGCGGGTGCCGACCATGGCGGCTTCGTCGACGACGACCACCGTCCGGTCATCGAGCTGGAGGGTCCCGTCGGCCAGTTGGAGGGCGCGGAGCGCGATGGTGTCGGACGGGATCGCGGTCTGGGCTTGGAGCTGCGCGGCCGCGGTCGCGGCCAATGACGCGCCGATCACGCGATGTCCTGCCCGGGCCCAGGCGTCGTGGGCGGCGTCGAGGCAGAAG